>Ga0308159_1003849_pt1 | contig 14463 bp, 13 predicted proteins | sample PhyCR1_FD_201040 | JGI IMG/M metagenome (GOLD analysis project Ga0308159, IMG submission 201040) | Phyllosphere microbial communities from UC Gill Tract Community Farm, Albany, California, United States - DLSLC.R1 | ecosystem: Host-associated > Plants > Phyllosphere > Unclassified | place: USA... | reverse complement strand
TACCTCGACATCATCAAGGACCGCCAGTACACGACCGGCGCCGACAGCAAGGCCCGTCGCTCGTGCCAGACCGCTCTGTTCCACATCTCCGAGGCGCTGGTGCGCTGGATCGCGCCGATCCTCGCCTTCACTGCTGACGAACTGTGGCAATACCTGCCGGGCGAGCGTAACGAGTCGGTCATGCTCAACACCTGGTACGAAGGTCTGACCGAACTGCCGGAAGGCTTCGAGCTGGGTCGCGCCTACTGGGATCGCATCATGGAAGTGAAAGTCGCGGTCAACAAAGAGATGGAAATCCAGCGCGCGGCGAAAGCCGTCGGTGGCAACCTGCAGGCCGAAGTGACGCTGTTTGCCGAAGAGGCGCTGAGCGCCGATCTGGCCAAGCTGAGCAACGAACTGCGCTTCGTGTTGATCACCTCGACCGCCAGTGTTGCGCCGTTTGTTCAGGCTCCAGCGGACGCGGTCGCCACCGAAGTCAGCGGCCTGAAACTGAAGATCGTCAAGTCGGCATTCCCGAAATGTGCGCGTTGCTGGCATTGCCGCGAAGACGTCGGCGTGAACCCGGAACATCCGGAAATCTGCGGACGTTGCGTCGACAACATCAGCGGCGCTGGCGAGGTTCGCCACTATGCCTAACGCCGTTGGCCGTTTCGGACGGCTGAGCTGGCTGTGGTTGAGCTTGCTGGTCGTGGTCATTGACCAGGCCAGCAAGTTCTACTTCGAAAGCAAACTCGAAATGTTCCAGCAGATCGTGATCATTCCCGATCTGTTCAGCTGGACACTGGCCTACAACACCGGCGCTGCCTTCAGTTTCCTCGCCGACAGCTCCGGCTGGCAGCGCTGGCTGTTTGCCTTGATCGCGATTGTCGTCAGTGCCGTGCTGGTGGTCTGGCTCAAGCGCCTGGGCCGCGATGACACCTGGCTGGCCATCGCGCTGGCCTTGGTATTGGGCGGCGCGCTGGGGAATCTGTACGACCGCGTTGCCCTGGGCCATGTGATCGACTTCATTCTGGTGCACTGGCAGAACAGCTGGTATTTCCCGGCGTTCAACGTTGCCGACAGTGCAATTACGGTTGGCGCGATCATGCTGGCGCTGGACATGTTCAAATCGAAAAAAACCGAAGAGACCGCTCATGACTGATCCGCTATCGACTGAGCAACGCATCGGCCAGAACACCGAAGTCACCTTGCACTTTGCCTTGCGCCTGGAAAACGGCGACACCGTCGACAGCACCTTCGACAAGGCGCCGGCGACCTTCAAGGTCGGTGACGGCAACCTGCTTCCGGGTTTCGAAGCCGCGCTGTTCGGCTTCAAGGCCGGCGACAAGCGCACCCTGACCGTCGAGCCGGAAAACGCTTTTGGTCAGCCGAACCCGCAGAACGTGCAGACCATCCCGCGCTCGCAGTTCACCGACATGGAGTTGTCACCGGGCTTGCTGGTGATCTTCAACGATGCGGCCAATACTGAATTGCCGGGCGTGGTAAAAGAGTTCGACGACGCGCAAGTGACCGTTGACTTCAACCACCCGCTGTCCGGCAAGACATTGACCTTTGACGTGGAAATCATTTCAGTCAAAGCGCTATAACTGACCGCACGTGGTCAAAAATGTGGGAGCGGGCTTGCTCGCGAATGCTGATTGACATTCAAAATTGAAGTTGTCTGACACACCGCTTTCGCGAGCAAGCCCGCTCCCACATTAGATTTTTGCTGTTTTTGAGCATAGTGCTCGATCAGCAGGACGTACCTATATTTCGCGCGCAAGACACGAGGCACAGCATGCAAATCAAACTCGCCAACCCCCGTGGCTTCTGCGCCGGTGTGGACCGGGCGATCGAAATCGTCAACCGCGCCCTGGAAGTCTTCGGGCCGCCGATCTATGTGCGTCATGAAGTGGTGCACAACAAGTTCGTCGTCGAAGATTTGCGCAGCCGTGGCGCGATTTTCGTCGAAGAGCTCGATCAGGTACCCGATGACGTGATCGTCATCTTCAGCGCCCACGGTGTTTCCCAAGCCGTGCGCAACGAAGCCGCCGGTCGTGGCCTGAAAGTATTCGATGCAACCTGCCCGCTGGTGACGAAGGTGCACATCGAAGTCGCTAAATACAGCCGCGACGGTCGCGAGTGCATTCTGATCGGCCACGCCGGTCACCCGGAAGTCGAAGGCACCATGGGCCAGTACGACGCCAGCAATGGCGGCGCGATCTACCTCGTTGAAGACGAAAAGGACGTGGCCGCATTGCAGGTGCGCGATCCGGAAAGACTCGCTTTCGTCACCCAGACAACCTTGTCGATGGACGACACCAGCCGCGTTATCGATGCCCTGCGCACGCGCTTCCCGGCGATTGGTGGCCCGCGCAAGGACGATATCTGCTACGCCACACAAAACCGCCAGGACGCTGTCAAGCAACTGGCCGACGAGTGCGACGTGGTGCTGGTGGTCGGCAGCCCGAACAGTTCCAACTCCAACCGTCTGCGCGAATTGGCTGAGCGCATGGCGACTCCTGCGTACCTGATCGACGGTGCCGAGGATCTGCAACAGAACTGGTTCGACGGCGTCGAGCGTATCGGCATCACCGCTGGCGCCTCGGCACCGGAAGTGCTGGTGCGTGGCGTGATCCAGCAATTGCAGGCCTGGGGCGCGACCGGTGCAGACGAACTGGCCGGTCGTGAAGAAAACATCACGTTCTCGATGCCGAAAGAGCTGCGCGTCCGTTCAATCTGAGGTTTCTGCTTCTGTCGCACAACGCCTGTTCGGTCTCCTGACTGTTCAGGCGCACGCGACCGGTCGCCGCCAACACGATCTGGCGCTGGCTGACGGGTGCGCGCGGCGAGCAGATGTGTATCGTCCCCGCCTGGAATCGCCGTCCCGGCATCAGCGGCTGCCCCAGATGACTGAACCGCACGTAGCGGCTTACCCACCAGTTGCCGACAATCGGCACCTTCGCCTCACTGGCGCGCTCAACCAGCAGCGGGTTGCTGCTGTCCTGCGGCCCCTTGCCGCTGATATCCAGAATGATGCGCCAGCCCTGACTCCAGTCACCGTCGATGCCATGGATCACCACGACTTGATTGTGGGTCATAGCCAGTGTTCGAGCGTGGCGGATACCTTCGAGCAGCGACTGCGCGGCATGATCGCGTTGAGTCGCTTGCGTGAGCGCGGCGAACGCCGGGCTGACCAGCAGCAGAACAATTGCGGCAATCGCCAGTCCCATAAGCAGTTCAATCAGGCTGAAACCGTGTTGGGGCATGAAACATCCCTCCTTGGAATGGTATGAGCGGCGCAATCCGTGCGCCGCGCAGGGCAAATCAGTCGGCGCGTGCCGAGCGAATGTTCTAGCGTGTAGAAGCAGGTATAGCCGACGGCAACGGAGGGCATCGATGGATCTTCGTACAAAAGGTTTCACGCTGGTCGAGTTGCTGGTCGCCATCGCGGTGTTCCTGGTGCTGATCACGTTGGCGGTGCCGGCCTTTACCCGTACGATCCAGAGCAGCAAGGCGGATACCGAAGTCGGCGACTTGCAGCGCGCAATAAATTTCGCCCGGCTCGAAGCCATCAACCGTGGCGTGACCACGCGTCTGCGCCCGACCGCTGGCGGCAGTGTCTGGACCGGTGAGCTGGCGGTCTATGACAGTACTGGCAATCCGGCCAATGTGTTGCGGGTTGTTCCAGCAATGAGCAGTGGCGCGACTCTGACGCTACCCTCAGGAGTGACCGCACTGGATTTCAATAATCTCGGCGGCTTGGCGGCGCCGTCGACGGCGGTGGCCATCGGTTACACGCTGGGCACGCAAAGCAGGACGCTGAACGTGTGTTTGAACGGACGCATTCAACTGGGTGGAAATTGCGGATGAGGGCAGGGAGCAAAAACGCACAGGAGGGCATGACGCTGATCGAAGTGCTCGTCGCGTTACTGATTATGACCGTTGGGCTGTTGGGCGCGGCAGCGGTGCAACTCAATGCGCTGAAGTACACTGACAGTTCACGGATGACCAGTCAGGCGAGCTTCATTGCTTATGACATGATGGACCGCATTCGCGCCAACTCCGGCGCTAACTACACCGTTACCCCACCAACCTCGGGCAATCTCAGTGTTGCGCGGGATCAGGATCTCTACGACTTCACCAGCAATATCGCAAGCTTCGGCGGCCCGACCGCGACGGGCAGCATCACCCTCAATCAACGGGTCTATACCATCACAATTACCTGGAGCGATGCTCGCGCGGCCAACGCTGCCAGCGCCCAGCGCAGTTTCGTTCTGACCAGCCGTGCGGCGGTCGACCCGGTGGCGACGCCATGAAGCATGCCAACCGCGGTTTCGGCCTGATCGAATTGCTGATCGCGTTGGCGTTGGGGCTGATCGTCGTGCTAGGTGTGGTGCAGATCTTCATCGCCGCGAAAAACACCTACGTCAGTCAGAACAGCGCCGCAGCAATGCAGGAAGACGCGCGTTTCGTTCTCAGCAAGATGATTCAGGAAATCCGTATGGTCGGCATGTTCGGCTGTCTCGGCACCATCACTGATTCGAGCAGCGCGGGCGATTTCAACACAGCGCAGCTCATTCCGATCGACTGGGATAACGCCAATCTCAAATTGACCCTGGTCACTGCCGATGTCGGCAGCGGCGGGGGGACACCAACGTGGACGGTGATCTCCGATTGTCGCAACAGCGCGGTCGCCTACAGCGGGTTGCGCAGCCCGACCACGGGACAAATCGCTTTCCCGATCCGGCGCCTGATCTACAGTTTCAGCAATAACCAGATCCTCATGGGCACTGGCAGCGGCAATCCGGCGCAGCAAGTGCTGGTGAACAACGTCAGCGCCTTCAACGTCACGTTCGGCCTGGCCAGCTCGGCGACCGAAGTCGCAGCCTCAACCTACAGCAGTAACCCCGCCGATCCCGCGCGCATCCGCAGTGTGCGCCTGAGCCTGACCCTCACCGACCCGAACAACCGGGTGCGCAACCAAACCTTCAACGTGGTTGCGGCATTGCGCAACCGCTTGCAATGAGGGGGGGATGATGAGGATTTGCTTGCAACAACGTCAGGCACAGCGCGGCATGGTCTTGTTGGTCAGTCTGGTGTTCCTGCTGTTGCTTACCTTGATCGGATTGTCCTCAATGCAAAGCGCCAACCTGCAGGAAAAAATGGCCGGTAGCGTCAGCCTGCGCAATCAATCATTTCAGGCGGCCGAAGCGGCGCTGCGTGTTGGTGAGAGCGCTGTGCAACTGGACAGCTACTCTCTGGCGGTGTGCAGCGGCACGACTCAATGTTTGCCGCCGGCGGAATCGTCAGTGATCAATGCGGCCGGCTTCAATTCAGCTTCCGGGGTGACCTGGATCGCCGCCGGTAACGGTTTTTACGGAGTGCAAAACATCGGCACGACCCTGACCGCGGTGAACGTACCTACCAACACCTCGGCGACCTTGTATCGAGTCACTGCGGTCGGCATCGCCGGCAATTCGCGTAGCGTGGTGGAGAGTGTCTATGCGAAGTATTGAGCGCGGCGTGTCGCTGCTGATCGGCATGCTGCTGAGTTTCTATCTGGCGGCGCCGGCCTGGGCATTCACGCCGTCCGATTCACCGCTGCTGAGCGCGGCAGCGGTGGCGCCAAACGTGATGCTGCTGATCGACGATTCGGGGAGTATGAACAGCATCATTTACGCCGCCGAGTTCAACCCGAACGTCAACCGCACGCCCGCCCGGCAGTGCAATGCTTTCCTCGGACTGTGCTCTGCACTCAATGCGCCGCAGATTACCGGCGACACGGTGTTTCTATCGAGCCTGCCAACCTCGGGTTGCTCGGGAGGCGCCTATGCGTTCTACAACAACAGTGTGGCGCCGTTGTGCCTCAAGCTCCCCGACCCCGTAGGCAACGAAAACACCCGGTATTCCGCCAATTACATTTCTTACATTGTCGGCCTGGCTAACAGCAACGGAACCCGCGACTTCACCACCGGGGCGATCCCCAATGATTACCGGATGAACGTGGCGCGCAACGTTTCCACTGCACTGGTGAGCAGCAATCGCACCTTGCGCATGGGCCTGTCGACGTTCAACCCGGCCACCAGCAGCAACCCGGGCAACGGCGGGTTTATCGCTCGCTCGATCACCGATTTGTCACCCGTCGCGGGCATCGTCACCCAGGCCCAGGCAGACACCAACTACAACGCGCTGATTTCATCGATCAACGGCTTGAATGCGGTGGCCAACACGCCGTTGGCCGAGAGCTATTACGAAGTCACTCGCTACATGCGTGGCCTGGCGCCTTACTACAACGGCGCGCCAGCGACCTACACCAGCCCGATTCAATATCGCTGCCAGAAAAACTACGGCGTGGTGATTACCGATGGCTTGCCGACCTATGACCGTACCTTCCCGACCAACGATCCGCTGGGAGGCGGTCGGTTACCGAACTGGGATGGCGTGAATAACGATGGCGACAACCTCAACGGTGACGGTGAGGGCGACACGCTTTATCTGGATGACATTGCCAAATTCGCCTTCGACATCGACATGCGCTCGACCGGTACCGACGCCGCCGGCAAGAGCTGGAACGCCGTGGATTTTCCCAGGCAGTACATGAACACCTACACCGTGGGTTTCGCTGCGGATAACGACATGCTGTCCGACGCCGCCGGTTACGGGCAGGGCAGGTATTACCAGGCGACCGACAGTTCCGGGCTCAATGCGGCGTTGTCGTCGGCATTGAGCGATATCACTTCCAAAGCCGGCTCCGGTGGTGCCGGTGCTGCCAGCAGCAGCACGTTGACCAGTGGCAGCAGTTTTTACCAGACCACTTACGATCCCAAAGATTGGCGCGGTACGATCAGGTCGTTTGGCTTTACCTCGACCGGCACAGTGAATACCTCGGTTGCGCAGTGGACAACCGACACCACGATCGTGCCCTCTGCCACGGCGCCGACTTTCCAGTCATGGAACACCGCGAGCAATACGCCAATTGCCCTGGCACTCCTCAACTTTTCCCCAGCGCAGCAAACGACCCTGAATCAGGGGTTGCCCACCGGAATCAACGGCAATGATCTGGTGGAGTGGAGCAAAGGCACCAACAAGGCCGGGCTCAAAGTTCGCAGTGCGCTGCTCGGCGACATCATCAATTCGCCGCTGGTGCTCGCGTCGCCTTCGGACAAGACCGCATCTGATCTGACGGGTGACAGCAGTTACACCAACTACCTGACTACCAAGGCTGCGAACATGAATACCAGCCTGGTGGTGAACGCCAACGACGGTTTCGTCAACGTGATCAATTCGTCCAACGGCACCCGCCGTTATGCCTACATGCCTTCCAGCGTGCTGCCTTCGTTGCGTCTGATCGCGGACACCAACTACGTCAACGGCGTCAGCCACAAGTTTCTGGTGGACGGTCAGGTCGGCGTGTTCGATGCGCAGGCAGGCACCACCTGGAAAACCCTGGCCATTGGCGGAACGGGGGCTGGCGGTAAAACGTTTTATGGACTGCAACTGTTCGATGCCTCGGCAGGCAACGTGATCAAGGCACTGTGGGAAGTCAGTGCGCCGGCCACGGCCAACACGTCGAATGCTTTCAATGATCTGGGTTACGCCTACGCGCGTCCGGAAGTGGCACGCTTGGCCAATGGTCGCTGGGCGACATTCATCGCCAATGGTTACGGCAGCCATTCGGGGGTTGCAGCGCTGTATGTGCTGGATGCCCTCGATGGTTCGCTGATCAGGAAAATCGTCATCGATAGCACGGAAACCAGCAACGGTCTGTCTTCGGTAAAACTCAGGGTCAATTCCTCGAACGTAGTGCAGGCTGCCTACGGTGGAGACCTGAAAGGACGCATGTGGAAATTCGACTTGAGCGCACCCGGGGCAGAAAGCTGGGGCGTGGCGTTCGCCGGCAAGCCTTTGTTCACCGCCCCGGGCGGGGCAACGCAGCCGATTACCGCGCAACCGCTGCTGGCGGATAACCCACAGGGCGGCAAACAGGTGTTCTTTGGCACCGGCAAGTTCAACGAAACTGCCGACAAGACCAACAAGGATCTGCAGGCGTTCTATTCGATCTGGGATGCAGAAGGTGGGGCCGGGCAAATCACCGTCAGCAGTTTGCAGGCCCAGGCAATTACCGGTTCGTTCTCCGGCAGTTCCGGGCAGTTCCTGACCACCAGCCAGAATGAAACGACCTATCCGGGAGAGAAAGGCTGGTATCTGCCGCTGGTGTATAACAACGTGCTGACCGGTGAACGCGTGATCAATCAGGCCAGTATCGTGTTGGGGCGCGTTGTTTTTACCACTGCCAGCGTCGATACCACCGACCCTTGTTCGAGCTTTGGTACGGGCAGACTGGTCGAACTCGATGCGTTCAACGGTAAGATGCTCAACTACGCCGTGATCGACACAACCGGCGACCGTTTGGTCGACAGCAATGACACGATATCCAGTGGTGTGATTTTTTCCAGCGGCAATCCGACCCTGAACTTCATTTCCGCTAACGGCGAGCGCAAGGGCACGATTGACACCAGCGGCGCGATCACGGTCATTGTGGAAAAGGGTGGCGGCGGCAGCCGTCGTATCATGTGGCGACAAATCCAGTAAGCGAGAATTTGAGGCATGCGCAGATCCAGCCGAGGTTTTACCCTGATCGAGATCATGATCGTCATCGCGATTATCGGGATCATCCTCACCATCAGCATCCCCAGCTACAACGAATACGTGAAGAAGGGCCGTCGCGCCGAAGTGGTCTCGCTGCTCTCGGAGCAGGCGCAGACCCTCGAACGCTTCTATACCCGCAACAATGTCTACACCGGCGTCACCGGACTGAGCGCGGGCAATGATTTCTACACCATCACCCCAACGCTGACGGACCAGACCTTTGTGCTCACCGCGACGCGTAAAACCGGCTCGGCGATGGCGACCGACAAGTGCGGGGATTTCACCCTGACCAATACCGGCGTGCGAAGCATGAACAACGCGACCACCGGAGTGACCGCCAAGGATTGCTGGGGCCGCTGACGCATTCTTTTTCGGGTGCCCTTTGCGCCCACTGTCTTTTTTACGGTTGGATCAAACATGACCAGGCAACAGCAAGTGGTGATTGTCGGTGGCGGAGTGATTGGCCTGCTCACCGCCTACAATCTTGCCTCCGAAGTGCGCAGCGTAGTGCTGCTGGATCGCTCGAATGTCGGCCAGGAATCGTCCTGGGCTGGTGGCGGTATCGTGTCGCCGTTGTACCCGTGGCGCTACAGCCCGGCAGTCACCGCACTGGCGCATTGGTCGCAGGATTTTTATCCACAGCTCGGCAAGCGCTTGTTTGCCGACACCGGGGTTGATCCTGAGGTGCACACCACTGGCCTGTATTGGCTGGATCTGGACGATGAAGCCGCAGCCCTGGCCTGGGCCGAGCGGGAAAACCGGCCGCTGCGGGCTGTGGATATCTCGGCGGCACATGACGCGGTGCCGGTGCTCGGCAGCGGTTTCAGCCGAGCGATCTACATGGCCGATGTCGCCAACGTGCGCAATCCACGGCTGGTCAAATCGCTGAAAGCCGCGCTGTTGGCGCTGCCGAACGTGACGATTCATGAGCAATGCGAAGTCAGTGGCTTCGTCCGCGAGGGCGAGCGCGTGGTCGGCGTGCAGACTCCGACGGGCATGATCAACGGCGACCAGATTGTGCTGACGGCGGGAGCGTGGAGCGGTGATCTGCTCAAGACGCTGAACCTGTCGCTGCCGGTCGAGCCGGTCAAAGGCCAGATGATTCTTTACAAGTGCGCGGCTGATTTCCTGCCGAGCATGGTGCTGGCCAAGGGGCGTTATGCGATCCCGCGTCGCGACGGTCACATTTTGATCGGCAGCACGCTGGAGCACGAAGGTTACGACAAGACCCCGACCGACATAGCGCTGCAAAGCCTCAAGGCCTCGGCGATCGAATTGTTGCCGGCGCTGGCGGATGCCGAAGTGGTCGGGCACTGGGCGGGGCTGCGGCCGGGGTCGCCGGAAGGGGTTCCCTTTATTGGCCGGGTGCCGGGATTAGAAGGGTTGTGGCTGAATTGCGGACATTACCGCAATGGGCTGGTGTTGGCGCCGGCGTCGTGTCAGTTGTTTGCCGATGTGATGTTGGGTCGTTCGCCAATTATTGATCCGAAGCCGTATGCACCTGAGGGCCGCATCTAAAGCAAGACCAAAAGATCGCAGCCTTCGGCAGCTCCTACATTGAAATGCGTACCCGTAGGGGCTGCCGAAGGCTGCGATCTTTTGCGATCTAATCCAGGCCCAATTTCTTCAGCCGATAGCGCATCGAACGAAACGAAAGGCTCAACCGCTGCGCCGCCGCTGTGCGGTTCCAGCGGGTTTCCTCCAGCGCCTGCAAAATCAGTTTGCGTTCGACGCTCTCCAGATAATCCTCGAGATTGTCGATCTGCGTCAGATCGGCCAATGCGCCATCCGCCGAGCAATTGCCCTCGCTCAAACGCAGATCCTGCGCCTCGATCATGCGGTTTTCGCACAAGGTGTGCGCACGTTCGAGCACGTTCTCCAGCTCGCGCACATTGCCGGGAAAGCGATAGTTCTTCAGCGCCTCCAGCGCCTGCGGATGCAGGCGTGCTTCAGGTTGTCCGGTGTCTTTGGCCAGACGCTTGAGCACGTGCATGGCGAGCGCCTCGATGTCATCGCGGCGTTCGCGCAGGGAAGGCACGCGCAATTCGATGACGTTGAGCCGGTAATACAGATCCTGGCGGAATCGCTCGGCCGCGACTTCTGCCTCAAGATCTTTATGAGTGGCGCAAAGGATGCGCACGTCGACGACCGTTTCCTGCTGGCCGCCGACGCTGCGCACGGCTTTTTCCTGAATTGCCCGCAGTAGTTTCACCTGCATCGACAGTGGCAGATCGGCAACTTCATCGAGAAACAGAGTGCCGCCATGGGCCGCCTGGAACAGCCCCGGCTTGTCCTCGACGGCACCAGTGAAACTGCCTTTACGGTGACCGAAGAATTCGCTTTCCATTAGCTCCGACGGAATCGCCCCGCAGTTCACCGGCACAAATGGCTGGCCAGCTCGCGGGCCCTGTTCATGGATCAAACGGGCGACCAGCTCCTTGCCACTGCCGGATTCACCGCTGATGTACACCGGCGCCTGACTGCGCGCGAGCTTGTCGATCTGCTTGCGCAGATTGGCCATCGGCGGCGAGTCGCCCAGCAGCCGTCGTTCGATCGCCGTGCCCAGGCCACCCGCTGTCGGCATGCGCAGGGCCGAACTGACCAATTCGCGTAGCCGCGGCAGTTCTACCGGTTTGGTGAGGAAATCGAACGCCCCGGCTTTCAGCGCATTGATGGCCGTTTCCAGGTTTCCGTATGCGGTGATCATCGCCACTGGCAGATGCGGATCGCGTTGCTGGATGTGTTGCACCAGATCCAGCCCGGTGCCGTCGGGCAGGCGCATGTCGGTCAGGCACAGGTCAAAGTGCTCGCGCTGTAACAGCGCCTGGGCCTCGCCCAGATTGCGTGCGCTGAAGGTCTCGAGTTTCATCCGTCCCAGGGTGATTTCCAGGAGCTCGCGGATATCCGGTTCGTCGTCGACGATAAGAATTTTTTGCCGTGGGCTTGTATTCAACTTTGTTTCCGTCCGTGAGCAAAGGTGATGCGAAAGCAGCCGCCGCCTTGGCGTGATTTGAAGTCTAGGCGTGCCTGGTTGCTTTCGCACAGCTCACGGGACAGATAAAGGCCAAGACCGGTGCCCTGGCTGCTGGTGGTGAAGAACGGTTCAAAGAGATGCGCCTGTTCATCGGCCGACACGCCGGAACCGTTGTCCTGCACTTCGAGCACTGCCAATTGGCTGTCGGGGTCGACGAACAGGGCCAGCCAGACTTCGGCCAGTTCGTGCAGTTGGGCACTGTGCCGCCAGGCGTTGCGTATCAGGTTGTCGAGAATCTGCCGCAGCTGGTTGGGATCCATCAGTGTGGTGAAGTCTCCGGAATTGATCCGCAGATGAATATGCTGGCGCTCGGTGGCCTGCTCGCGGGTTTCGGCGACGAAGTTTTCCAGCCACGGCTTGAGATCCAGCCGTTGCGGTGCGCTTTGCTGGCGGCGGGACAGTTGCAGGACGTTTTCGATGACTCGATTCATGCGCTGGGAGTGGTCTTGAATAATCTGCGTCAGACGCCGATCTGCACTATCGAGTTCCTCGGACTCGGCCAGCAGCTGCGCGGCATGACTGATCGCGCCCAGTGGATTGCGAATTTCGTGAGAGATGCCGGCGGTCAAACGCCCGAGGGCAGCGAGTTTGAGTTGCTGCGCCTGTTGGGTGATTTGCGCCAGATCTTCGAGAAACACCAGCGTCTGCTGGTTCGGGCTCTGCTCTAGAGCGATGAAGCTAGGCTGCAATTCCAGGCCAATGTCGGGGATCTTCAGGCTCTGCGGGCGCAAGGTCGGGTTGTTGCGCCACATTTGCAGGCGATCGACCAGCGCGGGGGAATACTCGTCGATCAAATGTCCTTGCAGGTGGCTATGGCCGAGGAGGCTCTGCGCACTGTGATTGGCCAGTTGCACCCGGCGTTGTTCGTCCAGCACCAGAATGCCGGTGCGCATGCGTTGCAGGATCAGCGCATTGAGCGCTTCCAGGCCGACTACTTCGCTGGCGCGTTGTTCGGCCAGGGTTTCGCTGACCTCCAATCGGCGAATCAGCCCCTGCACCAACAATGAGGCGGCGAAGCACAGCGCGCCGAGGGTGCCGGCTTGCAGGTAGGCGTTGGCGCTGAGGGGCTGGCTGAGACCCAGCAGAAAGCTCAGGCCGACAATGCCAATCGCCGCGATGGCGGCAATCAGCAGGCCGATGCGCCTGCGCAGCAACGTGTTGCTGATCGCCACCGAGACGACCAGCAAATTGCCCAGCGCACTGACGACGCCGCCGGCCGCGTAGAACAGGCCGCACAACAGCAGCACATCGACGAGGGCCAGGCCGAACAGTTGCGCCGGGCGGCGGGTGCTTTCGAGGAACACCACCAACAGCATGTTGATGATCAGGTAAAGCCAACTGCCGCCGCGCAGCAGATCGTCGTTGGCCGACGTCAGCAGGCGGTTGTCCATGTTGCTGGAGATCAGCAGCACCAGGGTGATGCCGACACTCAATCGGTACAGGTGATAAAGGCGCAGCAGACGCTGAGCCTGTTTCTGGTCGGCTTGGGCGGCCTCAGCGACCACTGGCGCCCGGGCCTTGCTCGAGATGAGCCTGGCTGCAATACCATTGTTGCTGGTGGCCCAGCGCGCGGTCGCGCGGCAAATGCACGCCGCAGTGGGCGCAGCGCACCATCGGCGGGGCGTCCTGTTCGCGCGGCGTTTGAGTGGACGAGGCGGGGGCCTTGAATTTGCGCCAGAGCCAGATGGCGGCGAAGATCAGGGCAATCCAGAACAATAAACGAAGCATGATGAGCGGCTTTTCGACTGATGATCCGGCAGTTTAGCCAAGGACCGGATCAGCGCCCAGCCAATTAAAGCGCGGCAATAAAAAAGGGAGATCCGCAGATCTCCCTTTGTTGTTCAACCGATGTGATCAGTCGAACACGCCGAAGGTCATGTAGCTGAACCACGAGCGATCGGTGTCGCTGGATTCCGGCTCTGGCTCTTCGATCACGTCGCCATTCTCGTCTTTAGGCTTGAGCTCGTTCGGGATCGCATCTTTCGCTTCCTGGAACTGCTTCTGCACGTCCTGGTTGGCGCGGGTTTCGCCCGGCGGCAGCGGTGGACGCGATTCGATCAGGCCCAAAGTCGCCTTGCTCAGGAACGAACGGTTGTCGGCTTCGGCCACGCGTGGCACGAACTGGCCGTCCTGCAGACTCGAGTGGTCCGGGTAGTTGAGCTTGAGGGTTTCCAGGCTGGTGGCCGCCAGATCGTCGAGGTGCAGACGCTGGTAGGCTTCGGTCATCACCGCCAAGCCGTCGCCGACCGATGGGGTTTCCTGAAAGTTCTCCACCACGTATTTGCCACGGTTGGCAGCGGCTACATAAGCCTGACGGGTCAGGTAGTAGTCAGCGACGTGGATTTCGTAGGCAGCCAGCAGGTTGCGCAGGTAGATCATGCGCTGCTTGGCGTCCGGCGCGTAGCGGCTGTTCGGGTAGCGGCTGGTCAGTTGCGCGAACTCGTTGTACGAGTCACGGGCGGCGCCCGGGTCGCGCTTGGTCATGTCCAGCGGCAGGAAGCGCGCCAGCAGGCCGACGTCCTGGTCGAACGAGGTCAGACCCTTGAGGTAGTAGGCGTAATCCACGTTCGGATGCTGCGGATGCAAACGAATGAAACGCTCGGCGGCAGACTTTGCAGCTTCCGGCTCGGCGTTCTTGTAGTTGGCGTAGATCAACTCCAGCTGAGCCTGATCGGCGTAGCGACCGAACGGATAACGCGATTCCAGGGCCTTCAGCTTGGCTGTGGCGCTGGTGTAGCTGTTGTTGTCCAGGTCAGTCTGAGCCTGCTGATACAGCTCGGCTTCGCTGAGGTTTTCGT
>Ga0308159_1003847_pt1 | contig 14467 bp, 14 predicted proteins | sample PhyCR1_FD_201040 | JGI IMG/M metagenome (GOLD analysis project Ga0308159, IMG submission 201040) | Phyllosphere microbial communities from UC Gill Tract Community Farm, Albany, California, United States - DLSLC.R1 | ecosystem: Host-associated > Plants > Phyllosphere > Unclassified | place: USA... | reverse complement strand
AGTCCAACGGCATCTCGGAGGCCTACGTTCATACCCTCAAGCGCGATTACGTCCGCGTCTCGCCGCTGCCTGATGCTCCCACCGCCTTGACATCGCTTGCCGGATGGATCGAGGTCTACAACGACAACCACCCCCATTCAGGGCTCAAAATGCGTTCACCGCGCGAACATCGCGCACTGGTTTCTGCAACCGCTTGAATCCGTCCGGTGAAACGGGGGCCAGATCAGGGAGCCGCTGATGAGCGACCTGTTCTGGCTCACGAACGAGCAGATGCGCCGGATCGCGCCGTACTTTCCGCTGTCGCATTGCGTGCTGCGCGTCAATGATCGGCGGATCGTCAGCGGCGTCATCTTCGTGATCCGCAACGGCCTGCGCTGACGGGCGGCTCCAGCGGCTTGCGGTCCGCCCAAGACGATCTGCAATCGGTTCATCCGCTGGAGTCGGATGGGTGTCTTCAACCGTATCTTTGCAGGGCTGGCAGCCGAAGGTGGGGCACCGGATCAATTGATGATCGATGCGACGCACCCGCGTCATGCTGCTCACTCAGGGCAGATGCGCGAATACAAAGGCGCGGCTTTCATACTCGAGGCGGTTTCGCCCGCTCCGGGCTGCTCGGCGACCGGGCCTATGACGCCGACAGGCGCTCTCCGCGCCCGGTACCGCTGCATGCATCCCATCACGCAAAGTCCGCAAGGCGCCGATCCCGCATGATGCTGTTCTCTATCCCTGTCGTCACAGAATCGAGAATATGTTCGGTCGCCTCAAGGACCGGCGCCGCATCCACACCCGCTACGATCGATGCGCCCATGCCTTCATGTCCGCTATCGCCCTCGCTGCCACCGTCATGCTTTGGATCAATCAAACAGACCTGAGCCTAATTCCAGACGGATGAAGACACGGGGGGCACGTCAAGGCTGTGAATTGGCAGGTTGGATGCGGGTAGACAGCGCATATGTGACAGCGATAATGGGGCGCAAACATGTTGGTCGCCTGTCTTGGTCATAAGGGCGGTCACATACGCGTCCAGACATGCTAAAGTGGCAAGTCGAAAGAACGCAAGATCTCGGAACATATTGTTGGGAAGTGTCGGTTTTTCTCACAGTAAATTATCTAGTAACTGAAATATTGCGTTATTTGTACTTCTTTATAGATGCATCCATTTATTAGAGTGGTTTTCGTGATGGCAACGATGTTGAGCACAGACAGAAAAATCGTCATCGTTGGCGATGCGATGCTTGATCGCTATCTGATTGGGCAAGCTAATCGGATTTCTCCAGAGGCCCCGGTTCCTGTCTTGCGTGTTGGGTCGTCGCGCGAAGTGCCCGGCGGCGCTGCAAATGTCGCTCTAAATATTGCTGCATTGGGTGGAAACGTCACACTAATTTGTTATGTTGGTGATGATCCAGACGCAGATTGTTTGGTACGTATATTGCAAGATGCTGGTGTGCGGTGCCGTTTTGTTACCGCATTACATTCGCGCACGATTGTAAAGCTGCGGGCGCTTAGCATGCACCAACAGATGCTCAGGCTTGATTTTGAGGATGATTTCGCCTGTGAGGATCATGCCAAGCTTCAAGAATTGATCGGTGAGGAACTGGGGGATGCGCATGCATTGGTGCTGTCGGACTATGCAAAGGGCACATTGGCCGATGTGGCGCCCATCATAGCTCGGGCGCGTGAGGCTGGAGTTCCAACCATTGTCGACCCCAAAGGTTCGGATTTCTCCCGCTATGCCGGTGCCCAGATCATAACGCCCAACGAAAGCGAATTCCGTCAAGCATCGGGCTATGTCGCGCAGGAAGGCGACGCGGCGCTTGAAACGCATGCCCGAGCGTTTCGTGATGCAGTGAATGTCGAAAATCTGCTCGTTACACGTGGCGAGCGCGGGATGATGTTGGTCCGTCCAACTGCGCCAGCACGCTTTATCGCTACGGAGGCCAAGGACGTATTCGACGTAACCGGCGCTGGCGATACGGTGATCGGCGTGCTGGCTTTGGGCTTGGCGTCAGATATGTCACTGGTCGATGCCATGGTTTTGGCCAACCGTGCCGCAGGGATTGTGGTTGGCCGGCACGGGACTGCGGCCGTGACGCATGAGGATCTGTTTGGCGGAACCGCAGCCGATGCCGTGACCGAAATCCGAGCCGCGCAACGTTCAGGTGCGCGGATAGTCATGACCAATGGGTGCTTCGACGTACTCCATGCTGGGCATGTTCAGTATCTTGAGGAGGCTCGGAAGCTAGGCGATCGCCTGGTAGTGGCGCTGAACAGCGATGCCTCAGTTGGGCGGCTTAAGGGGGCAGGCCGGCCTGTTAATAGTTTTGAACACCGCCGGGCGGTGCTTATGGCGCTGCGTGCCGTGGATTGGGTGATAGGCTTCGGCGATGACGACGACGTCGATCGGGATACGCCACGTGCCATCATTTCACGGGTTGCGCCCGATGTTTTGGTCAAGGGCGCCGATTATACAATCGATACGATCGTTGGGGCAGATGAAGTTATGCTTCGTGGGGGCGAAGTTCGCACATTAGATTTAGTCGTCGGGCTGTCGACTACCGAATTGCTGCGGCGTCAGCAAACGTGTGACACATCGGTCAAGGAATTTGGTCAATGATCATCGTTACTGGTGGTGCTGGAATGATCGGATCAAACCTCGTCAAATCTTTAAATGATCGAGGCCAGACAAATATTCTGGTAGTCGACGAAATGACCGATGGGCGAAAGTTTGCGAATCTAGCTGATTTGAAAATTTCTGATTATATGGACCGCTCTATGTTTTTAGAGCTTATCCAAAATAATTTTGATTTTGGCGCGGTAGATGCTGTTTTTCATCAAGGAGCCTGTTCGGCGACAACCGAATGGGATGGATCCTATATGATGAAAAACAATTTCGAATACTCGAAAGCGGTATTGAACTTTTGCCAAATTAAACGCATTCCGCTGGTGTATGCTTCCTCAGCTGCGACCTATGGTAATGGAGAAATCTTCATCGAACGGCGCGAATATGAGATGCCGCTGAACGTCTATGCTTATTCGAAAATGCTTTTTGATGAATATGTTCGTGCCCGAATCTGCAATTTCACTGCTTCAGTTGTCGGTCTGCGGTATTTCAATGTATATGGCCCACGGGAGGGACATAAGGGATCGATGGCATCCGTCGCTTATCATCTGTTCAATCAGATAAAGCAGGATGGTACGGCGCGCCTGTTCGGCGCCCATGGCGCGATCGCTGCGGGTATGCAATCACGTGATTTCGTGCATGTTGATGACGTTGCCGCAGTTAACATTTGGGCGGCGGAAGCAGGTGTTAGTGGCATCTTGAATTGCGGAACCGGCCGTGCCCAGCCTTTTCTCACGGTGGCGGAAACGATGATACGCACCCTGGGTGAAGGCAGATTGCAGTTCATTGATTTTCCCGAGCATCTCGTCGGGCGCTATCAAAATTTCACCCAAGCAGATACAAGCGCCTTGCGTCAGGCGGGCTGCCAGCATGTCTTTAGGTCGGTGGAAGAAGGTGTGGCGCAATACGCCGAATGGCTTTCTCATAGGGTTTCAGCCAGCTTGCCTATCTAAGCGCTGCCCTGCTTAAAGAGGTTACATTGTATGTCTTCCATTCCTTATGCGCTTCCAGATATCGGCGAGGCTGAAATAGAAGCCGTGGCGGATGCCATGCGTTCGGGCTGGGTAACGACCGGGCCGGCAGCTCGTGCGTTCGAGCAAGAATTTGCCGCCCGCATCGGGGGAGGTGTCCATGCCGTCGGGGTAAATTCTGCCACCGCCGGTCTGCATCTCGCGATGGAGGCATTGGGTATCGGCCACGGTGATGAAGTCATCGCACCCACCCTCACATTTACTGCTACGGTTGAGGTCGTGCGTTATTTGGGGGCGGATCCACGTATTGTAGACGTCGATCCAGCGACCTTAAATATTGATCCTGCGGCCATCGAGGCAGCAATCACACCGCGGACAAAGGCGATCGTGGTAGTTCATTATGGCGGGCTAGCCTGTCCTATGGACGAAATATTATCTTTAGCTGAGCGGCATGGCATCGCGGTGATCGAAGATGCCGCGCATGCATTCCCTACCACCTATCGTAGGGAGATGATTGGCACTTTGCGTTCAGCTGCCACAATATTCAGTTTTTATGCTAATAAGACAATGACAACCGGCGAAGGTGGGATGATTATCTCCCACGATATTGCGCTAATTGAACGTACGCGGAAGATGCGGTTGCATGGGATTGACCGCGACGCATTCGACCGATTTCGATCAAACAGGCCAAGCTGGTACTACGAAGTGGTGGCTCCGGGCTATAAATACAATATGTCTGATATGGCTGCGGCATTAGGGCGTGTGCAGCTAACGCGAATTGACGACTTTGCCACCAAGCGCGAAGCCATTGCCACCCGTTATGATGCTGCCTGGGCAGATTTGCCGATCATCCTGCCTCCGCGTCCTTTGGATGGAGACAAGCACGCATGGCATATCTATGCGCTGCGGCTCGACTGGGAAGGTGTCAGCGAAGCGGATCGGGATGCCATCATCACAAAACTGTTCGATGAAGGCATCGGGATCAGTGTGCACTACATTCCATTGCACAAGCATCCATACTGGCGCGAGAAATACGATTTAAGCCCACATCATTATCCGGCAGCAGAAAAGATATTTTCTACAATATTTAGTGTTCCGTTATATACGGCCATGACCGAATCTCAAGTAGATCGCGTTATAGAGGCCGTGCGTAAAGTAGTTTTAGATCAGTACAATGAGCGTAAATCATTAGAAGAAATATCGTGTTAAGTATCACGTATCTTATATTCTTTCTTTTGACAGTGCCATTCGCCATGGCGCGCAACAGGCTTTTCGGCCTCTACTATAGTATTTTATACATATATAGTGCTTTTGCGGTTGCAGGCTATTTATACATACCTGGTCTTTCCGAATCTATATTTGCTTATTTCGGCGATGGAGTTGGCGAAGAAAGTTTGGTTTTTATCTTCGCCAGCTTGGCATTATTCTGGTGCGTGAATATGGTTGTCTATCGACCTGGTGTGGAGATCAGGCCGGTCGCTTATGCTTGGCACCCACCGGTAATTCCGACTTCCGGCAATATTCTTATGGCTGTCCTGGTATTGACCTTCTGCGGCCTGCTGGCCGTAAATTTCTCCGATTTATCTTGGTATATCTTTGAAGATGCTGGGGGCCTTCCGCTCAAGACGGCTCTTTTCATGGCGTTGTACAAGATAACCGTGGGTATCTTGATTACGGGATATCTGGCCGTGCGTAGTAAAGAAATTTTAACCGGGCGTGTATTTGTATTTCTATACGGCATGCTCTTATTGGGATTCTTTGTTGCATCGGCGCGTCTCGGTAACCGTACAGATCCCACAGCATTCTTGCTTGGTGTATTGCTCCTCGAAGCGCTTTCTCGCGAGCTTCGGTTGCGGACGATTGCATGGGGTGCGTTTCTGGCTCTGTTAGCCCTATTGGCGATTTCAGCGATCGAGATATTCAGATACCGCGAAGGTGATGGTGGTGGAGGCCTACCTCTGGTTGAGAGGATTGTTCGCAACGATTACTATGCGCCTGCCCATATGCTGTTTGCGGCCGTAGCATTCAATTTCGTCGACCCGATGTTAGTCATTCGTTCGAATAGCGCTAATGCGCTTATCCTGTTCGGGCAGCCTTACCTGCAACAGCCTATTACCGATATTTTCCGCATGGACCTTGCCACGCGAAGCGCAGGATACGCCTTTTACATTTTTACGGAAGGGTGGATGTTCGCGGGTCGTTGGGGAGTTCTATATAATGCCTTGATCCCCAGTGCCGGCTTATGGGTATGGAATAAACTGTCTTCATCAGACAACCGATTCGCCAGTATGCTGCTGAAAATGCTGTTTGCGTCGATGTTGATTAACGTTACGCGTGGGCAAAGCTCTTATTTTATAAAATATCTGTACACTTTCATTTTCCCTAATGTCGGTATTGCAATGTTGATTGTTGGACTACGCTTTCGTCTGCGCCGCCCTGACGCGGGTGGATACAGGAAAGCTATGATAAACATATGATACAATCGAAGGGCGATCAACGTCGGGTCGTATTTTTGGATCGCGATGGGACCATAATTATCGACAAGCACTACCTGTCCAATCCGGCAGACGTAGAGCTTGAAAGCCGAGCCGCGTTGGGGTTGGCACGACTAGCGGAATTGGGTTTCCGCCTAATCGGCATCACCAATCAATCGGGAGTTGCTAAGGGTATGTTTGACATGGCGGCAGTCCACCGGGTGAATGACCGAGTGGCGGAACTGCTAGAGCCTAAAGGCGTATTAATCGAGCATTGGTATGTCTGTCCCCACGACGACGGCGATCAATGTGCATGCCGCAAGCCCGCGCCAGGAATGATGTATGAGGCCGCCCGCGAACGTGGCGTCGATCTGTCTCAAAGTTTTGTAATCGGCGATAAGCTTTCTGACGTGGAACTAGGCAATGCCACGGGTGCGTTCGGTATATTGGTCCAGACAGGAAAAGGCGCCGCTTTAAGCGCGACAGCACTTGAGCGAGGACATCGTGTTGTACGCGATCTAGACGAGGCGGCTTCGGTTATTGCCGCAATGCTGGCACAAGGGGAATAGGGAAATGCCTGATGGGGAAACGTCGTTCGTCTCGGCGGTAAGGTACAGGCTGAATTGGCTCAAGACGACTGCGCTGCCATTATGGGCCGATGTTGGCGTTGACCCTGAGGGTGGCTTTTTTGAACAAATCGATCAGCAGGGATCTCCAGTTAAAGGCTTGCCGAGGCGGGCTCGCGTCGTCGCGCGGCAAACGTACGTCTTTGCCACCGCCGCTGAGCGGGGATGGGGTGACTACGGGTTTCTGGCGGATCATGGCGCCGCCGCGCTATTTGATCACTGCTTGCGAACCGACGGCATGACGCTGAGCACTTACGCGCCTAGCGGCGTACCGCTGAACGAGACGTTCGACGGTTACGATCAGGCTTTCGTCTTGTTTGCGTTGGCGACAATAGCACGGACGCGTCCCAATTTGCGCGATAGGGCTGTGGCAGCGGGCGAAAGATTATTGACGGCCATGCAGGCCCGATTCAGCCATCCGATCATCGGTTTCGAAGAGGCGATTCCGCCACGTACGCCGTTGCTCCAGAATCCACATATGCATCTCTTGGAGGCGTGCCTTCAATTTGATTTAGTGCCAGGGGTCGGATCTATTTGGCGCGCGCAAGCGGCATCGCTTGTTCAGTTAGCGCAGACAAAGCTATCTGATGGTAACTCGGGAGCCATCCATGAATATTTTGATGCTGCTTGGCAACCGATGTTAGATGCAGGGGGAGGGGCCATCGAACCTGGGCATCAGTTTGAATGGGCTTGGCTATTGTGGCAATGGCATGATCGGGTAGCAGATGAGAATGCAGCATCGCTTGCCGCCTGCCTCCATGCAATCGGTACGGATCATGGCCGGTCGCCTGACGGTCAAGTGATCGATCTGCTGGATGCAGGGTTGGCCTTACGCGAGAAAACCTGCAGACTCTGGCCTCAAACTGAGCGATTGAAAGCGTGCTTGGCTGCGGTCGAACAGACTGGCGCGCAAGGGATCCACGGAATTGAAGGTGCGCAGGAAGCACTGAGTGGCCTAGAGCCCTATCTCGCGACCTCGGTCCCTGGGCTTTGGTATGACCGGCTTACCGAAAATGGTGATCCCATAAAAATGCCATCTCCAGCATCATCTCTTTACCACATTGTTTGTGCGCTCGATTATACTGAGCGTTTTGTACAGCATAGCAAGCAGAAATCATAATGACCGATCACCTCGACAATGCACTAACGATATTTGTCAATTCGTCTGATGGGTTTGTTGATTGTTGGCCTCCTTTTTTCAAGCTTCTTGATACGTACTGGCCCGAACACGGACGGGTCCTACTGAATACCGAGACGCGGGATTGGCCTGGAGCACCAAGCTATGTCCGATGCTCGCAGGTTGCGGTAGGTGAGACGCAACGCTTGCCGTGGAGTGAGTGCGTAATTCGCGGTATCAAGCAGATCTCGACGCCATTAATGCTGTATTTCCAAGAAGATTATTTCATCGAACGCCCTGTACGCCACGAAGTGGTGGCTGCGGCCGTGGCAAAGATGCTGGCTGATCCAAGTATCGAGCATATCGCGCTGACTCGTCATGGCCCATTGCCGCCCTATTGTCCCTATCCTGATCCCGACTACGCCCTCGTGGCTCCCAATGCGCGCTATCGAATTTCAACGCAGGCGGGATTGTGGCGGTGCAATGCACTGCTTTCCTACTTGGACCGATCTGAGAATGGCTGGATGTTCGAGATTTTGGGTACGATACGTGCTCGTCGACGAGACGCAACATTTCTAGTCGCGCGACATGACGATTCCATCGGCGGTCCTGCGATCGACTATACCCATACTGGAATTATCAAGGGGCAATGGCATCAAGCCATTCCAGCTCTTTTCGCAGCCCACGGAATACCGATGGATTTCGAGCAACGTGGTTTTCATACGCCGCCGGGACGATTATTTAGTAAAGTCGCCGTGGCACGCAAGCTGGCTGAACGGCCCGGACACGTCCTTCATCACTTACTGCGACGCGGATAATGCCAAATCCTGCAATTGGAATGGTCCGGCGATACTATACGCGCGCACTGGAGCTGCGCGGGGCGCTGACCAATATCCTTGCCGTAACGGGATTGTCCGTCACGGCAAGCTGTATCGGGTTTGTTCTTCAGATATTGCTCGCGGCCCATTATGGCGCTGGTCTGCCAATCGACAGCTACCTATTTGCAACTAGTGTGCCGCTGTTTTTGGCTGCGCTGGGATCTGCGGCTCTAAGTTATTCAGTTGTCCCTGCGTTGGTAGAAGTTGAATTGGATGCTGCGGCGCGATCGACCTTACTGCGGCATCTACGAAGACGAATGGTTCTAATCGCACTTGTTTTCGTTACGGTCGGCATTCCCGCGCTCTGGTTGCAACCTCTAAGCATACCTAAAAATAGCGCGCTACGCGATGCGCCCATGTTGCCAATTTTGATCGGCTTAGGTTGGAGTATTGGGGGCGTCCAAATATTCACGGCGCTATTTAGTATTGAACTCAATGCAGCGCGACGACCGATCACTGCAGCGTGCTTGGCGCTGCCACCTAATTTCGTGGCCATACTGGCGGTTCTGCTAGGCCCTCATCAGATTACCACGGTACCAATTGGCGTATTATGCGGCACGCTCGTTAGTCTCGTCACGGGGGGGGGGCTTACGCGGCGCGCATTCGCGGGCAAGGATGTCAAAGTCCATCCTGCTCGTCCTAAGATGCATATAATCCGGATTGGCTGGACCCTACTCGCGATGAGTTGTTTCTCTATCTATTCGGTTATCGATGCATTTTGGGGGCCACGAGCCGGGGTGGGCACGTTGGCTAGCCTGGGCTACGCGCAGCGGCTCGTAGTAGGGATCGGTTCACTGGTCGTTGCAGGACCTTCAGCGGTATTGACACCGCGCTTTGCAATGCGGCTTCGCGACGGCGGTCGCGTCGCTTTTTTGGGTGAAGTGAGGCGAACCATGTTGGTGATCGGCGTCATCACCAGCTGCGCTGCAACACTTCTCATGCTATTATCTTCGCGACTTATCGAAGCGGCGTTTGGGCGTGGAGAGTTTGTAAAGTCGGATATCATACGCGTGGAGCTTATTTTTCGAGCAATGCTGCCAGGCTTTTGCGCAATGCTAGTCTCTGTGGTTCTCACGCGAGCCATATTTTGCCTTAAAGATGTCGAAAGGCCCATGGCACTCGCCAGTTTTTCTTGGGCGATCGTTTATTTTATTTGCTGCGGTGCGATGCTGGCTTGGGGAGGCCTAGGGTTCGGTATCAGCTACAGTTTGGCATGGGTAATCTATCTGATGATTGCCATAGGCGTCCTCCACCGCTACGCGCCCCCAGACGTTCGCAAACAGCAAAATAATACGATATAAAGGAATCTCCTCGTGAAACGCGCATTTGATTTGGCGATGAGCGGGCTAGCGCTAATCGCCGCGCTGCCGGTGATGCTCGTCATAGCGCTGATCGTGCGCTTTGATACGCCAGGTCCGATATTGTTTCGGCAAATGCGCGTTGGGCTTCATGGCCGACCTTTTGAGATTCTCAAATTTCGCACTATGACTGATCGCCCCGTCGCTCCTGGGCAGGAAATCACTTTCCATCGTGATCCACGAATTACCCGTTCGGGAATGTTCTTGCGTCATTGGAAACTCGACGAATTGCCGCAACTGTGGAATGTATTTCGGGGTGACATGAGTATCGTCGGCCCGCGGCCTGAACTTCCAAAATATGTGGCTCTTTATTCGAAAATAGATCGGGAAATAGTTTTAAGCGTTAGGCCCGGCATAACCGATCCCGCGTCTATAAAGTATCGATCGGAATCTGAACTTCTCTCGGGCGCCCAGGATCCAGAAAAAATGTATCGCGAAGTAATACTCCCGGACAAGGTTCTACTGGCCGTTAGTTATGCTCGCAATGTCTCGTTGTTCCGTGACCTAGTAATTATAGGTCAAACCCTGCTTAAGGTTCTACGTTAACATGAGTCGTGCCGCTAATATTAGCTCAATTGCGGTCTTTCGTCCGGCAGGCCTCGGCGACTTTATTATGACAACGCCTGCGCTATTGCGCTTGCGTGAGCGGTTTTCAAACGCCCGTATAACGTTGCTGACACTTCATTCGTATGATGTGACGCAAGCCGCAAAGGTACGAGCATATGCAGGTGGAATTCGCGCGGCGCCGTGGATAGATCTGATTAGGCCACATCTGATTGATGACGTCCGGGTGCTTCCGCCTATCCGTGACCTCAATACTTTACTGGAAGGGCGGCGGATCATGGCGCAAATTAGGCCTGATCTTGTCGTGCAGATGTTTGATCCGGGTACGCCTTATATCCGCCGTGCGATGAAGATGGCGTTCATCGCATCGCTGAGCGGGCCCGTACGACAGATCGGATGGCGCCAGCGAGGACAGATACACCCTGGACGGCCACCAAAGCACGATCCGCATCTTGGGCACCATGTTAAAGGACTGCTTCAGTTCCTGCGTGAGTTAGATGGTCATCGCGAGCTTTCCGATAGCGATGTACGGTTCGACATCCGTGCGGGCGCCGAAGCAGAGCAATGGGCAAATGATTGGCTTGCTGCCGCTCACCTAACTGAGCGGCGCTTGATCGCTGTAGCCCCAGGGGCAATCCACGATCACAAACAATGGCCTGTCGAGCAGTTTGCTAAATTGATAAAGGCACTTGTTGCTATAGAGCCGAATGCCGCGTTTGTGATCATGGGTACCGGTAAGGACCAGGCGCTAGCTGCCAGGCTGGCCGACGCGGCTCCGGGGCAAGTGCATGACCTTTGCGGCATATCGTCGATCAACCAATCCGCTGCGCTGTTTGCGCGTTGTTCCCTAGTTGTAGGCAATGATGGCGGAGCGATGCACTTGGCAGATGCGATGGGCGCGTCCGTGGTCTCGGTAGTACCAGGGCTGGAATTTCCAGGTTCGATTGAGCCTTGGCATAACCAAGATCGTGCGGTGCGTCACGAGGTGCCCTGTGCGCCATGCTACAGTTTTACTTTCTGTCCGGAGGGGCACCGGCGGTGCATGATCGAACTGCCGTTGGAACCAGTGCTAGCGCAATGCAAGCGCGCGTTGTTCGAAACCGTAGCATGAACGTTTGGATCGTTAATCCCTACGGCACTTTGCCTAGTGAAGGTTGGCGTGAATATCGAAGTGCTATGCTTGCGCGGGCGCTTGCGGCGCGCGGTTGTAAGGTACGCTGGTGGATATCTGACATTGAGCATCGCTCTAAGCAGCGCCGAGGCGCCGGACTAGTTGATCCCCTACTGCCGTCTGACGTGACGCTGGAAATCATTCCTGCGCGTGCTTATCGACGAAATATATCCCTAGGTCGGGTATTATACGAACGAAGTTTTGCCAGTGGTTTTTCTCGGGTAAGCCGGACCTTGCCGACACCAGATTTAATCGTTTTGGCTGATCCGTCACTGTTCTTTGCAGGCCCAATAGTGCGCTATGCGCGTGATAACGGAACACCCTTCATTCTCGATGTTCTGGACTTGTGGCCGGAGCTTTTCGATATTACCTTGCCACTGCAATTGCGCAAACATGGATCCCGAATTTTCGCACCCTTATATCAACGTCGCGATCGGCTTGTACAACAGGCTGCCGCCGTCGTGGCGGTAACGGCCGATTACATGGCAGAAGTTACACGCAGGGTGCAGCCAGCGCGAGGCGAAGTCATTTATCTCGGTGTTGACCGTGCCGCGTTACGGCCGCCAGGCCCAGACTATTGCGCCGGTATGCCATTAAACCTGATCTATGCGGGTACTCTTGGCGAGGCTTATGACATACCTGTCGTACTTGGTGCCATCGAGCGCATGGCTCAAGCTGACCGGCCTGTACGATTCACAATAGCGGGAGACGGACCTTGGGCATCATCTGCCCGCGCCTTGGCATCAAAATATTCTCGGCATGTCGTGTTCTTGGGGCAGGTTCCCGCCAATGAGCTTGCCGACTTTTACACACAAGCGCATATTGGGATAGCGAGCTATGCATATGGCTCGACAGTGTCGATGCCGGTCAAACTTTTTGACTATATGGCTGCTGGGTTGGCGACGATTGGCTCAATGGAAGGCGAAGCCCGCTTACTTCTTCAGGCAGGTGCGGGGAAGCCGTATCGCGCAGGTTCTGCGGATGCACTGACCGCTGCTATTGAACAATATATTGACGATCCATCAGCATTAGCGCGCGCGCGTGAGTTTTCGCTAGCTACGGCATGTCGGTTTGATCAAGGAACACAACATGCTCAGTTTGCCAAACTTATAGAAGAGATCATTAGAGCAAGATAGTTGCCTATCCGGAAGCGCAATGCATTAAGGTATCGGGCGCTCTTTCTTTAGGATTTCCAGCATTACCCAAGCTTGATGCAGTTGTTTCTATTGGGATGACATTTCTAGACTTGACGTCGGAACATTGGATAAGAAGTAATTGGTAAAGGACCTGTACTAGAATGATGGACCGCCGCACATTGGTACACGCCTTAACCAAGGCGGCATCGCTGGTTCCCTTGATCAGCTCATCAGCTAAAGCGCCAGCTATTCAACCTGCAAATGGACGTACACTTCAGCGTAAGGTAGACGAGGTATCGTCGTTAGCCGACCGATTGGACATTCAGGATTTTGACGATGTCGCTTTTGCGGCTCGACTTTCCTTTGATCATGCTAACACGGCTAACGGGCGTGGCGTAAGTTTTCGAGTTCCCCCGCGAGTAATGATACTGAAAGAGCCGCTGCGTGTACCGGATCGGATTGTCTTGGTTGGATCAGGTATTCGAGACACAATCTTTCAGGCGATGCATGATGGCCCGATGTTCATCTTTTCCGATGTGGAACATGCGGGCTTATCACATGCCCGTTTAGGTTTGGGGGAGCTGCCGGGAACTCAGGGTATTCAGATTGAGGCGCGGAAGCGTGATGTGCGTCGTCTGACGTTTGCAGAAATTGAAATTGCTGGCGGGGGATCCCGCGCAAAAGGTCAAATTGGTGTGTCGGCTACGACGTCGGGCAGAAATATCGTGTCGGAATGCACGTTCGATCGCCTCATTCTAACTGAGGTAGATCGTCCGGTGGTCGAGCGTGGGCCAGAGGGAAACGAATGGACCCGTTTCGTGGTCGATCAGTTCGGCTATCGTGGCGGCGCAGCTTTCGACTGCGTCTCGCACGCCAACCATTATCAAGGTCGAATCGCTGGTAGTCCAGGTGATGGCGCAATCGGCTTTCGCCAGGGTGGGCGGCATAACATGATGCTATTACGTGTAGACATTGGGAATAACGCGCGTGCGTTGGATCTTGCGCCCAATGCACGCAACATAGCGCTTATCCAGCGCCCCTCCGAAGTAGGTCCGCCCGCTGTACAGACGCCACTCGGTCAAATTGGTGGTAATAGGGTGATAGATGGTGACGATCCGACGCGCTGATAACACGTCGGATGTCGAAACAGTCTAGGTCCTGTCTGCATTTGAGGATTCCCATTGTCGGTAAGTTCTGATTCAAGGCTGGCGAAGGAGTCAGATCATGAGCAGACGCACGCTGACGGACGAGCAATGGGAGCGGATTGCGGAACATCTTCCTGGGCGGGATGGACTGCGTGGGCGCAGCGGTGTCGATAATCGGCTGTTCGTGGATGCGATTTTGTGGATGGCGGGTAATGCAGCGCGCTGGCGTGATCTGCCGGAGGCGTTCGGCAAATGGAGCGGGGTCCATGCGCGGTTCCGCCGTTGGTCGCACGCTGGCGTTTGGGAAAGGGCCTGTCAGGAATTTCGTGTGTGGGCGGGCGGATGAACATTATGCCGCCATGGCCTTGATGAAGCGTTCGCCGAATATGACGGCGAACTGGGCCTTG
>Ga0308159_1003846_pt1 | contig 14468 bp, 14 predicted proteins | sample PhyCR1_FD_201040 | JGI IMG/M metagenome (GOLD analysis project Ga0308159, IMG submission 201040) | Phyllosphere microbial communities from UC Gill Tract Community Farm, Albany, California, United States - DLSLC.R1 | ecosystem: Host-associated > Plants > Phyllosphere > Unclassified | place: USA... | reverse complement strand
ACCCGGCCTGCTGGGCCAGTTGCCGGCCGGCACCCTGGTCATCGACTGCTCGACCATCGCTGCCGCCACGTCGCGCAAGGTGGCCGAGGCCGCCAAGGCGCGCGGCGTCGCCTTCCTCGACGCGCCGGTCTCGGGCGGCACGGGCGGCGCCATCGCCGGCACGCTGACCTTCATGGTGGGCGCGGAAGCGGCCGACCTGGAACGCGCCCGGCCCCTGCTGGAGAAGATGGGCGCCAACGTGTTCCATGCCGGCGCGGTCGGCGCGGGCCAGACCGCCAAGATCTGCAACAACATGCTGCTGGGCATTCTGATGGCCGGCACCAGCGAGGCCATCGCCCTGGGCGTGGCCAACGGCCTGGACCCGAAGGTGCTGAGCGAGATCATGCGCCGCAGTTCGGGCGGCAACTGGGCACTGGAGAAGTACAACCCCTGGCCCGGTGTGATGGAAACGGCCCCCGCCAGCAAGCAGTACGCCGGCGGCTTCGGCACCGACCTGATGCTCAAGGACCTGGGCCTCGCGCAGGAGAACGCCATGGCGGTGAAAGCCGCGACCCCGCTCGGCGGCCTGGCCCGCAACCTGTACGCATCGCACAGCCTGGCGGGCCACGGCGCGCTCGACTTTTCGAGCATCGTCTTCTCGCTGAAGAAAAAGGCGGGCTGAAAGGCCCTCGGCCGGGCGCGGGCCGCTGCACCCGTGCCGGGCGCCTCGCCGGCGGGGCGAGCGGCCGCCAGCCGGGCCAACGGCTGTGCCGCAACCTGCAAAAACGGCCGCAGTCACGCATGCCGCATCGCCCCGGCGGCCCTAACATCGGCCGCTATGCCCTCGCCCAACCCGCCCCTGGCAGCCACGGCGGCTCCGCCCCTCGCTGAGCCACCACTCGCCGCGCCGCAGTCGCTTTCCGCCCTCTTCTGGGCCTTCACCTGGCTGGCGCTGCAGGGCTTTGGCGGCGTGCTGGCCGTGGTGCAGCGCGAACTGGTGGAAAAGCGCCGCTGGATGACCAACGAGGCGTTCGTCGAGGACTGGGCGGTGGCGCAGATCCTGCCCGGCCCCAACGTGGTCAACCTGGCCATCATGATCGGCGACCGGCATTTCGGCCTGCGGGGCGCGCTGGTGGCGGTGGCCGGCATGTTGCTGATGCCGCTGGTACTGGTGCTGGCGCTGGCCCTGGCGTATGCCAGCTTCTCCACCCTGCCGGCGGTGGCCGGCGCCTTGCGCGGCATGGGCGCGGTGGCGGCCGGACTGGTGGCCGGCGTGGGCTGCAAGCTGGCGGCCCCGCTGGCGCGGCACCCGCTGGGCCGCTGGGTCTGCGGCGCGCTGGCGCTCGCCACCTTCGTCGCCATGGTGGTGCTGCGCCTGCCGCTCGCCTGGATCCTGCTGATCGTGGGCGGGGCGGCCTGCGTGCTGAGCTGGCGCAGCCTGCCGCCCCCCACCCCTCGGAGCGCGCAGCCATGACGCCTCTCGTGCTCGACCTGCAGCCGGCCGACTGGCTGAACCTGTTCGTCTACTACCTGTCGCTGTCGCTGCTGGCCGTGGGCGGCGCCATCGCCACCGCGCCGGAGATGCATCGCTACCTGGTCGGCCAGCAGGGCTGGCTGACCGACGCGCAGTTCAGCGCGTCCATCGCCCTGGCGCAGTCTGCGCCCGGCCCGAACGTGCTGTTCATCGCCCTGCTGGGCTGGAACATCGGCCTCAACACCGGCGGCGCGGGCACGGCCGGCTGGGCCGCGGGTGCGTTGGGCGTGGCGCTCTGCATGCTGGGCATCATGCTGCCCAGCAGCCTGCTGACCTGGTTCGCCACCCGTTGGGCGCACCGCAACCGCGACCGCCGCTCGGTGCGGGCGTTCAAGCTCGGCATGGCGCCGGTCGTCATCGGCCTGCTGCTGGCCACCGCCTGGGTGCTGGCCAGCGCCCACGGCGACATCGCGCGCGACTGGCGGCTCTGGTGCGTGACGCTGGTCACCACGCTGGTGGTCTGGCACACCCGCGTGCACCTGCTCTGGCTGCTGGGCGCGGGCGCGTTGCTGGGCGCCCTGGGCTGGGTTTGAGGCGGGGTCGCACCATGCCGCAGCGCGGCGTGGGGCCATCGACTTGCGCGCAAGAATGCGGAGGCATCTCCAGGCCCGCTTTCGCCCCGGCAGCCGCTCGCCGCACGCGCAAGGGCAACGGCAACTGCAACGGCAACGGCAACGGCTGCGGGTCGCCCCGGAAACCCCACTTCTGAAGGAACCGAAGACGATGAACACCCCCACTCTGCGCCCCCTGGGCCGCTCCAGCCTGCAAGTCTCGCCGCTGTGCTTCGGCGGCAACGTGTTCGGCTGGACGGTGGACGAGGCCACCTCGTTTTCGCTGCTGGATGCCTGGCTCGACGCCGGCTTCAACTTCATCGACACGGCGGATGTGTATTCGCGCTGGGTGCCAGGCCATGCCGGCGGCGAGTCGGAAACCGTCATCGGCCGATGGCTGCGCAGCAGCGGCAAGCGCGACCGCGTCGTGCTGGCCACCAAGGTCGGCAAGGACATGGGCGACGGCCGGGTCGGGCTGCGCCCCGACTACATCCGCCAGGCGGTGGAGGCGTCGCTGCAGCGCCTGCAGACCGACGTGATCGACCTCTACCAGTCGCACGACGACGACACCGGCACGCCGCTGGAAGACACCCTGGGCGCCTATGCCGACCTGATTCAGGCCGGCAAGGTGCGCGCCATCGGCGCATCCAACTACACCGCCGGGCGCCTGAGGGAGGCGCTGGACACCAGCGAACGGCTGGGCCTGCCCCGCTACGAAAGCCTGCAGCCGCTCTACAACCTGTTCGACCGCGCGGGCTTCGAGGACACGCTGCGGCCGCTGTGCCTGGAGCGTGGCGTGGGCGTCATCAATTTCTACGCGCTGGCCGCCGGCTTCCTCACCGGCAAGTACCGCAGCCAGGAAGACGCGGGCAAGAGCGCTCGCGGGCCCGGCACCATCGGCAAGTACCTGAACGACCGGGGCCTGCGCATCCTGGCGGAACTGGATGCCGTGGCAGAGCGCTACGAGGCCACGCCCGGCCAGGTCGCGCTGGCCTGGCAGATGGCGCAGCCCGGCATCACCGCACCGATCGCGAGCGCCACGTCGCTGGAACAGCTGGGCGACCTGGTCGGGGCGGCCCAGCTCAAGCTGGATGCGGATGCGCTGGAATCCCTCAGCCAGGCGAGCGCAGAGACTTCCAGGCCTGCCGCCCCATGAGACTGGCTCATCGGCCCTCTCGGCGCGAGGGGCTCGGCCGGGCTGCGCGGCCGTAGGGTGTCTGTCAGCTTCTGGCAGTAGACTGGCCCCGTCGCTGCCCAACCACACCCTTCTCTCGGGAACCCCATGACATAATTCGCTCGCGCCGCTCTTGCCGCCATGGCCCTTGCCGTGGGCGCACCGGCCTTTGCCATCCTCCCTCAGCAGGGCATGTGGTCCATCGGTTCGGAAGTCAATGGCAAGCCTGGTCGTGGCATTCAACTGGACCGCCAAGGCGGCGATTACCTCATCCTGACGTACTTCGGGTACCGGGAGGACGGCTCGTCGATGTTCATGCAGGCGAGCGGAAAACTCACGGATGGCAGATCGTTTTCCGGTGACCTCACCGAATACAAAAACGGCAGAGCCATCGGCGGGGCGGCGCGAGACGGACAGGTGGCCAACGTGCTCGGCACCGTGGCCATCACATTCGACAGTGCGAATTCCGGGACTTTGACGCTGCCTGGCGAAGAACCCCAACGGGTGCACCGCTACCAATTCGAAGACCATCTCGCCAGGTTGAACAACAGGTTCGAATTGCAACTGCAGTCCCGTAGCGGCCCGGCCTACCCGTTGACCGGTCGGATCTACATCCGGGCAGCCGCCGGTCAGTTTTCCATGACGCTGAATTCCAACAACCTATGCAGCTATACCGGGGACCTGCAACCGACAGGCGACAGCTTCCGTTCCAAAGGCACACTCGTCTGCCCGTCGCCCGCCACCCCCCCGGACACGGCCAGCGCGTATGAACTGGTGGATCTCAAGGTCGATGAAAACGGCATGCTCTCCGGCCGGCTCTACACCACCAGATTGGGAGCGACCGACCCGGCTACCAAAATCGCGGGGCAGATGTATTTGCAAGGCGTGTGTGCCCTGCCGAGGAGCGACAACTGGTATGTGCCGAGCACCTCGATATGCGGCCCGGCAGAGCTCGGCATTGCTCCGCTGACTCCCGCCGACTTTCTTCCGTAAACACCCTGGCACGGCGCCGTGCGGCGTGTCCGCTCTCGGGGCACTCGGGCCGTGCACTCTGCGGCCTGGACCACACGACCGATGCGGAGGAGCCGCTGCAGACGGAGTGCAGCGGGCCAGCGCAACGAAAAGCTGCGCCCGGCGTTGGCACCGCCAGTCCGACAGCCCGACACTCCGCCCGTGGGCGCAGCCCCTCAACCGCGCTGGCGCAGCGCCTCGTAGAGGCAGACGCCGCTCGCCACCGACACGTTCAGGCTTTCCACCGCGCCCTTCATGGGGATGGACACCAGTTCATCGCAGTTCTTGCGCGTGAGCTGGCGCATGCCGTCGCCCTCGGCACCCAGCACCAGCGCCACGGGGCCTTTCAAGTCCACCTGGTAGATGGTCCTGGGCGCGTCGTCGCTGGTGCCGATGCACCAGATGTTGCGCTCCTTGAGTTCGCCCAGCGTGCGCGACAGGTTGGTCACCATGAAATACGGCATGGTCTCTGCCGCGCCGCTCGCCACCTTGGCCACGGTGGCGTTGATGCCCACGGCATGGTCCTTGGGGGCGATGACCGCATGCGCGCCGGCGCCGTCGGCCACGCGCAGGCAGGCGCCCAGGTTGTGCGGATCGGTGACACCGTCGAGCACCAGCAGCAGCGGCTGCTCGATGCCGGCGGCTTCCAGGTCTTCCAGCAGCTCGTCGAGCGAGGTGGCCTGCTTGAGCGTTTCCACCCGCGCGGCCACGCCCTGGTGGCCGTGGCTGCCGGCCAGCTTGGCGATGCGGTCGCTGTCGGCCTCGATCAGGCGGGCGCCGGCCTCGCGGGCACGGTCGAGGAACTGGCGCATGCGGGCGTCGCGCCGCGTGGCCTCGTAGTAGATCTCGATGATGGATTGGGGCGCGGTCTTCAGGCGCACGCCGACGGCGTGAAAGCCGAAGAGAACTTTGGGGCTGGACATGCCTGGATTATCCGCGTGGCAGCGCAGCCCCGGAAACGCTATTCAATTGATAGCATGAGGCGCTGGTACTGTGGGCGCAAGCGCCCCGAAAGGCTCTGGCTAGCCCTCGACCAGGCGCCCAGCGTCGATGGTGATGCGGCGTTCGCACTGCTGGGCGATGCCGCGGTCGTGCGTCACCAGCACCAGGGTGGTGCCCAATTCGCGGTTCAGCTCGAACATCAGGCGCATGATGGTTTCGCCGGTGGCGAAGTCGAGGCTGCCGGTGGGTTCGTCGGCCAGCAGGACGGCCGGCTGCACTACGAAGGCACGGGCCAGCGCCACCCGCTGCTGCTCGCCGCCGGACAGCACGCGCGGATAGTGCGACAGCCGCTGGCCCAGGCCGACGCGGGCGAGCATCTCCGCCGCCATCTGGCGCGCATCGCGCCGCTCGGCCAGCTCCAAGGGCAGCATCACGTTTTCCAGCGCGGTGAGGTTGCCCATCAGCTGGAAGCTCTGGAACACGAAGCCCACCTTGCGGGCGCGCAACGCGGCACGCGCGTCCTCGTCGATGGCGAAGAGGTCCTGGCCGTCGAGCCGCACGGTGCCCCGGGTGGGGGTGTCCAGGCCCGCGATGATCGACAGCAGGGTGCTCTTGCCCGAGCCCGACGCGCCGACGATGGCGGCCGTTTCCCTCGCTGCCAGCCGGAAATCGATATCCCGCAGAATGTCGAGCGTGCCCGTGGAATCCGTCACGGACTTGACCACATGCTCGACCGCGATGATGGGCGTGCCAGGCACGGACGAAGCGGCGGCGGGCAGAGAAGTGGATTCGGACATGAAAGGTTTTCGGCAGTGATTCGAACGATTCTGAGAACAGGGCGACGCGACTTTATCGCGGCCGGAGCACTGGCCGCCGCGGTGGGGCTTTGCACCCCGCCGGCCTGGGCGCAGGCAGCCGCTGCGGCAGGCGCTGCGGGCGCGCCGGTAATCCTCGTGGTGGGCGACTCGCTCAGCGCCGAATACGGCCTCGCGCGCGGCACGGGCTGGGTGGCGCTGCTGGAAAAGAAGCTGGCCGAGGAAAAGATTCCCGCGCGGGTGGTGAACGCCAGCGTGAGTGGCGACACCACTTCGGGTGGCCGCTCGCGGCTGCCGGCGCTGCTGGCCCAGCACCGGCCCACGCATGTGGTGATCGAGCTGGGCGGCAACGATGCGTTGCGCGGGCTGCCACTGAAGGGCACCGAGGACAACCTGGCCTTCATGGCGCAGGCGGCCCGCAAGGCCGGCGCCAAGGTGCTGCTGGTGGGCATGCAGGTGCCGCCCAACTATGGCGGCGACTACGGGCGCCGCTTCGGCGCGGTGTTCCCGGCCGTGGCCACGGACCAGAAGGCGGCGCTGGTGCCCTTTCTGCTGGCCGGCGTGGCCGATGCGAAGGACCCGACGGCGCTGTTCCAGGCCGACCGCATCCATCCCAAGGCCGAAGCCCAGCCGCGCATGCTGGCGAATGTGTGGCCGGAATTGAAAAAGCTGCTGCGGTGACCCGCAGCAGCTTTCTCAAAAGTGCCCGCCAGGCGCGGCGGGCAAGCGTTCACTGACCGGCAGGCGTGCCGGCGTCGTCGCTGGCGGGCGCATTCTGATCGGCAGCGCCGTCAGCCTGCGGTTCGTCCGACTTGCGTTGCGACTTGGCCTGCAGCTTTTCCTCTTTCTTCTTTTTCTTGGCGAGTTCGCGCTGGCGTTTTTCGTATCCGTAATTAGGTGTTGCCAAGATGGCTCCTCGTTCGATAAGTGACAGACCAATGTACCAGTTTGGAACGCCTTGCCTTCAAAGCGCGCCGAACGCCCCCTGCAACGCCTGCGCCAGATCGGCACGCAGGTCTTCGACGGCCTCCAGGCCGATCGAGAACCGGACCACGGTGCCGGGCCGCAGGTGCGGCGTGGAGCGTGCGCGCATGCTGGCCAGCTCGTAGGGCACCACCAAGCTCATCGGCCCGCCCCAGCTGTAGCCCAGCTTGAAGAGGCGCAGCCGGTCGCAGAACGCATCCACCGCGTCCTGCCCGAATCTTGCATCGATCACCACGCTGAAGAGACCCGCCGCGAGGCCCTCGCCCCCCCGGTGGCCGCCACACAGCGCCTGCCATTGCGCATGGCCGGGCGAGCCGGGCAGCGCCGGATGCAGCACCTGTGCGACGGCAGGCTGGCCCTGCAGCCAGCGGGCCAGTTCGCGGGCGGAGCGGTCGTGCGCCTCGTAGCGCAGGGCCGTGCTGGGCAGCGAGCGCAGCAGCGCCTCGACGTCGTTGGCCCCCACGCCCAGTCCCAGCCGCATGTGGGCCAGCTTGATGCGCAGGTGCAGCGCCTGGTCGCGTGTGGTGATGCTGCCCATGAGCACATCGCCGCCGCCGCTGGGGTACTTGGTGAGGGCGTGGATGGAGATGTCCACGCCCAAGCGCGCCTGGGCGTCTCCGTCGGCCGGTGCCAGGTCGAACGGCGCGAAGGCCAGGCCCGCGCCCCAGGTGTTGTCCAGCGCGGCGATGACGCCGCGTGCCCGGCAGATGCGCACCTGCTCGGCGAGGTCGGGAAACTCCATGGTCACCGAGCCGGGCGCCTCCAGCCAGACCAGCCGGGTCGCGGGCGTGATGCGTGCGGCCAGGTCGGACGGGTCCATCGGGTCATACACTACATGGCGGATGCCGTAGTGCTGCAGCTCGGCTTCGGCCAGCGCCTTGCTGGGGCCGTAGGCGTTGTCGGGAATGAGCACCTCGTCGCCCGTCTTCAGCAGCGCCAACGACACATTGGCGATGGCCGCCAGGCCGCTGGGCACCAGCAGGCACTGCTCGCCCCGTTCCAATGTCGCCAGGCGTTCCTCGAGCTGGTAGGTGGTGGGCGTGCCATGCAGGCCGTAGGTGTAGCTGGTCTTATCCTTCCACTCGCGCGCCCGCATGGCGGCGACGTTGGGGAAGATGACGGTGGAGGCTTTGTAGACCGGCGGCTGCGGCGCAGCGAAGCCTGCGGGCGGCTGGTAGGCGTGGTGTACCAGCTGCGTGGTCAGCGCTGCCGTGTCGTGACCAGCGGCGCTGGGGGTGACTAAAGAAGCGTCAGGCGATGCGTCAACGGAGGCGTCAAGGGAGGCGTCAGCGGAGGAATTCATCTGGCGATGTTAGCGCCGCGTCTGCCGGAAACTTCCCGGAAGGCCCACGGCGAAGTAGCCGGTGGTGACTCGCACCGCCGGCCATCCATCGATGATTCAGACGGTACGCAGCGATCAACCGGCGGTCACCGTCAGCTGGTTGACCACGCTGTTGACGCCCTGGACGTTGCGCGCAATGTTCTCTGCCCGCTCCTTGGCCACCGTGTTCTTGACCGGGCCGTTGAGGGTCACGATGCCGTTGCGGGTATCCACGTCGATCTTCACGGCGCTCAGCTCCTCGTCCTTGGCGAGGCCGGCGGACACCTTGGCAGTGATGCCTGCATCGTCCATGACGGCAGCGGCATTGGCGGCAGCGGAGCGGGCCGCGGCGCTGGCCTCGCTGGCGGCCACCTCCATCTTCTTCTGGGCTTCGCCCGCAGCGGCTTCCGTCTTGGCCACGGCGGAGTCGAGCTTCTGGCCGGCCGTCTGGTCGGCGCCATTGCGGTCGCAGGCCGCCAGGCCCAGCGTCAGCGCGACGGCGGACGCGATACCCAGCATGCGCAGGCCGGAGGTGGTCGAAGAAGTAGAGGAAGAGGAGGAAACAGTCGGAGCGGGGATCATGAGGGTCTCCTTGGGTTCGCTGGGGAAGAAGATGGGCTGACTGTAAAGACGGCGAGAACGGGCGCTGGTCGGAGCAGGCCGAACCCGCCGTAGGACAAGCGGGGCAGCCGGTTGTCAGCTCGGCTTGTCGGGCTGGTTTGTCAGCTCGCTTTGTCAGCTTGGCTCGTCAGCTTGGTTCGTCGGCGCAATTCGTCGTGCCAAGTGCAAGGCAGGCCCGGGAGACACGCGCGCCAGCGCCGCAGGGCGCGACAATCGCGGCATGAGCTTTTCTCGCACAGCGGCGCTGCAACGCTGGTTTCCGTTCCTCGCCTGGCCCAGGCCCGACCGCGACCTGCTGCGGGCGGACTTCTGGGCCGGCATGACGGTCGGTCTGATGCTGGTGCCCCAGGGCGTGGCGTATGCGGCCCTCGCCGGCATGCCGCTGGTGACGGGCATCTATGCCTCGCTGCTGCCTGCGCTGGTGGCGGTGCTTTGGAGTTCGTCCACCCGCCTGGGCGTGGGGCCGACGGCGCTGACCAGCCTGCTGATCGGCGCATCGCTCAGCGGCATGGCCGAGCCTGGCAGCGCGCACTGGGTGGCGCTGGCCGCCTGGATGGCCATTCTGTCTGGCGTGGTGCAGGTCGTGCTGGGCGCAGCCCGCTTCGGCTGGCTGCTGAACCTGGTCACGTCGCCGGTGTTGAACGGCTTCACCCAGGCCGCGGCGCTGCTGATCCTCGCATCCCAGTTGCCGGCGCTGCTGGGCCTGCGCACCACTTGGCATGCGCTGGCCGTCAATCCGTCGATCCACCATTTCGATCCGGTGGCGCTGGCGTTCGGACTGGGCAGCCTCGCGCTGCTGGTCGTAGCGCGCCGCTGGCGGTCGAGCTTTCCCGCAGCGATCGTTGTTGTGGGCCTGGCCGCCTTCGCCAGCTGGGCCATGGGCTACGCCGATCGCCAGGGTGCGGTGGTGGGCCACCTGCCGGCCGGCCTGCCTTCGCCCTACTGGCCCGGCTGGCTGTCGTGGGACGAATTCGGCGGGCTGCTGCTGCCGGTGCTGGTGGTCACGCTGGTGAGCTTCTTGGAGACCGCCTCCAGCGCCAAGGTGGAGCACGGCCGGGGCGGCACGCGGTGGAATGAGAACCAGGACCTGATCGCCCACGGCATGGCCAAGGTCAGCTCGGGCCTGTGCGGGAGCTTTGCCACCAGCGCTTCGTTCTCGCGCTCGGCCATCAACCTGTATGCCGGCGCGCGCAGCGGCTGGGCGACGCTCTTTGCCCTGCTGCTGGTGCTGGCCGTGCTGCTATGGCTCACGCCCGCGCTCTATCACGTGCCGCAGTCGGTCCTGGCGGCCGTGGTGGTCACCGCGGTGACGGGGCTGATCAAGCCCGCCGGCATGTGGCGGCTGGCGCGCGTCTCGCGGGTGGAGGCGGCCATCGGCGGCATCACCTTCGCGCTGACGCTGGCCACGGCCCCGCGCATGTACTGGGGCGTGCTGGCCGGCATGTTCATGAGCCTGGCGCATTTCCTCTACCAGCGGCTGCATCCGCGCATCATCGAAGTGGGCATGCACCCGGACGGCAGCCTGCGCGACCGCCACCTCTGGCAGCTGCCGCCCCTGGCGCCCCGGCTTCTGGCGCTGCGCATGGACGCGGAACTCGACTTCGCCTCGGCTGCCGCGCTGGAGCGCCGCGTGGCGGACCACCTGGCGCAGCACCCGGACGTGCAGCACGTCTGTCTGTTCGCCCTGCCCATCAATCGGGTCGATGTCACCGGCGTGGAAACCTTCGGCCGGCTTAAGCTGTTGGTGCAGGGCCGTGGCGGCGTGCTGCATGTGAGCGGCCTGAAGCTGCCCGCAGACCAGGTGCTGCGGCGCGCCGGCCTGCTGGAGCCCGCGCCGCACCTGGCCATGTACCGCACCGATGCCGAGGCGCTGAACGCGCTGGCCCGACTCCGGGATACCACGGGGGTTTGAACACGAAGCAGGCCGAAATACGGGCAGCGCTGATACACTCCCAAGACTCCTGCTTGTTGCATTTTGTGACTGAAACTGCGCCGCCCCACTCCGTTCTCTTGCGTGATCTGCGCCTCTCCACCGCTCATGCGCTCGTGGCGCAGTCGTTGGGGTCGGAGGCCGCCTTGCAGACGGACACGCCTCAGCACTACCTGCAGGCGTTGATCGACGGCCTGTGCGAGCTGTCCCTCAAGGATCCGCTGACCGGACTGGCCAACCGCCGCCATTTCCGGACCGTGCTGGAACGCGAGATCGACCGGGTGGCCCGTTCCGGCGAGGCCGCGCTGCTGTTGATGCTGGACATCGACAATTTCAAGCGGGTCAACGACACCTACGGCCACCTGGCCGGCGACATCGTGCTGCAGTCCGTCGCCCGCACGCTCGATGCGTCGGTCCGGCCCATGGACACCCTCGCGCGCTATGGCGGCGAGGAGTTCGCCGTGGTGCTGCCGGCCTGCCAGGCCGGTTTCGGCCTGGTCGTGGCCGAGCGCATCCGACGCGCGGTCGAGGCGACGCCCATCCGCATCTCGCCGACGGTGGAACTGCGTGTCACGATCAGCATCGGCGGCGCCTTTGCACTGCAATGGATCCGCAGCACCACGCTGCTCTGGACGGAGCGCGCCGACAACCAGCTCTACCAGGCCAAGATGGCCGGACGCAACCGCGTCAGCATTGAAGAACAGCCCGACAGTACCGTGACCGCCGAAGAAAAGAGCCTGTTGTTCGGGCCGCTATACACTCCCTCCGGTTGGGGCGACCTGCCTCCACCGCTGGATTCCTCCCATGGCAGCGCCTATTGAAAGCCCCGAGATGACCGACGCGCTGTCCTCCAGAAGCACCCCGGCGACGGGCGCTGCACCCGCACACGCCAAGACGCCGCCAGGCGCCCGCATCATCGCCATCACCAGCGGCAAGGGCGGCGTGGGCAAGACCTTCGTTTCCGCCAACTTGGCGGCCGCCCTCACCCGCCGGGGCCAGCGCGTGCTGGTCCTCGACGCCGACCTGGGCCTGGCCAACCTCGATGTGGTGCTCAACCTGCACCCCAAGATCACGCTGCACGACGTCTTCACCGGCAAGGCGCAGCTGAACGAGGCCGTCATCGACGCGCCCGGTGGCTTCTCCGTCGTGCTGGCCGGCTCCGGCATGGTCGAATACTCGCGGCTCACGCCCGAGGTGCGCAACCAGTTCATGAGCGTGATCCAGCAACTGGCGCCGCGCTACGACGTCATCCTGCTGGACACCGGCGCCGGCATTTCCGACGTGGTGCTGTTCTCGATCTCGCTCGCCTCCGAAGTGCTGATCGTCGCCACGCCCGAGCCCACGTCGCTGACCGACGCCTATGCCGCCATCAAGGTCATGGCCACCCAGCAGAAGCGCCAGCACGTGCGCATGGTGGTCAACCAGGCAGCCCGCCCTGGCGACGGCCGCGCCATCACCAGCCAGTTGCAGCAGGTGCTGGACCGGTTCGTGACCACCGAATCCGGCCGCCCCATGCGGCTGCTGCACATGGGCGACATTCCAGCCGACACGTCGGTGCGCGACGCCGTCATGCGCCGGCAGCTGCTGCTGATGCAGATGCCCGGTTGCCCGGCCGCGCTGGCCATTGCGCAGCTGGCCAACAAGATCGAATCCACGCTGCTGGTGCCCGCCACCTGAGCTGGCTTTCCTGGCCGGCCTCGGCGTCTCGCTGCGGCGGGCGCCGGATCGCATGAGAGCCGCCAGGTGCCAGGTGTCAGGTGGCACGCAGCACCGGCCCCGTGCCGTCTTGGTTTTCCGTTTTCCGTTTTCCGTTTTTCGCTTTCCGCCCCACCCGCTCCACCCGCCCCATCCGCGCTTGCCGTGAACGACGTCCTCAACATTTCCAGCTATCTCTTCGTGCCCTTGCCCGACGCCGAGGCGCTGCGTGACACCCTGCACGCACGTGCCGTGGAACTGGACTTGAAAGGCACGATCCTGCTAGCCGAGGAAGGCATCAACCTGTTTCTGGCCGGCCCGGCCGATGCGGTGCGCAGCTTCGTCGCCGCGCTGCGGCAGGACGAGCGCTTCGCGGCGCTGGAGCCGAAGGAGAGCTGGTCCGATGCGCAACCCTTCCGCAAGATGCTGGTGAAGGTCAAGCGCGAGATCATCCGCATGGACCACCCCGCCATCCGCCCCGCGGGCGGGCGGGCGCCGGCAGTGGACCCGGCGACGCTGCGCCGCTGGCTCAGCGCCGGCCACGACGACGAGGGCCGGCCGGTGGTGACGCTGGACACGCGCAACGCGTTCGAGGTGGACCACGGCACGTTCGAGAACGCCATCGACTGGCGCATCGAAAAGTTCACCGAATTTCCCCCCGCGCTGCGGGCCCGCAAGGACGAGCTGGCCGGCAAGACCGTGGTGAGCTTCTGCACCGGCGGCATCCGCTGCGAAAAGGCGGCCATCCTGATGCGCGAGGAAGGGCTGGAGCACGTCTACCAGCTGGAAGGCGGCATCCTCAAATACTTCGAGCTGACCGATGGCGCGCACTACCAGGGCGGCTGCTTCGTGTTCGACGAGCGCCGGGTGCTGGCCCCCGACCTGTCTGCACACCCCGAGCGGGATGCTATTGAAAAGTGAGCGCCATGCGCCCGAACCATGGGCGCCGGGGGCTTTTTTGACCTGGAAACCGTGTCTTGCGCGCAGGGCGCTTCACGGCTTGAAGCGGCGCTCGGGCAGCGGTATCCAGTCCGTCTCGCCCGGCACCAGGCCCATCGCCTGCTGCTCCCAGTCGTGCGCGGCCTGCACGATGCGCTCCTTGCGGCTGGAGACGAAGTTCCACCAGAGGTGGCGCGGCCCATCCAGAGGTTCGCCGCCGATCACCATGCAGCGCACCGGCGCGTCGGCGGCGCGCAACGCCGTGCTCTGGCCGGGCTCCAGCGTGGCCAGCGTCTGCCGGCCCAGCCGCTCGGCGCCCAGCAGCACGTCGCCGTCCACCGGATAGATCGCCATCTGGGGCGCGAGCGGCGGCAGCTCCAGTGCAGCGGCCGGCTGCAGCTGGATGTCCAGATAGAGGGCTGGCGCCAGCGTGGCGACGGGCGAGCGCAGGCCGAAGGCCTCGCCCACCAGCACCCGCACCACCTCGCCGTCGCCCTGCCACTGCGGAATGTCCGCCGCCGCCGTGTGCACGAAGGAGGGCTCGGACTCCTCCTGCCCCACCGGCAGCGCCGCCCACAGCTGGATCCCGTGGTTGACATAGCGGCGCGCAGCCAGCCCCTCGGGCCGCCGCTCGGAATGCACGATGCCCCGACCGGCGGACATCCAGTTGATGGCGCCGGGCTCGATGATCTGGTCCGAGCCCAGGCTGTCGCGGTGCTCGATGGCGCCTTCGAAGAGATAGGTCACCGTCGCCAGGCCGATGTGCGGATGGGGGCGCACGTCGTACTGGTCCGCCGGCTCCACCGTCACCGGCCCGAAATGATCGAAGAAGACGAACGGGCCGACCGAGCGCAGCTGCAGCGCGGGCAGCAGCCGGCGCACGGTGAACCCGCCGCCCAGGTCCTTCTGGCGCCCGGTCAGGCGCAGGCGATTGTCGGCAGCCGAGGGTGAGGACGCCATGGCGCTCGGCCT
>Ga0308159_1003845_pt1 | contig 14468 bp, 13 predicted proteins | sample PhyCR1_FD_201040 | JGI IMG/M metagenome (GOLD analysis project Ga0308159, IMG submission 201040) | Phyllosphere microbial communities from UC Gill Tract Community Farm, Albany, California, United States - DLSLC.R1 | ecosystem: Host-associated > Plants > Phyllosphere > Unclassified | place: USA... | reverse complement strand
GGAGCAGGCAGCCAGTGCAACGCTTGCGGCCAGAAGAGCGGGAATCATCAGTTGCTTACGCATAATTTGTCGTCCTTTCTATCGATAAGAGTTTCAGCTTTGCGATCGGGATGCGCGCTTACTGCACAGTGCGCTGGCTTTCCTGACGCAGTTCCTGAACACCTTTCTGGGAATCCTTCACAGCCTGTTCGGCCTTGGCGGCCTGAGCCTTGCGTTCGGCGACGCGAGCGTCCCATTCAGCCTGTTCGGACAGGCGACGGGCCTCGTCATACTTCTTGTCATGCATGGCGATTTCAGCTTGTTTCAGTTTGTCCTGAGCCTGCTTCATTTCCACTGCAGCGAACTCGGTACCGCCAGCGCTGACGGCGCTGTTGACGGCCGACTGGGTCACGGCGTACTGCTCGGTCGGTGGGTTACCCGCACAACCGGCGAGCACGAAGCTGGTGCCGATGGCCAGAGCGGCCAGTTTCAGACCGCGCAGGTGGGAAAACGAGGTTTGGGTTTTCATGGTCTTCAACTCCATTAGGCATCTCCTGAAAATACAACTGAATCCATCCTGGCAGAGGAGCCGAAAGCATCGCTTGTTGACGCGAATTGAAACGCTCGTTCCAGGCGTGGTTACCTGTTCCGACCGGCGGCATTTTTGAAAAGTTCAGAAAAGATGGCCTATCGCCAAAAATTAAATTGACCGTTTGGACAAGGCTCTGGGACGGGAACTTTGGCGGTTTGAAGCGGTACGCGCGGGGTGTTAAACAAGCGTAAAAAGATCAAATGTGGGAGCGAGCCTGCTCGCGAATACGGTTTATCAGGCACCGCAGATGTTGGCTTAAAAACCGCATTGGCGAGCAAGCTCGCTCCCACAGGTTGAGGTGTTCCAGGTCAGTGCTTCTGCTTGTTCTCAACCGAGGACAGATCATGCAAATACCGCCGCGACAACGCCAGAAAACGCGGGGTCGGGCCGACATCCTCGGATATAGGTTATACAAAGGAAAATTTCGTGGCCGAGGTTGTCCCTCACAGCCTAGCTCAGTCCAAATCGGTCGAGGGTAGTGGTCGTATCCGGGTGGCAATCCCAGCACCATTACTTGGTGTGCTTGAGCGTTCGATGTTAAAACGCCTGTACAGGATTCCGCTCATACGATAGCGAGTTATGAACGATGGCACCACGGAAGAACAGAGCACCAAAGGTTGTTGAAGAAGGAATCAGCGTAAGCACCCGCGACGACTTTTCTGATGTGACTAAGATTGAGCTGCTTGTGAGAGCGGCGAACCTCTGTTCGCGTTGCCATGTCTTCACGATTGGCTCCACAGATGCTGGTGACAGGAAAAATAGCATTGGTGTCGCTGCACACATTTGTGCGGCTGCGAGTGGGCCGGGTGCCAAGCGATATGACCCAAACCAAACGAAAGCTCAGAGAAGACATTTCGATAATGGTATCTGGATGTGCTACTCGTGCTCCAAGCTCATCGACAACGAAGAGACGTTTCACACAGTCGCTCATTTGAAAGAAATGAAGGCCCGTCATCAGGTCTACGTGTCTAGACTGGTCGGTGTAGTGCCTATGGCACCATTTGAAGCCAAATCTGAAATTCGTGCGGGGATTCTTGAAGCAACCCACTTCCTGATTACGAAGGCAGGTAGTCCAGCAAATTTCGATGTCTCGGCAGTCGTAGAAGGCTATGAAGAATCAATAAATAGTATCGATCCAAACTTTAAGGTTGTCGTCACTGCCACAAGCGGTTCTGTCGTGCATCAGTTGGTTCCGGTCGCTGACCCTGCACCAGCAATTCAGATAGTTTTTAATGATGATGAGGCCAATGCTTCTGCTGATCAGGCATGGCAAGTCATGACTGAAGTGGGGGAGCCTATTCACATACCTACAAAGGATTTCAAATTCGTAGGATCTAAACTATTTGAACACCTTAATGAAGTGATTGTTGGGGGAACGCTGACGCTCACTCCCAGTAAACGACGACTAGAAACGTGTATCTATTTTGTCAGTGATGATGCGGAATTCGAGCTTGCTGCTACTGAATCATTCATGGGGAAGGGTTCAAAACAATTTGATATTGAAGGTGCTGCTTTAGACGGATTCTTGACTTATCGGTATTTCATTCATGACCGCTACAAGGTAGACGCAACCTATACGTTCGACGTTGCTGGTTGGTTAGGGCAGCCGTTCAATAGTTTAAGGCATTATCACCGTATCAAACGAGCCTATGACTTCGTTGTAAAATATCCAAAATCTAGGATTTCAGTTGAAATAGTCCTTAACGGTGAGCCAATGCGTCTTTGGGATGGGACGTATGGTGACTACACTGAGATTTTTGCTCGATTGAAAAAAATAGTAGAGGTTGCTGAGTGCTCTAGAGTTATTGCCTCGAAAATCCCTGAACAGCTCAGATTGAAAACCTTAGACTTGACGCTGCAGGATGAACGATACATCGAACTCTACGCCCAGCTTTTCAAAGGTGATGTAATTCGCAAGCTCGACTACGGGGAGAGTATATTCACAGCCCGTATTGATGATAAAGAAAGCAGGGCAATCAAAGTTTTCTGTTCGGAAGAACAGACTGAAGTTACGATTGCTAAATCTCCTATAATAGATTTCTTTGGAAATACCATTAGATTGCCTAGGATGTCGAAAAAAGTATCAAGTTTCGATTTGGTTTTCTTCTCAAGCATTAGAGAAGACGACCGCCAATCTCTGTGGTGTATTGGAAGAGCAAATCATTCTAGTGATTCGGTAATTTCCATTGCTCCCGATGAAATTCCGCTGCTTTGCAGTGATGAGGACGTTATACATGGATGAGCTTATGCTGATGGATCGGAGTCGCGTTCTTCATGAAGCACTTGAACAGAGCGGGTGGGAGAATCCCGAAGAAGTCATTCAGCGTGTGAAGCGTCTCGACCTAGGGCTACCGGCTGAGGATGAATTCGCCGTCATCTGTAGCTGGCTTGGGAAGTGTTCGCTTGTCCATAAATTGGATCAACAGCAAATCCCAAAATCTTCCCGAGAAACCTATCAGGTTCCCGATTTGCTGGCCGTTTTCAACACGGCAAATAACCAGTACAGGGTTCTCATCGAGGTCAAAACTAAGCAAGAAAAAAGCCTTACTCTCAGAGCAAAGGATAGGGAAAAATTACTCAAGTATGGTGAAATGCTTGGGCTACCTGTCTTATTTGCGTGGAAATATCACGGCCTTTTGATGCTGTTTGATATTTCGTTGTTCAAGCGATTTAACAAGAATTATCGAGTCGACTTATTCACTGCTATGTCCAATAGCTTGATGAGTCTCCTAGCGGGTGACATGAATTATCAGCTAGGGGAGGGTGTAGGTCTTTATCTAAAATTCAAAAAAGATGAAATGCATGACAGTGATGAAAACGTAGAGACTTGGAAAGCAAGAATAGAAGACGTTTATCTTCGTGATTTCAATGGTGAAAAACAATACAAGTTTTCACCTAAAACCCTCTCGATTCTGAATACGTGCGAGATTGAAGAAAATACAGAAGTAGACGATGAGTACATCAGTCAAAGCTTCGTCGTCCGTCCAGACATGGGGAACATGGCACATAGAGCCATGGAAAAACTGTTGAAGATGGCTGATGCTGACACAAACATTCATTGGCGGTCTTTGCTTGTTGATGAATCACCTCTTCATTCCATCGCTGATTTTCAAAGTGCTTTAGATGTAGCATTGAAACAGAAGTTTGTGAAATACATTCTTATCCAACATCCTAAAGAATATCCTGATTTTATAAAGAATAATGATAAAGTCAAGGGAGTGCATTGATGTCGGTTAGTAAGGTCAAGTCAGCCCTTGTAGATTTCGTTAAAGGCGAAAAAGATAGGGCAATTGTTTTGAAAGGGGATTGGGGAACTGGTAAGACACACCTCTGGAAGCAGGTCGTGCTTGAAAGTCGTGATTCTTTTCATAAACGTAATTATTCTTACGTTTCTCTCTTTGGGCTGAATAGCCTGAAAGACTTGAAGAAATCAATCTACGAAAACAAGGTTTATCGGGAACGTGCCCATATCGCTTCTGATGAAAGCTCGTTTGAAGAAAACCTTAAAGACATTTCAGGTCGATTCGCTGGGTGGATGCGTAAAGGCTCATCATTATTCAATGATGTATCAGCAATGGGCGTTAAAGGCATTGGGCCTATTGTTGAAAGCCTTCAATTCATTCGCGTCACTGACACTCTTATCTGTCTCGACGATTTTGAACGGAAAGGGTCAGGGCTGCATGATAGGGAAGTGCTAGGTCTTATCTCCCTGTTGATTGAAAGCAAGAACTGTCGTGTTGTAATGCTTCTCAACGATGGGACGCTGAAATCTGGTGATGATTTTTTCTCGTATCATGAGAAGGTTTTTGACTATGAGGTTACGTTCAATCCTTCTGTAGAAGAATCCGTAAAATTGGTTTTTTCTACCGATAGTAAGTTACATGAGATTCTTACAAAGAATGCCACTAGGTTGGGCATCAACAACATAAGGTTGCTCAAGAAAATTGATTACTTTGCTGGTCTGCTTAAAAAGACCTTGGAAGGTTCTAACGATAAAGTTATTGAGCAAGCTCTTCATGTTTTGCCGTTGGCTACTTTATCTAAATACGGGGGTGATGCAGCTAAGGTCGATCTTGATTTCATCTTGAATTATGGGGGTGGGTATATTGAATCGAATTTGCCCGGTGATGAAGTGGATGAAATCGAAGAGGAGCTGAAAAAAACTTTAGAAGAAAAAACTCACTATCTTGAAGACTATGGCTTCACCCGGTGCGATGAATTTGATGTTGCTATCATTGATTTGGTAAAGAAGGGGTATGCTGACGAAGAATCTTTGAGGGAAGTTATCAACGCTCTGGAAGCTAAAATCAAGCATGACTCAGAAATCGCTTTGCTGCAGGATGCTTGGAATATTTTTCATTCGTCGTTTCTGAATAACGACGATAAGGTATTCGAAGCTTTCGATTTAGCGATTGAAAAATCTCTTGTTAATTTCGAAGTGAGTGATTTGGATGGTGTCGCTTTTGTTTACACTGAATCTGGACGTGCTGATAAAATTAAACCAGTCATTGATAAATACTTTGATACGGTAATAGTTAATAAAGGTGTCCGGCAGAAGAGTGATGTGTTTCGCTGGCCGGAACACGATTATGTTCAGCAAAAGCTTGACGAATATTTTGATGGTTTAGTGGTTGAGAAAAGCCTAGCTGAGCTTATGGAGCATGCCTTCAAGGTGTCTGGATTTAATAATACAGATGTCAGAAACAGGGCTGCGAGAAAAACCGAGGCTGAATATTATGATTATTTCAGCTCGCTTGATGATTACAATCTCACTCACTACGTCAGAATGTGTCTGAAATGCGGTCAGGTCAGTTCGCCTGAGCAACACATTCAGAATTCCTACAGCGAAATTTTCGTTAAGACTTATCGTTGCCTGATAAAACTGTCCGAGGCTTCTCTTCTGAACAAGTCTCGGATGGGTAAGTTTAAAGGTTACGAAAAGTTATTTGCTCAGGCAGAGGAAGAATTGCGGCTTCAACAAGATCAAACTGAATAGCCCCTTGCGAGGCTAGTGTTCCGTCTCACAGACCCTATCCCCGTAGGGTCTTTGAAATTGCTTGTTCCGCTTCGACGTAGGCGGGTGTCTTACCAGCGTCGGCAAAAATCTCTTCACCTTCCTCCACTCGGATCACCTCAGACCCTTTGACGTAGGGCATGGCTGTTTCCGCTTCTTTTATAGCAGTGTGAATTAGCCCCTCAGTGATGACGCTTTCATCCAGTTCGTAGGCTTCCGCAAAGGCTTTGATTTTCACTAGGTCTTGTTTGCGGATGGTCAGGGTGATTTCAGCAAGCTCCGAGGCTTCGTGAGCCTTGTTTTCCCAGTTGCTGAGCATGGTCTTGAAGGTGTCCATGGGGTATCTCCGGCTTGGCTACATGTGTTCGTAAATTCTGTGACTGTCTTTACCTCTCATGGTTCGTTGAAATGATCGCTAACCCATGGTCTACGCGGCTTTCAAGAGATCTTGAGTTTTTCCTATCGCGTGCTCGCTTTCTTCATACAACGGATCACCTTCCTCATCCGTCGCCACCACCGTCGAGCCCTTCACATACGGCAGGCTTGCTTCGAATTCCTCAAGCGCGGCGCCGATCAGCTCGCCGAGCAGCTCCTCGGGATGACGTTTGGGATACATCTCGGCTATTGCCGCCAGGCGCGCGGCGGATTCCACGTCCAGATGAATCGTGTAGCCGGTGTCGGTCAGGCGACCTTTGGCGTTTTCTTCCCAATGCTGGGCGAGTTCACGAATTTTCATGATGACCTCATTTCGCGCCTGCGCAGAGCAGGCTTGGGTGAGTGTCCGGCAGCGCCGGCGGCGGGCCGTCGTACGGCTTACTGTTGAGACTGGCTTTGGCGTGCAAGGTTTAAGTCGGTTCGTCGCCTGCTTGTAAGAAGCGGCGCAGAGCGGCACTCTCTGGCAAAGCATTCGTTTCTGCGCTGTCCCCGATTACCGCTGGAGAACTGCTGATGACCGATATTGATGCACGCTTGCGCGAAGATGTTCACCTGCTCGGAGAGCTGTTGGGCAACACCATTCGAGACCAGTACGGCGAGCAATTCCTCGCCAAGATCGAGCAGATCCGCAAGGGCGCCAAGGCCGACCGGCGCGGCTCGATGGATGCCGAACTGAGCGCCAGCCTCAATCAATTGAGCGAAGACGAATTGCTCCCGGTCGCGCGGGCGTTCAACCAGTTTCTCAACCTGGCCAATATTGCCGAGCAATATCAGTTGATCCATCGCCGCGAGGAATCGCAACCGGCGCCGTTCGAGTCGCGGGTATTGCCGGAACTGCTCGCGCGCCTGCGCAACGAAGGTCACAGCGGCGAATCCCTGGCGCGGCAACTGGCACGGCTGGAAATCGAACTGGTGCTGACCGCTCACCCGACCGAGGTGGCCCGGCGCACGTTGATCCAGAAGTACGACGCGATTGCTGCGCAACTCGCTGCGCAGGACCATCGCGACCTCACCAGCGCCGAGCGCGAGCAGATCCAGACCAAACTGCAGCGGCTCATCGCCGAAGCCTGGCACACCGAAGAAATCCGCCGAACCCGCCCGACGCCGGTCGATGAAGCCAAATGGGGCTTTGCGGTGATCGAGCATTCGTTGTGGCAGGCGATCCCCAATCATATGCGCAAGGCCGATCAGGCGCTGTTCGCCGCGACGGGCCTGCGCTTGCCGCTGGAAGCCGCGCCGATTCGCTTTGCCTCGTGGATGGGCGGCGACCGTGACGGCAACCCCAATGTCACCGCGGCAGTGACCCGCGAAGTTTTACTCCTGGCGCGCTGGATGGCCGCTGACTTGTACCTGCGCGACGTCGATCATCTCGCTGGCGAACTGTCGATGCAGCAGGCCAGCGCCGCGCTGAAAGCCAAGGCCGGCGACAGCGCCGAACCGTATCGTGCGGTGCTCAAGCAATTGCGCGAGCGTCTGCGCGCTACACGCAACTGGGCGCACGCTGCATTGACCGCGCCGACCCCGGCAACCGCCGATGTACTGCACGATAATCGCGACCTGCTGGAGCCTCTGCAGCTGTGCTTTGACTCGCTGCACGAGTGCGGCATGGGTGTGATCGCCGACGGGCCGTTGCTCGATTGCCTGCGCCGCGCGGTGACGTTCGGCCTGTTCCTGGTGCGCCTCGATGTGCGTCAGGACTCGACGCGGCACAGCTCGGCAATGACGGAAATCACCGATTACCTCGGCCTCGGCCGCTATGAGGACTGGGACGAAGAACAGCGGATCAACTTTCTCACCGAGGAGTTGAGCAACCGCCGTCCTTTGCTGCCCGCGCATTTCAAACCGTCGGCGGACACCGGTGAGGTGCTCAACACGTGCAAGGAAATCGCCGCCGCGCCCGCCGCTTCGCTGGGCTCCTACGTGATCTCCATGGCCGGCGCCGCTTCCGACGTGCTCGCGGTGCAACTGCTGCTCAAGGAATCCGGCGTGCTGCGGCCGATGCGCGTGGTGCCGCTGTTTGAAACCCTCGCCGACCTCGACAACGCCGGGCCGGTGATGGAGCGTCTGCTGCTGTTGCCAGGCTATCGCGCGCGCCTGCACGGCCCGCAGGAAGTGATGATCGGTTATTCCGACTCGGCCAAGGACGCCGGCACCACTGCTGCGGCTTGGGCGCAATACCGCGCGCAGGAACGATTGGTTGAAATCTGCCGCGAACAGCAAGTCGAACTGCTGCTGTTCCATGGTCGCGGCGGCACCGTAGGCCGTGGCGGCGGCCCGGCGCACGCAGCGATTCTGTCGCAACCACCTGGGTCAGTGGCCGGGCGTTTCCGCACCACCGAACAGGGCGAAATGATTCGTTTCAAATTTGGCCTGCCGGACATCGCCGAGCAAAACCTAAATCTGTACCTGGCCGCCGTGCTCGAAGCGACCTTGCTGCCACCGCCACCGCCGACCGCTGAATGGCGGCATCTGATGGACGAATTGGCGGCGGACGGTGTCAGCGCTTACCGTCAGGTCGTGCGGGAAAATCCGCAATTCGTCGAATACTTCCGCCAGTCCACGCCGGAGCAGGAGTTGGGTCGCTTGCCGCTCGGCAGTCGTCCGGCCAAGCGTCGCGCCGGCGGTATCGAAAGCTTGCGGGCGATCCCGTGGATCTTCGGCTGGACCCAAACGCGGCTGATGCTCCCGGCCTGGCTGGGCTGGGAGACCGCGCTGAGCAAGGCGCTGGAGCGCGGCGAGGGCGAGTTGCTCGGGCAGATGCGCGAACAGTGGCCGTTTTTCCGCACCCGCATCGATATGCTCGAGATGGTTCTGGCCAAGGCCGACGCGGATATTGCGCAGTCTTATGACGAACGTTTGGTCGAAGCCGATCTGCTGCCGCTGGGTGCGCAGTTACGCGACCTATTGTCGCAGGCGTGCTCGGTGGTGCTCGGTCTGACCGGGCAGTCGCAGCTGCTGGCGCACAGCCCGGACACCCTCGAACTCATCCGCCTGCGCAACACCTATCTCGACCCGCTGCATCTATTGCAGGCCGAACTGTTGGCGCGTTCGCGGCAGCAGGATGCGGAGCAGGGCAGCCCGGTGGAACAGGCGCTGCTGGTGTCTGTGGCGGGGATCGCCGCCGGATTGCGCAACACCGGCTAAGGTTGCTGACCACGCCGGGCGGCATTCGCGATGAGGGTCGGATGCCGCTACTCCAGCTGCAGGAAAGTGCCGCGAGGCGACAGTTAATGTTGGGGTTGCGACTTGGGTTACCGCGTCGCAAGGTCGCGGCGGGCGTCGGTTTCTCCGACTTTTGGCGTCTTGTGTGGGCGCAGCCTGCTGTGTATCTTGATCAGCCTTTGGCCGTTTGTGCGGCCACGACCCGTATTTTCAGGATCCGTCGGTTACGAGCGAATCCTTTGTTTTGTAAAGCTTTTATATAAAAAATTGAGGAGCACATCGATGCGCGTCATTCTGCTGGGAGCTCCCGGGGCCGGTAAAGGTACTCAGGCAAAGTTCATCACCGAGAAATTCGGCATTCCGCAAATCTCCACCGGCGACATGCTGCGTGCTGCGGTCAAGGCTGGCACGCCACTGGGCGTACAAGCCAAGAGCATCATGGATGCCGGCGGCCTGGTGTCGGATGACCTGATCATCGCGCTGGTCAAGGACCGCATCGCTCAACCTGATTGCGCCAACGGTTTCCTGTTCGATGGCTTCCCGCGCACCATTCCGCAGGCTGAAGCACTGGTCACTGCCGGGGTCGAACTGGACGCCGTGGTGGAAATCGCTGTTGAAGATGAAGAGATCGTTCAGCGCATCGCCGGTCGCCGTGTTCACGAAGCCAGCGGCCGCGTGTACCACATCGTCTACAACCCGCCGAAACTGGCAGGCAAGGACGACATCACCGGCGAAGAGCTGGTCCAGCGCAAGGACGACACCGAAGAAACCGTGCGTCATCGCCTGTCGGTCTACCATTCGCAGACCAAACCGCTGGTGGAGTTCTATCAGAACCTTTCTGCCAAAAACGGTGGCAAGCCAAAGTACAGCCACATTCCAGGCGTAGGTTCGGTTGATGCGATCACCGCCAAGGTGCTGGCCGCGCTGAGCTGAAAAGTCTGAATCGGCGCATCATCCACGGCCCGCTTGCGGGCCGTAGTTGTTTATACTGACGCACTTTTTTCCCACCCCTGTTTTGGAAACATCGATGAGCACCTTGCTGGCCCTGGACACCGCGACTGAAGCTTGCTCCGTTGCCTTGCTGCATGACGGCAAGGTGACGAGCCATTACGAGGTGATCCCGCGCCTGCATGCGCAGAAGCTGCTGCCTATGATTCAGCAATTGCTCGCCGATGCGGGCACCACGCTGCAGGCGGTTGACGCGATTGCCTTTGGTCGTGGCCCTGGCGCGTTTACCGGTGTTCGTATTGCCATCGGCGTGGTGCAGGGTTTGGCGTTTGCGCTGGATCGTCCAGTATTGCCGGTATCCAACCTTGCCGTGCTGGCGCAGCGTGCCTTTCGCGAGCATGGCGCAAGTCAGGTGGCGGCTGCCATCGACGCGCGGATGGATGAAGTGTATTGGGGTTGCTATCGCGAGACGGCGGGGGAGATGCGTCTGGTCGGTACCGAAGCCGTGCTGCCGCCGCAAGTGGCTGCGCTGCCGGTCGATGCCAGTGGCGACTGGTTCGGTGCCGGTACCGGTTGGGGTTATGGTCAGCGCATCGCGGTCAATCTGAGCGGCTCCGACGCTGGCATGCTGCCCCACGCCGAAGACCTGTTGACCCTGGCACGTTTCGCCTGGGAGCGCGGTGAAGCGATCCCGGCGGACGACGCACAACCGGTTTACCTGCGCGATAAGGTCGCCACGCCTAAAGCCCGCTGACATACCGCAATACCTGTGGGAGCGGGCTGGTAAATATCGCCAATCGTCAGTTTCTACCCCCTCGCTTAAAACCTTTTGCGCTTTCTGTGTTCTAGTTATCACTCGGCAGTTTGCTAAGTCGGTCAAGTGCCGCTAAATTGCCATCATCGATACCGAGCATGACATTATGCGTATAGACGGCGTTTCCACTCAGTCCTACCCCATCAAGCGCAAGCCGCGCAAAGGCAACGCGGCGCTGGATGAATCCGTCGAGATTATCGATGGCGAGCTGGAATTTCCGAGCGAGGAGCAACTGGCGGCGCGTGCCGCGCAAGCCGCTGCGCAACGTCTGAGCAACCTGCCCGCCCGTCAGCAAGACATGATCTACCACCGCACCATGAAGAAAAGTGTAGCCGTGGCGCTGGCCAGCTACCTGAGCACTGCCGGTTTTGTCGATTGGGACGCGGACGTGCTGGGCCTCGATCTGTATATCTGATGGATCTGCCTTACTACCTCGGTTGCCCGTCCTGGAGCGAGAATGCCTGGCGCGAGTATCTGTATCCGGTAGACGCAAAAACCTCCGATTTTCTCGCTCTCTACTGCCAGGTATTCAACGCGGTCGAAGGCAATACCACCTTCTACGCCAGTCCGTCGCCAGCCACTGTGCAGCGCTGGGCCGAGATCATGCCGGCGCACTTTCGCTTCACTGCCAAATTCCCCGGCGACATCAGTCACAGTGGCGACCTGCGCGAGCAACTGACCGCTGCCGAAACCTTCCTGCAATTACTCAAGCCGTTGGGCGACCGCGTTTCGCCGCTGTGGCTGCAATTGTCGAAAAGCTTCACACCGCAGCGTCTTCCGGAACTGGCGGCGTTCATTGACGCTCTGGATCGCCCACTTGCGGTGGAGGTGCGCAATGAACAATTCTTCGCCAAAGGCGAAAGCGAGCGCCTGCTCAATCGTCTGCTGCTGGATCGCGGTGTCGAGCGCATCTGTCTGGATCCGCGTGCACTATTCAGCTGCCTGTCGACCGAGTCCTCGGTGATTCACGCGCAATCGAAAAAACCGCGAGTGCCGACGCGTCCGGCGGCGTTTACCCAGTTCCCGCAGGTGCGCTTCATCGGCCATCCCGAGCTTGAGGCTAATGATCCATTTCTTGCGCCGTGGGTGACGAAAGTTGCTGAATGGATTGAAGAGGGCCGTACCCCGTACGTCTTTCTGCACACCGCCGACAATTTGCTGGCAGCGAAACTGGCGCAACGTTTTCACGCTCAACTGATGCAACGTTTGCCTGGCTTGCCCGCGCTGCCTGAGCTATACAGAGAACCCGCCGCCGAGCAGCTTGGCTTGCTCTGAGGCGGTTTTTTTCTGCGCGGGAGCCGGTCGATGAACGTCCAGGTCAGTCAACAGCAACTCCTTAAAGCCCAAGCCTTCAAGGCCCTGCATGATCGCCAGGGGACTTTCGTGATTCCCAATCCATGGGATGCCGGCTCGGCGAAGATGCTCGCCAGTCTGGGCTATCAGGCCTTGGCCACCACCAGCGCCGGTTACGCGTTTTCCCAGGGCAAGGCTGATGGCGCGTTGAGTCTCGACGAGACTCTGGCCAATGTCCGCGCGATCGTTGCAGCGACGGATCTGCCAGTGGCGGTGGATCTGGAAAACGGCTTTGCCGATGACCCGCTCGAATCGGCGCAGAGTCTTCTACGCGCAGCCGAGGCGGGCGCGGTGGGCGGCTCGATCGAAGACGCCACGGGGCGTCCGGACGCACCGATCTATTGCTTCGAACACGCCGTGGCACGGATCGAGGCCGCCGTCGCGGCGGTGCGCACGCTAGCGTTTCCCTTCATCCTCACCGCTCGCGCGGAAAACTACCTGCACGGTAATCCCGACCTCGATGACACCATTCGCCGCTTGCAGGCATTCGCCGAAGCGGGTGCCGACGTGCTCTATGCACCGGGTTTGCGCACCGTCGAAGAAGTGCGCGCAGTGGTGCAGGCCGTGGCGCCGAAACCGGTCAACGTATTGATGTCCGGCGGTCTGAAATTGACCGTGCAGCAGCTTGAAGAAATGGGTGTACGCCGCATCAGCACCGGGTCAGCGTTGGCGCTGGCGGCGTTCGGCGAGTTCTTTCGCGCAGCAGAAGAAATCCAGCAGTCCGGCACGTTTGGCTTTACGTCGCAGTCGATGCCGTACGCCAGGGCCAATCAATTTTTCAAGGACTGAGCATGGGGCGTTGGCTGTTCTGGTTGGTGGTGCTGGCGCTGGCGGGTGCGGCGTTGAGCGTCTGGCGCGGCTGGCTGGACGTGCCGCCGCAATGGAACCCATGGGCACCCCTTGACGTGAAAACCGCGCCCAACTGGCTGACCGGTTACAAATTCATGCGCCTGCGCAGCGACCCCGAGCTGTGCAAACAGGCGCTGAGCAGTTCGGATTTACGCGTCAGCCGCCAGGCTGACAGCCCCGGCGCCAAGTGTCCGCTGATCGACGCTCTGCGTGTGCAAGGCGGTGAGGTGGCGCTGAGCAGCAGTTTCATCGCCAGTTGCCCGCTGGCGGTGGCCTACGCGATGTTCGAACACCACACCCTGCAACCGGCCGCGCAATCGGTTTACGGCCAGAAGATCGCGCGGGTCGATCACCTTGGCAGCTTCGCCTGCCGCAATGTCTACAACCGAGAGAACGGTGCCCTCAGTCGACACGCCAGTGCCGACGCGCTCGATATTGCTGGTTTCCGCCTGGCTGACGGACGTGTGATCAGCGTGCTCAAGGACTGGCCCAGGCAAAATCGAGACGCAGAATTTTTGCGCCAGGTACGCGATGGCGCCTGCGAGTCGTTCAGTGTGGTGTTGAGTCCGGACTACAACGCCGCTCATCGCAATCACTTTCATGTCGATGTCGGGCGCTGGAGCGTGTGTCGCTGAGGGTCAGGCGGCCAGTCGCAGGTTCTGCAGAACGATCGGCCGAGCCCAGCCGTTATCGAAGTCCAGAGCCTTCTGTTGCTCGACGATTTCTTCCGGCGGGAACGGCGGGTAAGGTTTTTGCAGCAAGTCCAGATCGAACTCGGCGATCGGCAGGTACAGTGCACGTTTCTGCGGAGCAGGGCCCGGCTCCGGCAGTGGCTGGCCATTGTTGATCACAACCGGGCGCACCCAGCTGCTGTCGAAATCCTGTTGCTCTTGCTGGGCTTTGAGTTCTTCTGGCGGGAATGGTGGGAACGGCTTGTCCAGCAGTTCCATTTCGAACTCGGCGATTGGCAGGAACAGCGGCTCTGGCGGGCGAACTTCGGTTTCGACCACGTCGCACTCGCGCTGGCTGACGATGTGCGCGTGCAGCTCGCTGCCAACGGTCGGCTCTTGCGGGCTGTTCAGGTCAACCGGTGGAAATGTGCCACAGGCCGGCACCACGTCACTCGTCTGTTCGGCCAGTGCCTGGGCAAAGAAATCCTGCCACAGGTGACTGACGCCGCTCAGTGCTTGAGTGTTATGACGGCTGAAGTCGCCATGAGGCGAAACGTAGCCAATCGATGTGGGAAGAATGCCTGACATTTTTTTCGGTTGACGCTCAGCTCTGGCAAAATGCGCGTTGAATGGTTTATCGGCGGTTTTTGT
>Ga0308159_1003844_pt1 | contig 14472 bp, 8 predicted proteins | sample PhyCR1_FD_201040 | JGI IMG/M metagenome (GOLD analysis project Ga0308159, IMG submission 201040) | Phyllosphere microbial communities from UC Gill Tract Community Farm, Albany, California, United States - DLSLC.R1 | ecosystem: Host-associated > Plants > Phyllosphere > Unclassified | place: USA... | reverse complement strand
CCTCCCGCGCCCACGCCAACGACAACAAGACCGGCCAGGCCACCGAGGATTTGGCGACGGGTAAAGGACATGAACTCAACTACCTCACGTATCAGCGACAGACCCCGAGGGATCCGCAAAAAGGCGAATACGATACACCCGCAGTTGAGAAACAGTAAGGGCGACCTGAGGCCGCACGTCTTGTTCAGCCTTGCTCGTGCAGCCCGGTAATCAGGTGCAGCACGCCGTCACCCAGCGGCATGACGCCCGCCACACCGGCCACGCTCAGCGCCTGACGGTCGACCCGTGACTCATCATGCAGTGCCACACGGACCCGGGTCAGCGCCACCGGCTGCCGGGACTTGAGGTTATCCACACCGCCCAGCGCCGCAACGATTTCCGCGCTCAAGCCCGCAACCGGATCGGCGGCGGCTGTCACCTCGTCCGGAACCAGATCCGGCGTCAGCGCTTTCCAGAGTGCCTGCTGCAATTTGTCGAACATGTTCAATTCTCCATAACCGGCGAGGCATCGGCTGTCGCCTCATCAAACCGCTGCAAGGCTTCGCGCACATCGGCGGCGCTTTCCAGGTTCGAGACCTGTTCGGCGATGATCCGACAGTCGGCCAGACTCACTTCGCGCACCGCCGACTTGATCGCCGGAATCAACGGCACGCTCACCGACAACTCATCCACGCCCAGCCCCAGCAACAACGGCACCGCCAAGCGTTCAGAAGCCATCGCGCCACAGACGCCGACCCATTTGCCGTGCGCGTGTGCAGCGTTCACCGTCATGGCGATCAGGCGCAGCACTGCAGGATGAAAGCTGTCCGCCTGGCTGGCGAGACGCGGATGATCACGGTCCATGGCCAACGTGTATTGGGTGAGGTCATTGGTGCCGATGGAGAAAAAATCCACGTGCGGCGCGAGCACATCGGCCATCAGCGCGGCGGCGGGCACTTCGATCATGATCCCCAGTTTCGGCAGGTGCGCCAGGCCCAGCACCCGCGCCTCTTGCTCGAGGATTTGCCGTGCCAGACGCAATTCCGCAAGGCTGGTGACCATCGGCAACATGATATGCAGGCGCGTCAGCTCAATGCAGGCCAGAACGGCGCGAAATTGTTCACGCAGCAGTTGCGGTCGCTCCAGGCACAGACGAATGCCGCGCAAGCCGAGAAAAGGATTGGTTTCGCTGTCCATCGGCACATAAGCCAGCGGTTTGTCGCCACCAACATCGAGTGTGCGCACCACCAGATTGTGTGCCGGCCCGATGGTTCGGGCGATGGCGCTGTAGGTGACCACCTGTTCGTCATGGCCCGGCGCCTGTTGGCGACCCAGGTAGAGAAATTCCGATCGCAGCAGCCCCACGCCATTCGCGCCCAGCTCCATGGCCTGCGCGGTTTCGCTCTGCGACGCGACGTTGGCGGTGACTTCGACGTGACGGCCGTCGCGGGTACAGGCCGCCTCGCCGGCCCGTGCCAGCTCCTGCTGATGACGTTGACGCTGTTGCTCATGCCGCGCACGCAGCTGGTCGATGGACTCGGCGTCCGGATGCAACTGCAGTTCGCCCTTGTCGGCATCGAGCAGCACCCGCGTGCCGTTGTCGAGCCCGAGCATTTGCAGCGGCATGCCGCAGATCGCCGGCAAACCACAGGCACGCGCCAGAATGGCCACGTGGCTGGTGGCGCCGCCGCCGACCGTAGCGAAACCCAGCACCTTGCGCGTATCCAGCCCGGCGGTCTGCGAAGGGGTCAATTGATCGGCGATGAGAATGGTGTCGTCCGGCAACTCCAGCGTTTGCTCGTGGACACCGACGATCAGCTTCAGCACGCGCTGGCCGACATCGGCCAGATCCGCCGCACGCTCGGCCAGCAGAGCATTGCCCAGCGAACGGAACATCGCCGCCGTCGCTTCGGTGCTGGTTTTCCAGGCAAACGCTGCGCTCTTGCCTTCATCGATCAGGGCATGGGCCTGATCCAGCAGGCTGGGGTCGCCCAGCAGTTCCTGATGTGCCTTGAAAATCTCTGCCTGCGCCTGGCCGCTGGCGGTGTCGCGCAGATGCTGCAAGGCCATGTCGGCTTCGATCAGGGCCTGGCTCAAGGCCTCAAGTTCGGTCGGCGGCTCGGCGCCGAACTCGTTGATCACAAGCGGCACTTCGACGATCTGCATGACTTGGCCCAGCGCCGAACCGGGCGAAGCGCAGACGCCGCGCAGGATGTTCGGCATTTGTGCCGCAACGACTTCGACCGGCGTAGGCACTGTAACGGCTTCGCCGCAGCCTTCGCTCAGCAAGCGACCCAGCGCTTCGACGGCGGCTTCGGCATCTTCACCTTCGGCGCTGACCTGCACACTGTCGCCATGGGCCGTTTGCAAAGCCATGATTGCCACCAATGATTTGCCATTGGCGTGCGCTTGCAGTTTGTGCAGATGGATGGTCGCTGAAAATGCCTTCGCCGCTTGGGCAAATACCGCCGCCGGCCGCGCGTGCAGGCCACTGGGATTGGGCAGGTTGATCGGCTGCGAGAACACCGCATCGCCCTGCACCGATGCCGGGTTTTCGCCGACGACTGCGCCGACCACGACGTCCAGCACTGGTTGGCCAACCTCAACCAACCCCGTTGAGCCGACGAGTGAATCGAACGGCTCGCCGCTGACCACCAGCATCAAGGTCAACAAACTGCGCGCGTGCAGGGCAATGTAATCGGCGTCAAAATCGATCAGCGCATGCCCCGCTTCGACCCGCTGCCCCGCTTCAACGCGGCGGGTGAACCCTTTGCCGGCGAGATTCACCGTGTCCAGACCGATGTGCATCAGCACCTGAACACCTTCATCGCTGGTGATGGTCAGCGCATGCCCGCTGGCCTGCACGTCGCTGACCACGCCGGCCAGCGGTGCGCAGAGCGTCGACGAAGTCGGGTCGATGCACAAACCGTCGCCGATGATCCGCCCGGCAAACACCGGATCGGGCACCTCGTCCAGCGCCATCAGTACGCCGGACAACGGTGCCAGCAACTGCAATTGTTGGGGTGTGGCCATGACATCACCTGCGCTTGTATTGTCTGAATGAGCGGTCGCACCCGCTTTGCTTACTTCCACCAGTATTCAACCTGCAAGCCGACATTGGCGCCGTGCCGCGCGTTGCCGAAAGCCCCCGTATCGGACAGTGCCGACCCCTTGGCCAACAGGTTGGCAGCACGCTTGGCCGCCTGGTTCCAGCTGGCATAGGTGTAATACAGACGCACCTCGGGCCGCGCCCAGAACTCCGGGCCTTTAGGGGACCAGGTCGGCGCGAAGGTGAACTTGCTCAGCTTGCGCGTGCCGTCCGCCGCATCGACCTGATCGTGACCCAGTTCGGTCACCAGTTTGAACTGCTCGCTCAGCGCATAAGCCGGGCGCACACCCAGCGACAGCCAGTTCTGATCGGCCCCGCCCGGGCGAATATCCTTTTGATACACCGCCTGGAATTGTCCGCCAAAACGCGGCGTGAGTTGCCAGTCGAAGAACTCGACGACCCGATAGCTCTTGTTGCGGTCATCGAGCCTGACGTTACCGGTATAGCCCAACCCTGTGCCCGGCCCTTCGCCATATTGCAGCGCCAGTTTGTTCTTGCCGCCGAAAAAGTCCTGTTGCACGTGCTGAGTGGTGATCGCCCAGCCACGGTGGGCGTCGCGACTGTCAGGCTTGTCGATGTAACTCAGACCGAATTCGAGCTCACCGCCCGGGTTGCTGTTGAAACCGCCGACGTTGAAGTCGTGCCGGTTGATGTAGTTCTTCTGATAAAGGTTGTCCTTGCGCGAAAAGGCGTAGCTGTATTTCAAGCCGCCGATCAATACGTCTTCGATACCGCCGCCGGTTGCGCTCTGGTTCCAGTAGTAGAAGTCGGAAATATGGATGTCGTTACGTTTGTAATAGCGCCGCCCCGCCCATAGCGAGCCACCATTGAGCGCGGGCATTGCCGACCATTGCGCGTACGCCTGCGGCAAGCGAATCGAGCCGTTGTCTTCCTTGAACGTCAGGCTGCGGTCGTAGCGGTTATATAGCGATGCCATACCGTCGACGCTCAGCACCGAGCCGTCGTCGAGGGTGTACAGATCCTGGCGCAGCTCGAGTTCGCCATACTGCTCGCATTCATTTCCCAGGCGATATTTGGTCTGCGCACCGGGCAACTGGAAACACGACTGGCTCCCGCTGTTGACCGAGGTCCCGAGACCACTGCGCAGATAGCCGCCAAACTCCAGCGCCTGTGAAGACGTCGGCATGGCCAGACATAAACCGGCGACGGCCAGGCTGTGATTGAGGGTTGTTTTCATATGCCACCCATTGTTTTTATTGTGTGGTTGCAGGAATTCAGCGCGCACAAATCCCCCGCGCAGCGTTCTGCGTGTTTTTTCAAAGGTTGTTATTCAGTAAAAGAAATCAGGGATCGGTCAGGTGCAGCACGAAGGATTCGTAAGGTCGCAAGTGCAGCCGCCGCGTGCGTTTCGGACAGTCCGGGTAATTGCTGATCAACAAGCGCTGCTCCGTGGCTTCGTCAATCAATGCAGGTAGCTCGACGTCACACGCGCTACTGTAAAAGTTGTTTACCACCAGCAAACGTTCTCCCACGCCTTCGCGCAGGTACGCCCAGACTTTTGGGTGCTCCGGCAATAACTGGCGATAGATGCCGTCGCCGATCAGCGCTTCAGTGCGGCGCAATTCGATCAGGCGCCGATAGTGATGCAGCACCGATTCCGGATCGTGCAGCTGCTGCGCGACGTTGATTTGCGCAGCATTGGCCGGCACGCCAATCCAGGGTTCGCCAAGGGTGAAACCGGCATTGTGCCCGGCGTGCCAGTGCATCGGCGTGCGCCCGTTGTCGCGGGACTTCTGCATGATCGCCGCCAGGTTGTCGATATCGCTGGCGCCAGCCTCACGTTTAAGACGAAAGATATTCAGCGTCTCGACATCGCGATACTGCTCAATACTGTCAAAACCCGGATTGGTCATGCCCAGTTCTTCGCCCTGATACACGAACGGCGTGCCCTGCAGAAAGTGCAGCGCGGTGCCGAGCATCTTCGCCGACAGCTCGCGGTATTCGCCGTCATTGCCGAACCGCGAAACCACACGCGGCTGATCGTGGTTACACCAGAACAGTGCATTCCAGCCGCCGCCCGCCTGCATGCCGGTCTGCCAGTCGGAGAGAATCTGCTTGAGCTGAAGGAAATCGAAATCGGCGCGCACCCATTTTTGCAGGTTCGGGTAATCGACTTTCAGGTGATGAAAGTTGAAGGTCATCGACAGTTCTTTCGACTGCGGATTGGAATAACGAATGCAGTGTTCAAGGCGGGTCGAGGACATCTCGCCGACGTTGATCAGCTCGTGCCCTTCGAAGACTTCGCGGTGCATCTGCTGCAAGTACGCATGCACGTTCGGCCCGTCGGTATAGAAGCGCCGACCGTCGCTGTCATCTTCGGGGAAATCCGCCGGTTTGGAGATCAGGTTGATCACGTCCAGACGAAAACCACCGACGCCTTTGTCGCGCCAGAAGCGCATCATTTTGAACACTTCGTCGCGGACCTTGGGATTGTCCCAATTGAGATCCGCCTGGGTGTGGTCAAACAGGTGCAGATAATATTGGCCAGTCTGCGCTTCGTACTCCCAGGCTGAACCGCCGAACTTGGACTCCCAGTTGTTCGGCTGATCGCGCCATATATAGAAGTCGCGATAAGGATTGTCGAGGCTGCTGCGCGCCTGCTGGAACCAGACATGCTCGATCGAGGTGTGGTTGACCACAATGTCGAGCATCAACTTGATCCCGCGCTTGCCGGCTTCGGCGATGAGCAGTTCACAGTCGGCCATGCTGCCGTAGCTCGGATCGACCGCGTAGTAGTCGCTGATGTCGTAGCCATTGTCGCGCTGCGGCGAGCGCAGAAACGGCGTGATCCACAGGTAATCGACCCCGAGCCATTGCAGGTAATCGAGCTTGGCAACGATGCCGAGCAGGTCGCCTGTGGCGTTGCCGGCATGGCTGTGAAAGCTCTTCGGATAGATCTGGTAGATCACCGAACGTTGCCAGTCTTGCATGGCGGATTTCCTCTTGAATTTTACGATCTCTGTGGGGGCTGCCCGAGGCCGCGATCTTTTGACTTTCAGGCGACCCGGTAACCCGGCCGGACGATCTTCATGCTCAGCACGCAGGTCAGGGCAAACGGCACGAGCATCGCGATCAGCATGCCGATCACGAACATGGGGATGAACTGCGGCATGATCGAAATGAACCCCGGCAGGCCGCCAACGCCGATGGCAGAGGCCTGAATCTTGTTCAGCGAGAGGAACATGCACCCCAGCGCCGAACCGGCCAACGCGGCGTAAAACGGAAATTTGTAGCGCAGGTTGACGCCGAACATCGCCGGCTCGGTGATGCCGAAGTACGCGGAAATCGCCGAGGTAGAAGCCATGCTCTTGTCCCGCGCATTGCGCGTCATCCAGAACACCGCCAGGGCCGCACTGCCCTGCGCCAGATTGGACATGACGATCATCGGCCAGATGAAGGTGCCGCCCTGGCTCGAGATCAATTGCAAGTCGACTGCAAGAAACATGTGGTGCATGCCGGTGATCACCAGCGGCGCATACAGCAAGCCGAAGATCAGACCGCCCACCAACGGCGCCAGATCAAACAGCATCACCAGACCCTCGGTGATGTAGATGCCGATATGCCGGGTCACCGGGCCAATGACCGCCAGCGCCAGCACGCCGGTAACGACGATGGTAGTGATCGGCACCACCAGCAATTGCACGGCGTTGGGCACACGCGCCCGCAACCATTTTTCAATCACGCTCATCACGTAGGCTGCCAGCAGGATCGGCAGGATCTGCCCTTGGTAACCCACCTTTTCCACCTGGAACAGGCCGAGGATGTCGAAGTACGGCAGCTGCTGCCCATCCAGCCCGGCCACGGCCTTGCCGTAGTTCCAGGCGTTGAGCAGGTCCGGATGCACGAGCATCAGACCGAGGACGATGCCGAGGATTTCGCTGCCGCCGAAACGCTTGGCTGCCGACCAGCCCACCAGCGCCGGCAGAAACACGAACGAGGTGTTGGCCATCAGATTGATCAGGCTCCACAGCCCGTCGAGATTCGGATAGGCATCGAGCAGGGTCTGCCCCTCGATGAACATGCCCTTGGCGCCGAGCAGGTTGTTGATGCCCATCAACAGGCCGGCAATGATCAGCGCCGGCAGAATCGGCATGAACACATCGGAAAACACCCGCACCAGCCGTTGCATGGCGTTTTTCTTCTCGGCGCTTTTCTGTTTAACGTCGGCGATGGTCGACGCCGCCAGACCGGTCTGCTGGCGCAGTTCGGCGTAGACCTTTTCAACATCGCCCGGGCCGATGACCACCTGATACAACCCGCCGGTGAAGAACGACCCCTTGACCAGTTCGACGCCGTTGAGTGCGGCCACATTGACCCGCGCGGGGTCGTTCAAGGCCAGACGCAAACGTGTCACGCAATGCGCCGCCTGCTCGATGTTGTCGCGGCCACCGAGGCTTTCCAGCAGCTCCCGGGCGATGTTCGGATAGTCGTGGCTCATGCTTGTTCGTCCGTCGTGGATTGTTGTTATTGGCAGCACGCCGAGAGGAAAAATACTCGTCTGTACGAGTTAATGCAACAACTCGTCTGTACGAGCCGGCGTCCTTGGATCTACGTCAGAAATAAGCGGATTCTTCCTACTCTGACCTAAGATGTTTTCCTTCGTCCGCATGGACAAACCCCTACCCTGCCCTTAAGGTTCGGGGTTTTGAACACCGTCGGCACAGAGCCCAGCCATGAGCAAATACAACCAGATCTACAGCGATTTGCTTGCCAGTATCACCACGCAGCGCCTGGAGCGCGGCGCCCGGCTGCCTTCCGAAACCGAACTGATGGACACCTATCAGGCCAGCCGTGGCACGGTGCGCAAGGCCATCGACCAGTTGCAAGAGCGCGGCTTCGCTCAGAAGATTCACGGCAAAGGCGCGTTCGTGCTGTCGACCAACCCGATCGAATTCCAGCTCGGCGGCATCGTCAGTTTCCAGGAAACCCATCCGCGTCTGGGCAACGACGTCAGCACCGAGGTGGTCGAGATGTGTCAGGTGCCGCTGGAAGGTGCGCTGCTTGAACATATCAATGCCGAACCCGGCAGCCCGATCACCCGGATCAAACGGGTACGGCGCATCGACGGCAAACGGGTCATCCTCGACATCAACCACTTCGTCAGCGACGTGATCCCCGACCTGTCTGCAGACATCGCAGAACATTCGATCTACGCCCACATCGAACAGACCCTGCAACTGCAGATCGCCTACGCCCAGCGCACCATTGAAGCCGTACCGTGCAGCAAAGACGACCAACAACACCTGGACCTCGACGGCCAGAGTCATGTCATCGTGGTCAGCAACCAGACCTTCCTGCAGGACGGCCGCCAGTTCGAGTACACCGAATCACGGCATACGCTGGACAAGTTCTTTTTTTCGGATGTGGCGCGGCGGTAATGTCCGCTGGCAAGCGAGCCCATTTCAAAATATGTGATTCGCTGACAAGCCGCGATAACCTCCGGTAGTATGCCGCCGTGGCTATGGAACACCTTCCTTCTATCCTCCATGAACTAGGGGTTCCGCTCTCCACACCGCGCCTGCTTATTGCAGGCGTTTTCGTATCGATTGCACAGGTGAGCTTCAGCTCACTGGAAACGGCGACCAAGGAAGAAATCATGATTAATCAGGAGCTGTTCCTGCGGCGCCGTACAAAACTGCACGTTCCTGCGGGCTCTGGCGGAGCCACACGCGCGCAGGTCGCATCAGCTGTCAAAGAAGTTACAGCGTTTCGATGCGTTCTCTCCGAGCCGCTGATCGAGCGAATCGGCATGCTCTCTGCGGTCGAACTCAAGGACTGGCTGCGTGAAGTCATTAGGGTCCTGCGGCGTCGCAGCGGTGCTCATGTACATCACCGACCGTTTTATCCTGACTTCCCCAATCAAGTCCTCGAAGCGACAGAGGCGGAGTTGTATCTCAACGCCGTCATTCACTACCACACACTTCGGCGCCTGCCACCCAGCGAACAGGTTCGCCCAGCCATGCTTGAAGGCAACTTCATCCATTGGGTTATCGAACCGGGAAGTGTCAGCGAGTTCGAGGCGTTGCTCGAGCCGCTGGTCTCATCACGCACCTCGCTGTCCGAAGAGGAAGCGGTGGATGTCATCTGGTTTATCCGGACATACAAAAGCGATGTGTTCCGTCTGCTGCCAGAGACCATCCCGTTCCGCGAGATCCGCGCGCTGGTTGGCGCCGCGCTGATCCTGCATATCAGTGACGATGCCCGGGTCGAGGCATTCCTTGAGCAAAATGTCGAAACAGCAACGGACGTGTTGCGCGTGGCGATCGCGCTGCATGGCGGAGACGTGTCGCTGGCGACGGCGCAGACGCGCTTTAGCAAAATGAAACGTTCGATGCGTCGCGAGCTGTTGCGCCTGCTCGACCGCACGCCCAACGCTACGGAAGATGTGATGCGTCAGGCCGAGCGCTGGAAACGCCTGGCCGAAGTCCTCCATCCAGGCGATTACGCTGAGAAGTATCCGCGAGCATTCGCGGCCATCACCGCAGCGCGACGCAACGATCCTCCGGCCTCGTTCGGGTCGGGTGTCGAAACCATGCTTGCCCAACGCCAGATCGCCGCGCTGACGCCTGTGCTACAGGATCGTCCCGGAGAATTCGCGCGCCGTCTGGACGTGATGTTGCGGCGCGCCACAGAACCGAACGCGGTGCTCGACGCCTTTGCGGCTGTCGCGGCGCAAGTGTCCTCACCTGTGCTGCTGCAATTGCTGGCCCAGGTAAATGCCCCGCGCCCCCTGCCCTTGCGGGCGTTCATACCTAAAGGGGCAATGGCGAAAGTCTTCGGCACTGAAGATCGTCGAGAACCGATTGCCCCGCAGGTGTTGGCGCGTGCCGCACAGATTTGCGAGAACGCTCTGATCGCACGTTTTGCGTCGCTGCCACCGCTGGGCCTCTGCTTTGTCGATCCGGCATTGCGCGAATATCGAGTGCCATTGGCACAGCGCGCCGCAGCAAAATCGCTGCGAACACTGGTACGCGGCAGTCGGCTGCCAATCCCCGATACGCGATTCATTCGCCTGTTCCTGTGGTGGAAGAATGGTCGTGACCGCACGGACATCGACTTGTCCGCCGCTTTCTTCGACACCGACTTCGTCTTCAAGGAAGCGGTCGCGTACTACAACCTCAAAGGTTATGGCGGTTACCACAGCGGCGACATCGTCGACGCGCCTAATGGCGCTTCCGAGTTCATCGACCTCGACCTTGATGTTCTCGCCGAGCAGGGTATCCGCTATGTCGTGACCTCCCTCAACTCATTTACCCGGCAGCCATATTGCGACCTTCCTGAATGCTTCGCAGGCTGGATGGCTCGCGCCGATACGGCATCGGGTGAAGTGTACGAGCCGCGCACCGTAGTCGACCGCATTGATATCGCCTCAGACACCGGTATCTGTCTACCTTTCGTAATGGACTTACAGGAGCGACGCATGGTCTGGGCAGATCTGGGACTGACTTCATCGCCTCGCTGGAACAACGTCGACAACAACCTCAGCGGAGTATCGTTGATGCTGCGCGCCCTGGTGCATACACCTAGGCCGGATCTGCACACGCTTTTCGATTTACATGTGCGGGCACGAGGCGAACGAGTGGCCTCTGCACAGCAGGCGCAAACGGTGTTCGCGCCAGATCAAGGGCTGACGCCGTTCGATACGGATCTGATTCGGTCACAATTTCTGTGATGCGCGTGACAACTTCCCCCGCCGCCCACAAGGCACCGGGCCATAGCCGGGTAACACACTTGGCTTGAGCCAAACGGTCATGCTCGCTCCTTGTTTTCTCAAGGATGAAAAACCCATGACCGCTCCCGAACGCCGTCTGCTGCCCAACGCAGCAGACAAAACCGCCCTCAAAGCCCTCGCCACGACCATCGTGCAGACCTGCCCGGGTCTGTTTGACGCCGCACGTCAGGTTGCCAGCGAACTGCTGGTGGCCAAAGGTCTGTCTGGCCTTGATCCCGACAGGGTGTATTTCCACCGTTTCAAAACCGCGCAGAGCAGCGCGCTGACCTTTACCGGTTGGGAACATTTGCTGGAAAAGCCCTACGAAACCCTCACCCTCACGCAACTGGTCATTCATCGTTTTCGCGCGACCGATCAAGACAATGCCGACCTGCTCGGCCTCTACTGCGGGTTTTATTCGGAGGGGCCGAACGTCGAGAATTTCAATCAGGACAATGAAGTGCGCTTGCTGGGCAGCGATGTCCTGAAAGTGTTCTGGGAAGTCGACTTCAGCACGCGCTACACCGAGCAATTGAACAAATTCTGGCAAACTTCGTCGGGTGATTTTCGTGTCCTGGCCAAGTGCAGTTTCCTCAGTCAAGCGGTGCAGGCGCTGCAACAGAACGACCTGGGGGGCGATGATTTTCAGCGCATCATCGCCTCGGTAATCGGGCCGATTACCTGGCCCGTCACCCTGCAAATGCTGCGAACGACCTACCCGGTCGGCGCTGAAGTACGCGCATTGGATGTCGATCGTCACGTTGCCACCGATGTGCTGCGTCTGGTGGAAAACAGCGGCCGGCAGACCCTTTACTTGCCAGGCGAAGCCCCGGTTTTTCGCTTGATGGACACCGAGGCGGATCTGCACGGGTGGCTGCTTGAGCAGATGAATAGCGAGGACAAACGCAGCGCATTCCTCAAGCATTTCCCGCTCGCCGAAAGTCACCGCATCAGCGAAAACCTTACCGATCTGATGAACCGCCTGGTGGGGACCTGGGGCCATAGCGATCACCAGATGATCAATCGCAGCGACGTCGCTGTCGCCGGGGACGCGTTCACTTGGTTAAGCGAATCGACACACAGCGCCATGGTCGCCGAGGCACAGCTGGTGCTGACCTCCAACAGCGACCTGCGCAAAAAACTCTGGATAGGTTATTTGAGCGCGGGTTTGAAAGTATTCGGCCCGATGGCAGCGGTGGGTTGGCCGGCAGCGTTGCCGTTGATCGGTGCCAGCATCGCCAACATGGGTCTGAACATCGATCAGGCCGTCAACGGCACCACAGCCGCCGAACGTAAAACGGGCCTTGCCAATGCAGTGCTCAACGGTATCGAAATTGTGCTGGATGTGCCGTTTCTGATCGGCACTGGCGCGCAGCTGGAAGTCGGCCCGCAAGTTGAGTTTGCCGAAGCCGAAGAAATGGCCGGGTTGGTCGAGTTCACTTCGGCGAACACGCCTCTCCTGCCGCCTGTAGAGCCGCCCCCAGCCACGCTGGTTGAAGAAGCCAGCACCGAATTGGCCAACGACATTCCCATCGAAACGCCTTCCGCCACATCCGTCCAGGCCTCGACGACTGCCGCTGCACAACAGGGACCCTCCGTGCCGGGGATTCCCGCCCGCTATCGGTGCAACGAGGTACTTGTATCGGACGCCGTTGAGTCGGCCCCCGGGAAATTTGAAGGTATCTACCGTCTCGACAAGGAGCCACGCTACGCGATCAGAATCGATGACGACGCGTACTACGTGCACTACTTTGCCGATTCCGAGGAGAGCGGCCACTGGGCGGTCGTCAATCCCGAGCGTCCCAATCAGTTCGCTTATTCGCTGCCGGTACGCTTCGGGGCTGGCGGCAAATGGGAGCGCATCCCTGCGTTGCGGCTCAGGGGCGGCGGTCAATGTGTGGGCAAGTCGTGCACATTGGATATTGAAACGACGCCCGAGCCGTCCACGACAACGCCCTCGGCGGAGCTGCCTTTGGTCGAACCGGTTCCCGGGTCTGCTCGTCCGCTGCGTCTGGTGACGCCCCTCCACGACGTCATGGGGATGGACATGGCAGCGCTAAAAAGATGGGCGATGAATCTGCCTGAAACCTTCGCTACGCTGCCCAGCGCCGCTCACGGCAATCGGCCGATTGCTGAGGTGTTTGCCGCCTACTTCGGGCAAAGGCGCGCCATTCTACTCAACGAGGCCAAGGAATTTTACTCAGAGCTGAACTGGACCAACCTGCCCGCCCGGCCGATCATCCCGCCGATTACCTCAGCGATGACGACAGACGAAGTGATCGACGGTATTTTTGCCAACAGCAGGGGGCTAGTGATTGGCGAGACGCTGGATCGCATCACCAGCATGGGGTTCATGATCGAAAACATGCCGCTGTTCGCACGGCACATCGATACCCTTTACGTGCGTGGATTGCTCAGTGATTTTGCTCAGACTGATCTCAACGACTTTCACATGTCGGGAGAGATGTCACAGGATCTGCGTACCTATCTGTCCAGCCTTGGCACCGACCCCGATGACCGGTTCAACGTCCTCGAGCTGGTCAGGACCGCGCAGGCCAACGGCGTCCGGGTTCACGGCCTCGACGTGGCGCAAAATTACAAACCGAAGGTACCCCTCACCTCGATTGAAGAACAGATGATGCACGCTCGCCTGACCACCCGAATCATGTGGGGTGACGAAATCCTCAACAAACCGGGCAAATGGGTTGTATTGAGCGAAGCAACGAATACCAATAACTTCAGAAACCTGCCGGGCATCAGCGAACACATGGGCGGCATCGGTTTACGGATCGAGGAGGTGTCATCCGCCGAGGAAGCAGGCGTCAGTATCGATCCCGGGCTGGAAATCGCGCGCGGCCCGTTTGACAACGGCGCAACGACCCGTGCCTCAGTCGACGTGCTCTACGCTGACCTGCGTTTGCAGATCGAATCAGCTACGCCGCAATGGACACCCGCGGCGCAGGAAAAGCTGCTGCATCGCAATGGCATGTTTCTGATCGAAAAGAGCCAAAACGCCTACACACTGGTACGTCGCGACAGCTCAAACAACATTGTGCGAACAACGGTCAATCGCAGAAGGGATGGCCAGGTTTACATATGGGCGCAGTCGTTGCCTCGAATCAGCGGCATCATGTTCCGCGACCTCGCCGCGTTGTCCCAGCGGCTGGTAGAGATCGGCCTGACCCTGCAAAGTCGCCTGCCCGCCTGAGCTGTGTTTTGGGATCATGAAACGAAAAAACCCTTGGCTTGAGGCCAAGGGTTTTTGTTTACTCGATGCGTCGATCAGCGTGCAGCGGGATCATTCCCACTCAATCGTCGCCGGCGGCTTGCTCGACACGTCGTAGGTGACGCGTGAGATACCTTCGATTTCATTGATGATGCGGCCGGAGACGGTCTCCAGCAGTTCGTAAGGCAGGTGCGCCCAACGCGCGGTCATGAAGTCGATGGTTTCTACGGCACGCAGGGCCACGACCCACGCGTAACGACGGCCGTCGCCGACCACGCCGACCGATTTCACTGGCTGGAACACCACGAAAGCCTGGCTGACCTTGTGGTACCAGTCGGCCTTGCGCAGTTCTTCGATGAAGATGTGGTCGGCACGACGCAGCAGGTCGGCGTATTCCTTCTTCACTTCGCCGAGGATGCGCACGCC
>Ga0308159_1003843_pt1 | contig 14473 bp, 11 predicted proteins | sample PhyCR1_FD_201040 | JGI IMG/M metagenome (GOLD analysis project Ga0308159, IMG submission 201040) | Phyllosphere microbial communities from UC Gill Tract Community Farm, Albany, California, United States - DLSLC.R1 | ecosystem: Host-associated > Plants > Phyllosphere > Unclassified | place: USA... | reverse complement strand
GAGAACCAGGAGCGCTACGCCGACGCCTTCCAGACCATCCCCGCCTCGAGCGAGGCGACGGATGCCGTGACCACGCCCGCCCTGCAGTCGGCGCTGAAGGCGTACACCGACGCCCCCTACGTCTCGGTCTGGCTCGACACGCTCTATGGCCAGAACGTCGGCAACGCCCTGAACGTCGCCGTCGTCGACCTCTTCGCCGGCAAGGGAAGCCCGCAGGGCATCGTCGACGCCGTCAACGCCGCCGCCTCGCGCTGAGGACACCGACCATGACCACCCAGCTCGCCACCTCGGCGACCGACGCCGGGTCGCGCCGCCCGGCCGGGGAGGGCGCCGCGCGCGTCCCCTCGGCCGGGCGGCCCCCGCGGCGGCGGCACGAGACCTGGCGCATCCGCGGCGAACTCGCGATCCTCCTGGGCCCCGCCCTGGTGGTGTTCGTGTCGTTCGTCATCCTGCCCGTCGCCCTCGCCGCCTACTACGGCTTCTACAAGTGGTCGGGATTCGGCACGCCCACCGATTTCGTCGGCATCCGCAACTACGTCACGATCCTCACCGACCCCGCCTTCCACGAGGCCCTCGGCCACAACGCGTTCATCGTGGTCGGGTCCCTGGTGCTGCAGGGCCCGCTCGCGCTCGGACTCGCCCTGCTGCTGAACCGCAAGATGCGGGCGCAATCCGTCATCCGCGTGCTGATCTTCGTGCCCTACGTCATCTCCGAGGTCGTCGTGGGCCTCGGCTGGGGCCTCATGCTGCAGTCGGGGGGAGCGCTCAACGGGGCGCTGGAGAAGATCGGGCTCGGTTCGCTCCGCGCCGACTGGATCTCCGACCCGGCGCTCGCAATCTGGACGCTGCTCATCATCATCACGTGGAAGTACATCGGCTTCGCCGTGATCCTCTTCCTCGCAGGGCTCCAGGGCATCCCCGAGGAACTCAGCGAGGCCGCCGCGATCGACGGCGCCTCGTACTGGCAGATCCAGCGCCACATCGTGCTGCCGCTCATGGGTCCGACCATCCGCATCTGGGCGTTCCTGTCGATCATCGGTTCGCTGCAGCTGTTCGACCTCGTGTGGATCATCTGGGGCCAGTACGTCGCCTCGACCGCCGGCACCTCCACCATGGCCACGTACATGGTCGCCAACGGCCGTAACGCCGGCAGCTTCGGCTACGGCAGCGCCGTGGCCGTGGTGATGTTCCTCATCTCGCTCGCCGTCGCCCTCGTGTACCAGCGCTTCGTGCTTCGTCGCGACACGGCCGGTGCCCTCACGGGAGGCTCGAAATGACCGCCACCGCCACCCTCGTCACTCCCCGGGCCCCGCGCCGGCGTCCCGCCGGGGCGAACCGCGGCAGCTCGGTGCTCGTCGGTTTCGTCGCGCTGCTGCTCATCGGCATGATGCTCGCGCCCGTCGTGTTCATCATCCTCGGCGGCTTCCGCTCGAACGCCGAGATCACCGTAGACCCGGCGGGCTTCCCGACCACGTGGAACTGGCAGAACTACGCCGACGTGCTCACGAGCGGAGTCTTCTGGGGCCAGGTCGGCAACTCCGCGATCGCCGCCATCGCGACGACGGTGTTCGTCGTGGCGCTGGGTCTCATGGCCGCGTACGCCCTCTCGCGCTACCGGTTCCGCGGACGCGGCGCGGTGTACGCCCTGTTCACCGCGGGACTGATGTTCCCGATGACGGTCGCCATCACGCCGCTGTACATCCTCGTGCGCAACCTCGGCCTCATGAACTCGCTCGCCGGCGTCATCGTGCCGCAGATCGCGTTCGCGCTGCCGCTGACGATCATCATCCTGTCGCCGTTCCTCGCCGCGATCCCGAACGAGTTGCAGGAGGCGTCCGCGATCGACGGCCTCGGCCGGCTCGGGTTCTTCTGGCGCATGGTGCTGCCGCTCGCCGTCCCCGCGGTGGTGACGGTCGGCATCCTGGCCTTCGTCAACAGCTGGAACTCGTACATGCTCCCGCTGTTCATCCTCAACAACGAAGCCGCGTACACGCTGCCGCTGGGGACGCAGGCGTTCGCCTCGCAGTACTCCGTCGACACGGCGCGCGTGCTCGCATTCACCTCCCTGTCGATGATCCCCGCCCTGCTGTTCTTCAGCGTCTTCGAGCGGCGGATCGTCGGCGGCCTGACCGGTGCCGTGAAGGGCTGATCCGACCATGACCATCCACAACACCGACGTCGGTGCTGCCCTGACTTCCGGAGTCTCGCCCCGCGTGCAGGCCCTCGTGTCGGAGATGACCCTCGACGAGAAGCTCGCGCAGCTCGTCGGTTACTGGGTCGACCAGGGTGACGAGGTCGTCGCTCCCCTCTCGGGCGAGAAGGTCACGACCGCCGCCTATGCGGATGCCACGGTGCACGGCCTCGGGCACCTCACGCGCGTCTACGGCACCCGGCCCGTCGACCCCGTCGAGCGTGCCGCGTGGCTGTGGGGCGAGCAGCGGCGCCTGCAGGACGAGACGCGCTTGGGGATCCCCGCGCTCGTGCACGAGGAGTGTCTGACCGGGTTCGCGGCGTGGAACGCGGCGACCTTCCCCACGCCTCTCGCGTGGGGCGCCTCTTTCGATCCGGATGCCGTCGAGCTCATGGCATCCGCCATCGGTCGTTCCATGCGCGAGGTCGGCGTGCACCAGGGCCTGGCTCCGGTGCTGGATGTCGTGCGCGACGCGCGGTGGGGCCGGGTCGACGAGTGCATCGCCGAGGACCCGTACGTCGTCGGGACCATCGGCACCGCCTACGTCCGCGGCCTGCAGGGTGCGGGCGTGCACGCGACGTTGAAGCACTTCGTCGGCTACTCCGCCTCTCGCGCCGGGCGCAACCATGCGCCCGTTTCGGCGGGCCGGCGCGAGCTGCAGGACGTCTTCCTGCCGCCGTTCGAGATGGCGGTGCGCGACGGCGGGGTGCGCAGCGTCATGAACTCGTACACCGAGATCGACGGAGTTCCCGTGGCGTCGTCGCGCGAGCTGCTCACCGACCTGCTCCGGGGACGGTGGGGCTTCGACGGCACCGTGGTCTCCGACTACTTCGCCGTCGAATTCCTGCGCTCGATGCACGGGATCGCCGGCTCGCTCGGCGAAGCCGCGCAGCTCGCCCTCGAGGCCGGAATCGACGTCGAGCTGCCCGGGCCCGATGCGTATCCGCACCTGGCCGAGCGGATGGCATCCGGGGCCCTTCCCGAGGCCGTCGTCGACCGCGCCGTCGCGCGCGTGCTGGCCGAGAAGGAAGACCTCGGGCTGTTGGACGCGGACTTCTCGCGCCCCCCGACGACAGTCGATCTCGACGATGCCGAACACCGGGCGCTCGCTCGCCGCATCGCGGAGGAGTCGGTCGTGCTGCTGCGCAACGAGGGCGTGCTGCCGCTCGCGGCACCCGGACGGATCGCGCTCATCGGGCCCAACGCCGACAGCGCGGAGGCGCTGATGGGCTGCTACTCGTTCGCGAATCACGTGCTCGCGCATCACCCGGACGTCCCGCTCGGCTTCGCACTGCCGACCGTGCGCGAAGCCCTCGTCGAGCGTTTCGGCGCCGTCGCGTACGCCGAGGGATGCACGGTCGAGGGAACGGATCTCTCGGGCCTGGATGCCGCGGCGACCCTCGCCCGAGACGCCGAGGTCGCGATCGTCGTCGTCGGCGACCGCGCCGGGCTCTTCGGTCGCGGGACGGTGGGCGAGGGCAACGACGCCGACTCGCTCGAGCTTCCGGGCGTGCAGCGGCAGCTGGTCGAGGCGGTCGTGGCGACGGGTACCCCCGTCGTGCTCGTGCTGCTGACCGGGCGCCCCTACGCCCTGGACTGGGCGCTCGACACCGCGGGCGGTCCCGCCGCGGTGCTGCAGGCGTTCTTCCCCGGCGAAGAGGGCGCACCGGCGTTGGCAGCGCTGTTGGCGGGGGATGCCACGCCCTCGGGCCGTCTGCCCGTCTCGCTCCCCCGCTCCGCCGGCGCGCAGCCGTACTCGTACCTGCATCCGCTACTCGGCGGGCCGTCGGGGGTCACGAGCACCGACTCGACGCCGGTGCGGCCGTTCGGTTTCGGGCTGTCGTACACGTCGTTCGCGCGTGGGGAGCTGCGGGTGGACGGGGGCGCGGCGGCCGCAGCTGCCCGGGACGCCGCTGTGTCGGCATCCGGAGCTCCTGCCGAGGTGCGCGCCGGCGACGCGTTCACCGTGTCGGCGCGCGTGACGAACACCGGAGAGCGGCACGGGGCCGACATCGTGCAGGTGTACGCGCACCGCGCGGTGGCGAGCGTGACCCGACCGGTCGCGCAGCTCGTGGCGTACGCGCGGGTCGAGCTCGCGCCCGGCGAGAGCGCCGAGGTGCGCTTCACCGTGCCCGCCTCGCGGCTGGCCTACAGCGACCGGTCGATGCGGCGCGTCGTCGAGGCGGGCGAGGTGGAGCTGCGGCTCGGGTCCTCGTGCGCCGATGTCGACGAGGCGGCGGCACTGCGGATCACCGGTCCGACGTACGAGCTGGGCGTCGGGGACGCGCGCATCGTCGAGGTCGAGGTGCGGCGGGGCTGACCCGGACCACCGCTTGCGAGACGGCATCTCGCTGACGAGTCGGTTGCATCGTGCAGTCGAGATGTCAGCGAGATGCCGTCTCGTCGTGAGAGTCCGGCGCCGCATCCGCGTTAGCGTGGGTCCACGCCATCGACGCCGCGGAAGGACCCGATGACACTGCACGACGAGACCGCTCCCCCGGCCGCCGACGCGGCCGATGCCCGCGAGCCGCGACCCGCGCCCGGCGGGATCATCGGCAACGCGGCATCCCGCATCCACCCCGACCGCGACGACGTCCATGCCGACCCGTGGTCGATCGATCTCGAGCGCATCCAGTTCTCGCCATACTTCTCGCGCCTGTCGGCCGTCACGCAGGTGGTGTCGCCCTCGATCGGCGGGGCCCCCGTCCACAACCGGCTCACGCACACGCTCAAGGTCAGCGCGATCGCGCGTGTCGTCGCCCTGCAGCTGAACACCCGCTCTCGACAAGCCGGCGAGGGCGACGTCTGCAATGCCACGGTCGTCGAGGCCGCCGCCTACGCCCACGACCTCGGCCACCCGCCGTTCGGTCACCTCGGGGAATCCACCCTCGACCGCCTCGCGCGCGACGAGCTGGGCCTTCCCGACGGGTTCGAGGGCAACGCGCAGACGTATCGCATCCTCACCGCCCTCGACGTGGTCGAGAACGCCCCGCGAGGGCTCAACCTCACCGCGGCCGTCCGCGCCGCCTCGGCGAAATACCCGTGGGCGCCGTCGGTCGACGCGGCCGACGTCGAGCGGACCGGCCCGCCCCGTGGCATCCGGCGCTCTTCCGACGGCGCGTATCGGGTGCACAAGTACTCGGCGTACGACCTCGATCTCGCCGACCTCGACGCCGCCCGACAGGGGGTGGATGCCGAGCCCCTGCGCCAGAGCATCGAAGGCGCCGTGATGGACCTCGCCGACGACATCGCGTACTCGGTGCACGACGTCGACGACTTCTACCGCGCGGGGATCCTCGACCACGCGCCGATCGCCGCGGAGTTCCGCGGGTGGCTCGACGACGTGCTCGAGTGGCGCGACCGCGACGACGCCGAGGTGCGCGCCGAGCTCGCACCCGGAGCCGGCCTCGAACGCCTGCGCCGCAAGATGCGCCGCGACGACCCGTGGATCGCCGACGACGAGGCCTTCCTCGCCGCCGTCAGCGACGTGGATGCCGAGATGGTCACCGACCTGCTCGCCCGCCCCTTCGACGGCTCGCTCACGGCCGAGCGCCGGCTCGCGGCCTTCACCGATCGGTGGATCCGCCGGTTCCAGGAGTCGGCGCAGCTGCGGCCCCTGGACACTCCCCGCGCCGGTCCCGTCGTGCTCTCGCCCTGGGCCTGGCATCACGTCGAGGTGCTGAAGTTCGTGCACAAGCGCTTCGTGCTCAGCCGCCCCGACCTCGCGATCCAGCAGCGCGGCATGAGCCGGATCCTCGCGCGATCGGTGCGCGCACTCGGCGAATGGCTCGACGACGACCTCGACCGCGCCCGCACGCCCCGCCGCCTGCGTGAGCTCATCGCCCTGGCGCGGGAGCAGTACGCGACCCTCCCCGCCGAGCGTCGGCCCTCGGATGCCGAGGCCGAGACGCGCGCGCGATCCCGCGGGATCGTGGACTACGTGGCATCCCTCACCGATTCACAGGCGTTCGCGCTGTCAGAAGCGATCTCGGGGCGCGCGGACCGCCTCTGGTCACTGGGCCAGCGCTTGTAGACTCCCGTTTGGGGCGCACTCTTCCGTTCGGGGCGGGGAATGCCACGCCCCGAACGGAATTCCACGCCCCGAACCCGGATTCGCGCGCTCAGGGAATGAGACGCGCCGCCCGGTACCGCTCGAAGAGGCGGGTGAACGAGTCGCGCGTGCGGTGATGCTCGGCGAAACCGGCCAGGCGGCTCTTCGACATGTCGGTCATGACCTCGATGTCGCGTCCGAGATCGGCATCCGTGTGCCACCACGAGGCGACGCGCTCCAGCTCCGGCTCGATCAGACCGTGCTGAGCGACGATCTCGGCCCACACCGGTGCCGCATCCGCCATCTGCTGTTCGAACGGTCGGGGCGCGGTGTCGAAGCCCACGGCCTCCACGCCGAGGTCCGCCGCGATGCGCGGCCACATCCACCGCCACCGGAACACGTCGCCGTTGGCCGTATTGAAGGCCTCGTCGGCGCCCTCGGGGTGAGTGGCCGCCCACACCATCTGGTTCGCGAGCAGATCGGCGTCGGTCACGTCGGTGAGGCCGTTCCACTGCGTCTCGCTGCCGGGGAAGACGAGGGGGCGTCCCGTGTGGCGGCTGATCGCGGCGGCCACGGCGATCGTGAGGCCCATGTTCATCGCGTTGCCCACCGCGTGCCCGAGCACGGTGTGCGAGCGGTGCACCGACCAGGTGAAGCCCTGGCGCTGTGCTGCGGCGAAGAGCTCGTCCTCTTGCGCGTAGTAGAAGTTGTCGACGTCGAGCCGCGGCTCGTCCTCGTGGAACGGCGTGTCGGGCATCTCGCCCTGACCGTAGGCCTCGAAGGGCCCGAGGTAGTGCTTCAGTCCGGTCATCAGAGCGACGTGCCGCACCGGCGCTGCGGCGAGCGCCGCGAGCAGGTCGCGAACCATGCCGCCGTTGACAGCGATGTTCTCGGCCTCGGTCTCCTGCCGCGACCACGCGGTGAAGAAGACGTGCGTGACGGGCACGCCCCGCAGCGCCGCGGTCAGCGCCTCGAGCGAGCGCAGATCGGCCGACCGCCAGGTCACTCCCGGTCGCGCCGGGCCGGGCCGCCACGACAACGCCGTCACCTCCCAGCCGTCGTCGATCAGTCGATCGAGCAGGGCGCCGCCGGCGATACCGGTCGCGCCCACCACGAGGGCATGTGAGGAGTCAGTCAAAACGAGGGTTCCCATCGGTCGAGGTGAACGAGGGGCAACCACGGGCGTTCGGGGGGTATTCCTCGCCTGCTCATCGCTCCCCAGGTCCGCGCCGATTCCCGCCTACCGCGCGGCGCTGGCGTCTTACATCTCGGAATCGTCCTTCTGAGGCAACGGATGCCATGGCATCCGTGTCCCGAAAAAGGCGGCCTGAGCACCCCGCAGCCCGCACAAATTGGGACATGACCCCACCGAAACCGGGACATGCCCCCACACCGGAAGCCACGGCACCCATGTCCCAAAAATGGCGGCTTGACCACCCCGCAGCCCGCACAAATTGGGACATGACCCCACCGAAACCGGGACATGCCCCCACACCGGAAGCCACGGCATCCATGTCCCAAAAATGGCGGCTTGACCACCCCGCAGGCCGCACAAACCGGGACACCACCCCACCGAAACCGGGACATGGACCTCGGCATCGGATGCCACGGCATCCCCGTCCCGCCGAGTACGAGCCGAGCACCCCGCGAACGAGAAGTGCCCCGGATCCCCGGCAGCCCACCGCCACCAGGGATCCGGGGCACGGTCCGCTCGCCGAGGCGGTAAGGGGCGCCTCGGCGACCGGGGCGCACGCCGAGCGAACGGCATGCGCACGTGCCGCACCGCCCCGGGGCGTCGCGCTCCCGGGGCGGCGGGGGTCTTACAGGCCCTGGGCCAGGCGGTAGTACGCCTGATTCCAGCGCAGCTCGCTCTGGAAACCTCGGACCGTGGTGTCGTCGTCGATGACGACGAGCTCGGTCTTGGCGATCTCGGCGAAGTCGCGGAACACCTCGATGCCCACGGCCGTCGTCATGACGGTGTGGTGGGCGGCACCCGCGGCGAGCCAGCAGCCGGCCGAGGTCGCGAAGTCGGGGGCCGGCTTCCACACCGCGCGGCCCACGGGGAGCTTCGGCAGGTCGGGGGCGTCGACGTTCTCGACGACGTTGGCCACGAGCCGGAAGCGGTCGCGCATGTCGCTCATCGCGACGACGAGCGCGGGGCCGGCGTCGGCGGTGAAGACCAGGCGCACCGGGTCGTCCTTGCCGCCGATGCCGAGCTCGTGGATCTCGAGGCGCGGCTTCTTCGTGGTGAGCGAGGGCGAGACCTCGAGCATGTGGGCGCCGAGGATGCGCTCCTGACCGGGGACGAGGTCGTACGTGTAGTCCTCCATGAGCGAAGCGCCGCCGGGCAGGCCCGCACCCATGACGTTCGCGACGCGCACAAGGATCGCCGTCTTCCAGTCGCCCTCGGCGCCGAAGCCGTAGCCCTCGGCCATGAGGCGCTGCACGGCGAGACCCGGCAGCTGCTTGAGCGCACCGAGGTCTTCGAACGACGTGGTGAAGGCGCCGAAGCCGCCCTCCTCGAGGAACGAGCGCAGACCCAGCTCGATCGCCGCGCCGTCGCGCAGCGACGGGTGGCGCGCGCCGCCGGGGAGGAGCTCCTCGACGACGTCGTAGCTGTCGATGTACTCCTGCACGAGCGCGTCGACATCGGCATCCGTTGCCTGCTCGACGGCCTCGACGAGCTCGTTGACGCCCCACGTGTTGACCTGCACGCCGAAACGCAGCTCGGCCTCGGTCTTGTCGCCCTCGGTGACGGCGACGAAGCGCATGTTGTCACCGAAGCGCGCGAGCTTGAGGGTGCGGGCAGCGGTCCAGCCGGCTGCGGCGCGCTCCCAATCCTCGATCTGCTGACGCACGGCGGGGTTCGACACGTGGCCGACGACGGTCTTGCGCGAAACGCCCAGGCGCGTCTGGATGTACCCGAACTCGCGGTCGCCGTGAGCGGCCTGGTTGAGGTTCATGAAGTCGAAGTCGATGTCGTTCCACGGCAGCTCGACGTTCGCCTGCGTGTGCAGGTGCAGCAGCGGCTTCTGCAGCGCGTCGAGACCCGAGATCCACATCTTCGCGGGGCTGAACGTGTGCATCCACGCGATCACGCCGATGACGTCGTCGCGGCCGTTGATCTCGAGCGCCATGCGGCGGATGCTGTCGGAGTCCTTCAGCACGGGCTTCCAGACGACCTTGACGGGCAGGCCGTTCAGGCCCTCGACGACGGCCTGCGACTGCTCGGCGACCTGCTTCAGCGTCTCTTCGCCGTAGAGGTTCTGGCTGCCGGTGACGAACCAGACCTCGTAGCCGTCGAGGTCGTTCTTGAGGGGGGTGCGAGTCATGTTCTTTCCTGTCGTTCTCAGAGGGATGCCACGGCAGCGGCCTCGACGGCGAGTCCGGCGCGGTAACGGTCGAGGTAGGTCGAGAATCCGGCGACGTCGGCCGGGTCGGGGTCGGCGGTCACGATCGGCGCGTCGGCGAAGATCGCCTCACGCAGGTACGTGTCGAGATCGCGGCCCTGGCCGTCGACGACATAGGCCGCGAGCACGGCGATGCCCCACGCTCCACCCTCGGATGCGGTCTCGGCGACGGCGACGGGAGCATCGAGCGCGGCCGCGAGGAAGCGCTGGGCGACCCCGGCCGTGCGGAACATCCCGCCGTGCGCGTACATCCGGTCGAGCTGCACGCGCTCGCGGTGGAGCACGTCCATGCCGAGCGCGAGCGTTCCGAACACGCCGTACAGCTGCGCGCGCATGAAGTTCGGGAGCGTCAAACGGCTGTCGGGCGTGCGCACGACGAGCGGTCGACCCTCGTCGAGACCCGCGATGGGCTCACCGGCCAGGTGGTTGTACGCCAGCAGGCCGCCGGCGTCGGCTTCACCCGCGAGGGCCGCCTCGAACAGCGCCGCGTACGTGGCATCCGGGGTCACGGGCGTGCCCGCCGCGACCGCGAACGCGGTGAACATGTTCGCCCACGCGGCCAGCTCGCTCGCACCGTTGTTGCAGTGCACCATGGCAACCGCGTCACCCGAGGGCGTCGTGACGAGGTCGAGCTCGTGATGCACCTGGCTGAGCGGGCGCTCGAGCACGACCATCGCGAAGATGCTCGTGCCGGCGCTGACGTTGCCCGTGCGGGGCGCGACCGCGCACGTGGCGACCATGCCGGTGCCCGCGTCGCCCTCGGGAGGTGCGAAGGGGATGCCGGGACGCAGGGTCCCGCTCGGGTCGAGCAGCCGAGCCCCCTCGGCGGTAAGGTTCCCGGCGGAGGTACCGGCGACGAGCGACTGGGGCAGCAGGTCCTTCAGCGCGGGGACACGGCCGGCGGCCAGGGCGTCGTAGCGGGCGACGAGCTCTGCGTCGTAGTCGCGGGTGGCGGAGTCGATGGGGAACATGCCTGAGGCATCCCCCACGCCGAGCACCTTCTCGCCGGTGAGCTTCCAGTGCACGTACCCGGCGAGGGTGGTGAGGAAGCGGATCTCGGGCACGTGCGGCTCGGCGTCGACGACCGCCTGGTGCAGGTGGGCGATCGACCACCGGAGCGGGATGTTCACGCCCAGCAGCTCGGTGAGCTCGGCGGCGGCGACACCGGTGTTGGTGTTGCGCCACGTGCGGAAGGGGGCGAGCAGCTCGCCGTCGGCGTCGAAGGCGAGGTAGCCGTGCATCATCGCCGACACGCCCATCGCGGCGTACCGCTCGGGGGTGACGCCGAACTTCCGCTGCACGTCGGCGACCAGCTCGGCGTAGGCGGCCTGCAGGCCCGACCACACGGCATCCAGGGAGTAGGTCCACAGCTTGTCGGCGTAGACGTTCTCCCACTCGTGGGAACCGACCGCGAGCACCTCGGCGTCGGGGCCGATGAGGCACGCCTTGATGCGGGTCGAGCCGAGCTCGATGCCGAGCGAGGCGCGGCCTTCGGTGATGTGCGCGTTCATCGGCGGTCGTCCGAGCTCTGTCCGTAGACGTTCTGGTAGCGGTTGTAGAGGGCGTCGATCTTGTCCTGCGGGATCGGGATCAGGGGTCCGGCCTCGCGCGCGATGTGCACGGTGCGGGCGACGTCTTCGAGCATGACGGCGGCCTTCACGGCATCCTTGGCACTCGAACCGATCGTGAAGGGGCCGTGGTTCTGCATGATGACGCCGCGCGAGCGGTGGCCGCGCAGGGTCTCGACGATGCCGCGACCGATCGAGTCGTCGCCGATGATCGCGAACGGGCCGACCGGGATGGGGCCGCCGAACTCGTCGGCCATGGCCGTGATGACGCAGGGGATCTCCTCGGCCCGGGCCGCCCAGGCGACGCCGTAGGTGGAGTGCGTGTGGACGACACCGCCGACCTCGGGCATGTTGCGGTACACGTACGCGTGGGCCGCGGTGTCGCTCGAGGGGCTCCTCTCCGAGCCGGGGGTGCCGGGGATCGCGTTGCCGTCGAGGTCGCAGAGGATCATGTTCTCGGGCGCCAGGTCGTCGTACGAGACGCCGGAGGGCTTGATGACGAACAGATCGGCACCCGGCACGCGGCCCGAGACGTTGCCGCCGGTCCAGACGATGAGGTTGTAGCGCACGAGCTCGTCGTGCAGCTTCGCGACGTCGGCGCGCACGGCGTCGATCGCTTTCTGCACCTCGGGCGTGAACGTGGCGGCGTCGGTCACGCGTGTCTCCTTCGACGGTGGTTCGGGTGGTGGGCGCGGTGCCCTCGTGTCGCAATGTTACCGGTAACATCGCGGCGGCGCGAGCGGCGGTTCGGGTGGGCGGTCGCCTCGGCGCCGAGATCACCTGCGCCGCGCGAGATGACACGTTTTTACCGCGAGTAGCGGGTGATCTCGAGCCCCGCGGGTGATCTCTGCGGCGTTCTGCCGCCACCGTTCGCCGACGGGGCCTCCCGGTGTGCGGCACGGTCGGGAAACGCCGGTGCACCTCGAGCTCCCGTGCGGAACTCCTGAGTTTCGGGCGCGGGGACTGCACGCGGCCACGGCGATGCGCGGGTGCGGGCGCTCGCGGGGCGTTTGTTCAGGAGTTCGGCGCGCCCGCCGCCGTCGAGTGGATGCTGCCAGGGGCGCCGGGCCCGGCGGCGGCGCGACCGCCGCCCCGCTACGGCCGACGCCCACCCCGCTACGGCCGACGCCCACCCCGCTCCGGACGACGCCCGCCCCGCTAGGGCCGCGGCGGCGGCGCGGTCGACTCGCGCACCACCAGCACGGGCGCGGCCGGCAGCCCCGCGACGTCGCCGAGCACCGCGGCCACGGCGTACTCCGCCTCACCCTCGACGTCGAGGCGCACCGTCGTGAGCGCGGGGCTGTAGAAGGCGGCATCCGGGTTGTCGTCGAAACCGGCGACCGAGACGCCCACCGGCACGGTCAAACCGCGAGCGGCGAGACCGGCCATGAGCCCCAGGGCCATCTGGTCGTTGGCCGCGGCGACGGCGGTCACTCCGTCTGCCCGGTATCGGGCCACCGCGTCAGCGAGCTGCGAGCCCGAGGCGGCACTCCAATCCCCCTCGACGCGGGCCACGAGCGAGAGCGAACGACGCGACACCGCGTCCGCGACCCCCGCGGTGCGGGCGAGGGCCTCCCGCCAGTCGGACGGACCCGCGAGCTCGACGATCCGGCGATGTCCGAGGTCGGCGAGATGATCGACCACCAGGGCGGCCGCATCGCGCTGGCGGATCCCCGATTCGCCGTACAGCGGCACGATCGGCACGTCGTACCCCTCGAGAGGAGTGGTTCCGTGAGCCGCGACCAACACGATCCCGTCGACCCCCTGCCCCAGCAGATGGCGCACGGCGGCGTCGATGTCGGCGGGGTCGTCCGAGTCGGTGTAGGCGGTCGAGATCCACCGTCCGCGCGACCGCGCCGCACGCTCGAGAGCGGCGATGCCCGCCGACGGCCCGTGCAGGACGGCGTCGGATGCCACCACCCCCACGGTGCGCGTCAAGCTCGTGCCGAGCGCTCGCGCGGCGTTGTTCACGCGGTAATCGAGGTCGGCGACCGCGGCGAGAACACGTTCGCGCGTGCTGTCGCGGATGCCCGCGTAACCGTTCAGCACCCGCGAGACGGTCTGCGTCGACACCCCCGCGGCGGCGGCGACCTCGCGCACGCCGATGCGCTTGCTGCCGACCTCGCCGCTCATGGTCCCTCACAGTAGCGGCGCGCAACCCCCTCGGCCGTCGCCGGTGTCACGCGGTGCGATGGCGGCATGGCCTCGACCACCGGCATCCCCCCTCGCTCCGAGGCACCCGTGGCGCGCGTGCTCGGCAGCCTGCTGGGCCGCGCATTCGCCGTCGGGCAGCAGCTGCGCCACCCGCGCCCGATCCACCCGCGCGGGGTGGTGCTCAGCGGGCACGTGCGCTGGATCCCGGATGCCGTTCCCTCGGGCATCGCGTGGATCGATCGCGGCTCCGAGCGGCCCGTGCCCGTGGTCGCCCGCGTCTCCCGGTCCATCGGACTCCCCGCGCCGCTGCCCGACATCATCGGACTCGCGCTGCGCGTCGACACGGGTGGCGAACCCGCCGACATCGAGCTGGCGTCGACGGGGTGGACGGTGCCCGCGCGTTTCGTTCTGCTCCCGCACCGCCGCGCCGAACGCGCGCGGTTCAGCACCCTGTTCCCCTATCGCGGCGAGCGCGGACCGGTGCTCGTCGGGGCGCGGACGCGAGCGGGACGCCCACCGGCGACCGACCCGAGGGAGGCCGCCCCAGACGACGACGTCACCTGGTCGCTGACCCTGGGCCACGCCACGGCCGTCGGCACGTGGCATCCGTTCGCCGTCGTCGATCTTCGCGAGGACACCGACCAGAACGACGCGGGACTGCGGTTCGACGCCGTCCGACGCCCGCTTCCGGGCTCGCGCGCGTACGCCTGGGTGCGGGCCGCGCGGCAACCGTCGTACGCGCGCGTGCAGCCCGACGACGGGGAGGTGCGGATGCCGCGGTGACCGGCGAATGCCGCGGCCGTCTGCCCTCAGCCCGCGGCGACGGGCACGTACCGCGGTACGCCGTCGATCTCTCCCTCGCGCATCCAGGTCAGACCCTCGGCCTCGATGAGGTCGTCGACCTCGTCGATCTCGACATCACGGGAGAAGGTGGGCGCGTGCAGACGGATGCGGGTCATGGCGCGACGCTAGGGGCGAGACGACGAATCCGGGAGGCGGTTGACCGCGCCCGTTCGACCCGCACGGCGGGTCACCCCTGAGACCGCTCCCATCGACGGGGCGAACCCGCCGACGCCCCCCTTACAAGACGCCGACGGGC
>Ga0308159_1003842_pt1 | contig 14484 bp, 17 predicted proteins | sample PhyCR1_FD_201040 | JGI IMG/M metagenome (GOLD analysis project Ga0308159, IMG submission 201040) | Phyllosphere microbial communities from UC Gill Tract Community Farm, Albany, California, United States - DLSLC.R1 | ecosystem: Host-associated > Plants > Phyllosphere > Unclassified | place: USA... | reverse complement strand
CCCCCACGGCCTGTCGGAGTGTCGGGAGGCACTCGGCTTTTTCCCGACCATAGCGAAATGCCGTCGGACAGTTCTCATCTTCCGCGCTAGGAATGCAGCGTGATATGCGATACGCGGCGCCGGGAAAGCCCGGAAAAACGGGCCTGTGTTACGTTCTTGCGCCAAAATTCGGACAATCCTCACACAAAGATGAGAAGACGCTAATGTAAATCTCAGACAAGGATCCGCCCACCGGCACGCCTTCTTCCCCTCAGGAGCCCGACGCAGTGAGCAGCACGTACATCGAAACCGGCGGGCAGGTGCGGGTCTACGACTCCGCGGTCCAAGCTCACGATTCGCTCCCCCTCGGCACCTACCGCGTGCGCTACAGCGTGAAAGAGGGGTTCAGCCTCCTGCGCACCGACGACCTCGGCGTGGGATCCGAGAAGGTGTACGGCCGGCGCGAGGCCAAGGTCGACAAGATCTTCCGCACCTACGCGCGTTTCGAGCGCAACCTCGGCGTGATGCTCTCGGGCAACAAGGGTCAGGGCAAGTCGATGTTCCTGCGCATGCTGGCCGCCCGCGCGATCGAGAACGCAATCCCCGTCGTCCTCGTCAGCGAGGACGCCGACGGCATCGTGGACTTCCTCGACACGCTCGACGAGTGCCTCGTCATCTTCGACGAGTTCGAGAAGACCTTCTCATCGGGCCGCGGCCCGCTCGACGGCCCCAACCGTCAGAACCAGTTCCTCACACTGTTCGACGGGACGTCCTCGATCAAGCGGATCTACTGTCTCACCGTGAACGACGTGCAGGACGTCAGCCACTACATCGTCAACCGACCGGGTCGATTCCACTACCACATGCGGTTCGACTACCCGAGCCCCGACGACGTACGGGAGTACCTCGTCGACCAAGCGCCGAACGCGGCCCCGTCCGAGATCGAGAACGCGGCGCTCTTCTCTCGCCGCGTCAACCTCACCTACGACCACCTGCGGGCGATCGCGTTCGAGATGAACCACCCCGAGGCGACGTTCGCCGACATCGTCGAGGACCTGAACATCAAGGCGATCGAGCCGTGCACCTACCGGGTCGAAGCGACGTACCTCGACGGTTCCGTCGTCGCCGACGAAGCGGTCCTGAACCTCCACGAGCGCAGCGACGTGAGCCGCACCGTCGAGCTGCGGAGCACCCAGCGCGCGCTCTTCTTCTCGTTCGCGCCCCGAGATGTGATCTTCGAAGACGACGGCAACATCTCGGTCCCCGTCCAGAAGATCGACGCGTCGGACGAAGACGACGAGATCCCGGACGAGCTGCCGATCCGCATCAGCCTCACCCTCGTCGGGCAGGCGAGCTACTCCTTCGACCGCTGACGCCGTCAGTCGCCGAGGTCGCGAGGCTGCGTGACTCTCTTGTTGACCTCTCGGGTCGCCGAGAACTTCAATACGCTGTAATCCTCGACACGACCCCGGCTCTCGGGATTGTCGCGGATGTTCAGCACGACATTGTGCCCCTTGTGCGATTGGGCGTAGAACTTCCCGAAACCCGTCAGCGTGACGCGGTTTCCCGCGTTCACCAGATCGAGGATCTCGCCGAAGATCGCTTCGTACGCCATCTGCGTGACCTTCGGAGACAATCCGGCGCGCTGGGATACGCGCTGGATGAACTCCCTCTTGCTCACCTTGGGCTCATCGGTTCTCGTGACGGGCATTGCTCACCCTCCCCTGCTCTTGTGCTCGGTTACGAACGTAGGCGTCGTCGTCGCGAAAGGCAGAGGGGTTGCCTCGCCACTCGCAGCGCGCACGTCGTCGGCATCGTCGTTCGGGGAGACGACACCGATTGGACAGACGGGTGGGGTCGGGCCCCAGCCTTCGGACGGGCGAACGTCACCGCGTTTCGGGTCGCGGGGACGAACGTCGATTCTGCTCGTATTCGCGTCGATCCTACTGGTCCCACCCCCGTGCGGGCGTCGTGTTACGCAGCGCCGCCCGCTTCGGCGGGGCGCTCGGTCAGACGAGCACGGATCGGATACGCCGGGTCGTCGAAGATGACCTGGGACGCCGCCCCCGTGCGGACGTTCACGAGGATCGGCGCCCGCAGGTTGACGCAGACGCCGTCCTCCCCCGGGTTCGCGACGACGAACAGCCCCACCTCGCCGGCGGATGCTCCGATCTCGCCGAGTGCCGCCGCCGTGAGAGGCGGGTCGTAGACCAGGCCGCCGCTGGTGGGGTCGAGCAGGAAGAGGCGCAGGTCGTCGCTCGTGGAGCGCAGGGCGAACAGCCCCTCGGCTCCCTCGATCCGCTCCAGGCGGAAGGACGTTCGCGGGGCGAGGCCCGGGAGTGATGTCGCGAAGTCGACGTCGAGGTTCGCCAGGGGAAAGGGTGTCGTCATCTCACGAACTCCAAGAGGGTGGTCTGCAGGGTCTTGGCGGTGACCTGGAGGGCGGACTGGTAGACGAGCTCCGCGGACTGAAGCGCGATGTAGACCTCCAGAGTGTCCACGTTCTCGACCCCGGCCCGACGTGCCTCGATGTCGACACCGGCGCTGACATTCGCCGCCTGAGCGCGCTCGATCTGCGCCTGCCGCGCGCCGGTGACTCCCCGGGCCGCCACCAGCTGCTTCAGCTGACCGTCGACCTCGGTGAGCCGAGCGCTCACATCCGTTCCCGCTCGCAGATCCGCAGCCACGCCCTGCAGGGTGGCGAAGACGCTGGCTCCGCCCGTCCCGAAGGCGCCCGCGCCGTCCACGTCGACCCGCACCTTCTCGTTCTCGGAGATCCGGCGCTCGACGGTCGATCCCGGTGCTCCGGTGAACGCGAAGGTCACGGGATCGAAGGCCCGGCCGCTGTCGTCGGTGCCGGAAAACACGGTGCGACCGAGGACCGTGGTGTTGGCGTGCGAGAGGAGCTCGCGGCTCACGCTGTCGAGCTCCGCGGCGATCGACTCGCGCGCGGCCGGGCTGAGGGCCCCGGAGTTCGCCCCCTGGGCGGTGAGATCGCGCGCCCTGTTGAGCAGGTCGATGCTGGCGCCCAGCGCGGTGTCGGCCGTGGTGACCCACGTCAGCGCGTCGCTGATGTTGCGGGCGTACTGCGACGCACGCGCCTGCTCCCCATGTACGCCGAGGATGGCGGCGGCGAGCGTCGGGTCTTCGCTGGGGGTGCGGATCGCGAGTTGCGAGGTGGCCTGGTCCTGCAGTCTCGCGCGGTCGGCCAGACCCGCCTGCAGCGTGCGCAGCGCCTGTTGGTTGACGGTGCTGCTGGTGATTCGTCCGATCACGATGGCTCCCGGATCAGCGGCCGACCAGGCCGACGCGGTTGATGAGGATGTCGAGGGCCTCGTCGACGGCGGTGAGCACGCGCGCCGCCGCCTGATAGGCCGTTTGATAGGTGAGGAGGCTGATGGTCTCTTCGTCGCCGTCGACCGACGCGTGGGACTGTTGGCCCGAGATCGCGGCGATCGCACTGCGGTCCGCCGTGTCCGCTCGTTGCACATCGCCGGCGACGGCCACGGCGAAACCGGTCACGAAACCCGCCCACCCCGTGCTGGGGCCTGCCTCCGCGGTGGCGAGGGTCGAGATGCGATCGGCCACCGAGGTGTCGAGGGCTCCCGCGCCGGGTGCGGCCAGGGCCAGCTGGTCGAGAGAGGCGGGGACCACGGACAGCCCGAGGGCGGCGGGCCCCGTCGCCGCGAGCGCGAAGAAGTCTCCCCCCGCGGCACCGGCCGACGTCTGCCCCGACCGGTGCACGTCGTTGACCGTCTGCGCGAGCGAGGTGGCCGCGGCGTTGTAGGCGTCGGCCACGCGCGCGAGGGTCCCCCCGTCGGATGCGGGCGCGAGCACGCCGATGGCCCCTCCCAGGGATCCGCCCGTGACCGCCACGGGCACGCCCGGTCGATCCGACCACGCGATCACGACCCGCCCGGCATCCGCGAGAGCACTCGGTCCCGTGATCGACAGCTCGCGGCTCGAATCGCCGCTGACCAGGGCGTTCCCGTCGACTCGAAGGGTGAGCGTGCCGTCGTCCTCGACACGACCCGTCGCTCCGATGGCCGTGGACAACTGCTGGGCGAGGACGTTGCGTTGATCGATGAGCTCGTTCGCAGTGCGTCCGGACTGCAGGGCCGAACGGATCTGCCCGTTCAGCGTGGCGACCTGGCTCGCGGTGACGTTCACGACCGCGACGTCGCGATCCATCTGCGCACGCAGGTCGGACCACTGCCCGACCGCGGCGTCGTAGCCCGCGGCGATCTGCCCCACGAGCACACGGGCATTGGTGAGGACGACCTGCGCGGCCGCCGGCTCGGGGGTGTTGGCGAGGTCGGACCACCCCGACCAGAAGCGGTTCAGGCTGGCGGCCAGCCCGTCCTTCGTCGGCTCCGCCATCAGGGCTTCCACCTTCTGCGCTGCGGACGACCGGGCCGACCAGAATCCGGATGCCGAGAGGGCATCGCGGACGCGGGCGTCGAGAACCTCGTCGCCGAGGCGGGCGATGCCCTGCACCGAGACTCCGCCCCCGACGGAGAACCCCGTCGCCCAGAGCCCCGCCGCGCCGGACGCGCTCACGGAGGACTGCTCGAGGCGCTGACGGGTGTAACCGGGGGTGGTCTCGTTGGCGATGTTCTGACCGGTGACGGTCATTCCGGCCCGCGCGGCGGCGAGACCGGAGGCGGCCGCCTGGAGTCCTGCGAACGTCGACACCGTCTACACCTGCACGTCGAGCAGTCGGGATCCGGCGCCCGCGACGCGGGAGCCGCTCGCCGCGTACTCGCCCGTGGGTTCGCCGAGGCCGGCGATGGTCTCTTGCGTGACCCGCAGGGCCGAGCGCAGATGCTGGTCGACCGAGCCCTTCTTCTCCGCGATCTCGGCGGCGAGGTCCGACAGGGCCTCGTGGTGCGATCCCAGGACCTCGCGCCAGGCGTCCGTGGGGGCGACGTCGATGAGCTCGCGCAGCGAGGTCGCCTCGGGGACGCCCCATTCGGCGGCGACGTCGACGAAGAGCGTGTCCCGCTCGATGGTGCCCGCGGTGAGGGCCTGGGCGACGCGCTCGACCTCGACGGTGGCGCGCTGGATCCAGCGCGTCCTGCCCGTCGACAGCAGCAACTCGAGTTCTTCGAGCTTGAACAGCATGAGCTCGAGCACCTCGCGCTGACGCAGCAGATGCATGCTCAGGTCGGTAGCGGACACGTGAGTCACCTCGTTCGGGTCGAGTCGTGGGGCGGGTACGCCCACCACGGGACCGACTATCGCGACGTCGCGACGCGCGAGTAACCCCTCAGTCCGATGCCTCCACGCGCGCTCCCCCGCGCAGCGCATCGAGCAGAGCGGCTTCGGCGTCCGCGGATCGCGAGGCCGTGATGGCATCCTGATTCTCGTTCGACACGGCCACGACGATCTCGCTGCGATGGATGCGGGTGTCGCGGGGGGCGTCGATGCCGATGCGCACACCGGTGGCCGTGACCCCCAGGACCGTCACCGTCACGTCGTCGCCGATCATGATGCTTTCACCGGGGCGTCGAGTGAGTACGAGCATGTGCGTGTGGCCGCCTTCCGTGGCTGATGCGCCCGCGGCGCCGTCCCCCGCCAGACTACCTTTTCTCCTCGGTTACGAGCGTTCTTCGCTCACCTACGACGAGGGCAGGGCGATCTGCTCGGCGCGCACGATGCCGACGACGTCGGTCGCGAAGCCGCCCGCAGCCGCTTCGTCGTACGACAGGATCGGCATGCCGGCCACCTGTCCGGCCACGAGCGCCCGCACGCCCTGACGCAGGGACGGAGCGCACACGAGCACCGGTTCGCCGCCGAGGGGTTCGACGTCGGCGACGGCCCGGCGGACGCCCTCCATGAGCTGCATCGTCTGATCGGCGTTCAGGACGATCTGGGCGCGGCCCTCCACGTGCCGGAGCCCCTCGAGCATCTGCTGCTCGAGGAGGGTGTCGAACATCACGACACGCAGACGCCCGCCCTGGGCGAACCGCGCGGCGATGGCGGGGCCGAGAGCCGAGCGCGCAGCCTCGACGAGAGCGGGTACCTCGGAAGTCGACTTCGCGCGCAGGGCGAGGGACTCGTAGATGCGTCCGAGGTCGTTGATCGAGACGCGCTCGGCGAGGAGGCTCGCGAGAACGCGCTGGACCAGGGCGAGCGGGAGCAGCGCGGGGGTCAGCTCCTCCACGACGCTCGGCTGCGTCTGCTTCAGGTGGTCGGTGAGCTGGCGCACGTCCTCGAGCGAGAGCAGGCGGTGCGCCTGGGCGTGGACGATGTCGGACAGGTGCGTGATGATCACGCTCGCCCGGTCGATGACGGTGGCCCCCGCCATGTCGGCGGCGTGCGACATCTCGGTCGGCACCCACTTGCCCTCGAGACCGAACACCGGATCGACCACGGCGGTGCCCGGCAGGTGCTCGAGTCCCGCGCCGATGGCGAGCACGTGCCCGCGTGGAACGACGCCGCGCCCCACCTCGATTCCGGCCACGAGGATCGCGTAGGTCTCGGCGGGCAGCCCCACGTTGTCGCGCGTGCGCACGGGCGGCATGAGGGTGCCGAGCTCGAGGGCGACCTTCCGCCGCAACGACTTCACCCGCGACAGCAGGTCTCCCGCACCGCCGGCCGCGAGGTCGACGATGTCGGGGGCGAGGGAGATCTCGAGAGCGTGCACGCGCATGGTGTCCATGAGGTCGTCGGGACCTTCGGCCGAGGCGGCCTCGGCACGCTCGCGTGCCTCGGCGTCGGCGACGTCGGCGGCCGCACGCTCGGTGTTCGCCTTGACCCGCGAGGCGGCGAACAGCAGGGCCGCGCCGATGACGAGGAACGCGAGGAAGGGCATGCCCGGGATCAGCCCCATGCCGATGGCCCCCATCGCCGTGATCAGCAGGGCGGTGCGCGACTGCAGGAGCTGGCGGCCGGCCGCGCGGCCGAGCTCGGCCTCGGCGTTCTCGCGCGTGACGATCATGCCCGTGGACACCGCCATGAGCAGGGCGGGGATCTGCGTGACCAAGCCGTCGCCGATGGTGAGCAGGCTGTAGGTCTCGAGGGCCTCGTCGATGGCCATGCCGTGCATGGTCATGCCGATGATGATGCCGCCGACGAAGTTGATGACGAGGATCACGATGCCGGCGATGGCGTCGCCCTTCACGAACTTGCTCGCACCGTCCATGGCCCCGTAGAAGTCGGCTTCGGCGGCCACCTCGGCGCGGCGCGCACGGGCTTGTTCGTCGGTGATGAGCCCGGCGTTGAGGTCGGCGTCGATGGCCATCTGCTTGCCCGGCATGGCATCCAGGGTGAAGCGGGCGCCCACCTCGGCGACGCGCTCGGCGCCCTTGGTGACGACGACGAACTGGATGACGGCGAGGATCAGGAAGATCACGAAGCCGATCACCAGCGAACCGCTGATCGTGATCTGCCCGAACGCCTGGATCACCTGCCCCGCGTGCGCCTCGCTCAGGACAAGACGCGTCGAGGCGACGTTGAGGCCGAGGCGGAACAGCGTCGCCACCAGCAGCAGGCTGGGGAAGACCGAGAAATCGAGCGGCTTCTTCACGAACATCGCGGTCAGCAGGATCAGCAGGGCGAAGGCGATGTTGGTCACGATGAGCAGATCGAGCAGCCCCACCGGGATGGGGACGATGAGCAGCAGGATGATTCCCACCACGCCGACCGGGACGGCGCCCTTCGACAGCAGTTGACCGATCATGCGATGCGATTCCTTCGTCTCGTGGTTCTCGGGCGGCTAGAGGCCGCGTCCGGTCAGGGCGGCCGGGGGCATCTCGAACGTCCCCGTGCGCGCGCCCCTCTTCTTCAGGTGCTGGATGAAGGCGAGGACCTGAGCCACGGCGGTATACAGCTCCTCCGGGATCTCGCGGCCGATCTCCACACCCGCGTGCAGAGCCCGCGCGAGCGGGACGTCGCGCACCAGAGGCACCCCGGATTCTTGGGCGCGCTCGCGGATCTTCTGGGCGATGACGCCGGCGCCCTTGGCCACGACCCGGGGAGCAGAGGTCCCGGGCTCGTATCGCAGAGCGACGGCGATGTGCGTCGGGTTCACCAGCACCACGTCGCTGTCGGCGACCGCGGCGATCATGCGATTGCGGCTCACGGCGAGCTGGCGCGCGCGACGCTGCGAGCGGATGAGCGGGTCGCCCTCGGTCTTCTTGTGCTCGTCGCGCGCTTCCTGCTTGGTCATGCGCGTGTGCTTGCGGTTGCGCGAGATCACGACGAAGACGTCGATCGCCGCGAGCAGCAGGCCCACGACCACGGCCACCTGCAGGAGCGTCGCCACGGCCTGGCCCGCCACCTCGAGCAGCCACGCGATGCGGTGGCGCCCGCTGCCCATGAGGATCGGCACGAGGCCTGCGACCACGCTCCACAGCGCCGCGCCGATCGCCGCGGTCTTCAGCAGCGCCTTGATCCCCTCCCACAGGGCGGCGACGCCGACCGTGCGTCGGAGCCCCGCGATCACGTCGAACTGCTCCATCCGCGCGGGGATTCCTCGCAGATGGATGCCGCCCTGGGCGACGGCCGTGAGGGTCGTGGCCAGAAGCACGACGATGAGGAGCGGGAGGAGCACCTCACCGATCGAGGCGATCGCGGTGGCCAACGACTCGACGGCGGCGCTCGCCGACGGGTCCTTCGCGATCGCTCCCACCCGCAGCGTCTGCTCCGTCAGCACCGCCTCGGCCGACGACAGGGTCGCCGGCATCATGACGGCGGCCGCACCGATTCCCACCCACGCGGTGAAGTCCTGGCTGCGACCGATGCGCCCCTTCGCGATGGCTTTCCTCAGCCGCTCCGGGGTCGCTTTCTCGGTGCGCTCTCCGGCATCCGCTCCGCTCATCGGGTCACCCCGATCACGAGCCGGGCGGCCTCGTCGGCGATCGCCGAGACGATCGTGGGGAGAGCGGCGAACACGAAGCCCACCAGCAGGAAGGTCAGGGCGATCTTGATGGGGAAGCCCAGAGCGAAGGCGTTGAGGGCGGGGGCCACGCGCGACACGAGACCGAGGCCGACGTCGGCGAGGAACAGCACGATGAGCAGGGGCCCGGCGATCTGCACCGCGCTCAGCAGCATCTGTCCCACCGCGGAGGTCAGCACCTCGGCGGGTCGCGACAGGTCGATGGTCCCCGCCACGGAGACCGCGTCGAACGAGCGGAACAGCCCGCCCAGCACGAGCTGGTAGGCATCCGATGCGAACAGCAACAGGATCGCCGTCATCTGGAACAGGCGGGTGAACTGCGCGCCGTTCACGTTCATCCCCGGGTCGTAGGCCTGGGCGAGCTGGAACCCGCCGAAGGTGTCGACGAGGAAGCCCGCGCCCTGGACGGCGCTGAAGAGCACCAGCACGAGGAAGCCGAGCAACGCACCGATGAGCACCTGCCCCGCGGACGCGAGGAGGAAGCCCCCGGTGTCCAGGCGCTGATACCCCGGCACGACGACGGGCGACACGGCCAGCCCGAGCCCCACCCCGAGCATCGCGCGCACGCGCATGGGGATCGAGCCGTGGCTGAACGGCGGCGCGATGACGAGGAACGCCGTGATGCGCACGATCGCCAGGGCCGTGGCCTCGAGCCACCGGAAGTCGACGGGGATGTTCATCCGCCGCCGTTCAGGAGCGACGGGAGGCGGTCGAAGAGCTCGTGGGTGAAGGTGACGGTCTCGGCGATCATCCAGTTGCCGCAGACCATGAGCGCGATCCCCACCGCCAGCAGCTTGGGCACGAACGACATCGTCATCTCCTGCACCTGCGTGATCGATTGCAGGAGCGAGATGGCGAAGCCGACCACGAGGGCGGTGATGAGCAACGGCGCGCTGAGCTTGGCCGCGAGCATCAGGGCGCTCGCACCGATGTCGACGACCGCCTCGGGGTTCACGTGCCGCCCCGATAGGACTGCACCAGCGAGGTGATGACCAGGCCCCACCCGTCGACGAGCAGGAACAGCAGGATCTTGAACGGCAGCGAGATCATGACCGGGGGCAGCATCATCATGCCCATCGACATCAGCGCGCTCGAGACGACGAGATCGATGACGAGGAACGGGATGAACACGATGAACCCGATCACGAAGGCCGCGCGCAACTCGCTCAGCATGAACGCCGGGATGAGCGTGTACAGCGGGATCGCCTCGGGACTGTCGGGGTTCGCCATCTGCGCGGCGCGGTGCATCAGCGCGATGTCCTCTTCGCGGGTGAACTGCAGCATCCACGTGCGAAGCGGAGCTTGAGCGGCGTCGAAAGCCTGCCCGAAGTCGATCTGCCCCGCGGTGAACGGTGCGACGGCGAGCTGGTTGATCTCGGTCAGCACCGGCCACATGATGAACAGCGTCAGGAAGAGGCTGAGCCCCGCCAGCACCTGATTCGGGGGGATCGAGGGGAGCGAGAGCGCGTTGCGCGTGAGGGCGAGCACCACGAAGATCTTCGTGAAACTCGTCATCATCAGCAGCAGGGCCGGCGCGACGCTGAGGACGGTGATGCCCAGCAGCGTCGTGATGCTGTCGGAGGGCGTCGCGTTGATGCCGTTGATGCTGACGCCGCCCGAGTCCCCCGTGGCCGCCAGAGCCGCTCCCGGCGACAGGACGTCGACGGCGAAGAGCACGGCGAGAAGACCGAGCAGAGCCAGGATGCCGGCACCCCGGCGCCCGCGGCGGCGCCCGGCGGGGCGGGGCGCGGTGCGCGGCGAGGGGACGGGCAAGACGGCACTCCGTGCGTGGGTGACGAGGCCGATCCGTAGCCAGGGGGTCGAGCGATCCGTGCTCGCGCCCGACTATCGCGACGGGGTCTGCGCGCCGTAACCGCTCAGGCCGCGTGCACCCCGGTGGTCTCGCCGCCGCGGGGGCTGCCGGCATCCGTCAGCGTCACGATGTTCTCGTTCTCGTTCTCGTCCGCGTCCGCGATCGGCGCCTCCTGCGTGTCGACCACGTCGATGCCCTTCTCGCTCACGCCCAGCACGTACCGGATGCCGCCGAACTCCGCCACGACGAGCTGTGCGCGGCCGCCCAGACCGGCACGGGCGACGACCGTGATCTTCTCACCGCGGGGACGCGCAGGTGACCCCGCTCCGGGGCGGGAAGGCAGACCCGGGAGGTTCCGCAGTCGGCCCCATCTCTTCGGGATGAGCGCCGAGAACGGACCGTCACCCGCGGCTTGCCCCTTCTGCACGCGCTTGGCCAGGAAGAGCAGGAGCCCCACCACCGCGGCGAGCGAGACGACGGTGCGTGCCGCGAGAAGCAGCTCGTCCACGATCAGTCGGTCCCGGCCTGGTCGATGATGCGCTCGACGCGGACCGCGAAATCCCCGTCGGCGACGACGACCGTGCCGTGGCCGATGAGGCGACCGTTGAGGGTGATGTCGGCGGGGGAACCCGCGGCGCGGTCCAATTCGACGACGTGACCCGGCTCGAGGCTCAGCACGTCGCGCACCGGCAGTCGGGTACGTCCGATCTCGACCACGAGCTCCATCTCGACCCCGGCGATCCGGCTGAGACGGACCGGGCCCGCCGACGCCGCCACGCGGGCGTCGTCGATGCGGATCGCCGCGCGGGCGACGGTCTTGCCGTCCTCGCGCACGAGATCGAACACCTGGGATCCGGCCTCGGTGAAGACGCTCGCGGCATCCACCTCGTCCCCCTCGCCGAGGGTGCCGGCTCCGAGAACGGCAACGGCCGCCTCGAAAGCGGGGTGCAGGCGATCGGCGAGCCGCTGGTCGCTCGAGCCGTCGTCGAGGGCCGCGGCGTCCGCGACCTGGATCGCGATGCTCGCGCCTGGGGCACCGCTGAAGGCGACGACGACCGCGCTCCCCGACGCCCCCGGGTCGGTGGAGGGCGTGGGCAGCACGGGGAAGCCGAAGGGGAGCTTCGCCGCGATCGCGGCGGCCATGGCGGCGGCGTGGAAGGTGCTCATCGGGTGGTCTCCTCGAGGATGGTGGTGATCGTGCAGGCGAGCCGTGATCCCTGGGCACCGGAGACGGCGCGCGCGATCGGGACGTCGCCGACGACGAGTTCGAAGGGCTTGGTCTCGGGGTGCGAGAAGCGCAACAGGTCACCCGGGGCGAGGTTCAGCACTTCTCCGGCGGCGATGACCCGCGGTGCGACGCGCAGCGACACCTCGAGCGGGGTGCCGAGCACCTGGTCGGCCGTCGCGCCCGTTCGGTGCGCCGAGGCGGCGTCGCGCTCGCTCTCGGCGAGCTGGTCGACGACGAGGGCCGCGGGCAGCATGACGGTTGCCGTCGAGTGCGAATCGCCCAGGCGCATCGCCAACCGCGCGACGATCACGGCTTCTCCGGGCGAGATGACCTGCAGGTACTGCGGGTTGTCGTGCAGACCGGCGTAGGTGAGCGCGTGCGGGAGCAGCGTGCCCAGGCTCGTCGTCAGAAGCTCGAAGGTGCGGTCCATCAGCTGACGGATCAACGCCGCCTCGATGGGGGTGAGGGTGCGCGGTTCGATCGGTGCACGGGTCCGGCCGCCGAGCATCTGCACGACCCATGTCAGTGCCACGCCCAGATCGAACTGGACGACTCCCGGCTCGTCGCGGCCCGTGGTCGCCCCGGTCACCATCGCGGTCGTCGTCGGAAGGGTGTCGGCGTACTCCTGGTACGACATCGCCTCCACGCCCTCGAGAGTGAGGTGGGTGCGCAGGCGCACCTTGCCGGTCAGCTGCGACGCCCACTGCCGCGCGAACGCCTCGAAGGCCGCCTCGAGCCGACGCCGGTGCTCTCGCCCCAATTGGGCGGGGCGGCTGAAGTCGTACGCGGGGAAGCGGCGCAGCGGGTCATCGCGGACGACGGTCGTCGACATGGCGGTCTCCTTGAGGATGGTCGTCACGGGGGTCACCCCTGCGGGGCGGTCTGAACGAGGCCGGGGATGAGGGCACGCACCTGCTCCTCCTCGGTGGATTGCACGACGATGTCGACGCGACGGTTCGCCGCCAGGTCTTCGGCGGTGTCGCCCTCGACGAGGGGGCGCTGGTCGGAGTAGCCGACCGCCTGCACCCGGGAGCCGGCGATCCCCTCGTGCTCGACGAGGAAACGCGCGACCTTGGTCGCACGGCCGCTGCTGAGTTCCCAGTTGCTCTCGTAGGGGGCGACCGCCGCCCGGTGGTCGGCGTGCCCTTCGATGCTGAGGGGGTTGCCCGCGGAGGCGAGCACGTCGCCGATCGCGTCGAGGACGGCGTCCGCTTTCGCCGAGAGGTCGGTGCGATTGTCGGTGAAGAACGTCTCGGCGCCGACGAGACCCACTTTCAGTCCGCGCTCGTCGATGACGAAGTCCACCGTCTCCGCCAGGCCCTGAACGGCCAGCGCCGAGGTGATCTGCTGCTTCATCTGCTCGAGATTGTCGCGTTCGCGGGCGGCTCGCACCGCGACGTCCTCGACGCCCTCCGGGGCCAACAGCTCGGGCGGGATCACGAGCCCCTCGGTGAAGTCGCCGCCGCCCGGCGTCTGCGACTGGCCGAACGCCTCGGCGAGACCGTTCTTGAGCTGCTCGTACTTGGTGTCGTCGACGATCGACACGGCGTACAGCACGATGAACAGGCACATCAGCACCGTCACCATGTCGGAGTACGACACCGCCCAGCGCTCGTCGGGCTCGTCGTGCTCGCCCTCGTCGATTCCGCGGCCGCGGGAGCGACGGCCGGTGCTCACTCGGCATCCCCCGTCGCGGCGACCCTGTCGGGCCGCGGATCCTTCTTCTTCTTCGGCTTGTAGGTGGTCAGCGCCAGCAGTCGTTCCTCGACCAGGCGCGGCGCGCTGCCGGCCTGGATGGCGAGGATGCCCTCGCACACGAGCGTCATGCGCTCCTGCTCGACGGCGGCCATGCGGTTCAGGCGCCCCGCGATCGGGTTCCAGATGAAGTTCGCCGACAGCAGGCCCCAGAGCGTCGCGACGAACGCGGCGGCGATCATGTGGCCGAGCTCGTCGGGCTTGTTGAGGTTCTCGAGCACGTGCGTGAGCGAGACGACCGTTCCGACGATGCCGATCGTGGGCGCGTACCCACCGAGCGCCGAGAAGAAGCGGGCGGCCACGCGGTTGCGAGAGGCCTCGGCGACGATCTCGTCGTCCATCAGCGTGCGCAGCTCCTCGGCGTCGACGCCGTCCGCCACCGCCTGCACGGCGCGGCGGGTGTAGTCGTCGGGCGCGGAGTCGAGCTCGTCCTCGAGGCGCAGCAGACCCTCGGTCCGCGCCTTCTCGGCGTACGCGACGAGGATCGGGATCACGGCGGCCGGGGTGGAACGGGGGCCGCGCACCATGCGTCCCAGCGAGCTGAAAGCGGCGATCGCGTCGCGCAGCGTGTGGCTGGCGATACCGACGCCGATGGTCGAACCGAGCACGAGGATCATCGGGGCGGGCAGCAGGAGCGCGCTCAGGTGAGCGCCCTCCATGGTGATCATGGCGTACAGGGCACCGAAGGCCACGACGACGCCGACGATGAAGGCGATGTCCATGTCAGATCTCCGACGGGGCCGAGAGGGCGGATGCCGCGGCGAGCACGCGCGCACGGTAGGCGACGATGCGGTCGATGAGTACGTC
>Ga0308159_1003841_pt1 | contig 14484 bp, 11 predicted proteins | sample PhyCR1_FD_201040 | JGI IMG/M metagenome (GOLD analysis project Ga0308159, IMG submission 201040) | Phyllosphere microbial communities from UC Gill Tract Community Farm, Albany, California, United States - DLSLC.R1 | ecosystem: Host-associated > Plants > Phyllosphere > Unclassified | place: USA... | reverse complement strand
CTCGGCCACCCGCACCGTGCCGACCTTCAGCCTCGACAGCGGCATGACCTTCGAGCGTGACGTGAACCTGTTCGGCAAGGCCTTCCGCCAGACGCTGGAGCCGCGCGCCTTCTACGTCTACACGCCCTACCGCGACCAGAGCCGGCTGCCGGTGTACGACACGGCGGCCAACGATTTCAGCTTCGCCACGCTGTTCACCGAGAACGAGTTCTCGGGCGCCGACCGGGTGTCGTCCACCAACGCCCTCACCCTGGGCCTCACTTCGCGGCTGCTCGATCCCGACAGCGGGGCCGAGCTGGCGCGTTTCGGCATCGCGCAGCGGCGGCGCTTCTCCGACCAGCGCGTGACCATGCCGACGCTGACCAACGTCGTCGACGGCACGACCATCACCACGGCAGGCACCTTGCCCGTGACCGAGCGCTCCAGCGACCTGATGCTTGGCGCGCAGGTCAACCTCAGCCCCAAGTGGAGCCTGGACACGACGGTCCAGTACAACCCCGACGAGCGGCGCTCCAACCGCAGCACCATCACGGCGCGCTACATGCCGGGGCCCTACCGCACGCTGAGCGTGTCGTACCGCTATCAGGCCGACCGCATCTCGCCCAACGGCGCGGGCAACGAGTCGATCGACCTGGGCTGGCAGTGGCCGTTGAACGACCTGTGGGGCGACAAGGGCCAGGACCTCGGCCCCGGCCGCGGCCAGGGCGGCGGGCGCTGGTACGCGGTGGGCCGGCTCAACTACAGCCTGCGCGACAAGCCCTCGTCGTTCAATTCCCTCGGACGCCCGGTGTATGCCAGCGCCGGCGACCGGCCGGGGGTGACCGATGCGATCATCGGCTTCGAATACGACGGCTGCTGCTACATCGGCCGCGTCGTGCTGGAGAAGACCAGCACCGGCCTGGCCACCTCGACCAAGCGGATCATGTTCCAGCTGGAATTCCTGGGCTTCTCCAGCCTGGGCTCCAGCCCCATGCAGACCTTGCGGCTCAACGTGCCGCGCTACCAGCCGCTGCGCTCGCCCATCCCGGCGCCGAGCCGCTTCACCAACTACGACTGAGTTCGCCCGAGCAAGGACATCGCCATGAACTTCCTGCGTTCCACCCTCGCGCTGGCCTGTGCGGCCGCGCTGGCGACCACCGCCGTGGCCCAGACCCAGCGCGCGCAACAGCCGCGCACGCAGCGCCCCATGGGCATCACCGACATCATGCGCGCCGGGCCCGTGATCGCCGTGCCGCCTGCCGATGCGCGGCCGCCTGCGGCGCCGCAGGGGCAGCGTGCCGCCGAGTTCATCGTCGCGCTGGTCAATTCCGAGCCCATCACCAACACCGAGGTGCAAAAGCGCATCGACCGCGTGATGCAGGACGGCAATCCCGAAATCGAGCGCATGCCGCGGGCGCAGCTGGCCAGGCAGGTGCTGGAGCAGCTGATTTCCGAACGGGCCCAGCTGCAGCTGGCCAAGGAGCAGGGCGTGCGGGTCGACGACACGGCCGTCGACCAGGGCATCGCCGTGGTGGCGCGCCAGAACAACCTGAGCGTTGCCGAACTGCAGCAACGGATCGCGCAGGCCGGCCTGTCGCGCGACGAGTTCCGCGCCAATGTGCGCAACCAGCTGTTGCTCACCCGGTTGCGCGAGCGCGAGCTGGAGTCGAAGGTCAAGGTCACCGACGCCGAGGTCGACCAGTTCCTGCGCGACCAGCGCGGCGGAGCCAACGCCCCCGGCGCCCAGGACATCAACCTGGCCCAGGTGCTGGTGGCCGTGCCCGAGAACGCAAGCGCCTCCCAGCTGGCGACGCTGCAGAAGCGCGCGCAGGACATCGCCCGCCGCGCGCGGGCCGGCGAAGACTTCGCCAAGCTCGCCGCCGAGGCGTCGGACGCGCCCGACGCGCGCAACAGCGGCGGTGCGCTGGGCCTGCGCAATGCCGACCGTTATCCGCCCCTGTTCGTCGAGAGCACGCAATCGACCCCCGTGGGCGGCATCGCGGGCCCGGTGCGCTCGGGCGCCGGCTTCCACGTGATCAAGGTGCTCGCGCGCGAGCGGGCGAATGCCGGCGCCGACGGCGTGGTGACGCAGACCCAGGTGCGGCATATCCTGATCCGTCCCGACGGCAACCGCACGCCCGAACAGGTCGTGGCCCTGCTCAACGACTACAAGCGCCGCATCCAGAGCGGCACGACCGACTTCGCCACGCTGGCGCGCGACCAGTCGCAGGACACCGGCAGCGCCCGCAACGGCGGCGAATTGGGCTGGACGGTGCCGGGCACCTTCGTGCCCGAGTTCGAGGACGCGATGAGCCGCCTGCAGCCGGGCCAGATCAGCGACCCCATCAGCACGCGATTCGGCGTGCACCTGATCCAGGTGGAAGCGCGCCGCGACGCCAAGCTCAACCCCGAGGAACTGCGCACCGCCGCCCGCAATGCGCTGCGCGACAAGAAGATGGACGACGCCTACGAGTCCTGGGCCCAGGAAGTGCGCAACCGCGCCTACGTCGAGCTGCGCGAGCCGCCGCAGTCCTGACCGCGCACATGAAGGCGCACGCGCCGCGCAAGCGCTTCGGCCAGCACTTCCTGTCCGACGGCGCGATCATCGATGCGATCGTGCGCGAGATCGCGCCGAAGGCAGGCGACCCCATGGTCGAGATCGGCCCCGGCCTGGCGGCGCTCACGCAACCGCTGGTCGAGCGCCTGGGTCGGCTCACCGTGATCGAACTCGACCGCGACCTCGCCGCCCGCCTGCGCGGCCATGCGCAGCTCGACGTGGTGGAGTCCGACGTGCTCAAAGTCGACTTCGGCGCCCTGGCCGACCGGCTCGCGGGTGCGGGTGCAGGCGCCGGCCGTCCGGCGCTTCGCGTGGTGGGCAACCTGCCCTACAACATCTCGACGCCCATCCTGTTCCACCTGCTGCGCTGGGCAGACCGCGTGGCCGACCAGCACTTCATGCTGCAGAAGGAAGTGATCGATCGCATGGTGGCGGCGCCGGCCACGGCCGACTATGGCCGGCTGTCGGTGATGCTGCAGTGGCGCTATGCGATGGAGAACATCCTGTTCGTGCCGCCCGGCAGCTTCGAGCCGCCGCCGCGCGTGGACAGCGCGGTGGTGCGCATGGTGCCGCGTGCCGATCCGGCGGCGGTCGACGTCGCGCACCTGGAAGCACTGGTCCAGTTGGCCTTCAGCCAGCGCCGAAAGCTGCTGCGCCACACGCTCGGCCGGTGGCTCGAGGCGCGGCACTTCGGCGGGACCTTCGACACCCAGCGCCGTGCCGAGGAAGTGCCGGTCTCGGAGTACATCGCGCTGGCACAGGCCACGGCCGCCTGAGCCGCCGTCTTCGCGCAGGCGAAAAAAAGCCCGTCGACGACGGGCTTTTTCACAGGGGCCGCGCCGTGTTCAGGCGGCGGCCAGCCAGTAGGTGCTGTTGAAGGGGCTGCTCATGCGCAGCGCCAGCGGGGACACGTCCACCAGCTTGTCGGTCGGCATCTTCTCCGCCGCGGGATCCGCGTTCAGGTCGATGCCATCCAGGGGCGCGGGTTGCGCGCTGTGGGCACCCTGGATCTGGGCCTCGTTCGCCCGTTCTGCTTGGCCGGCTTGTGCAGAACGGGCTACAGAAAAGAATAGAAGCACCGGAAGGGCACCTTGCGGTCCCCCCAGTAGTCCGAGGCGTCGCGGAAGATGTCCAGGAGCTGCTCGCGCGCTTCCTTGTCGAACTTGGCGTTGGCCGGGATCTGCTCGAGCACCACGACGAAGCCCGGCTGCGGGCCCGATTTGTGCAAGGGATCGGTCATGCAGTCGTACAGCGCATCGAAGTTCTTGCCGAAGTGCGCCGGGAAGGTGAATTGCTGCGCGATCAGGTCGAGCACGTCCTGCTTGCTCTGGGCATTCGCCAGGTTGGCATAGAGGAAATGCTGGCCCGACGCATGGGCTGCCTCCTGAAGGTCGCTGACGCGAAAGGCCCGAATCGACTGAACGATGTTGGGCCGAACGCCACGAAGGGACTGATTCATCTCCGCTGTTCTTTCCATGGTGATCAAAACTTCTCCCGAACGCGTGGGTGCGTCACCCCTGCCTGTGCGATCGTCCATCATGGAACGATCTTCCTGAAACTTGCGTAATGGTCCGCCGTGTACCAGCACGCCTGCGGCGTCGTCGGCGGCCCGCCGCACACGATGCGACGCGCACCGCGCGTGCGGGCACCGGGCGTGTCCACGGTGTATTCGCGGTAGTGCCCACGCCGCTCGCGCGGAAGCAGGCGCTCCCGGTTGCCGAACACGGTGCCGTCCTTGTCATGCCGGAACGGCCCGCCATCGAAGATCGCGCGGTACGTTGTCTGACCCTGGAGAGGCAATTGCGACAGCGCGATCGTCTCGTCGCGGTCCGGGAATTCCCGGGCTTGGACGGACTGGCTCGGCCCCAGAACCCCACCGAGGGCCGCCACGAAAACGCCAGTGAGCGCAAACTTGGAGACTTTGGACGAGATCGAGGCGGCAAACGCCATGAAGGCACCGAATGCTGTGGACGCGGGGACCAGAATTGCGGGTTAACCCGCAAATTCAAGCCCGCCAGTGTGCCCGAGGCATGCCCAAAAAGCAAGCGCCTGCCCAAGAATTGAGCAGGCGCCTGGCGGGTGGCGTGGTGCGCTAAGTTAGCGCACGCTGTCGAAAAAAGCGATCAACGATCGGCGTTGGCGTCCGCCACCGTGAGCGCGGTCATGTTCACGATGCGCCGAACAGTCGCGCTCGCCGTGAGAACGTGCACAGGTTTGGCCGCCCCGAGCAGCACCGGGCCGATGGCGATGTTGCCGCCCGCCGCGGTCTTGAGCAGGTTGTAGGAGATGTTGGCTGCGTCGATGTTGGGGAACACGAGCAGGTTGGCGTCGCCCGCCAGGGCGCTGTGCGGCATGACGGCGGCGCGCTGCTTGCCGTCCAGCGCCACGTCGCCGTGCATCTCGCCGTCGACCTCCAGCCAGGGCGCCTGGGTGCGCAGCAGCTCCAGGGTCTGGCGCATCTTGTGCGCGCTGGGGTGGTTGCTGGTGCCGAAATTCGAGTGCGACAGCAGCGCCGCCTTGGGCTTCAGGCCGAAGCGCATCATCTCCTCGGCCGCCATGGTCGTGATCTCGGCCAGCTCGGCGGGCGTCGGGTCGTAGTTGACGTGCGTGTCGACCAGGAAGACCTGGCGGTCCGGCAGCAGCAGGCCGTTCATGCAGGCGTACACCGGCACGTCCTGCGGCGTGCTCTCGCAGCCGCCCGGGCGCTTGCCGATCACCTGGTCGATGTAGTGCAGATGGTTGGCGGTCGTGCCCCAGGTGCCGCAGATCAGGCCGTCGACCTCGCCCTTGTGCAGCAGCATCGAGCCGATGAGCGTCAGGCGCCGGCGCATCTCGATCTTGGCCACCTGCACCGTCACGCCCTTGCGCTCGGTCATGCGGTGGTAGGTCTGCCAGAAGTCGCGGTAGCGGCGGTCCTGCTCGACGTTGACGACGTCGTAGTCCAGTTCTTCCTTCAGCCGCAGGCCGAACTTCTCGATGCGCTGCGCGATGATGCCCGGACGGCCGATCAGCGTCGGGCGGGCGATGCCTTCGTCCACCACGATCTGCGCGGCGCGCAGCACGCGTTCCTCCTCGCCCTCCGAATACGCCACGCGCTTCTTCACGGCGCGCCGGGCGGCGTCGAAGATCGGCTTCATCGTGGTGCCCGAGGCATAGACGAAGCTCTGCAGCTTGTCGCGGTAGGCGTCCAGGTCCTTGATCGGGCGCGCCGCCACGCCGCTTTCCTCGGCCGCCTTGGCGACCGCGGGCGCGATCTTCATCATCAGGCGCGGGTCGAAGGGCTTCGGAATCAGGTACTCGGGGCCGAAGCTCAGCTTCTCGCCCACGTAGGCGGCCGCCACGCGCTCGCTCTGCTCGGCCTGCGCCAGCTCGGCGATGGCGTGCACCGCCGCGATCTCCATCTCGTCGGTGATCGTCGTCGCGCCGCAGTCCAGCGCACCGCGGAAGATGTACGGGAAGCACAGGACGTTGTTGACCTGGTTCGGGTAGTCCGTGCGGCCCGTGGCCATGATCACGTCGTCGCGCACGGCGTGCGCGTCTTCCGGCGCGATCTCGGGGTTGGGGTTGGCCAGCGCGAAGATCACCGGCCGCTTGGCCATCTTCGCGACCATGGCCGGCTTGAGCACGCCGCCGGCCGACAGGCCCAGGAACACGTCCGCGCCCTCGATCACCTCGCTCAGCGTGCGCGCGGCGGTCTTCTGCGCGAACAGCGCCTTGTCCGGGTCCATCAGCTCGGTGCGGCCCTCGTAGACGACGCCCGCCAGGTCGGTGACGTAGACGTTCTCGCGCTTGAGCCCCACCTTCAGCAGCAGGTTCAGGCAGGCCAGCGCAGCCGCGCCGGCGCCCGAGGCGACCAGCTTCACCTCCTCGATCTTCTTGCCGGCCACCTTCAGGCCGTTGACCATGGCCGCAGCCACCGTGATGGCGGTGCCGTGCTGGTCGTCGTGGAAGACCGGGATCTTCATGCGCTTGCGCAGCTCGCGCTCGACGTAGAAGCAGTCCGGCGCCTTGATGTCCTCGAGGTTGATGGCGCCGAAGGTCGGCTCCAGCGCGGCGATCACCTCGACCAGCTTGGCCGGGTCCTTCTCGTCGATCTCGATGTCGAACACGTCCACGCCGGCGAACTTCTTGAACAGCACGCCCTTGCCTTCCATCACCGGCTTGGACGCCAGCGCCCCGATGTCGCCCAGCCCCAGCACGGCCGTGCCGTTGCTGATGACGCCGACCAGGTTCCCGCGCGAGGTGTACTTGAAGGCGTTCAGCGGGTCCTTCACGATCTCCTCGCAGGGCGCGGCCACGCCCGGCGAATAGGCCAGCGACAGGTCGCGCTGGTTGGTCATCTGCTTGGTGGCCGTGATCGCCACCTTGCCCGGCACCGGGAACTCGTGGTACTCGAGCGCCGCACGGCGAAGCTGTGCGCGTTTGTCTTCGGCGCTCAAGATTTGTGTCTCGGACATGGAACTGGCTCCTGAAGCCGATGGTGCGTGGCCCGCCGCGGGCCCGCCCAGGGCGCTGTTTTAGAGGGGCGCCGATTCTAGACCTCGGTCGCAAAGGCGACTGGGGCGGCATAGTTCGCATGGCCGATGCACGGCGGCGCCGCGGTGCGCCGCGCCGCCGCCCCGGTATGGCAATATCCCGCGCTCGACAACCCGACCGACGAGGAGAGTGGACATGGCCCTGATGGATTTCATCAAGAAGCAGTTCATCGACATCATCCAGTGGACGGAGACCGGCGACGGCACGCTCGCCTGGCGCTTCCCCATGCAGGAGATGGAGATCCAGAACGGCGCGTCGCTCACGGTGCGCGAGTCGCAGATGGCCGTCTTCGTCAACGAAGGCCAGGTGGCCGACGTGTTCGGTCCGGGGATGTACAAGCTGACGACGCAGACGCTGCCCGTCCTCACCTACCTCAAGAACTGGGACAAGCTCTTCGAGTCGCCCTTCAAGAGCGACGTCTACTTCTTCAGCACGCGCCAGCAGGTCGACCAGAAGTGGGGCACGCCGCAGCCCATCACCATCCGCGACAAGGACTTCGGCGCCGTTCGCCTGCGCGCCTTCGGCAACTACGCCTTCCGCATCGCCGACCCGAAGCTCTTCCACACCGAGATCTCGGGCACGCGCGACACCTACACCGTGGCCGACCTCGACGGGCAGCTGCGCGGCCTGGTGCTGCAGAACATCAGCACCGCCATCGCGGCCAGCGGCGTGCCCTTCCTCGACCTGGCGGCCAACCAGATCGAGTTCGCGAAGGCCCTGGCGGCGCAGCTGAACCCCGAGTTCGGCAAGCTGGGCCTCAGGCTCGAGACCATCACCGTCCAGAACGTCTCGCTGCCCGAGGAACTGCAGAAGGTCCTCGACCAGAAGATCGGCATGGGCATGGTCGGCAACGACATGGGCAAGTTCATGCAGTACCAGACGGCGCAGGCGATTCCCAAGTTCGCCGAGGGCGCGGCCGGCGGCAGCGGCATCGCGGGCGACGCCATGGGGCTGGGCGCCGGCGTGGCGCTGGGCCAGGTACTGGCGCAGAACCTGCAGCAGGGCCTGAACCCCAACGCCGCCGCGCAGGCGGCCGTGGCGGCCACGGCGCCGGCCGCCACCGTGAGCCCGAACGATGTCATGGCCACGCTCGAAAAGCTGGGCGAGCTCAAGACCAAGGGCATCCTCACCCAGGAAGAGTTCGACGCCAAGAAGGCCGAGCTGCTCAAGAAACTCGTCTGAGCCGCCCGCCGCCATGTTGTCGATCGCGGCCTGCGCCCGCTGCACGGGCGCTGCGGCCCCGCAACGCTTGAAACTCCGGCCGGCCGCGCCGTGCCTGCGCCATGGCTGAGCCGGGCGGCACGCAACGCGTCTACCGTGCGCCCTGCCCAGGCTGCGGTGCGCCGGTCGAGTTCCGCTCGGCGCAGTCGGCCTTCGCCGTCTGTCCCTATTGCCAGAGCACCGTGGTGCGCCAGGGTGAGCAGCTCGCGCGCATCGGGAAGATGGCCGAGCTGTTCGACGACTTCAGCCCGCTGCAGCTCTTTGCCACGGGCCGCATCCAGGACAAGGCCTTCACCCTCGTCGGGCGTCTGCAGTACGCCTACGAGGGTGGCCGCTGGACCGAATGGGTGGCCCAGATCGACGGCACCGAGGACCGCACGGGCGTCCTGAGCGAGGACAACGGCGCCTACGTCTTCTCGCTGCCCTATGCGCTGCAGCAACCCGCGCCGCCCGCAGACCAGTTGCGCGTGGGCGCCACCCACACCTTCAACGGGCAGGGCTACACCGTCGCGTCCAACGAGGAAGTGAAGCTGGTGTCGGCGCAGGGCGAGCTGCCCCGACTGCCCGAACTCGGCAAGCCCTTCCGCGTCGTCGAACTGCGCAACGAGAAGGGCCTGGTCCTGAGCCTGGACTGCGACTCGGCCCCGCCGACGGCCTACCTGGGCCGCTCGGTGGAGCTGGACGACCTCAAGATGGCCGGGCTGCGCGACGAGTCCGCCAAGGAAGAGAAAGGCCGCGGCTTCGCGTGTCCCCACTGCGGCTCGCCGGTCACGCTCAACTTCGCCGACAGCAAGAGCGTCACCTGCCCGTCGTGCAAGAGCATCATCGACACCAGCGCCGGGATCGGCGGGGAGCTGAAGTACGCCACACAGAACGAGCCGGTGCAGCCCCTCATCGCACTGGGCACGCCCGGTACGCTGCAGGGCGCGCAGTGGCAGGTGGTCGGCTTCCAGCACCGCATGGGCCAGGAGCCCGGCGACGACGAGCAGTTCGGCTGGGACGAATACCTGCTCTACAACCGCAAGCGCGGCTTCAGCTTCCTGGTCGATGCGAGCGACGGCTGGAGCATGGTCAAGCCCGCGACCGGCGCACCGGTCGTCTCCGACGGCGGCCAGACCGCGCGCTACCTCGGCCGCACCTACCGGCAGAAGTACGCCTACGAGGCCGAGACCACCTACGTCGCCGGCGAGTTCTACTGGCAGGTGCAGCGCGGCCAGAAGACCAGCAACCGCGACTACGGCGAGCCCAAGGGCGGCCTGCTGTCGATGGAACGCAGCGCCAACGAGCTGACCTGGTCCTACGGCAGCCGCATCGACAGCAACGCCGTGGCGGCGGCGTTCAAGCTCGATGCGAAGAAGGACATGTTCAAGCGCGCCGATGCGCTGCCGGTCAGTGCAGCGTCCAGCCTGGGCTGCGGCACCATCATCCTCATCGTCGTGGTGATCGTCATCCTGCTGATCATCCTGTCCACCTGCTCGAGTTCGTCGGGCAGCGGCTACCGCAGCTCGGGCGGCTCCTACGGGGGCTATTCGAGCGGCGGCGGCCACAAGTAGCGGCTGCAACGCCGGCCCCGCAACCTGATTCATCCACCGGAGAGACCGCATGCCGAAAATCGAATGGCTCCAGCCAATGGCGATCCTGGGCACCTTGCTGTATGCCCTGATCGGCGTGGCGATCTTCTGGATCGCCTTCATCGTCATCGACAAGATCACGCCCTACGACCTGTGGGGCGAGATCGTCGAGAAGCACAACAAGGCCCTGGCCATGGTGGTGGCCGCGATGTGCCTGGGCATCAGCATCATCGTGGCCGCAGCGATCCATTGAAGGTGGCCGGTGCCGGCCACCCCGGAGCCGTTCACGCTGAGCCTGTCGAAGCGCCGCGCCAGGGCTTCGACAGGCTCAGCCCGAACGGTTGAGGGCTCCTTGCCATGAACAAACCCCTCGCGTCGCCGGTCGACGCGGCCGCACTGCCTGCTGCGCCCGCCCGCCGCGCCGGCCCCTCCCCCGTCGCCATCGCCCTGCTCGCCAGCGTCTTCGTGGTCGCCGCCTGCGGGCTGGTCTACGAGCTGAGCGCGGCGGCGCTCAGCTCGTACCTGCTGGGCGACTCGGTGTTGCAGTTCAGCACCATCATCGGCACCTACCTGTTCGCCATGGGCGTGGGCTCGTGGCTGTCGCGCTATTTCGAGCGCCAGCTGCCCGCGCACTTCCTGCGCATCGAGCTCATGGTCGCCCTCGTCGGCGGCTTCCTGCCGGCGCTGCTCTTCATCGCCAACGCCTACGTGCCGGGCGCCTTCCGGCTGCTGCTGTACGGCCTCGTGGTCGTGGTCGGGACGCTGGTGGGGCTGGAGATTCCGCTGGTCATGCGCATCCTCCGGCGCGACATCGTGCTCAAGGACCTGGTCTCGCAGGTGCTGACCTTCGACTACCTCTGTGCGCTGGCCGTGTCGGTGGCCTTCCCGCTGCTGCTGGTGCCGCAGCTGGGCATGATCCGCACCGGGCTGCTCTTCGGCCTCATGAACGCTGCTGTGGGCGCCTGGGCGCTGTGGCTGTTCCGGCACGAGCTGCGGCGCCTCGCTGCGCACGCGCTGGCCTGCATGCTGACGCTGGCGGCGCTCGCGGCCGCCTTCGCCTTCGCGGACCGCATCACGACCCTGGCCGAAGACAAGTTCTACCAGGACCGCATCGTCTTTGCCGCCACCTCGCCCTACCAGCGCATCGTGGTGACGCGGGGCAGCGCCGGGCACCGCCTGTTCCTCAACGGCAACCTGCAGTTCGCCGAGCGCGACGAGTACCGCTACCACGAGGCGCTCGTGCACCCCGCCATGGCCGCCCATGGCGCACCGAAGAAGGTGGCCGTGCTCGGCGGCGGCGACGGCATGGCCGTGCGCGAGATCCTCAGGTACCCGTCGGTGGAGTCGGTCACGCTGGTCGAGCTCGACCCGAACATGACCAAACTGTTCACCGCGCACGAGACGCTGGCCGCGCTCAACGGCCACTCGCTCTCCTCGCCCAAGGTGAAGGTCGTCAACGCCGATGCGTTCAAGTGGTTGCAGGAGGCAGACGACGTTTTCGACGTCATCGTCGTCGACTTCCCCGACCCCACCAACTTCGCCATCGGCAAGCTCTACACCAACAGCTTCTACGCCCTGCTCGACCGCCGCCTGGCCGCCAGCGGCTACGCGGTGATCCAGACCACCTCGCCGCTGGTGGCGCGCAAGAGCTTCTGGACCGTGGCGCAGACCATCGAGTCCGTCGGCCTCGTGGCCACGCCCTACCACGCGCACGTGCCGAGCTTCGGCGAGTGGGGCTACGTCATCGCCAGCCGTCGCCCCTGGCGCCGGCCCGACGCGCTGCCGGCGGGCCTGCGCTTCCTCACGGCCGACACGCTGCCCCTGCTCTTCGACTTCCCCAAGGACATGGCCCGCGTGCCGGCCGAGGTGAACCGGCTGTCGAACCAGGTGCTGGTCACGACCTACGAGCAGGAGTGGGGCAAGGTCGGGGTCACGCATTGAACGCCCCATGACCTTGCGCCGCCGCGATTTCATCGGCGCCTCCGCCGGCGCACTGGCGCTGGCCGGCTGCGAGTCGCGCCCGCCGATCGATGGCGGCTTCACCGGCATCGACGTCGCGCGCGGCCATGCCTGGCGCGATGGCGCGGGCCGGGGCGCCGCGCCGGCCGAAGCGCGGCGCACGCGTGTGGTGATCGCCGGGGGCGGCGTGGCCGGGCTGGCCGCCGCGCGGGCGCTGCGCCTGGCCGGCACCGAGGACTTCGTGCTGCTCGAGCTGGAAGACGGCGCCGGCGGCAACGCCCGTGGCGGCCGCGTGCACGGCATCGCCTGCCCGCTGGGTGCGCACTATCTGCCGACGCCCGGCGATGCTGCGCACGAGGTGCAGGACCTGCTCGAGGAACTGGGCCTGCGCCGCCGCGTCGCCGGCCGCTGGGAATACGACGAGCGGCACCTGTGCCACAGCCCGCAGGAGCGCCTTTTCTTCCGCGGCGAGTGGCAGGACGGCCTGCTGCCGCTGCAGGGCGTGGCCGCCGGCACGCTGGCGCAGTACCGCCGCTTCGCGCAGCGCGTCGAGGCGCTGCAGCGCGAGGCGCACTTCACCATCCCGGCCTTCCGCGCGCCGGTGACGGCCGCCGCCGTGGCGCTGGATGCCGAGCCCTTCACCGCCTGGCTGGCGCGCGAGGGCCTGGACGACCCGCAGCTGCGCTGGTACCTCGACTACTGCTGCCGCGACGACTACGGCGCCGGCGTCGCGCATGTCTCGGCCTGGGCCGGCATCCACTACTTCGCGAGCCGCCACGGCTTCCATCCGCCGGGCGACGAGGGCGCGGACGGCGAGCGCGAGGCGGTGCTGACCTGGCCCGAAGGCAACGGCTGGCTCACGCAGCGCCTGGCCGCGCCCCTGGGCGAGCGACTGCGCGCCGGCCACGCGGTGCTGCGCATCGCCGAGGCGCGGCACGGCGTCGAGGTCGACGCCTGGGATTCCGCCGCGCGGCGCGTCGTGCGCTGGCAGGCCGAGCGCTGCATCGTCGCGCTGCCCGCCTTCATCGCCGCACGCGTGGTCGAGCAGGCGCCGGACTTCCTGCGGCAAGCCGGCGCGGGCTTGCAGTACGCGCCGTGGCTGGTGGCCAACGTGCACCTGCGCGCGCCGCTGCAGGACCGGCCCGGCGCCGCGCCGAGCTGGGACAACGTGGTCTACGGCAGCCGCGGCCTGGGCTACGTCGATGCGCGCCACCAGACGCTGGACCCGACGCCGCGCGCCACGGTGGTCAGCTGGTACCGGCCGCTCGGCCCCAGCGGCTTTGACGGCGCCACCGCGGCCGAGGGGCGCCGCCGCCTGCTCGACGCGCCCTGGAGCGCCTGGCGCGACGAACTGCTGGCCGAGCTGTCGGCGCCGCATCCCGACCTGGCCGACGTCGCGACGCGCATCGACATCACGCGCTACGGCCATGCGATGGCGATCCCCACGCCGGGGCTGGTGAGCCGAATCGGCCATTTGCGCCCGTCCCGTGGGCGCGGGCAGCCGTCCGAAGAGGAGCAGCCGGCCCCGATCGCCGGTCGGATCACCTTCGCCCATGCCGACTGGGCCGGCTACTCCATCTTCGAAGAGGCCTTCACGCGCGGGCATCTGGCGGGCTCGGCGGCCTGAGAGGGAGCAGATCGCCAGCGCCAGGGCCCTAGCCCGGCGTGCCGACGCGCACCTGCGTGCCGCCGAAGATGTTGTTGCGCGGCACCGGCAGCTTCATGAAGTCGTGCGGGAAGCCCAGCGACACCGCGCTCGCCGCGTCGAGCCGGCGCAGGTCCGTCTCGCCCAGGCGCAACTCGAGCGCGCCCAGGTTGTCCTCGAACTGTGCCGCCGTGCGCGCGCCGACGATGGGGATCGCACCGCGTCCCGGCCGCTGCAGCAGCCAAGCCAGCGCCACCTGTGCCGGTGAACGGTCCAGCGCCCGCGCGACGGCCTTCACCTCGTCGGCGATGTCCAGGTTCCGTTCGCTGAGCATGTCGTGCGTCAGCGCCACCTGCTGGCGCGTGCCCGTCACGCCCGGCGCATCGCGGTCGCCCTGTGCCAGCGCGGCGCGGTCGTATTTGCCCGCCAGCACGCCCATGCCCAGCGGCGACCAGGCGGTCACGCCCATGCCCAGCGTCTCGGCCATGGGCACCAGGTCGCGCTCCACCGTGCGCTGCACCAGGCTGTACTCGATCTGCAGCGCCACCAGCGGTGTCCAGCCGCGCAGGTCGGCCAGCGTCTGCATGCGCGCCGCCTGCCAGGCCGGCGTGTCGGAGATGCCGGCGTACAGCACCTTGCCGGCGCGCACCAGGTCGTCGAAGCCGCGCATCACCTCCTCCACCGGCGTGGTGCCGTCCCAGATGTGCAGGTACAGGAGATCGATGTAGTCCGTGTCCAGGCGCTTCAGGCTCGCTTCCACCGCGCGCACCAGGCTCTTGCGGTGGTTGCCGCCGCCGTTGGGATCGCCGGGGTGCAGGTTCAGCGAGTACTTGGTCGCCAGCACCAGCCGGTCGCGCCGGCCGGCGGCGAAGCGGCCCAGCAGCGCTTCGCTGCTGCCGCCGGTGTAGAAGTTGGCGGTGTCGACGAAGTTGCCGCCGCGCTCGACATACAGGTCGAAGATGCGCCGCGCCTCGGCCTCGTCGGCGCCCCAGCCCCAGTCGGTGCCGAAGGTCATC
>Ga0308159_1003840_pt1 | contig 14485 bp, 10 predicted proteins | sample PhyCR1_FD_201040 | JGI IMG/M metagenome (GOLD analysis project Ga0308159, IMG submission 201040) | Phyllosphere microbial communities from UC Gill Tract Community Farm, Albany, California, United States - DLSLC.R1 | ecosystem: Host-associated > Plants > Phyllosphere > Unclassified | place: USA... | reverse complement strand
GTCATCAACACCGACGCGGCAAACAGAAAAGGGATGGTGAAGCGCTGGTGATCGGCCAATTCGATCTTGCACAGGCCCACCAACAGGAAGGTTGCGGGGGTCAGCGGGCTGACCGGGAAGCCAGTGGTGTGCACGCCCAGCAGCGAGGCCTGGGCCACTTGCAGCGGGTCGACACCGAGGGCCTTGCCGACTTCGGCGATCACCGGCATTACGCCGAAATAGTAGGAGTCGGGGTCAAACAGCATGCTCAGCGGCATGGAGATAAAGCCCACCACGGCCGGGATCAGCTTGCCGTGACCGGCCGGAATCTGCGCCACCGCCACTTCGGCAATCGCCTTGAGCATGCCGGTGCCTTGCATGATGCCAGTGAACACCCCGGCGGCGAGCAAGATGCTGGCCATGGTCAGGGCGGTTTTGGCATGGGCGTCGATGCGCGCGCGCTGGGCGTCCACGTTCGGGTAATTGATGCACAACGCCACCACGGTGCCGAGCATAAACATCACCACCGGGTCGACCCAACCGGCGATCATCACCACCATCACCAGCACGGTGAGCAGCAGGTTGACCCAGAACAGCTGCGGGCGGCGCAGCTTGATGTCGTCGTCGCTGAGTACGCGTTGCGGTACCGCGTCCACGGTGGAACCGGCGCCCAGGCCGAGGCGTTTTTCTTCACGCCGGCCCAGCCACCAGGCGCAGGCGAACACGAAGATCAGCCCGACGATCTGCACCGGGATCAGCGGCTGGAACAGGTCCGCCACCGGCACATGCAGGGCCGCCGACGAGCGCAGCACCGGGCCGGTCCAGGGCAGGAAGTTGACCCCGGCGGCCATGGCGCACACGCAGGCGAGGATGCGTTTGTCGATGCCCAACCGCGTATACAGCGGCAGCATCGCCGGCACCGTGACCAAAAAGGTCACCGCGCCGGAGCCGTCCAGGTGCACCAGCAGAGCGAGAGTCGCAGTACCGACGACAATTCGTGTAGGACGCGTCCCTACCGTGCGCAGGATGCGATCAATGATGGGGTCCAGCATGCCGGCATCGGTCATGATCCCGAAAAACAGGATCGCGAACACAAACATGCCCACCACAGGGGCGACGTTCTTGATACCGGTAATGATGAAGGCGCTGGTTTGCAGGCCGAACCCGCCGAGCAGCGCGGCGATGATCGGCAAGGCGATCAGGGCCACCAGTGGCGAGAGGCGTTTGCTCATGACGGCAGCGAGCAGGCACAGGATGGTAATGACACCCAGGGTAGCGAGCATGGGTTACTCCAGAGCGGCCTTTGCGGCCGGTTATTGTTTTACCCGGAGTATTGGAATCGCGTTAGTCTTTGTAAATTGGAATATTCGGCGTGGCACGTTCGGAAAAACAAAATGAAGAACAGCATCCAACACATTCAAGCCTTTCTTGCCGTGGCGCGTACCGGCAGCTTTACCAAGGCCGCCAACGAGCTGCATTTGTCGCCCTCGGCCCTGACGGTGCAGGTGCAGCAACTCGAAGACTGGCTTGGCGTCGCCCTGCTTGATCGCAGCCCGCGCCACGTGAGCATCACCGCTGCCGGCCAGGACGCGCGCGGTCCCATGGAAAAACTGCTGCTGGACCTGGACAACATCGTCACCGGCTCCCGCGACCTGGCCGCCTTGCGCCGGGGCGTGGTGACCATCGCCGCCTTGCCCTCGGTGTGCGCCGGCACCTTGCCGCCGGCCTTGCGCCTGTTTCGCGAGCGCTTTGCCGGCATCGAAGTGCGCCTGCATGACCTGGTGGCCCACCGCATTCATGCCCAGGTACGCGCCGGCGAGGTGGATTTTGGTATTGGCGTACGCGCGCGGCTCAGCCATGGCCTGGACTTTGTGCCGGTACTGAATGACCGGCTGTGCGCCTTTGTGCCGCTGGAGCATCCCCTCGCCCGCCATCGCCAACTGACCCTGGAGCAACTGGCCGACCAGCCGATCATCCTCACCGGGCGCGACAGCAGTGTGCGCGAGCAAGTGGACGCGCTGTTTGACCAGACGCGACTGCGAATGAACGCGGGCATGGAGGCCAACTACATGTCGACGGTGCTCGCGCTGGTGCGCCAGGGGTTGGGGATCAGTGTGCTGCCGGAGTCGGCGGCGGACAGCCTGGAAGGCTTGAAGCGCATCAACATCGACCATCCCGGGGTGAACCGGGAGATCGGGTTGATCAGTCGTAGCGGGATGGGGCTGAGCCCGGCGGCACAGCGTTGCTTCGACCTGTTAACTGAACAGCTCTCTGACACACCGGAGAGCTAAATGTGGGAGGGGGCTTGCCCCCGATGGCGGTGAATCAATCCAGCATCGGCACATGCTTGGGATGGCTCGCCACCCGCGCCAACCACGCCTGCACACCCGGGTAGGCCTCCAGCTCAAACCCACCCTCATGGGCCACATGGGTGTAGGCATACAACGCCACATCGGCGATAGAGAACTGGTCTCCCACCAAATACGGCGTCAATTGCAGCTGGCGCTCCATGACCTTGAGGGCCTTGTAGCCGCCCTTGTGCAACTTCTTGTATTCCTCCTGGCGCTCTTGCGGCAGGCCCAGGTAAAACTGGATAAACCGCGCCACCGCAATATACGGCTCGTGGCTGTACTGCTCGAAGAACTGCCATTGCAGCACCTGCGTGCGCAGTCGCGGTTCGGTAGGCAGGAACTCGCTGCCGTCGGCGAGGAAGTTGAGGATCGCGTTGGATTCCCACAGGCAGGTGCCGTCTTCGAGTTCCAGTACCGGGATCTTGCCGTTGGGGTTCTTGGCCAGGAATTCGGGCGTTTCGGTATCGCCCTTGAGGATGTCGATATCCACCCACAGGTACGGGATGCCCAGCAGGTTGAGCATCAATTTGACCTTGTAGCAGTTGCCCGACTTGTAATCGCCATAAACCTTGTACATGGGGCTCCCCTTATGCCGCTTGCGCGTGCTGTGCTTGACGGACCACTGCGGCCAGGCGCTTGAGACCTTCGTCCAGACGGGACGGGTCGATATGGCTGAAATTCAGACGCAGTGAGCCAAGATGCTGGTCCGGCTCGGAAAAGAACGGTTCACCGGGCATGAACGCGACGTCCTGATCGAGCGCAGGAGCCAACAAGGTGCGGGTGTCGAGCGGCTGTTTCAAGGTCAGCCAGAAGAATAATCCACCCTGGGGCACTTGCCAGTCGGCCAGGTCGCCGAAGTGTTTCTCCAGCGCGACCTGAAAGGCATCGCGGCGCTCGCGGTAAAAACTGCGCAACTCCACCAGGTGTTGCTGGTATTTGTCGGTGCCGATCCATTGCATCGCCTGCCACTGGCCGACCCGGTTGGTGTGCAGGTCCGCCGACTGCTTGAGCTTAAGCAGGTGCGGGAACAGGTCCGAGCTGGCGATCAGGTAACCCACGCGCAGACCGGGCAGCAGGGTCTTGGAGACCGTGCCGGTGTAGATCCAGCTGGCTTTTTTCAGGCGCCCGACGATGGGTTTGGCACTGCCGCCGTCGAAGGTCAGCTCGCGGTAGGGTTCGTCTTCGATCAGGGTCACGCCGAACTCATCGAGCAAGGCGGCGACGGCCGCGCGCTTGGCCTCGCTGTAGCGCACGGCCGACGGGTTCTGGAAGGTCGGGATCAGGTAGATGAACGCCGGGCGATGGCGCTCGAGGTTGCTGCGCAGGCTGGCCAGGTCGGGGCCGTCGGCTTCCAGTTGCACGGTGAGGCAGTCAGCGCCGAACAATTGGAAAATCTGCAACGCGGCCAGGTAGGTCGGGCCTTCCAGCAGGATTTTGGTGCCTTTGTCGATATACAGCTTGGCCGCCAGGTCGAGGGTTTGCTGGGAGCCGCTGACCACCAGCACCTGGCTCGCCTGGCACGGCACGCCCAGGGCACGCGCCTCGGCGGCGAGCAATTCACGCAGCTGCGGTTCGCCTTCGCTCATGCCGTATTGGCCAATGTTCAGTGGCATGTCGTCCCAGTTCAGCGCGGGCAGCATGGCTTCGGCCGGCAGGCCACCGGCGAACGACATCACCTCAGGGCGCTGGGCTGCGGCAAGGATTTCACGGATCAAGGAGCTTTTGAGGCGCGTAATACGTTCAGAGAAGGCCATGGAGGTCACCGCTAGCGAAGGCTGTGGGAAATACGTCAAACTGGTTGACCGAAATTACGACAGCTTGAGTGGATACGTCAACATGCTTGACCTTAAAAACCAAAGCAGCCAGCAACAGGCCATGGAGGCGTTTTTCTTCGGCTACCAGGCCTTCACCGCCAAGGCCGACGAAATGCTCGAACGCCGGGGCCTGAGCCGCGTGCATCAACGCATCGTGTTTTTTATCGCGCGCTACCCGACCCTGAGCGTGAAGAAGTTGCTGGAATTGCTCGGCGTGAGCAAGCAGGCGCTGAACATGCCGCTGCGCCAATTGCAGGAAATGCACCTGGTGGACAGCGTGGCGTCCGCGGCCGACAAGCGCAAACGCCTGCTGCAACTGACCGAAGAAGGCCTGCGTTTCGAGCAGTCGCTGCGCCGCGAGCAGGTGAAGCTGTTGCAGCGCGCGTTCAGTGAAGCCGGGGAAGAAGCAGTGATGGGCTGGCTGGCGGTCAACCAGGCACTCAGTGCCGGGAATTAGCCTTTCATCCCCTTTCGCACACTTAATCGAAAACATTATTTGCTTTCTTTGTATACAAAAGCATAATTCGCTTCGTGCGAGTTCCTGACCTATTGGTCAACAAAACCCGCCAGTACCTCAAAGCGCTGTTGCCCACTCATGTGACCGGCGCTGGAAATAACAATAAAACTCTTGAGGAGTACTCGCTGTGGATAGCCGCAAATCCGAAGCACCAACGCTGGATCTCTCCCCCTCGCAGGGTGGCTGGCTGGAACGCCTGTTCAAACTGCGCCTGCATGGCACCACAGTGAAGACCGAGCTGATCGCCGGCCTCACCACCTTTATCACCATGGCCTACATCATCTTCGTCAACCCCAACATCATGGCCGACGCCGGCATCGATCACGGCGCGGCGTTCGTCGCCACCTGCATCGCCGCCGCGCTGGGTTGCCTGTTGATGGGCCTGTACGCCAACTGGCCGGTGGGCCTGGCGCCGGGCATGGGCCTGAACGCGTTTTTCACCTACACCGTGGTCGGCACCATGGGCTACCACTGGGAAACCGCGCTGGGTGCGGTGTTCATTTCCGGGGTGCTGTTCATGGGCCTTACGCTGTCGCGGGTGCGAGAGTGGCTGCTCAACAGCATTCCGGTGAGCCTGCGCCATGCCATGGGAGCGGGTGTCGGCTTGTTTCTTGGGGTGATCGGCCTGAAAACCGCCGGCATCATCGTCGACAGCCCGGCCACGCTGATCAAACTCGGTTCACTGCATGAGCCGGCGCCGCTGCTGGCAGCGGTGTGCTTTTTGCTGATCGCGATTCTCAGCTACCACCGCGTGTTCGGCGCGATCCTCATCAGCATCATCGCCGTGACGCTGGCCGGTTGGGGCCTGGGCCTGGTGCACTACAACGGTATTCTCTCCACGCCGCCGAGCCTGGCACCGACCTGGATGGCGATGGACGTAAAAGGTGTATTCAATGTCAGCATGATCAGCGTGGTATTTGCGTTTCTTTTTGTGCACATGTTCGATACCGCCGGTACACTCATGGGCGTTGCGCAGCGCGCCGGTCTGGTGAATGCCGATGGCAAGATCGATAACCTGTCCCGTGCATTGAAGGCCGACAGTGCTTCCAGCGTGTTTGGCGCCATGGTCGGCGTGCCGCCGGTGACCAGCTACGTGGAAAGCGCCGCCGGTGTGGCCGCGGGTGGTCGCACCGGCCTCACTGCCGTGACCGTAGGCATTCTGTTTGTGGCGGCGATGTTTTTTGCGCCGCTGGCCGGCATGATTCCGGCCTACGCCACCGCCGGTGCGCTGATTTACGTGGCGATGCTGATGATGGCGAGCATGGCCCACATCAATTGGGATGAGGCCACCGACAGCATTCCGGCGATCGTCACGGCGATCATGATGCCGTTGACCTTCTCGGTCGCCGACGGCATCGCGCTGGGTTTTATCACCTACGTGGCGCTCAAGGCGGGCACCGGCAAGTACCGCGAGATTTCCGTGAGCCTGTGGGTGCTGTGCGTGATTTTTATCGCCAAGTTCATCTTTCTATAGCAAAAGGAGCAAGCAATGAGTCTGGAAACCTGGCTGCTGTTCAGCGGCGCTGCACTGGTGGTGATCCTGATCCCGGGGCCGCTGTCGCTGCTGATGATCAGCAACAGCCTGAACTACGGACTGCGTCGCTCGTACCCGGCGTTTCTCGGCGGGGTGATCGCCTCGATCTGCCTGCTGAGCGCATCGGCCCTGGGCCTGGGCGCATTGCTGCTCGCTTCCGAACAACTGTTCAGCGCGCTGAAGATCGTCGGCGCGCTGTACCTGTTCTACCTTGCCTGGCAAAGCTGGCAACAATCGCGGCAACCGGCCCAGGGTGCAACCGTGCCGCAGGCTGCGCCAGTGCCACGCTTTCGCGCACTGTTCGGCCGCGCCTTTGTGCTGGGCGCCAGCAACCCCAAGGACATACTATTTTTTGCCGCCTTCCTGCCGCAGTTCCTCAGCAGCCAGCAAGCGTTTCTGCCGCAATTGCTGATCATGATCGCCACCTGGACCGTGCTCGACCTGCTGTGCAAGTTGGCCTACGGCCTTGGAGCCCATGGCGCTGCGCGGTACCTGCGCAGCGGCAGCGGGCAAAGCTGGTTCAACCGCGTCAGCGCCGCCCTGTTCGGCTGCGCCGGCGCGGTCTCGCTGCTCAAGGCTAGAGTCGGCTGACCCTGGCAAAATAAACGCTGGGCGGGACGTTGCCCTGGATCGGCCATTGGATACCGGCAGCGATCGGCACCAGGCGCTGTTCATCCATCGCACGTCTGATCTGCGCGGACAGGGCCGACGTGCGATCTGATTGAAAACCTGCATTCAGCCAGTTATCGGTGAGCCGCGTTTTCAACTGGACAGTCCCGCGCCCGATCCACTGATAGACCATGTAGTACAGCGTGTTGGAACGGGGGTGGGTCACCACCCATTCCCGCGTGGCTTTCCTGCCACGCTGCATGGGCCTTTCCTGGACAGTGAAGCCCTGCTGTTCCAGCACCGTCCTGATTGCCCCACGCAGCGCAGCAGTTCTCCCTGCCGTAACCCCTACCCCACCGAATCGCAGCCTTGAATCCAAGGCAACAGGCGGGCTGAAGTCAACACGCGTGAAGCCGGGTGCCTTGCCTTCAAAACCGATGTAGACGGTATTGATAGCGCGCTCCGTGGGTCGCAGCATCGCCAGTAAATCATCGGTCTGACCCAGCCTGACCGGGGCGGGGGTGAGCCATCGGTCCAGGGTCGCTCGCAGGTTGAGCAGATGGCTGGCGGTTACCGAGCGGGCAGAGTCGGACAGTTCGATCAGCCTTGCGACGGTAAACTCGCGGCTTTTTCGCGTCATGCCAGGGAAAGCCCGGCCCACCAGCGGCTCCAACGGCCCATTGAACAGCGGGGCATGGAGCTGCCAGGCACCCGATGCAGTGCGAGAGGCCGGAATCGGTTGTTCGTGAAGATCGGTGGTTGTCCAACGCGCGATATCCACTTGGGCTTTTGACACCAGCGGCCGGTCCGGGGCGATGAAAACGACATCGCCCACAGGCACATGATCGCCCTGATGGAGCAACCGGTAGTAGCCCGCGCCCGATAGCCTAGGAGTGTCATACCTGATGCCCACGCAGATAACATCGTAGGGAAAACCCGGCGGCTCCTGATGCACATGGAATATTCCCGCAGCCGAGGGGCCAGACGCGTGGGTTTCAGGCACCCGCGTGCGCCAATTGAACCAGTCTGTGCCTTGCACGGATGACTGCACAATCCGGCTTCGCGTCGCCGCACGCTCGGCGAGTGGCTGCCCACCCGCTGGCTGCAAGGGCGCCGGCCGAATCGCGCGTGAACTCGGGCCGGCCACCGGCGCATCCGCGCCCACCTGCCAGTCCCGGGGCTCATGGATCGTGATGACCAACTCATCCGTACCCGGTGCGTCTTTGTTCCTCAAGCGGAAAAAAACTTCGTCGCCTCGCCGGTAAACCGGGTAATGGTGGGTGTCGTCCACAAGGAAGCGCTCGCCGTTTTTCACGTAGAGCCCTCTTTCGCCCGGCCCCTTCAACGCCACGGCATCTTGAGGCAGCCCCTGAACCTTGAAGCGCTCCAGCGGTGTGAGCCGGGCAACCGGCGAAGGCGACGGGGCCAGCGGAGAAACCCGGCCAACCTGCGCAACGGTTGCATGATGAATACGATTCAGGGCCCTCGCCATTGAACCCACCCTCGGGCGCGGCAACGTTCCCGCCTTGAGTTTGGGGCCTGGCGCGAAACTCAGCACAAGGTCTACCGCCAGAAATATCACGCCGAAGGCCACATGCACTGCATCGCGGGGGTCGCCATAACGGTGATAGCGCCGCGCGGCGAGCAGCAATTCATACACCTGATTACCCAAGTCGAAAAACGGCACGATCATCGACAGAATCGCGCGTCGGCGGGTACTCCTCTCTTCTTCGAGGCGTTGCTCACGGTACTTCTCCAAGGACTTGCCAGAGGTGCTGCCGGCCTGCGCGTAATGCTGCAGACCCAGGACCCGCGCCCGATACAACAGGGCCATGGCATCGTCGTGGGAAGTGGGCACCAGGGCCAGCCAGTTCAGCGCGTCATGGGCAACCTGCTCATGGATCTGCTGTTCAATGCTGTCGACAAGCGCCGTGGGCACCAAGTGCTTGATCGCAAATGAACGAACGAACGCAACGTCGCGCCAGAGCCCCTGCACCAATGCATACCCGGGAAGCAATGAAAACGCATTGAAGCGCGGCTCACTGCGCGCTTCACCTGGGTGATGGGTGATGGCTTCGAATGCCCACCCCGGCGCGACGTGCCGGGCCAGTGCCTTCACCGTGCCGGGTAACGCCCAGTTGCGGTTCACGTGCTCACGGGCCAGTTGCAGGCTGGCGTGCTCACTAAGGTTGGCGGTACCCGAAGCGGTGGGCCAGTAGACCACGCAGCGCTGGGACAGCAGGTCGTGAAACACCAGGACGCCGGCGATATAGCGATCATGCTGCAGGGTGTGGCCCACCAGATGCACCACCAGCAGTTGCACTTGATGAGTCTGCTCGTGCAGCCCTGCCATTGCCTTGCTGAACAGGCGTTGCCCATCTGCCGAGAGCCCTTGTTGAACCGCCGAATACAGATCGGCCTCGGCACCCGCCTGCAAAGCGCGCCGCAACAGTTGCGGGACACGCGCATCGTCAGCGCGCGCGGGCGGGTAAAAAACGCCGTCGATCAATGCCTCATAACCTGCGCCGATATCCAGCGAAGACACCATGCTGATCAAATAATCTGGTGTCAGTTGCGGTTGCCACGCCGGGATCAGGTAACGGGCGTACTTGAAACGCCACCAGGTGGGCGTCATCTGCGGGTCCAGGTTCTGCAACGCCAGTTGCAGCAGGCTCAAACACGTGCCCGCCGGGCTTGGTGTGAGGACTTCGTCGCGCTCGCCCACCACACACACACTTTCCCAGCCACAGAACCGGCCATCGACGCTATCAGGCAATTCGATGAACGGGGTGTCAATGTCCAACTGCAGGCCGTCCTCGCGCAAGCGGGCAAGCAACACACGGCGTGCGTAGGTGTGCAGATCAGGCAGACGTTGCTCGAGGTGTTCTTCAAAGGCAAACGTGCTGCCCAGGTAGCGGCCCAGCAAGTGCTTGAAGCGGCTGTGCCGGGCCGCGTCGGCCTCAGCCAACCAGGTCGGCAACTGCTGTTTCGCGCTCGCGGCTTTGCGCACCAGTTCGACATGCGCCCGTGCCTGAGCCCGAGCGGCGCTGGCGGGCGCATTCAGGTGTGCATCCAACTCCACGGCGAGGAGCAGGCGGCTCAACTGAGCATCCTGGGTTTCACTGAAAATACGCGCACTGCCGGCAAGCCCCTGCTGCTGGGCCAGGTAGCCCTTGAGCAGACGCTTGAATGCCAATACCAGCGGGTTGCTCTCGATGGGTTCATATCGCACCGCCAGGGTTCGGCCGGCCACCTGCTCCGCCACCCCTGCGCGGTGTTGGCGCTCGACATAGCGCCACAATACCGAGCCATCGCGGCTGCCGAGGCTGGCCTGGATGCTTAGGGACAACGCCTCCAACCTGGCGAATTCGACCACCCCGCCCTCCAGCCCGAATGCACACAGCACCACCGGCACGCGCCGTTCCGGCTCGCCCAGCGCGGCGGTGCGGGTGATCGCAAACAGGCTGTGCAAAGGGCGCATGGCACTGTCTTCGCCCCCCACCAGCACCGACAGCACGCAGGTTTCACTGGCGCCGCGCTTACTCGCCAGTGGCGTGTCCAATACCTCGACCAGCAGGTCCCGATGGGCGCTCGAGATCAGCTTGAGCCGGTGCTGCAACTGGGTTTCACTGCGCAGCAGATCAGCCCAGCTGCAGACGAGCGCAGCCAGGCGGTTATGCTTGCCTGTGGGGCGTGCATTCCAGAACGCCGTCTCGAACAGTTGCAGTGGCTCGTCCTGCAGCAGCTTGCGCAAGGTGTTTGCCTGGCCCTCGAGCTGGCCCTCAAGGGTGATGTAATCCTGCCAGCCTTGGGTGTTCGCACCGAAATCCTGGGGGTCCAGCAGCGTCATCAAGCCTTTTTCATAGCGCTTGACCTGTTGCAACGCCGTTTGCACGGGCAGTTCCGCGGCGCAGCTGGCGAAGATGATTTCCTTATGACGCCGCTGCTGATCCCACTCCTGCAGTTCTTGACGAAGGCTCCCCAGGCGCGCCTTGCCTGCCCAGTGGTGCCTGGCACGCTCGATATACGTCAGAAACCGCGTGGGGTTCTCTACAGAAGGCTGCTGCCTGCTGGAATAGACCTGCGCAAGATTGATCGACACCGCGCAGGCCAACTCGTTGTCCCATTGCCCCTCCAGCACCGCCAGCGCACTCTGCTCCAACGCATCGCCGCGCAGGGCGCAACCACGCCCCACCGCCCTGTTGGCGCCGACAGTCGCGACCTCGGGCCGGCACACCTCATGCCGACGGCGCAGCGGCAGGCACTGCCACAGGTCCTCGAACAAGGCGCCATTAATCAGCCCCGCAAGCCCACACTGCAACTGGTCGAAGGATGGGTATTCGTAGTAATTGCGCTGTGTACCCGGCAGGTAGATCACATGCGGCGCACCTGGCGGGTCACTCTCACGATAAAGATGCAGGGCGCCGGGAATCGGCATCAATCGCGGCCCCACACCCGGCCAGAACAACTTGCACACCCGCAGGCTGGCCCATTGCGCTCCGGCGTGCTGGCGGGCTTGCGCCGTCGGAGCGTCCACCAGCTCCTGAACCATTTCCATGCCCGCACTCGACAGCTCGCCCAATTGCGACGCCACCAGGGCCTGGTCGGCGAACATCTGCACGTGCAATTGCACCCAGCGCTCGGTGCGTGTCAGCCACCCCGCCGCCTCCAGCGCCTGCCAATAGTCCCTGCGCTCCTGGGCAAGCCGCCCGAACAGATTGAGCGCCATCACCCGCCGCAATGCCTCCAGCGGCGTGAACGGCAAGCGTTGAAAGGGGTCGCCCTTGAGGCTGACGGCCGTGAAATGATTGAGATTGATCGGCAACGACGGCAGCACCAGCAACTGCAATGCGCGGTCGGTCAAGGTGTCGACTTGCTGTGCGACTGCCGGCGGCTTGGGTTCGGTAAAGAGCACGTCGTCCGGGTCCAGTTCGAAAGCCTTGCGCAGCTCGGCACGGATCACCCGCAGGATCCTGGGCGCCCTGGACATCAGGCGCGACCGATGGTGGGCCGCGTCGGCACAACGCAGGTCGGCGGCCGTGAGCCGATTGATCAAGAGGCTGGGCTGGGGGCTATTGTCGATCCGCTGCGCCAGCTGAATACGCATGGCCTGCAACGCATCGTCGTCAGACACATCGGGGTCGGTAGGTAAGGTCACGGCGGTATCTTCGTCGAGGAAAACACCTAGCCTATGCAGCGCACACCCTCAACAGGCACTAGATAATTGAACGGCGCGCCAGGCAAAAAAAAGCCCGCAGTGTGAGCGGGCGAAAAACCAACGAAGAGCCTTGGGGGCATGAAGCAAGGTGACGACTCAGCTACCGCGATAGGTGGAGTAGCTGTAAGGCGAAATCAGCAGCGGCACATGGTAGTGGTCCTGCTCGGCGCTGATGCCGAAGCGCAATACCACCACATCCAGAAAAGCCGGCTCGGGCAGTTGCACGCCCCGGGCCCGGTAGTAGTCGCCGGCACTGAACTGCAGCTGGTAGACGCCGCTGCGGTAATCATCGCCTTGCAGCAGCGGCGCGTCGCAGCGGCCGTCGCTGTTGGTCACGGCCGTGGCGACCAGCTCCAGCTGCGCGCCGTCTACGCGGTACAGCTCAACCTGGATGGCGCTGCCGGGGCAGCCGTGGGCGGCGTCCAGTACGTGTGTGGTCAGTCGTCCCATGGGGCGGGGCTCCCTAGCGTGAGTTGAAAGTGGCCGCACCTTTACGGGGCATGAAAAAGTCGGCGATGGGCTGATTAAGACACTTTTAATAAAAATTGTACACAATAAAAATCACAAAGTTTTGCCTGCCTCTTTCAGCATGGGCCCTGATGCTGATAACTCGGCAGGCCTTGCTTTTAAAAGACCTTTTATCCATTTACTGACCAACTGGGCAAGTTTCTTGCAATGCTAAGCTGTGACAACCGCCTGGAAAAAATGCAGAAATACAGGCTTACAAAGTGACTATCAAGTTGTATACAATCAGCCCATCGCTGTGACGCCACCCAGTCTTTGCGCTGGCCGCCACACACTTGCTACCACGCACAAGAAGGAAGACTGCAGTGAGCGCTGACTACCCACGCGACCTGATCGGTTACGGCAGTAACCCTCCTCACCCCCATTGGCCAGGCAAGGCACGTATCGCCTTGTCATTCGTACTCAACTACGAAGAAGGCGGCGAGCGCAATATCCTGCATGGCGACAAAGAGTCCGAAGCCTTTCTCTCGGAAATGGTCTCGGCCCAGCCGCTGCAAGGCGCGCGCAACATGAGCATGGAATCGCTGTACGAATACGGCAGCCGTGCCGGTGTGTGGCGCATCCTCAAGCTGTTCAAGGAATTCGATATTCCGCTGACCATCTTCGCCGTGGCCATGGCCGCCCAGCGCCACCCGGATGTGATCCGTGCGATGGTCGAGGCCGGCCATGAGATCTGCAGCCACGGCTACCGCTGGATCGACTACCAGTACATGGACGAGGCCCAGGAACGCGAGCACATGCTCGAAGCCATCCGCATCCTCACCGAACTCACCGGCGAACGCCCACTGGGCTGGTACACCGGCCGCACCGGTCCCAACACCCGGCGGCTGGTAATGGAGGAAGGCGGTTTCCTCTACGACTGCGACACCTACGACGACGACCTGCCCTACTGGGAACCCAACACCCCCACCGGCAAGCCGCACCTGGTGATCCCCTGGACACCAATGACATGCGCTTCACCCAGGTGCAGGGTTTCAACAAGGGCGACGACTTTTTCGAATACCTCAAGGACGCGTTCGACGTGCTGTATGCCGAAGGCGCCGACGCACCGAAGATGCTCTCCATCGGCCTGCACTGCCGCCTGATCGGCCGCCCTGCCCGCCTCGCGGCCTTGAAGCGCTTTATCGAATACGCCAAAGGTCACGAGCAGGTGTGGTTCACCCGCCGCGTGGACATTGCCCGCCACTGGCACGAAACCCACCCCTTCAAGGGAGCAGCGAAATGACTGCGTTCCAAACCCTGAAGCCGTCGACCCTGAGCCGCGACGAATTCGTCGCCGCCTTCGCCGACATCTACGAACATTCGCCATGGGTGGCCGAAAAGGCCTTCGACCTGGGCCAGGACGCGTCGATCGATCAGATCGAAACCCTGCACCAGCGCATGAGCGACATCCTGTTGAGCGCTGATCATCAAAGCCAACTGGCCCTGATCAACGCCCACCCGGACCTGGCAGGCCGTGCGGCCGTCCAGGGCCAACTGACCCAAGCCAGCACCGATGAGCAAGCTGGCGCGGGGATTCACCAATGCACGAGTGAGGAGTTCTCGCGCTTCACCGAGCTGAACGATGCCTACAAGGCCAAGTTCAAGTTTCCCTTCATCATGGCGGTAAAAGGCAGCAACCGGCATCAGATCCTCGCCGCGTTTGAAACGCGTATTCACAACTCGGTAGACGCCGAGTTCAAATGCGCGTTGGACGAGATCAATAAAATTGCGTTGTTCCGATTGCTGACTCTTTAAGCAAACCTGGCCCGAGCGCTCATGACGCCCAGGGCCTGGCGAGCATCCCAAGCCACTTACTTTAAGGCAGACAAGAAGAATGAAAGCTTACGCCGTACCTTTCGAGAAGTTCGTCAACCTGGCCGACGCGCGTCTGGGCACCAAGATTCTTTCGGTGACCGATGACTGGTTCGCTGACGCCAACCGCCTGTTCCAGCCGAC
>Ga0308159_1003839_pt1 | contig 14490 bp, 9 predicted proteins | sample PhyCR1_FD_201040 | JGI IMG/M metagenome (GOLD analysis project Ga0308159, IMG submission 201040) | Phyllosphere microbial communities from UC Gill Tract Community Farm, Albany, California, United States - DLSLC.R1 | ecosystem: Host-associated > Plants > Phyllosphere > Unclassified | place: USA... | reverse complement strand
GACGACCAGCTGGCACTGGCCCGCGCGCACGAGGCACTGGGCCCCAAGGCCATCGAGAAGCTCGAGGTGGCCGAGGCCCGACGCCAGCCCACCGTGGCCGACGCGGTGAACCATCTGCTGCGCGAACAGGGTCGCCCCACCGACCCGGCGCAACTGGTGCCGGGCGTGCACGCCACGCAGACCACCGTCGACGGCGCGACCGGCCCGCTTCCGGCCACGGTCTACACGCCCGAAGGTACTGCCGGCCCGCTGCCCGTGGTGCTCTACTTCCACGGCGGCGGCTGGGTGATCGCCAACAAGGAGGTCTACGACGGCGGCGCGCGCGGCCTGGCGCGGGAGGCGAATGCGATCGTCGTCTCGGTCGATTACCGGCAGGCACCGGAACACCGCTTCCCCGCCGCATGGGACGACGCACTCGCCGCCTACCGCTGGGTCGCCGCGAATGCATCCACGCTGGGCGGCGATCCGGAGCGGCTCGCGCTGGCGGGCGAGAGCGCCGGCGGCAACCTCGCCGTGGCCACGGCCGTCGCCGCGCGCGACGCGGGCCTGCCCCCGCCGCGGCACGTGCTGAGCGTGTACCCGGTCGCGCAGACCAGCCTGAATACCGAGTCGTACCTGGAAAACGCCATCGCCAAGCCGCTGAACCGCGCCATGGTGAAATGGTTCGTGGACCATCTGGTGCGCTCGGAAGACGATCTGGCCGATCCGCGCCTGTCGCTCGTCGATGCGCCGCTGGCCGGCCTGCCGCCCGTGACCATCATCAATGCGCGCATCGATCCGCTGCGCAGCGACGGCGCGAAACTGGAAGACGCGCTGCGCGATGCCGGCGTGCCGGTGGAGCGCCGCGACTACGAAGGCGTGGCGCACGAGTTCTTCGGCGCCGCCGCGGTGCTGGAGAAGGCGCGCCAGGCCCAGGCCTACGCGGGCGAGCGCCTGCGCACGGCCCTGCGCGCCTGACGGAAAACTCCCCGCCACCCTGCCCGCATCGCTGAGTGGAACGCCGCGGCGGTGCGGCTCCGAGAGCCCGCAGCGGGCAGGTAAAATCGGCTTTCAATGGGTGCCCCTGTCTGGGCCGGCGCATGCGCGTTGACGGACGGGATGGCAGGTCGTCGCGCTGGTCGGGCCGCCACGCGGCCTTTTAACGACCTCTTGACGCCCATGGACACTCCTGTCGCCCAATACGTTGCCGCCTCGCTCTTCGCGATCGCGCTGCTGCACACCTTCTCCGCCTCGCAATTCGACCGGCTCTCGCGCCGGTTCCCGCGCCATTCCGGCCTCTTCCACCTGCTCGGCGAGGTGGAAGTGGTCTTCGGTTTCTGGGCCATCGTGCTCATCGCGGCGCTCGCGCTGCTGCAGGGCGGCGGCGCTGCGCTCGCCTACGCGGAATCGCGCAACTACACCGAGCCGCTGTTCGTCTTCGTCGTGATGGTGGTGGCCGCATCGCGCCCGATCCTGGATGCGGTGGACCGCACGATCGGAGCCATCGCGCGGCGATTGCCCGTGGCGCAGCCCGTCGCCCTGGCGTGGCTGGGACTGTCGGTGGTGCCGCTGCTGGGCTCGCTCATCACCGAGCCGGCGGCGATGACGCTTGCGGCGCTTTTGCTGGCGCCCGTGGCATTCCGCCGGGCGATCCCCGAGCGCGCGAAATATTTCGCCCTGGGCGTGCTGCTCGTGAACGTGTCGATCGGCGGCACGCTCACCGCCTATGCCGCACCGCCGGTGCTGATGGTGGCCGCCACCTGGCAGTGGGACAGCGCGTTCATGTTCACGCACTTCGGGTGGAAGGCCGCGCTGGCGGTGCTGTGCAACGCCACGCTCGCGGCCTGGGTGCTGCGGCCGCACCTCGCGCAGATCCACGCCCCGACCGCCCCCGCAGAGCCTGACCAGGCCGACAGCCATCGCCACGGCCACGGTCATACCCACCACGCGCCGCACGCACCCCACGTCGGCCCCGTTCCGGCCATCGTCGCCGCCGTGCACATCGCGCTGCTGGCCGGCGTGGTGCTGTCGGCCCACCATCCCGTGATCTTCCTGGGCCTGTTCCTGCTGTTCCTCGGTTTCACGCAGGCCTATGCCCGGCACCAGAGCCGGCTGATCCTGAAAGAAGCGCTGCTGGTGGCGTTCTTCCTCGCCGGGCTGGTGGTGCTGGGTGGCATGCAGCGCTGGTGGCTGCAGCCGATCGTGTCCGCGCTGGAGCCGCTCGCGCTGTTCTTCGGGGCGCTGGGCCTCACGGCCTTGACGGACAACGCCGCGCTCACCTACCTGGGCTCGCTCATCGACGGCATCGCGCCCCAGGCCCAGTACATGCTGGTGGCCGGGGCCGTGGCCGGCGGCGGGCTCACGGTGATCGCCAATGCACCGAACCCTGCCGGCGTGGCGCTGCTCAAGCCGGGCTTCGCGGGCGGCAGCGTAGGGGCACTCGGCCTGCTGCTCGGGGCGGGCGTGCCCACGGCGGTGGCGGCGGCCGCGTTCCTGGCGCTCTAGCCGGGTTGCCCTACAGCTGAAACCCCACGGCCCGCACCACGCCCTCGGCGATGTCCCGCGGCCACGAGGGAGGGCGCGCCTCGAAGCGCCGCGCGATCGCGATCTGCGCACCGCACCAGCCGGCGAGCCACCGCACTTCCTCCGGGCCGTAGAAGGCCGTCATCACTTCGTAGTTGAGGAACAGGCTGCGCGCATCGAGGTTGAGCGACCCCGACAGCGCCAGCACGTCGTCGATCACCACCGCCTTCGCATGCACCATGCCCGGTGCCAGCCAGACCTCGGCCCCTGCCTGGGCGAGCTCGCGCAACGCACGGGCGCGCGCCCAATCGGCGAGGCGGTGGTTGGAGCGCTCGGGCACCAGCAGCCGCACCTGCACGCCGCGCCGGCAGGCCAGGCACCAGGCGTCGAGCAGCGCATCGTCCGGCACGAAATACGGCGTCACCGCCACGATGCGCGCCTCGGCGTGGTAGGCCGCCGCCACCAGCAATGCGTGCACGGTGTCGTCCGCATGGTCGGGACCGCTCGGTACCCACTGCGCGGGAACGCCTGCCGCCGGACCGGGCTGCAGCGGGCGCGGCAGCACGGCGCGGGCGATGCGGCCACTCGCGGCCTGCCAGTCGGCGGCGAACTGCGCCGCGGCCTGCAGCGCGATCGGGCCTTCGATCTCGTAGCTCAGGTCGATCCACGCGGGCAGGCCCGGGCGGTCGAGGAAGTATTCGCAGGCCAGGTTGCGGCCGCCGCTCCACAGCCGCTCGCCATCGGCCACCACCAGCTTGCGGTGGTTGCGCAGGTTGGTGTGGCCGCGCAGCGGGTTGTGCAGCAGCGGCATGAAGCGGCGCACCTGCACGCCGCCTTCTCTCAGCGCGCGCCGCAGGTGGGCGGGCATGCCCAGGCTGCCGACGGCGTCCAGCAGCAGCCGCACGGCCACGCCGCGGCGCGCGGCGGCCCGCAGGGCCTCGGCCACGCGCCGGCCCACCTCGTCATCGCCGAACACGAAGGTGCACACGTCCAGGCTGTGGCGCGCCGAAGCCACCGTGGCCAGCAGGCCATCGAACGCCTGCGCTCCCTGGGCGTGGAACACGGTGCGCGCGTTGCGCACGGGCGGTGCCAGTTCCATGCCCGCCAGCAACCGCGTGGCCCAGGCGGGGCCCGGCACGTCGGCGGGCGGTGGCGGCAGGGCCGGTCCGGCCGCGAGCATGCCCGCCGCGCGGCGCTGCGGCCGCATGAACTTGCGCGAACCGAACATCAGGAAGAGCGGCACCGCCGCGTACGGGAACGCCACGATCGCCAGCACCCAGCCCATCGCCGCCGAGGGATGCCGGCGCTGCCGGCCGATGCGCGTCGCCATCACATAGATCAGCAGGCCCACGGCCACGAAGGCCGCATGGCCCAGGCCCGACAGCAGCGCGAACCGCGTCAAGCGCCGCCTCCACCGTCCCGGCCCGCGCCCTCGGCCGCTTCCGGCGGCGCACCGAACCGCAGCGCGATCCGCAGCCCGCCCAGCCGCGGCGATGCGTCCAGCACCAACGACGCACCGTGCAGCCGAGCGATCGATTGCACGATCGCCAGGCCCAGTCCGCTGCCGGCCACGGGCGCCGCGCCTTCGGGCGCGGGCGCACGGTAGAAGCGCCCGAGCACGCGCTCGCGGTCGTCCTCGGCGATGCCGGGGCCGCTGTCCTCCACCACCAGTTCCGCGCCGCCGTCCACCGCGCGCACGTGCACGTCCACCACGCCGCCGGGCGGTGTGTACTTGACGGCGTTGTCCACGAGGTTGCGCAGCAGGATGCGCAGCGCCTCCGCATAGCCCCGCACCGGCGCGGCGTCCGCGGTGGCGAGGCCCAGGTCGATGTCCTTCTGCTGCGCGGCGGCGACCGCATCGGCCACCGCCTGCCGGGCCAGATCGGCCAGGGCCACGCGCTCCGGCGGCGCGCCCGCGGCGGCGCTGGCCTCCTGCCGCGCCAGCGCCAGCAATTGCTCCACGAGGCGCGTGGCGCGGTCGATGCCGGCCGCAAGCCGCCCGGCCGCCACCGCGCGCGCCTCTTCGGTACCGGCGCGCTGCAGGCCCTGCAGTTGCAGCTTGAGCGCCGCGAGCGGCGAGCGCAGCTCGTGCGCCGCATCCGCCACGAAATGCTGCTGCGCCTCGAAGGCCTGCCGCACGCGCTCGAACAGCAGGTTCAGCTCGTCCACCATCGGCCGCACCTCGTCGGGCAGCGCACCCGCGTTCACGGGCGACAGGTCGTCGGCCTGGCGTTTCGCCAGTTGCCGGCGCACGCGTTCCACGGGCGCGAGCGAGCCGCTCACCGCCCACCACACGGCCAGCGCCAGCAGCGGCGCGAGCAGCGCGATGGGCCCGGCCGTGCGCAGCGCCAGGTCGCGCGCCATCGCGCGCCGCGCCGCCATGTCCTGCGCGACCTGGATCACCTGCGTGCGCGTCTGCACGGAGAACACCCGGTACACCGTGCCCCGCGCATGCACGTTCGAGAAACCCAGCACTGCGCGCTGCGGCAGCGCCGCGCCCACGGACGACTCGAACACCCGCAACCCGTCGGCCGACCAGATCTGCACCACGAATTCGGTGCTCTCGTCCTCCTGCGCCGGTGCCTCCTGCGCCCGCTCGGGCATCGACGGCACGCCCGGCCGCAGCGCCATCGCCGTCTGCTGCATGTGGTAGTCGAAAATCTGGTCCGCCTCGGCCAGTGCCGAGCGGTAGGCCAGCGCGAACTGGAGCAGCGCCGCGCAGACGATCGCCACGAGCAGAAAGCACAGCAGCCGCGCACGCAGCGAATGCGGCGCCCGCGCGGCCAGGCGGTCCATCCAGCGGCCCTGCGGGCGACCGCGCGCCGGGCCCCCTCCGTCGGTTTCACCGGCAGCCGGCCGGCTCATGCCTTGGGCACCATGTAGCCCACGCCGCGCACGTTCAGCACCAGTTCCGCGCCGAGCTTCTTGCGCAGGCCGTGGATGTAGACCTCGACCGCATTGCTGCTGATCTCGTCCTTCCAGCTGTAGAGCTTTTCTTCGAGCTGCGCGCGCGAGAGCACGCGGCCCGGGCGCGCGATGAGCGGCTCCAGCACCGCCCATTCGCGCGCGGACAGCACCACCGGCTCGCCGTTCACCGCCACCTCGCGCGTGGCCGGATCGATGCTCACGCCCTTGTGCTCGTAGACCGGCTCGGCCCGGCCGGCCGCGCGCCGCGCCAGCGCCCGGATGCGCGCCAGCAGCTCGTCCAGCTCGTAGGGCTTGAGCACGTAGTCGTCGGCGCCGGCATCGAGGCCCTGCACGCGCTCGGCGACCGCGTCGCGCGCCGTGGCCACCAGCACCGGCGTGCGGTCCTTGCGCGCGCGCAGGTCGCGCAGCACTTCCAGGCCGTCGCGCCGCGGCAGGCCCAGGTCCAGCAGCACCACGTCGTAGGTCTGCGTGCGCAGCGCCGTGTCCGCCATGTCGCCGTCGCGCACCCAGTCCACCGCATGGTGCTCGGCGCGCAGCAGGTCGTACACGGACTCGCCGATCATCGTGTCGTCTTCCACCAGCAGCAGGCGCATGGTTCGGTCTCCGGAACGTGTGGGAAGTGGGGGGCGATGCGGTTCGGTCGAGGTGCCGCTCCAGGGGGCCGGCGGGCTCGGCAGCATGCTCCAAGGATAGCGGCAGCACCGCCCTCCCCGCGTAGGAACCGGCCGGAGCGCAGGGGCATGGGCGGCCGTCCGGCCCCGGCAGGCCGGATCGGGCGAAGGCCGCGTCAGCCCAGCGGCACCGGCACGAAGATCTTGTTGCCGTCCCGCTCGATGAGCAGCGCCACCGATTTGCCCGCCTTCGCCATCGCGGCGCGCACCTGCTCGATGCTCTGCGCCGGCGTGCCGTTGATCGACAGCAGCACGTCGCCCGGGGCCACCCCCGCCACGGCGGCCGGACCGCGCGCCTCCTCCACCAGCAGGCCGCCGCTCACGCCGGCCTCGCGGCGTTCCTCCGGCTGCAGCGGCCGCAGCGACAGGCCGAGCTGGCCCTTGCCCACCGCCTTGTCGGCGCTCGCCACCTTGGCCGGCTTGTCGTTCGCATCGCCCAGCGTCGCGGTCAGTTCTTCCTGCTTGCCGTGGCGCCACACTTCCATGCGCGCCGTGGTGCCGGGCGCGGACTGGCCGACGAAGGCCGGCAGATCGCCCGAGGCCACGATCGGCTGGCCGTTGATGCGCAGGATCACGTCGCCCGACTTCAGCCCGGCCTTGTCGGCGGGGCCGCCGGGCTCCACGCCCGCCACCAGCGCGCCCTCGGGCTTGTCGAGCTGGAACGAATCGGCGAACGCCTGGTTCACTTCCTGCACCGACACGCCCAGCCGCGCATGGCTGGCCTTGCCCGTGGACAGGATCTGCTCCTTCACCCGCTCCGCCACTTCGATCGGGATCGCGAACGACACGCCCTGGTAGCCGCCCGAGCGGCTGTAGATCTGCGAATTGATCCCCACCACCTCGCCGCGCGAATTGAACAGCGGGCCGCCGGAGTTGCCGGGGTTCACCGCCACGTCGGTCTGGATGAAGGGCACGAAGCTGTCGTCCGGCAGCGCACGGCCCTTGGCGCTCACCACGCCCGCCGTCACGCTGTTCTCGAAGCCGAACGGCGAGCCGATGGCCAGCACCCATTCGCCCACCGCGAGTTTCTTCGTATCGCCCAGGTGCACAACGGGCAGGTCCTTCGCGTCGATCTTCAGCACGGCGATGTCCGTCTTGGGATCGGAGCCCAGCACCTTGGCGCGGAACTCGCGCCGGTCCGTCAGCTTCACGGTCACCGTGCTGGCGTCCTTCACCACGTGGGCATTCGTCAGGATGATGCCGTCCGGGCTCACGATGAAGCCCGAGCCCTCGCCGCGCATCGGCACCTCGCGCTGCGGCATGCGGCCGCCGCCCGCACCGGGCATGCCCGGCATGCCGAAGCGGCGGAAGAACTCGAAGAACGGGTCGTTCGGATCCATGCCCTGCGGACCGTGCGGCTGGCGCTGCGCGGACGGCGTCTCGTCGTCGTCATCGTCGTTGCCGCCGCCGTTGTACGAGGTCTTGGTCGTGCCGGTGACGCTGATGTTCACCACCGCCGGGCCGTTCTGCGCCGTGATCTGCGCGAAGTCCGGCGCCGTCACGCCGGCATACCCTGCAGGGGCCGCAGCCACCGGGGCCGCGGGCGGCAGCGCCGCGTGGCTCGTATGCAGATTGGTGACGAGCCCCGCGCCCGTCGCCCCCATGGCGCCCGCCACGACGAGGGCGAGGGTGAGGCGGCGGGGAGTGGAGAGGATCTGGTTCATGGCAAGCCTTTCAGGAAGAGGTTGTGGCATGGACCGGAGTGTGTGGAAGGAGACTTAGAGGGGGCTTAGAGGGAGCTTAGGGGTGGCTTAGCGAGGAAACCGCAGCACGAGCGACAGGCTGACATGGGTCAGGGAATTCCCGCAAGAACCCAGACTGTGGATGACACGGGCTCATCCATTGCGCACAATGGCGGCAGCAGCGCCGCGCACGGGATACCGGAGCAGAACGGCGCGCAAACCACCAGAGAGCAAGAGAGAGGGAATTCCTTTGAACGACGACGACGCGCCTGCCGGCGGGCCCCACCCTGCCCAGGCCGCCCCCACGACCGCCCCCCACACGTCATCCGATACCTCGTCGGCGACCTCCCCGCGCTTCTACGCGCACTCCGTCCCAAAGCAGCCCGAAAACCGCTGGCAAACGCTTCCCGAACACCTGCATGCCGTGGGCCGCATGGCCGGCGAATCCGCCGCGGTGTTCAATGCGCAGGCCCTGGGTCAGGTCATCGGATGGCTGCACGACCTCGGCAAGTACACCCTGCCCTTCCAGGAACGCCTGCGCGGCAGCCCCCTGCGCGTGGACCATTCCACTTGGGGCGCACGCATCGCGCAGCAGCGGCTGGGGGTGGTGGGCCAATTGCTGGCCTACGGTATCGCGGGCCATCATGCGGGACTCGCCAATGGTGAGCGTGAGGGAGAACGCACGGCCCTGGCGGAACGGCTCGTGGCAGACCTGCACGCACTGCATCCGGATTGGGAGAAGGACATCGCCCTGCCCTCCCGGCTGGGTACGCCTGCAGGCTTCCAGCTCTACAGCCAGGACCGCAAACAGGCGGCGGACCGCTACCCGTTCCAGCTGGCTTTCCTCGTCCGCATGCTGTTTTCCTGCCTGGTGGATGCGGACTTCCTGGATACCGAACGCTTCTACCTGCAGACCGAAGGCCGCACCGACCACCGCTCCGCAGCCGGAGCTTCTCCCTCGCTGTCCGCGCTGCGCGATCAGCTCGATGGCTACATGGCGGGCCTCGCGGCCAAGTGTGATGCGGACAGCAACGTGAACCGCTTGCGCGCCGACATCCTGCGCCAGGTTCGCCAAGGCGCCGACCGCTCCCCCGGCCTGTTCTCCCTCACGGTGCCCACAGGCGGCGGCAAGACGCTGGCCTCGCTCGCCTTCGCGCTGGACCACGCCATCCGCCACGGGCTGCGGCGCGTGATCTTCGTGATCCCGTTCACCAGCATCGTCGAGCAGAACGCCGCCGTCTTCCGCGAGGCGCTCGGCCCCCTGGGCGATGCCGCCGTGCTGGAACACCACAGTGCCTTCATCGAACGCCAGCCGCCCCGGGACGATCCGGAACAATACCAGTCGGTCCAGAAGCTGCGCCTGGCCATGGAGAACTGGGACGCGCCCATCGTCGTCACCACGGCCGTGCAGTTCTTCGAGAGCCTCTTCGCCGCGCGGCCCTCGCAGTGCCGCAAGCTGCACAACATCGCCGGCAGCGTCGTCGTGCTCGACGAGGCGCAGACCATGCCGCTCAAGCTGCTCAAACCCTGCGTCGCTGCCATCGACGAATTGGCGCGCAACTACCGCGCGAGCATCGTGCTCTGTACCGCCACGCAGCCCGCGCTGGAGGCCCCCGCTTTCGATGGCGGGCTGACCGGCGTGCGCGAGCTGGCACCCGAACCCACGCAACTTTTCCAGCAACTGGAGCGGGTGCGCGTGCGCCACGTCGGCACGCTGGACGACGCGGCACTGGCCGGCCACATGCGCGAACGCGAGCAGGTGCTGTGCATCGTCAACAACCGCCGCCATGCGCGGGCCGTGTACGAGGCCATGGCCGACCTGCCCGGCGCGCGGCACCTGACCACGCTGATGTGCGCGAAGCACCGCAGCGAGGTGCTGGCCGAGGTGCGGCAGATGCTCGTGGACAAGATGCCCTGCCGGGTCGTCAGCACCAGCCTCATCGAGGCCGGCGTGGACGTGGATTTCCCGACCGTTCTGCGTGCCGAAGCGGGCCTCGACTCCATCGCCCAGGCCGCCGGCCGCTGCAATCGCGAAGGCCGCAGAAGCCGCGATGCCAGCGAGGTGCTGGTGTTCGCAAATGCGAACGAAGACTGGGCCCCTCCGCCAGAGTTGGAGCAATACGCCCAGGCCGCCCGCGAGGTGCTGCGCCAGTGCGAGGAGAGACCGCTGTCACCCGACGCCATTGCCCGCTACTTCGACTTGCTGTACTGGCAAAAGGGCAGCAAGGAACTCGACGTGCCCGACCTCATGGGTCTGCTCAAGGCCAGCCGCCCGAACGGCCTGCCGATGGAGACCCTGGCGACGAAGTTCCGCATGATCGACAGCGTGCAGATGCCGGTGATCGTGCCGTACGACAACGAGGCGCGGAAGGCGCTGAAGGATCTCGAATCCGCAGAGGGCAGCGTGGGGCTGGCGCGCAAGCTGCAGCCGTACGTGGTGCAGTTGCCGAAGCAGGGGTTCGATGCGCTGTACCAGGCTGGGGCCATCGCGCCGGTAAAGCCGGAGAAGTGGGGGGAGCAGTTCATGGAGCTGGTGCATCCGGATCTATACGACAGCAGATTCGGTCTGCATTGGGACAACCCCACATTCATCCGCAGCGAACGTCTGAATTGGCAAGACTGCCGCAGGGTCGGCAAGCGACCATCGCAACGCAATACAGGGAGAGGCCATGGCCTATGGAGTGAGATTGAGGATCTGGGGCGAGCGCGCCTGCTTCACGCGCCCCGAGATGAAGGTTGAACGGGTCTCGTACGACGCGCTGACACCCTCCGCCGCACGCGGCATCCTCGAAGCGATCCACTGGAAACCGGCGATCCGGTGGACCATCGTCCGCATCCACGTACTCAACCCCATCCGCTTCGAGTCCATCCGTCGCAACGAGGTGGGCGGCAAGCTGTCCCCTGCCAGCGTCACCAAGGCCATGAAGGCAGGCACACCCGACGGCTTGGCAACTTACGTCGACGAAGACCGCCAGCAACGCGCCGCGACCATCCTGCGCGACGTGGCCTATGTGATCGAAGCGCACTTCGACCTGACGCCGAAGGCCGGTCCCGACGACTCGGTGGGCAAGCACCTCGACATATTCAACCGCCGCGCGCGCAAGGGGCAGTGCTTCCAGCAGCCCTGTATGGGCGTGCGGGAGTTTCCGGCCAGCTTCGAGCTGCTGGAGGATGGCGCACCGCTCCCCGCGCCCCATGAGAGCCTCATGGAGCCGCGCGACCTGGGCTGGACGCTGCACGACATCGACTTCGACCACGGCATGGCGCCCCGCTTCTTCCGGGCGCAGATGGTGGGCGGCGTAATCGAGGTGCCGCCCTGGCAGAGCGAAGGGGTGAAGTCATGATCCTGCAGGCACTCACCAGCTACTACAGCCGGCTCCAAGCCAACGGCGAAAACGACATTGCGCAGCCAGGGTACTCGCAAGAGAACATCTCCTACGAAATCGTTCTGGCGCCAGATGGTTCGGTAGTGGCTGTGAACGACATCAGGAACACGGCAGGAAAAAAGCCTCTACCCAAAGTCATCGCCGTACCTGCGTCCTTCAAACGTCCTGGCATTGGCTCAAGGTCTTTTTTCCTGTGGGACAAAAGCAGTTATGTGCTGGGTTTTGGAGAAGCAAAGGCTGCCCAGGACCACGCGAGTTTCAGGGAACTGCATCTTTCCGCCATGCCCAATCTGGATGATCCAGCGCTCATCGCGCTTCAATCATTCATCAAAGCATGGCAACCTGAATCCCTGCCATCACATGCCCTTTTCGCACCCCATGCCGAGGGGCTGGTGGGCGCGAACATTGTATTTAGGCTGGATGGAGAGTTGCGCTTCATGCATCAGCGCCCGGCTGCAGAAGAAGCGCGCGACCGGATATTCGGTGATGCGAGCAAGGCAGGGCCGATAGCCGAGTGTTTGGTAACAGGCAAACGTTCAAAAATCGCAACCCTGCACCCTGCCATCAAAGGGGTGAACGGCGCTCAAAGCGCGGGTGCTTCCATCGTTTCGTTCAACCTGGAATCGTTCACCTCCTACGGCAAGAGCCAGGGGGACAACGCCCCCATTTCAGAGCAGTCCGCCTTCGCCTACACCACGGTGCTCAACCACCTGCTGCGGCGCAGCGAGCACAACCACCAGCGCATTCAGATCGGCGATGCCAGCGTGGTGTTCTGGGCAGAAACCGACGACACCCAGGCAGCCCAGGCCGCCGAGTGGACGTTCGAGTCGCTGCTCAATACACCTCCCGATGATTCGCAAGAAGCCGAGCGTGTGCGGAACGTGCTCACGCAGGTCGCCAAGGGCCGGCCCTTGAGCGAGCTGGACCCGAAGCTGCAGGACGGCACACGCATGTTCGTGCTGGGGCTGGCGCCCAATGCCTCGCGCATCTCCATTCGTTTCTGGGAAACCGGCACGCTGGGTGTTTTCGCCCACCGGCTGGCACAGCACGCACGGGATTTTCGCCTGGAGCCCGTGCCCTGGAAGACAGCCCCGGCCGCGCGCCGCGTCGTGCTGGCCACGGTGCCCAACCGCGAGGGCGCGATGCCCAAGATGGACGACGCCTTCAACAACCTGGCGGGCGAGTTCATGCGCTCCGTGCTGAGCGGCCGGCCCTACCCGCGCAGCCTGCTGGCCAACACCCTCATGCGCATCCGGACCGACGGGAACCTGTCAGGCCTGCGCGCGGCGATCTGCAAAGGCATCCTGGCCCGGGAGCGGCGGCTGGGCATCAACGTTCATATCCACAAGGAGGAGGTTCCCGTGAGTCTCGACAAGCAATCCACCAACCCGGGCTACCGGCTGGGCCGCCTGTTCGCCGTGCTGGAGGCCGTGCAGCGCAGCGCCCTCGGCGGGCAGGTCAACGCCACCATCCGCGACCGCTACTACGGCGCCGCATCGGCCACGCCCGCATCCGTGTTCCCCGTGCTGCTGCGCAACACGCAGAACCACCTGGGCAAGCTGCGCAAGGAGAAGCCGGGGCTGGCCGTCAACCTGGAAAAAGACATCCGCGAGATCGTCGACGGCCTGCCGGAGCATTTCGCCCGCAGCCTGCGCATCGAAGACCAGGGCCGCTTCGCCATCGGCTACTACCACCAGTCGCAGGCCCGGTTCGTGAAGGGCGAGGACAGCGCCGCGCAAGGCACAGAAGATCACCACAACGATTCCAACGCAGACACCACCGAGGGAGCCTCCGCATGACCGCCATCGCCCACCGCTACGAGTTCGTCTACCTGTTCGACATCACCAACGGCAACCCCAACGGCGATCCGGACGCCGGCAACCTGCCGCGGCTGGACCCGGAGACCAACCGCGGGCTGGTGACCGACGTGTGCCTGAAGCGCAAGATCCGCAACTTCGTCAGCCTGGACAAGGGCGATACGCCCGGCCACGCGATCTACATGCAGGAAAAAGCCGTGCTGAACCAGCAGCACCAGAAGGCCTGGGAAGCGCTCGGCATTCCGCCCGACGCCAAGGAGCAATTCAAGAAGCTCCCCAAGGACGAAGCCAAGGCCCGCGAGATCACGGCCTGGATGTGCGCCAACTTCTTCGACGTGCGCACTTTCGGCGCCGTGATGACGACGGGCGTGAACGCCGGCCAGGTGCGCGGCCCCGTGCAGATGGCCTTCGCCACCTCGATCGACCCGGTGGTGCCGCTGGAGATCTCCATCACCCGCATGGCCGTCACCACCGAGAAAGAAGCCGAGGCCCAGAGCGGAGACAACCGCACCATGGGCCGCAAGCACATCATCCCTTACGGCCTCTACCGCGCGCACGGGTTCATCTCCGCCAAGCTGGCCGAGCGCACGGGCTTCTCGCAGGCCGATCTGGACCTGTTCTGGAACGCGCTCGTCAACATGTTCGAGCACGACCGCTCCGCCGCGCGGGGCGAGATGGCGGCACGCAAGCTCATCGTCTTCGAGCACGAGAGCGCCATGGGCAATGCCCCGGCGCACGTGCTGTTCGATGCGGTGACCGTCGAACGCTCGCAGCCCGAGGCGGAGGCCGCCGCGCCGCGCCGGTTCGCGGACTACCGCGTCGCCATCGACCACGCCGCCATTCCCGCGGGCGTGACGGTGCACGAGCGGCTCTGACCGCCGCAGGGAACCGAAGGCACCCGGGAGGCCGGCATGGAAGGCGACGACGACACCCTTCCCCTCTCCGCCCTGCAGCACTACCTCTACTGCCCGCGCCAGTGCGCCCTCATCCACGTGGAGCAGCAATGGGCCGAGAGCCGCCACACGGCCGAGGGCCGGCTGCTGCACGAACGGGCAGACCAGCCGCGCGGCGAGCGCCGCCGCGGCTTGCGCACGGTGACGGCCATGCCGCTGGCGCATCCCGAGCTGCGCATCTCCGGCATCGCGGACGTGGTGGAATTCCATGAGGTGCCCGGCGGCGAACAGGAGCAGGCCGTGCCCGTCGAATACAAGCGCGGCCGGCCCAAGGCGCACCGCGCCGACGAAGTGCAGCTGTGCGCGCAGGCGCTGTGCCTGGAGGCCATGCTGGAGCAGACCGTGCCGGCAGGCGCCCTGTTCTACGGTGCCACGCGCCGCCGCAAGGACGTGGCCTTCGACCGCGAACTGCGCCACCTCACGCGGGACACCATTGACGCCACGCGCGCCATGCTGGGCAGCGGCACCACGCCCGGCGCCACCTACGAAGCCCGGCGCTGCGATGCCTGCTCGCTGATCGACCTCTGCCAGCCGCGCCTGCTCGCCCGGGG
>Ga0308159_1003838_pt1 | contig 14490 bp, 17 predicted proteins | sample PhyCR1_FD_201040 | JGI IMG/M metagenome (GOLD analysis project Ga0308159, IMG submission 201040) | Phyllosphere microbial communities from UC Gill Tract Community Farm, Albany, California, United States - DLSLC.R1 | ecosystem: Host-associated > Plants > Phyllosphere > Unclassified | place: USA... | reverse complement strand
GCGCTCGGAACGGGAACCACCCCGGATCATCGCCAGGCCGGCGTGCGCCGCCTGCCACCCGCGCGACATGGCCGGGCCCCCGGGCGCGGCCGCCATCCGCCCGCCGTTCTCGCGCCCGCCCGGTGCACCGCGCCCGCCCCTGGTGCCCGCGCAAACCGCCGTGGTGCGCAAATCTTGCATACCAGTTGGCACGGATGCTGCTGGTATGCAGCCATGGCGATCTCCGCATCGGACATCAGCGCCCGCATCGTCGCGGCCGTGATGGCGCAGAAACTGGCACCCGGCTCGCGGCTGGGCGAGCAGCAGCTCGCGCTGCTGTTCGACTGCAGCCGCACCATCGTGCGCGAGGCGCTCACCCGCCTGGCCGCACGCGGCATCGTCACCGTGAGCGCGCGCCGCGGCTGGTACCTGATCGAGCCCTCGCAGGATGAGGCGCGCGAGGCCTTCGAGGCGCGCCGCGTGATCGAGGTCGGCCTGATCCGCAGCGCCGGGCGCGTCGACAAGGCGGCGCTGCGCAAGCTCAAGACCCACCTGCAGCAGGAAAAAGCCGCCCTCAAGCAGGACGACGTGGGCACGCGCAGCTACCTGCTAGGCGACTTCCACGTCTGCCTGGCCGAGTGCCTGGGCAACTCGCTGCTGGCCGACACGCTGCGCGACTTCACGGCGCGCACCACGCTCATCGCCATGCTGTACCAGTCCTCGCACGACGCGGTGCAGTCCTGCGAGGACCACGTGCGCATCGTGCAGGCGCTGGAGCGCGGCGACACCGCCGCCGCCGAGGCGCTGATGGCCGAACACATCGGCACCGTGCAGTCGGCCCTGCGCGTCACCGCCGACCCCGACCCGCTGGCCCACCTGCGCGATGCGCTGGCCCCGCTGGACAAGCCGGCCGCCAAGGCACGGGATTTGCGTTCCGCCCCCTCACCCGCCGCGCGCGGCCGCAAGGCTGCGGGCGCGCCACCGTCACCCGACGACGATTCATCGACCTACCTCGGAGCCCTGCTATGACGCTGATTTCCAAACGCCTCTTCACCACCGGCCTGCTGGCCGCCGCCGCCCTCGTCGCCGCCGGCGCCGCCCAGGCGCAGAGCGCGCTCGACAACATCATGAAGTCGAAGACGCTGAAGGTCGCGGTGCCCACCGACTACCCGCCCTACGGCTTCGTCGGCACCGACATGGCACCGCAAGGTTTGGACATCGACATGGCCAAGCTCATCGCCGCCAAGATGGGCGTCAAGCTCGAGCTGGTGCCCGTGACCAGCGCCAACCGCATCCCCTACCTGCAGACGAAGAAGGCCGACCTGGTCATCTCCACCCTGGGCAAGAACGCAGAGCGCGAGAAGGTGATCGACTTCTCGTCTGCCTACGCGCCCTTCTTCCAGGGCGTGTTCGCGGCCAAGTCGCTCAAGCTCGCCGACTTCAAGGACATGGCCGGCAAGACCGTGGCCGTGACCCGCGGCGCGATGGAAGACCAGGAACTGAACAAGGTGGCGCCGCCCAACGTCGACTACCGCCGCTTCGAGGACAACAACGCCACCGTGGCCGCCTTCGTCGCCGGCCAGACGCAGACCATCGCCATGAGCGGCGCCGTCGCGGCCGAGATGATCCGCAAGAACCCGAAGATCAACGCCGAGTACAAGCTGCTGCTCAAGGACAGCCCCTGCTTCGTGGGCATCTCCAAGGGCGAGGACGCGCTCAAGGCCAAGGTCAACGAGATCATCGCCGCCGCCAAGAAGGACGGCACGCTCGACAAGATGTCCAAGCAGTGGCTGGGCAAGGGCATTGGCGATCTTCCTGTCTGATCACACTGGCGGCTCCTCTTACGTTCTCTGTCCAACCCTAACCGTTCACGCTGAGCCTGTCGAAGCGCCGCGCCGGGGCTTCGACAGGCTCAGCCCGAACGGTTGACGCCTCATCACCCCCCATGACCTTCGATTTCTGGGCCATCCTCGTCGACTGGCGGCTGCTCGCCAAAGGCGTGGCATGGACGCTCGGCCTCACGGCCATCGCCACGGTGATCGGCATGGTCGTCGGCGTGGCCTGCGCCTGGGCGCGGGCCTACGGCGCGCCGTGGCTGCGCTGGGTGGTGGGCGCCTACGTGGAGCTGATCCGCAACACGCCCTTCATCGTGCAGCTGTTCTTCATCTTCTTCGGGCTGCCGGCCTCGGGCATCAAGCTCACGCCCGAGGTGGCGTCGATCATCGCGATGGTGCTGAACCTCGGCGCCTATGCCACGGAGATCATCCGCGCCGGCATCGAGGCCACGCCCAAGGGGCAGATCGAGGCGGCCGTGAGCCTGGCACTCGACAAGGCGCAGGTCTTCCTGCGCGTGGTGCTGCCGCCGGCCATGAAGAAGGTGTGGCCCGCGATGGTGAGCCAGATCATCATCGTGATGCTGGGCTCCGCCGTGTGCGGGCAGATCTCGGTCGAGGAACTGAGCTACGCCGCCAACCTGATCCAGAGCCGCAACTTCCGCGCCTTCGAGGCCTTCATCGTCGCCACGCTGATCTACCTGGCGCTGTCGATCCTCGCGCGCCGCTTCTTCAACTGGGCCGGGCCCAAATACTTCGGCCGATGAGGAGCGCACACCCATGACCGAATTCACCCTCTGGGACATCCTGCGCAACCTGCTGCTGGCGCTGCGCTGGACGGTGGTGCTGTCGCTGATCGCCTTCGTCGGCGGCGGCGTCGTGGGCGGGCTGCTGCTGGCGCTGCGCCTGCGCGCCGGGCCGGTGCTGCAGAAAGTCATCTCCGGCTACGTGCAGCTCTTCCAGGGCACGCCGCTGCTGATGCAGCTGTTCCTGGCCTATTTCGGCATCGCGCTCTTCGGCATCGACGTGTCGGCGTGGACGGCGGCCTCGGTGGCGCTCACGCTCTACACCAGCGCCTTCCTCACCGAGATCTGGCGCGGCTGCGTGGCCTCCATTCCCAAGGGCCAATGGGAGGCTTCGGGCAGCCTGGCCCTGTCCTTCGCCGAGCAGATGCGCCACGTGATCCTGCCGCAGGCCGTGAAGATCGCCATCGCGCCGACCGTCGGCTTCCTGGTGCAGGTGATCAAGGGCACCGCGCTGGCCTCGGTGATCGGCTTCGTCGAGCTCACCAAGGCCGGCAGCATGATCGCCAACGTCACCTTCGCGCCCTTCACCGTGTTCAGCTGCGTCGCGCTGCTGTACTTCGCGCTGTGCTTTCCGGTGAGCCTGTACGCCAAGCACCTCGAACGCCGCACGCGCAGCACGCGCTGAGCCCCTTGTCCCTCCCCTCTCACCCCCACCGCCATGACCGCCACCCTTGCAGAACCTGTCGCCACCGCGCATGTCGCCCCCGGCGCACCGATCGTCAAGATCACGGCGCTGAAGAAGTCCTACGGCACGAACCCCGTGCTCAAGGGCATCGACCTCGACGTGCTGCGCGGCGAGGTGATCGCCATCATCGGCAAGAGCGGCTCGGGCAAGAGCACGCTGCTGCGATGCATCAACGGGCTCGAGGTGTTCCAGGAAGGCTCGCTCACCGTCGACAACAAGCCCCTGCTGCACGAGAGCGCCCTGGCCATGCGCGAGCTGCGCCAGCGCGTGGGCATGATCTTCCAGAGCTTCAACCTCTTTCCGCACCTCTCGGTCGGCCGCAACGTGATGCTGGCGCCCACGCTGGTGAAGAAGCGCGCCAAGGGCGAGGCCGAGGCGCAGGCGAAGAAGCTGCTCGCGCGCGTGGGCCTGGCCGAGAAATTCGATGCCATGCCCGACCAGCTCTCGGGCGGCCAGCAGCAGCGCGTGGCCATCGCGCGCGCGCTGGCCATGGAGCCGGCCGTCCTGCTGTGCGACGAGATCACCTCGGCCCTCGACCCCGAACTGGTGGGCGAGGTGCTGCGCGTGGTCGAGTCGCTGGCCGACGAGGGCATGACGCTGCTCATGGTCACGCACGAGATGAGCTTCGCGCGCAAGGTGAGCGACCGGGTGATCTTCATGCACCAGGGCCGCGTGCACGAGATGGGCCCGCCGGCCGAGCTCTTCGGCAACCCGCAGACGCCCGAGCTCAAGCAGTTCCTGTCGTCGCTGCACGACTGAGCCGCGGCGGCCCGTCCCCGCGCCCACAAGACAACGCCCGCCGGCGCATCGCACCGGCGGGCGTTGTCGGTTGCGGGCGATGTGCCGCCCGCGCCTACTTGGAGAGCGCGCCGGTCACCGGGCTGAGCAGCCCGCCGACCAGGCCGCCGCCCAGCCCCGCGTTGGCGGTCGTGGTGCCGCCCGAGGTGCCGGCCCCCGCGCCCAGGCCCAGTCCGCCGGTCACGCCGCCGACGGTGGTGCCCACGCCGTTCACGACATTGCCGACCAGGCCGCCGACGCCCGCTCCGGCACCGACGCCGGCCCCCGCGCCCGAGGGCGTGGCCGCCACGCCCGCACCCAGGCCCAGGCCGGCCGTGACACCGCCCACCGTGCTGCCCAGGCCGCTGACCGTGCTGCCCACCAGGCCTGCGCCCGCCCCGGCGCCGGCGCCCGCGGCAATGCCACCGCTGCCTGCGCTCACGCCGCCGCCCGCACCGACCCCGAGGCCCGCCGTCAGGCCGCCGCTGCCCCCGGCGAGGCCGCCCGTCAGGCCGCCCAGCAGGCTGCCCTGCTGCGCATCGTTGGCATGGACCACGCCGCCGACCGCAGCCACGGTGTTGCCCAGGCCGGTGGTGATGCCGTTGCTGCCGTTGCCCCTGATGCCGGTGCCGAGCTGGTTCGTGAGGTTGGCCACCGGCTCGCCGACACCCAGGCCGTCGCCCACGCGCTGCGTCAGCGTGCCGACGTTGCGGTCGATGGGCACGATCACGTCGTTGAGCGTGCCGGTCACCTGACGCACGCTGCCGTTGCCGGTCACGCCGGCCAGCTGGCCCGAGAGCCCGCTGACGCCGTCGCCCACCCGGTCCACCAGGCCGCCGGCCGCGCCGGTCACGGGCCGCAGCGCGGTGTTGCTGCCGATGGCCGTGACCAGCTCGCCGGTGCTCGACACCGTGCGGCCGGCGTTGTCCACCACCGGCGGCAGGCCGCCCAGCGTGCCGCCCACGGCATCGTCGCTCCTGCCCAGTTGGCCCAGGCCGTTGCTCACGGCCGTGCCGGCGCTGCCCACGGTGTTGCCGGCATTGGTGAGCACGCCGTTGGCGGGCGTGCCCGCGCCCAGGCCCGACACCGTCGTGCCGACGCCGGTCACGGTCTGCCCGACGCCGTCGAGGATCTTGCCGGTGGACGACGCGTTCTGGGTTCCCCCGCCGTTGCCGCCTCCCGGGTTGCCGCCACCGGGGTTGCCCCCGCCCGGGTTGCCGCCCCCGGGATTGCCGCCGCCACCCACGTCGACGCCGCCGCCACCTCCACCGCCACCGCCACTGCCGCCACCGCCCGCGCTACCGCCCCCGGTGCCGCCGTCGCTGCCGCCGCCGAGATGGCCCCCGGCACCGCCGCCCAGGCCGAAGCCCACATGCCCGCCGCCGGACGAGCACGCGCCCAGTGTGCCGAGCGCTGCCACCACCGCCGCGACACCCGCGAGGCGTCGCCATTCCGAACCTTGCCTGACTGCCATGATCCACTCCTCGTGATTGCGTTTGCACATCGGGGCGCGACCTCAGCGAGACGCCCCGTCCGTCTCATGCATCCGGACCGCTGGAGCCCGGCACATGACGCGGGTTTTACGGCGCAGTGACATTTGGTTGACGTTTTTTGCCTAAAAAATCAGCAACGTCCTACGGCATAGGTTGCGACATTTTTCACGTAATTGCGCCATCAACCGCTTTCTTAGGTCAAAGGTTCCAAACAACTGTGCGTGCAAATTTTCACGACGACCGCGCGGGCACATCGCCCTCGCCCTCGCCCTCGCCCTCGCCCTCGCCCTCTGCCGGCGCGCCGGCGTCCGGCAGGCGGCGCGTCCTGCGGGTGCTGGCCGCCGCCGGCGTGCTGCCCGCCTGGCCCGCGCTGGCCGGCTTCAACTTCTTCACCAGCGAATACACGGCGTCGCGAGACGAACTGCAGGCCCAGCTGCTGCGGCGCTTCCCGCTGCAGCAAGGCTATGGCGAGCTGATCACCGTCACGCTGACGGACCCGGTCCTCGGCCTCGATCCGGCCACCAACCGCGCCGCCATCGCCGCGCGCGTGACCATCGCCAGCCCCTTCCTGCAGCCTCCGCGCGTGCCAGGCTCGCTCACCGTGAGCAGCGCACTGCGCTACGACCCGACCGCCCTCGCGCTGCGCCTGGAGCAGCCGCGGGCCGACCGGATCGCCCTGGACGGCGTGAGCGGCCAGGACGCGGTGCGCCTGCAGCGCATCGGCGGCGCGGTGGCGCAGGAGGCGCTGCAGGGCCAGGCGCTGCGCACCTTCACGCGAGAGGAGCTGACCGTGGGCCGCAAGACCTACGAGATCGGCGCCATCACCGTGATGGCCGACGGCATCAAGGTCGAACTGAAGTAAAAACTGCCTCGCCGCCGCGACATGCCACGCCCACCCATGATCCTTCGCTCCCTCGTCGACCGCACGCCTCGCCCGCCGGACGGGCGGCGGCGTGCCCTGCTGTTCGCAACGCTGCTGCTGGCCGGATGTGCCGGCACCCGCACGACGGGCCGGCGCGCGTTCGACCTGCAGGCCCACCGGGGTGGACGCGGCCTCGCGCCGGAGAACACCCTGGCGGCCTTCTCGCAGGCCGTGGCGCTGGGGGTGGACACGCTGGAACTGGACATCGGCCTGAGCGCCGACGACGTGGTCGTGGTCTCGCACGACACGCGCCTGAACCCCGACCACACGCGCGACGCGCAGGGCCGGTGGCTGCCGGCCCAGGGCGCACCGATCCGCAGCCTCACGCTTGCGCAGTTGCAGGCCTACGACGTGGGCCGGATCGACCCGGCGACCGCGTACGGGCGGCAGTTCGCGTCGCAGCAGCCGCGCGACGGCGAGCGCATTCCCACGCTGGCCCAGCTCTTCGCACGGCTGCAGGCGCAGGGCGCGACGCGCGTGCGCTTCAACATCGAGACCAAGATCGACCCCACGAAACCCGACGAGACCGCCGCGCCCGAGCCGATGGTGCGCGCGCTGCTGGCCGAGATCGAGCGCGCCGGCGTCGCATCGCGCGTGACGGTGCAGAGCTTCGACTGGCGCACCCTGGCGCTGGTCGGCCGGCTGGCGACGCAGCTGCCGCGCGCCTACCTCACGAGCGCACGCACGCTGCGCGACAGCCGCTGGACGGCCGGGCTCGCCGCTGCCGACTTCGGCACCACGCCGCGGCTGGTGAAGGCCGCCGCGGGCGACGGTGTGGGCCCCGTGATCTGGTCGCCGGCCTTCGCGGACCTCACGCCCGAGGCCCTGCGCGAGGCGCATGCGCTGGGCCTCGCCGTGCTGCCCTGGACGGTGAACCAGCGCGCCGACATGGCGCGCCTGCTGGACTGGGGCGTGGACGGACTCATCACCGACTACCCCGACGTGCTGCGCAGCGTGATGGCCGAGCGCGGCCTGCCGCTGCCCGCGGGAGTGCCGGCCCGATGAGCACGCCCGCCATCCAGCTCGACGCCATCGCGGCTGCGCTCAACGCCCTGCGCGACGGCACCGGGCGCATCGCCGCGTTGTCGGATGTGGCCCGTGCGAGCGAGGCCCTGCTCAGCGCCCTGCCCGCGCGCTACCGCGAGGTGCTGCTGAACCTGCTGGACCGGCTCGAGTCCAGCGCGCTCTTCAGCGAAGAGAGCTGCTCCTTCAGCCAGAAGGACCTGCTCGATAGCCTGCAGATGTGGGTCGACAAGGCGCGGGCGCAGCTGTGAGCCCGGCCGACCGTTTCAACCGCCGCTGAGCGCGACGAAGACCCGCCCGCCCTCGATGCGGATCGGGTAGGTGCGCAGCGCATCGGTCACCGGCTCGCAGCTCGGCTGGCCGGTGCGCACGTCGAAGCGGCCCTGGTGCAGCGGGCATTCGATCTCTTCGCCGAGCAGGAAGCCGTCGCACAGCCGCGCATGGCCGTGGGTGCAGATGTTGTCGGTGGCGTAGAACTGGCCGTCGACGCCGAAGACCGCGATCTCGCGGCCCTCGACCTCGAGCGCCACCACATCTTCGGGTGCCAGCGTGTCGGCGGCGCCGGCATCGGTCCAGGCCAGGGAGGGTTCGGTCATCGTGGGGGTCCTGGGGTCAGTCGGGTTTCACGCCGGCGCGTTCGATCACCGGCTTCCAGCGTTGCAGTTCGTCGCGCATGAAGTCCGCCAGTTGCTTGGGCGAGCTGCCGACGGGATCGAAATAGGCGGTGAGCAGGCGCTGTTTCGTCTCGGGCTCGGCCAGCACGGCGGCGATCTCGCGGCTCATGCGGTCGACCACGGGCTGTGGCGTGCCCTTGGGCGCCATGTAGGCGAACCAGGGCACGGCCTGGATGTCGGGCAGGCCCGACTCGCGCAGCGTGGGCAGCTCGGGCAACAGCGCCGAGCGCTGCGCCGAGCTGACGGCCAGCGCCTTGAGCTTGCCCGCCTTGACCTGCGGCATCACGGTGACAGGCGGCAGGCAGGCGAACTGCACGTCGCCCTGCACCAGGGCCGTGACCGCCTGCGCCGACGAGGCGTAGGGGATGTGCACCGCGAAGGACTGCGTCTTCGCCTTGACCAGTTCGACGCCCAGGTGCGAGATCGAGCCGTTGCCGGTGGAGGCGAAGTTGTACTTGCCCGGGTTGCGCCGCAGCGCGTCGAGCCAGCCCTTGACCGAGTCGATGCCCAGCTGCGCATTGACGGCGCACACGTTGGGCGTGGTCGCCGCCAGCGACACCGGCACCAGGTCGCGGAAGGGGTCGTAGGGCAGGTTGCGGTAGAGCACCGTGTTGTAGACCAGCGGTGCGTTGACCGAGAGCAGGAAGGTCTGTCCGTCGGGCGCGGCCTTGGCCACGAGGTCGGTGCCGGCATTGCCGCCCGCGCCCGCCTTGTTGTCGACGATCAGCGGCTGGCCCAGGCGCTGGGCGAGGCGGTCGTTCACGATGCGCGCCAGGATGTCGGGCGACGAGCCGGCGGCGAAGGGCACCACGATGCGCACCGGCCGCTGCGGCCACTCCTGCGCCTGGGCGGCAGTGGTAAGCGCCATTGCACCGGCGGCGAGGGCAATGGCGGGGGCGAAACGTCGATATCCCGCACACAGCCCGCCCCGATTGCCCCCCACCGTTCGGGCTGAGCTTGGCCTGTCCTGAGCGTGTCGAAGGGTCGAAGCCTCGCGCGGCACTTCGACAGGCTCAGCGTGAACGGCTGGTTGTAGTCGCGCGCCCACCTTCATGCCATGCCCTCCCCGACCGGCACCATCTGCGCATGGTCCTGCTGTTCACGCGCGATGAAGCCCGCCACCATCGCGCGGTAGCAGGCCTCGACCACCTCCGGGTAGGCGCCCTCGGCTTCGGCCAGGCGCCGCACCTTCTCGAACACCTGCTGCTGGCGCTGCGGGGCCGACACCTGGAAGGCATCGCGCTTGAAACGCGCGGCATCGCGCACGCAGCGGCCGCGCTCGGCCAGCAGCTTCACGATCTGCACGTCCAGCGCGTCGATGCGCTCGCGCACCTCGGCCAGCGACGCGAACAGCGGCCGGTAGGCCGGGTCGACGAAGCGGCGCAGTGCGGGGCCCTGCGGATCGGGCTCTCTCGTCTCGTGTTCGCTCATATCGGGTAGATGATGGAATTCGGGATCATTTCGCTGTCGTACACCACCAGCCGCGCGGCGAACTTCAGGCCCTGGGGCGTGCGCACCACCTCGTCGATGGTGCGGCCGACGTTGAACACGGTGGTGAGCTGCGAGAGCTTGGTGCGGAACACCGCGTAGTTCGCCTCGCAGTGGATGCGCCCCTCCTCCACCTTGCGCACCAGCGGCGTGCCGACCACATGGCGCTGGTAGTACGGGTCGTGGAAGAGCGTCTCGCGGATGCCGTAGACCCGGTCGCGCAGCATGCCGCGGCTCTCGAAGGACAGCGTGGCCAGCGGAAAGCCGCGCTCGTGGTTCTCGCGCGGCTGCAGCCGGTAGCTGCACACCTCGGTGAAGAAGTCGGGCCAGCGGTCCCAGTCGCCCGCGTCGAGGGCGCTGGCGTAGTCGGCGTAGAGCTGCGTGAGCTCGAACCACTCTTCGGCGTTCAGCATCATCATTCGCCTTCCATCACCTGGCGCCAGTAGTCGTACATGCCGCGGATGAGCGTCTCGGTCACCATGTGGTCGGTGTCCTCGACGGTGCGGCCGCCCAGCTCGGCCAGCGTGCGGTGCCAGGGCTTGGACTCGAAGCCCATCTGCGACAGCTCGATCACCTCGCCGTCGTCGGCCGAGACGAAGCCCGCCGGCCCGAAGAGGTTGGCCTGGCGCAGGCGGCGCTGCACCATCTCCTCGGTGTCGTCCTCGAAGGCGAAGTGCGTCCATTCGAAGAAGAAGGCGCCGTGCCCGTCGGGCTGGATGTGGCGCGTCGACACGCTGTTGACCTGCTGCTGCAGGATGACGCTGGGAAAGAGCGTGGTCATGACGGCCGTAGGAACTGGTGCCCCCACGCTCGGCACTTCGTGCACCTCGCTGCCCCCCGAGGGGGCTGCCGCCGGCTTGGGGCGGCCCGGCGCCGACGGCGCGCCCCACCACTCCTCCGGCACGATGTCGAGGAAGCGCGGATCTTCCAGCTGCATGCTCTCCTTGAAGCTCGACACCTGCGTGACCTGCGCCGCCTTGCCCTGCGCGCCGCGGGTGGAGATCATGGCCGCGTGCCGGTGCCGCTCGTCCATGACCAGCTGCGACTTGTTGTCGGCCCGCCAGAGGCCGAAGGTGACGAACCAGGTGTGCAGCAGGCCCGGGTGGTACGGGTCCTTGATGTTCTCCTGCATCAGCTTCCAGTTGCCCGGGATGCGCTGGCGGTTGTAGCCCAGGATCTTCAGCCTGCGGCCGTCGAACATGCGGTCGAACCAGCCCAGGATCGCGGGGCCCATGAAGTCCTCGAGCGACTCCACGGCAGGGTCGAAGCTCGCGAAGACCACGCCGCCGCGCACCGCCACCTTGAGCTTGTTCAGGCCGTTGTCCTCGGTCTTGAAATCGGCCGGCATGCCGCCGTGCACCTTGCCGTCCTGCTTCACGCCGCGGCGGAAGGGCACGCCCTGCAGGTCGCCCTTGAGCGTGTAGTTCCACTGGTGGTAGGGGCAGACGAATTCCTTGCGGTTGCCGTGCCGCTCGCGGCAGAAGGCCATGCCGCGGTGCGCGCAAACGTTCTCGACCACGTGCACGCTGCCGTCCGCCGCACGCGTGAGGATGACGGAACGCTCGCCCACCGCCGTGCGCTTGAAGTCGCCGGGGTTCGGGATCTCGGCCTCCAGGCCGACGTAGCACCAGTGGCCGCGGTAGAAGAAGCGCTCCAGCTCGCGCCGGTGCAGGGATTCGTCGGTGTAGGCCGCGAAGGGAATGCGGCTGCTGCCGCCGCCTTCCCAGTGCAGCGGCTGCGCGGGGATGTCGGCCATTGCGGGTCGTGGGGTCTCCATGGCGTCCATGGGCCGTCCTTGTCTCTGTCGTTCTCGGGAGGGCGATGGTCGCGCCCTCGGCGTTATCCATCAATAGAATCTTGTGAATACGCCACATCACCATCGTCAATAACGCCGGATGAACCTGCACGAGATCGACCTGAACCTGCTGGTGGTGTTCAACCAGCTGCTGATCGAGCGGCGCGTGTCCTCGGCCGCGCAGTCGCTGGGCCTGAGCCAGCCGGCGGTGAGCAACGCGCTGGCGCGGCTGCGCAAGGCCTTCGGCGACGAGCTGTTCCTGCGCACCTCGCAGGGCATGGTGCCCACCCCGCTGGCCGAGCAGCTGGCCGAGCCGGTGGCCAATGCGCTGGGGCTGCTGCACGGCGCGCTCAACCAGCGCGAGGGCTTCGACCCTGCCACCAGCGAGCGTGCCTTCACCATCGGCATGACGGACATCGGCGAGATCTATTTCCTGCCCGGCCTGATGGCGGCGCTGCGCGAATCGGCGCCCGGCGTGCGCGTGAGCACGGTGCGCAACACCGCGGTGAACCTCAAGGACGAGATGGAGGCCGGCCACGTCGACCTGGCGCTGGGCCTGCTGCCCGACCTGCGCGCCGGCTTCTTCCAGCGGCGCCTGTTCAAACAGCGCTACGTGTGCCTGATGCGCCGCGGCCATGCGCTGGACAAGCGCCGCATGAGCCTGCGCGAGTTCCAGGCGGCCGAGCACGTGGTGGTGGTCGCGGCCGGCACCGGCCACGGGCAGGTCGACGAGCTGCTCGCGCGCCAGGGCATCGTGCGCGACGTGCGGCTGACGGTGCCGCACTTCGTGGCGGTGGGCCACATCCTGCAGGCCAGCGACATGATCGCCACCGTGCCCGAGCGTTTCGCGCAGCGCGTGGGCGCGCCCTTCGACCTGGCGAGCGTGCCGCACCCGGCCGCGCTGCCGCCGATCGCGATCAATATGTTCTGGCACGCCCGCCAGCACCGCACGCCGGCCAACCAGTGGCTGCGCTCGCTGCTGGCCGGCCGCTACGCGGACTGAGGCCGGCTCAGGACGCGGCGGGCGGCATGCCCAGCATGCCGGCGAGCACCCGGTGCTTCGACTGCTCGATGTGCGCCATCATCTGCGCCAGCGCCGCCTCGCGCTCGCCGGCGGCCAGCGCGCGCAGGAAGGCCAGGTGCTCGCGCATGGCCGGCACCACCTGCACCGGGCGCATCGAGTCGGCGTCGTAGCGGATCAGCCGCACGTGCAGGCTGTTGACGCGGTAGATCTCCGACAGGATCTCGTTGCCGATGCTGTCCACCATCAGGTCGTGCAGGCCCCAGTCCACGGCCTGCGCGTCCTTCTCCAGGGCCGCGTCGGGCTTGGGCTGCAGCGCGCGCTCCAGGATGGCCTCGTGGGCCGCGATGAGCCGCTCCAGCGTGGCCGGCGTCGCCACCTCGGCGAAGCGCTGCACGGCCTCGCGCTCGACCATCGCGCGCACCTGCCAGGCGTTGCGGATGAGCTTCATGTCCACCGTGGCCACCTGCAGGCCGCGCTTGGGCACCGCCTTGATGAGCCCCGCCGCCTCCAGCCGCGGCACCAGCTCGCGCACGGCGGCCAATGGCATCGCCAGCAGCTGCATCAGCTCGCGCTGGGAGACGAACTGGCCCGGCCGGATGCGCGCGTCGATGATCTGCTGCCGAAAGCCCTGGTAGGCGAGGTTGCGCTGCGTGACCGGCTCGACCGGCTGCACCGCCGCCGGCGTTGCGCGGCCCGGGCGGTTGGCGGCACGGGCGGTGGCTGTGGGGTTCATGGCGACCATGGTATCGGGACGGGAGGGCAACTCGCATGCTGAAGGCGTACTAGGGATAGTACTAACATCCATCTGACATGTCAGTGAGCGTATAGTCCGGGCTCAGCGCGCAAGCCCTGCCTCCGCGCCCACCATCCCACCCTTTTCTGCGTCTCGCACCTCACCGGAGCCCACGTCCATGGCCCTCGAACTCAACGGCATCATTCCGCCCCTGGTCACCCCCTTCACCGCCGACGGCGAGATCGACGAGGCGGCGTTCCGCAACGTCATCCGCTTCAACCTGTCCAAGGGCGTGCACGGCGTGTGCCCCGGCGGCAGCACGGGCGAAGGCCACACCTTCACGGCGGAGGAATTCGCCCGGATCATGGAGATCACGGTCGACGAGGTCGCCGGCAAGGTGCCCGTGGTCGCCGGCATCATCTCCAACAGCACCCGCGACGCGATCCGCCGCGCCAAGTCGGTCGCGCACCTGCCGATCGCCGGCCTGCAGGTCACGCCCGTGCACTACCTCTTCAAGCCCGACGAGGAAGCGACCTTCAACCACTTCAAGGCCCTGACCGAGGCCGTGGACATCCCGGTCATCATCTACAACGTCGTGCCCTGGAACTACCTGAACCCGGCGCAGATGATCCGCCTGATGCAGGAGTTGCCCGGCGTGCAGGGCATCAAGCAGAGCCAGGGCGACCTCAAGCTCATGGCCGACCTGGTGCTGGGCGTGCCCGAAGGCTGCAAGGTGTTCTCGGCCGTCGACGCGCTGATGTACTCGTCCTTCGCGCTCGGTGCGCACGGCGCCATCGCCGCCACGCCCGCCGCGCTGCCCGGCGTGTGCGTCGCGCTGTGGAACGCCGTGCAGGCCGGCGACCACGTCAAGGGCCTGGAGATCCACCGCGCCATGCTGACCTTCTGGAACGCCGTGGTGGGCGACAACCTGCCGGCCAACCTCAAGACCACCATCGCGCTGCAGGGCTGCCCCACCGGCCTGCCGCGCGCGCCGATGCCCGCGACCAGCGAGGCGCAGACCGCGCGCATCCGCAAGACGCTGGACGCCGTGCTGGCCTTCGAGGCCTGAGCGCAGCGCCACCCCGACAACGACGGAGACAAGCATGAACATCCAACGACGCAACTTGATGAAGGCCGGCGCGCTGGCCGCCGCCGGCATCGCGGTGGGGCCCCGTGCCTTTGCGCAGGGCGGCTTCCCGACCAAGCCGGTGACGCTCATCGTGCCCTTCGCACCCGGCGGCAACACCGACATCGTCGCG
>Ga0308159_1003837_pt1 | contig 14492 bp, 16 predicted proteins | sample PhyCR1_FD_201040 | JGI IMG/M metagenome (GOLD analysis project Ga0308159, IMG submission 201040) | Phyllosphere microbial communities from UC Gill Tract Community Farm, Albany, California, United States - DLSLC.R1 | ecosystem: Host-associated > Plants > Phyllosphere > Unclassified | place: USA... | reverse complement strand
ACCGCGCTGACCGAGCTCATGGACGACCCCGACTGCGACCCGCAGGCGCTGGCTGCGACCTACCGTCGCTTCGATCTCGTGAACCGCATGGTCTCGGCCTGGGGGCACGTCTACCGATCCCGCGTCCGGCCCGAGCTGCGCGCCCTCGGCCGCCCCGCGCGCGTGCTCGACCTGGGGTGCGGCGGAGGGGACGTCCTGGTGAGGTTGGCGGGTCTGGCCGCGCGTGACGGCTTCGAGCTCGAGTGCGTCGGCGCCGACCCCGACCCGCGCGCGATCGCCGCCGCCCGCGATCGCGCGCGGCCGGGGGTGCGGTTCGTCGCACAGGACTCGCGGGCCCTGCTCGCGGCCGGGGAGAGCTTCGACATCGTCGTGTCGAACCACGTTCTGCACCACCTGGACGCTGCGGCACTCCGAGGCTTCACCGACGACTCCCTCGCCCTGTCCAGGGGCAGCGTCCTGCACGCCGACATCGCACGCGGACGACTGGCCTACGGACTGTACGCGGTCGGTATCGCACCGCTGTCGGCGGGCACGTTCCTTCGCGTCGACGGCCTCCGCTCGATCCGTCGCAGCTACCGGGCTCCCGAGCTCGCCGCGGCGCTCGGAGGACCGTGGCGCGTGGAGACACCCGCGCCCTTCCGCGTCCTCGCCGTCGCCCGCGGGGAGGCCTCCCGTGCGTGAGGTCCTCGTCGTCGGAGCGGGCCCCGTCGGTCTCGCCCTCGCCGCGGACCTCCGCGTCCGCGGCGTCGACGTCGATGTCGTCGAGCGGCGGACGGCGATCGGCGGCGGCACCCGCGCCATCGGCGTCCATTCCCCCGTCCTGGCCCACCTCGAGGCTTCGGGCGCGACCGACGAGCTTCTCTCGCGCGCCGTCCGCATCGAGCGCGGCGAGGCGCGCGCCGACGGCACGGTGCTGGCCGAGATCCGCTTCGACCGGATCCGCGCCCGTCACCCGTACGTCGCCGCCCTCCCGCAGGTCGACACCACCGAGATCCTCACCCGGCTCGCCCCTCCCGTCCGACGCGGGATCACCGTCACGGCGGTCTCCGACGACGGCTCGTCGGTGCGTGTGCAGACGACCGGGCAGCGCGGCGACGAAGAGGTCCGGGCCCGGGTGGTCGTGGTCGCCTCCGGCTGGGCGGGCCGCGAGCTCGTCTACCGCCCCGGCGCCGTCCGCACGCACGAGTACCCCGACCGCTACGCGATGGCGGACGTCGTCGCCCCGGGCGGGCCCGTCGCCCGCGTGCACCTCGAACGCGCCGGCGTGCTCGAGTCCTTCCCCCTCCCGAGCGGTCGGCGCCGCCTCGTGGCCTGGGCCGGAACGGAGGAGATCCCGGATGCCGCGGCCTTCCTGCGCCGCGCCGTCGCCGAGCGCGCCGGTCTCGATGTCGACATCCCGCAAGCGACGATGTTCCGCGTCCGCCGCGCCGTGGCCCCCGCGCTGCGGCGCGGACGGGTGTTCGTCGTCGGTGACGCAGCCCACGAGGTCAGCCCCATCGGGGGCCAGGGGATGAACCTCGGGCTGCTCGACGCGCTGACCCTCTCGCCCCTGCTGTCGCAATGCCTGCGGACGGGATCAGCGGACGACCTGGTTCGGTGGGAACGCGACCGTCTCGCCTCGGCCCGGCACGCCGCCCGACTCGCGGCGCTGAACACCTTCCTCGGGCGGGCACGGGGGCCCGCAGCCCACGCGGCGAAGACCGCGACGCTGCGAACGGTCCTGCGAGGACCGGGCGGCGCCGCCTTCGCGCGCGCCTACGCGATGCGATTCGATCGCGCCGCGACCGCCTAGCTCAGCACGTCGTGCGGCCGCCGCCGTGGGATCGGTGCGGCCCCGTGTCGGAAGAGCACGCCCGCACGGACGAGATCGTCACGAGACGACGAGCTGAGCCGCCAGCAGCAGCGCCGCCAGCATCGTCAGCTGGAACACCGCCCGCCCGGGCGATCTCACGTACACGAGCACGACGACGCCGACGGCGACCGCCGTGACCGCGGCGAAGAAGACCACGCCGGTGACCGTGGCATCCGTTCCGACCAAGACGGCGACCGCTCCGGCCACGATCCCCAGCGCCGCGATCGCCACGGACGCCCGGGCGCCCAGACGGTGCGGCAGGCCCCGGACTCCCGTGCGCCTGTCGTCGTCGAGGTCCCGCACGACGTTCGTGAGGTGGACGGCCGCTCCCAGGGCCGCCCCCGCGAGAGACGCCCACCACGCGGCGAGCGCGGGCGGCGAGAGCGACAGCGTCGCGAACGAGGGGAACAGCCCGAAGCTCAGCACGAACGGCACGATCGAGAACGGCGTCGATTTGAGCCCCGCGTTGTACGCCCAGGCGGAGGCGAGCGCCAGGGCGTGCGCGGCGACCAGAGCCGGTCCGAGCGGGAGCGACAGCGCGACGGCGAGGACCGCGGATGCCACGGCCACCGCGAGCGCGCGCTCCGGGGTGATCGCTCCCCCGGCGATGGGCTTGTCGGTACGACCGACCGCCGCGTCGCGCGCTCCGTCGATCGCGTCGTTCGACAACCCCACCGAGACCTGGCCGGCGAAGACCGCCACCACCAGGACCGCGAGGCGCCCCGGCTCCACACCCGCCGCGATGCCGAGGGCGAGAGCGAGCACGGTGACCACGAGGGTCGGGCCCGGGTGGGTGGCGCCCCAGAGAGCGCGCACGAGGGGCGGCCTGGCCGCGGCATCCGTCACCCCCCGACGCTATCGCGGGTCAGACGCGATCGGTGCGGCGTCAGCCGCGGTCGCACGGCGGACCGTCCTGCGGAGGTTTCCGTCGACACGCCGGCTCCTCCGCGGTGGCACCGGTGTGTCGCGAGCGACTCCGCAGGACGGGCGGATCGACACGGGTTTCAGCGGCGGTGCCGCAGGCGCCGCGCGACGACGAACACCCCCACCGCACCCAGGATCCAGGGACCGGCGACCAGCAGCGGATCGATCCACTGGTGGCGGGCGTCGACACGACCGCGGCGCCCGGCGAGAGGGGCCCACCGCCGCTCGGCGAGGATCCCGCTCTCGGTGATCGGATCGTCGGGATGCCGGGACCCCAGCGACCGGAGGTGCGCTCCCGCGGCCTCCACCCGGTCGGCGCCGAGGAGCAGGAGCCAGTGGGCGGCGCGCGCCTCGCTGAAACGGGCGTAGGCGTAACGACGGATCGCACCCGATACGCCGTGGAGCGGCTGCGCGGTACCGAACACCGGGGTCAGCCGTCCGTGTTCGATGGAGCGTTCCCGCCCGCCCTCGGGCTCGGGCTGCTCGTCGGGGAACGTCCAGTGCGCGTTGAGGTCCTGCGCCTGCTCCTTCGGGAACGAGGGACGGTCGGCGGGGTCGAGGTCGGAGCCCCACCCGGGGATGCGGGCGCGCAGCTCGTCGGCGGACGGCGGCGGTGTGGGCTTGTCGGCGATATAGGCCATGATGGCTCCTCTCAGGCGGCGGGCGGCAGGATGACGGCCTTGATGCAGCCGTCGATCTTGGCGGAGACCATGTGGTAGCCCTCGGCGATGTGCTCGAGGGGGATGCGGTGCGTGATCATCTCGCGCGGCGAGATGCGCCCCGCCTGGATGTGCTCGAGCAGGCGCGGCCACTGGCGGGCGACGGGCGCCTGGTTCGTGTGGATGGTCAGGCCCTTGTTCATCGCGTCGCCGAACTTGACGGCGCTGAACAGGGGACCGTAGGCGCCCATGACCGAGACGGTGCCGCCTTTGCGGACGGAGTCGATCGCCCAGTTGAGGGCGACGGGCGAGCCGGCCTGCAGTTTGAGCTTCGCGCCGGTGAGGTGCTGCAGGAAGTGCCCGTCGGCCTCCGCCCCGACCGCGTCGATGACGACGTCGGCACCGAGCCAGTCGGTCTGCTTCTTCAGCTCCACGACGATGTCACGGTACTCGCGGTAGTCGAGGGTCTCGGCGAAGGCGAAGGTGCGCGCCTTCTCGAGACGCTCGGCGAGCTGGTCGACCACGATCACGCGCCCCGCGCCCATGAGCCACGACGAGCGCGCCGCGGCCAGGCCCACGGGTCCCGCGCCGAAGACGACGACCGTGTCGCCCTCGACGATGTCGCCGAGCTGCGCGCCGAAGTATCCGGTCGAGAACGCGTCGGTGAGCAGGAGGGCGTCCTCGTCGTGCAGCCACTCGGGGATCACGCGCGGCCCGACGTCGGCGAACGGCACACGCACGAGCTCGGCCTGGCCGCCGTCGTACCCGCCCGCGGTGTGCGAGTACCCGTAGATGCCGCCGACGGCCGTGGCATTGGCGTTGACGTTGTGGCAGTTGCTGAACAGTCCCCGCGCGCAGAAGAAGCACGTGCCGCAAAAGATGTTGAACGGCACCATCACCCGGTCGCCGACGGACAGGTTCTCGACGGAGGAGCCGACCTCGACGACGCGTCCGATGAACTCGTGCCCGAAGGTGTGGCCGACGCGGGTGTCGGGGATCATGCCGTGGTACAGGTGCAGATCGGAGCCGCAGATGGCCGCGCGCTCGACGCGGACGATGGCGTCGTTGGGGTGCTCGATGCGCGGATCCGGTTTGTTCTCGACGCGCACCTTGTACGGTCCGCGGTAGGTCATGGCTCTCACGTGCGTCTCCTTCTCGTGTCGGATCTCAGTGCGCGCCGGTCGCGAGGGCTTCGGCGACGAGGGGCGCGATGCCGCCTCTCCAGACGTCCCCGTGCCCCGGGAGGATGGTGCGCGCCCCGGTCGCGGTGAGTCGGTCGAGGACGGACAGGGCCGCCGCGCTGTCGGCGGTGGCGGCCCGGGCGACGATCTGGGCGCCGGGGCGACCGGTGTACGGATCGAAGGTGACGATCGCGTCGCCCGTGAACAGCAGGTCGCGCTCGGGCAGGTCGAAAGCGACGTGCCCCCGGGTGTGGCCCGGCGTGGCGATCGGGATCAGGCCGCCGGTCAGACGGGTGCCGGGGCGGATGTCGCCGTGCGCCTGCACCCCGCGCACGCTGAACGCCCCGGCGAGCGCCATGCGAGCGACGATCGGGATGCCACCGGGGTGCGCCAGCGGATAGAGGGCGCGCGAGGACTCCCGGGCGTAGCGATAGGGATGCCGGACGAGCGGCACATCCTCCTCGTGCACGTGGACGGGCACATGGTGCTCGTCGCGGAGACGCTCCAGGGTGCCGACGTGGTCGAAATGGCCATGGGTGAGGAAGACCGAGACGAGGTCGGCGGGATGGAGCCCGCGACGGTCGAGAGCCTGGACGAGAAGGGGCCAGGAGCGGGGAAGCCCCGCGTCGATCAGGACGACACCGTCGTCGGTGTCGACGAGGTAGCTGTTCGTCAGCGCGCACGTGATCATCGAGACGCCGTCGGCGACCTCGTGGATGCCGTCGGGTGTGCGTCCGAGCCCGCTCGTGTGTGCACCTGACATGTCGGCCACCCTGGGCGCGGCCCCGCGCGATGGCGAACGGGGTTGCGCGGTCGCGGAGGGGCTGTTAGCGCGCGACCCGCGTCAACCCCCTCAGGTGCGGCCTCTCCCGCGTCTACCGTCGGCGGGCGGGATGAGCCGAACCCAGAGGCCCTGCGGAAGGGGCAGCATGCGCGAGGTCGTCGTCGTCACCGGGGGTTCTCGAGGCATCGGACGCGCGGCCGCGCTGCGGTTCGCTCGCGCGGGTACCGCTCTCGTCCTCGTCGGGCGCGACGCCGTCGCTCTCGGCTCAGCCGCAGAGGAGTGCCGCCGACGCGGTGCCGAGGTGCTCACGCTCCCGATCGACCTGTCCTCCCCCGACGGGCCGCGGGTCGCGGCCGAGGCCACGATCGCCGAATACGGGCGGATCGACGTCTGGGTCGCGTCCGCCTCGGTGTTCTCGTACGGCTCCGTCGAGGACACCCCCGACGAGGTGCGCGACCGCGTGATCGAGACGAACCTCACCGGGCACATGCGCGCGGCCCGCGCCGTCGTGCCGCACTTCCGCGCGGCGGGTCGGGGCACGATCGTGTTCGTCGGGTCGTTGTATTCGCAGGTGGCCGGCCCCTATGTCTCCTCCTACGTGGCCGCCAAGCACGGTCTGCTCGGATTCACGCGGTCGCTGAGGCAGGAGATGCTCGCGCACCGCGGCATCCGGGTCAAGATCGTCCTTCCCGCGAGCATCGATACGCCCATCTATCAGCGGGCGGCGAACTACACGGGACGCACCGCCTTCCCCCTGCCGCCGGTGGTCTCGGCCGACCGCGTCGCGCGGGCCATCGTGCGGGTGGCGCGGGGCCCTCGGCACGAGGTGGGTGTGGGGGCCGCGCAGTTCGTCACGCGGCCGCTGCAGTTCCTCGCGCCGCGCGTGTACGACCGCTTCATCCGCTTCCTGCAGCACGCTCTGGGTCTGCGCCGCCGGCCCGCCGCGCCCACGGCCGGCGCGGTGCTCGCCGCGCAGCACGACGCCGGTGCGGTGAGCGGCGGGTGGCCGCGGTTCCCCCTCCGCGGGCATCGCTGATCCGTCGCGCTCGCGCCGCACGCATCGGGGCCGTGCGGCGGAGTTCCGCGCCGACACGCCGAGCTGCCGCAGCCCCGCCCCGCGGGTCGCTCACGATCTCCGCACGACAGTCCCCCGCGGGTGGCCCGAACGACGGGGCCCGGATGCCGTGGCATCCGGGCCCCGGAAGACGTCCGGCCGCACTCCTCAGGCGGGTTCGAACCCCTCGCGCTGCGTGTTCTCGTCAGCGACACGGACGCCCCAGCGGTAGGCGAGCTTGCCGCCCAGCCACCCCGAGACGCTCAGCCCGAGGGACGCCACGACGCTGAGGCCGAACGCCACGATCGGCACCCGGCCGAGGTCGAGCATCCGGATCAGCAGGCCGACGCTGAACAGCACCATCGCGGTGACGTTGAGCGCGAGGTGCGCCAGCGCCGTACGGCGGGCGGGGGTGCCCTTCGGGATGCGCGACAGGTCGAGAAGACCGAGCACCGAGGCGCCGACCGCTCCCCCGAGGCCGATCGCGACGAGCCAGCGCGAACCGGTCGCGAAGGCCCGCGGGTCGTCGGCCGCAAGGCCGAGCAGATCGAACACCAGGCTCGACGACCACGCCCCGATGGGGATGGTCACCGCGATCGGATGGAACGGGTGCCCGTACGGACCCGCTACGATCGCGCGCGGCACCTTGGCCGCGCGCATCGCCGGGAAGCTCGCCCCGCTCCGCGGTGCCGAGACCGTCGTCGGCCCCGGCACCGCGGCATCCGCCCCGCTCATTCCTTGTGCAGCGCGTCCTGCGCGCGTCCGGCGAGCTTCTCGACCGTGTTGGGGAGCTCGGTCGTGCCGTAGAACCGCACGTCGGGCTTGGTGGGCGGGGGCATCGGCACGCCCGCGGGGGGCTCGGGCAGGTACGAGAACTCGCCCTTGCCGTCGGGGGTCGGGCCCGAGGCCCAGCTGCCGTCGCCGGCCTTCTTGCCGTCGCTGAAGTTGATGTACTGGTACGACACGTCGCGGTCTTCCTTGTCGAGGGGGAAGTTGCTCGGCACGGGCAGCTTCTCGTAGCCCTCGGCCTGAAGTTCGGCGGCGGCCGCGGCCCACTGGTTCTGGTGCATCGTGTCGCGGGCGAGCAGGAAGGCCAGAAGGTCCTTCACGCCGTGGTCGTCGGTCTGGTGGTAAAGGCGCGCGACCTGCACGCGGCCCTGCATCTCGGCGTTGGCATTGGCGGTGAAGTCGGCGAGCAGATTGCCGCTCGCGGTAATGAAGCTGCCCTGCCAGGGGTTGCCGTTCGAATCGACCGGGCGCGCTCCGGCACCCGCGACGATGCCGTGCTGGATGTCGGTGCCCCCGATGACGGCCGCCACGGTGGGGTCGTCCTGCACGGCTTCCTCGGTGATGCCGAGGGGCGACTTCTCGAGCAGCTGGGCGATCATGACCGCGAGCATCTCGACGTGACCCATCTCCTCCGCGCCGATGCCGAAGACCAGGTCGCGGTATTTGCCGGGCATGTGCATGTTCCAGGCCTGGAACTGGTACTGCATCGCGACGGAGATCTCGCCGTATTGTCCGCCGAGCACCTCTTGAAGCTTGCGGGCGTAGACCGCATCGGGCTTGTCGGGGGTGGCGGAGTGCTGCAGTTCTTGCCGGTGGAAGTACATGTCTCTCCTCACCGCGCCGGGGGGAAAGGTCGAGTGACCGGTGGCGCGTCGCAGCCACGAAACGCCGGGTGACGGGGTTTGTGCGCGGGGGTTGTGAGCGACCCGACGGTGCGCCACAATCGCGCGCTCGGGGCTTGGCACTCTCCCCATGCGAGTGCTAATCTGATCGTAGTTGAGTCGAGTGGACTCAACTCCCCAGAACTCGGGATGCCAGATCCCGACCGATCGAAAAGGAGAACGACCATGGCCACCTACGACCCCTTTCGCGACCTCGACCGCCTCGCGTCGACGCTCCTCGACGCCCGCCGCGGCGGTGGTCCGCGACGGATGCCGATGGACCTCTACCGCGACGGCGACCACTACGTGCTGGCCGCCGACCTGCCCGGCGTAGACCCCGGCTCGGTCGACGTCGACGTCGACGGCCAGCTGCTCACGATCCGCGCCGAGCGCACCCTCGGCTCGGGCGAGGGCGTCAAGTGGATCACCCGCGAGCGCGAGACGGCCTCGTTCGTCCGCCAGCTGAACCTCGGCCAGGGCATCGATACCGACGGCATCAGCGCGTCCTACCGCAACGGTGTGCTCTCGGTCACGATTCCCGTCAGCGAGAAGGCGAAGCCGCGGCGCATCGCCGTCTCGACCGACGAGGGCGACGGCGTCATCGAGGCGCACGAGAGCACCCCGCAGCCCATCGAGCAGTAAGGGCACGTGACACGAGGGGCGGCCCGGCGCGGGTCGCCCCTCGGTGCGCGCGAAGTTGTTGTCAAGGGGCTCGGCTTTCGGCGCGCGACGCCGCACAGTGCCGAGCGTGCCCCCCACCCTGTCCTCGCCCCACCCTCCGCTCCTCGACGACGACGACGTCGCCGCCCTCCCCTTCCGCCCGCGAGGCCCCGTGAGCGCCGCGGTCCTCGCCCACCTGGTGGACGGCACCGCCACCGCCCACACCGCGCTCGCCGACCGCGCGGTCTTGGCATCCGTCGACATCGAGCGTGACGACGACCTGCAGCTCGCCCTGTTCGCCCTGTACGCATCGGCGTACGGCGCCTTCCCGGCGTTCCTCGCCGATCTCGAATGGGACCCCTCGCTCATCGCCACCCGCAGGGTGATCGAGACAGCGTTCGAGCGATCGCTGCGGAACTCGGTCACGGTTCCCGAGCTGCCGTCCCCGACAGCGGATGCCGTGGCCCGCGCCCTCTTCGACCTGACCGGCGCGGACGGGGGGCCGAGCCTCTCGCGGTACCTCGCGCGCAAGGCGACCCTCGATCAGGCGCACGAGTTCCTCGTGCAGCGGACCGTCTACACCCTGCGCGAGGCCGACCCGCACTCCTGGGCGATCCCCCGCCTGACCGGGCGGCCGAAGGCGGCGCTCGTCGAGATCCAGTCCGACGAGTACGGCGGCGGTCGCCCCGACCGCGTGCATGCGACCCTGTTCGCCCGAGCCGTTCGCGGCGCGGGGCTCAGCGACGCCTACGGCGCCTACATCGACGATGTGCCCGCCGTCACCCTCGCCTCGCACAACACAATGTCGATGTTCGGCCTCAACCGGCGCCTTCTCGGCGCGATCGTGGGTCACCTCGCCGCTTTCGAGATGACCTCGTCGATCCCCAATCGCATGTACGCCGAGGGGCTGCGCCGCCTGGGCTTCGGAGACGACGTGTGCGAGTACTTCGACGAGCACGTCGAAGCCGACGCCGTGCACGAGCAGATCGCGGGGCGCGACCTCGCCGGCGCCCTCGCCGAAGACCACCCCGAATTGCTCGCCGACATCGTGTTCGGCGCCGCCGCGTGCCTCGAGGTCGACGACCGCGTCGGGCGCCACATGCTCGACGCGTGGTCGCGCGAAGAGTCATCTCTGCGCGCAGAGGACGCGCGATGACCGGCGAACGGGTGACCGTCACCGCCTACCCCGACGGCCCCCTGCTGGTACGCGGAGACGCCGACATCCTCGATGCCGACGGCCACCGCGTGCCCCGCACCCGTCGCACGGTCGCGCTCTGCCGCTGCGGCCTGTCGACGATCAAGCCCTACTGCGACGGCACCCACAAGGCGGCCGGCTTCCGCACCGACGAGTGATGCCGCCGACCACGACGCCCCGCCGGGGCGTGCGCTGCCGTGCCCACCGAAGCGAGATCGCGTTCCGCATGCTCAGGGTGCTCGGAAAGTTCCGCCTCCCCCACACGCACCGCGATGAGGGAACCCGCGCGCAACCTGGGCAGCGCGATGCCCCGGCCCCCGTAAACGGGCCCGGGGCAGCGCGAAGGTGTCAGAGATCCTCGGGCGCGAGATCGCCCTGGCCCTCTTCGCCGAGCTCGACCACACCGGGGTCCTCCCCCTGGGAGTCGGTGCCGGTCGACTCGGGGTGGATGTCCTCGAGCGGGATGTCACTGTCGTCGGCCGGGATCTCCGCGGGGTCGGCGCCCGTCGCCGTCGCCGGGTTGATGTCTGCCGGGTCCGCACCCTCGTCGAGAGCGGTCGTCGCGTCCCACTCCGCCTGGGCGGGGTCGAGCGCGGGGTCGGGCTCGATGGAGGTGTCGCCGTCGCGCAGGGGCTGCACGCCCGCGACGCCCACGTCGGCGGCCGGGGTCGTCGCGTCGGGGGTCGGGTCGATCGAAGCGTCGCTCATGGGGGGTCCTTTCGTGGGACGCGCGTCACCGCCGGGATCAGCGGTCCCCTCATCCAACGGGGCGCGCGACTCTCCGCCCCGCCCCTTGACACGCACGTCCCCGCCTTCGTACGGGGACCGCCGGAAGGGCCGCCCCTCTCCGCGGCGGAAGAAACACCATGGCTGACAGGATGACGGTCCGCTCGCGCGGAGTCGACGACGTCGAGCGCGTCTGGCAGCAGTTCGTGCCCAGCGCACGACTCGAGCGCGTCGACCCCCGCCAGGTGGCGTTCTCGTGGGACTCGGTCGGGCTGCCGGGACTCTCGGTCGTGGCGTGGGAGCTGACGGCATCCGTCCGCTCCTCCCTCTACCTGGACGACCAGATCATGGCGTGTCGCATGATCGGCGACGACATCCGCATCGAAGCAGAGGGGCGCAGCCTCGACCCGCGCCGCCCGTGGCTCGGGGCCGATGGGGGGATCGAAGCGAACTGGACCGGATCCGCCCGCGTGAGGGCGTTCGTCTTCGATCGCAGCGACGCCGAGCGCGTCGCCCGCATCGTCTCCGGTGACGATCGCCTGGTCCTGCGACGGCTCGATCCCCTCGCGCGCGACCGGACCGCCGCGACGCAGTGGGAGCGCAGCTTCGCGCACGTCTCCGCGTCGCTGGACGCCACGCACGACGACCCGATCCTGTCCGCCGAACTGCAGCGGCACGCGCTCATGGCGACGCTCTCGAGCTTCCACACGCCATACGTCGACGCCGTGCAGCGCGCCCACCAGCGCAGCGCCGCACCGCGCACCGTCCGCCGCGCGATCGCCCACATCGAGGCGAACGCGCGGGAGCCCCTGACGCTCGAGGACATCGCCGTGGCATCCGGGATCTCGTCCCGCGGACTGCAGCACGCGTTCCGCCGCGCACTCGACACGACCCCCATGGAGTACCTGCGGCTGGTCCGCTTGGTGGGCGCCCACGAGGAGCTGCGATCGGGCGACCCCGTGTCGATCGCCGAAGTCGCACGCCGCTGGGGATTCTCGAGCGCCTCGCGCTTCGCGCGCTACCACCGCGAGCACTACGGCCAGAACCCCGCGCAGGTGGTGCGCATGTTCTGATGCGGTAACGCCTTCGGTCTCGTCGTTGCGCGCGGCGTCCCGCGAGAGGCTCCGGCGCGCACAGCGAATGCACAGTGAAAAGCGAAGCGGGCACGACGCCCCAGGGAGGACCACGTGGGCAAGTTCATCTACGAGAGCGGCGTTCGCAACGAGTTCGAAGACCGCCTCCTCGCACACCTGCAGGTCGTCGTGGGAAACAAGCTCCGTCGCGGCGAGCCGTTCTACTTCGTCTGGAAGGACGACATCAGCACGGGAGGCGGCCGCACCTCGGTCTGGATGCACCCCCGGGCGAACCTCGTCTTCAAGTACAACGGCGGGCGTCCCCCCGCCCTGAACCGGGCATGGCTCGAAGCCCTCATGTCCACGGCGAACTCGCCCACCGGGCTGTACGTCGTGCCCGAGCCCTCCGAAGAGGCGGCCCCGCCGGAGTCCTACGCCTGACTCCTCGTCTGTGCGACCGGCGGTGTCAAGCCGCTGTCCAGGAGCCGCGCGAGGCCGCACCGTGAGGGGGACGAGAGGATCCCCCATGACCGACTCCCCGCGCATCGTCGTGATCGGCGGCGGAAACGCCGGCCTGTCCGTCGCCGGGCGCCTGCACCGCGCGCGCCTCGGCGACATCACCGTGATCGAACCGCGCACGTCCCATGTGTTCGCGCCCCTCCAATCGCACATCGCCGGCGGTGCGGCCCGAGCGTCCGAGGCCGCGCGCGCCCAGGCCGACGTCACCCCTCCGGGGGTGCGGTGGCTGCGCGACGAAGCCTTCACGGTGGATGCCGAGACCCAACGTGTGCACCTGGTCTCGGGCGGGCGGATCGACTACGACCAGCTCGTGGTGTGCGCCGGGATGCGGATGGCGTGGGAGCAGATCCCGGGACTGCCCGAGGCCATGGCCGCCCCGACCGGCATCTCGAACTACGACTACGAGCTCGCCGCGAAAGCCTCGCCGGTGCTCCGCGACCTGCGCTCCGGCACGGTCGTCTTCACGCAGCCGCCCGAGCCCGCCTCGTGCGGGGCCGCGGCCCAAAAGCCGATGTACCTCGCGTGCGACTGGTGGCGGGCGATCGGGGTGCTCGACGACATCCGCGTCGTGTTCGTGTGCCCGGATCCGGTGCCCTTCGGCATCCCGGCCATCGACGACGAACTCCGCCGCAAGATCGACGAGTACGGCATCGAGGTGCGCTACAGCCGGGACGTCAGGCGAGTAGATGCCGACTCCCGCACGCTCGTGATCGGTCGAGGCGACGCCGAAGAGACGCTGGCGTACGACGTGCTGCATGCGGTCCCCCCGCAGCGGGCCCCCGAGTGGATCGCGGGCAGTGGTCTCGCCGCGCCCGACGACCCGCACGGATTCGTCGACGTCGACCCCGAGACGTTCCAGCACACCCGCCATCCGCAGATCTGGGCCGTGGGCGATGCCGCCACGGTGGCCACGCGGCGCTCGGGCGGGGCGATCCGGCAGCAGGCGAAGGCGCTCGTGAAGAACATGAAGGCCGCGATGGCCGGGCGTACGCCCTCGGCGAAATACAACGGCTACAGCGTCGTCCCCTTCACCGTCTCGCGCGGCACCGTGGTGTTCGCCGAGTTCGACCGGAAGGGCCGGCTGCAGCCGACGGTGCCGTTCTGGCGCTCTCTGTACCGCGAACGGCGCCTGTCGTGGATCGCCGATCGCCGCATCCTGCCGTGGGTGTACTGGCACCTGATCCTGCGCGGGCGGGCGTGACGGCGTCCCCACGCGTATAGGGCACGAACGCCGATCCCTCAACCCCGGGGGCCCGTCAGCGGCATCGGTCGAAGACTGGGGGACGCCCCGGAAGCCACACGAAAAGAGGACACCATGGCACAGGTCATCGAAACCATCGACGTCAACGTTCCCGTCCGCGTCGCGTACAACCAGTGGACGCAGTTCGAGGAGTTCCCGCACTTCATGAGCTTCGTCGAGTCCATCACGCAGAAGAGCGACACCCTCACGCACTGGAAGGTGAAGATCGCCGGTGCCGAGCGCGAGTTCGACGCCGAGATCACCGAGCAGCACCCCGACGAGCGTGTCGCGTGGAACAGCGTAGGCGGCGACGAGAACCACGCGGGCGTCGTCACCTTCCACCGCCTCTCCGACGACGAGACGCGCGTCACCGTCCAGATCGACTGGGCGCCCACCGGTGTCCTCGAGAAGCTCGGTGCCGCCTTCGGCGCCGACGACCACTCGGTCAAGAAGGACCTCGAGAACTTCAAGAAGTACATCGAGTCGCGCGGCGCCGAGTCCGGAGCGTGGCGCGGCGACGTCAGCTGACGTCCTTCGACGACAGAAGCCGGGTCCGTCCGCGAGGGACGGGCCCGGCTTCTGTCATGTGCACGTCACCACTGCGGGTGGATCTCCGCCCGCAGACGACGGTCGTAGACGTCGCGAACCAGGGTGTCGAAGGCACCGAGGTCGAAACCGCCCTCGAGCAGCTCGGCTGCCTGGGCGTTGGCCGTCGCCTGTTCGACCGAGCGTGCTCCCGGGATCACCGAGGTGACGCCCTCGCGCGAGGCGATCCACGCGAGGGTCGCGGCCGGCAGCGTCACGCCCTCGGGGAGCGATGCCTTCAGCTCGTCGGCCGCGGCGACGCCCTCGTCGAAGGGAACGCCCGAGAACGTCTCGCCCTTGTCGAAGGCCTCGCCGTTGCGGTTGTACGAACGGTGGTCGTTCTCATCGAACGTGGTGTTGCGCGTGTATC
>Ga0308159_1003835_pt1 | contig 14495 bp, 15 predicted proteins | sample PhyCR1_FD_201040 | JGI IMG/M metagenome (GOLD analysis project Ga0308159, IMG submission 201040) | Phyllosphere microbial communities from UC Gill Tract Community Farm, Albany, California, United States - DLSLC.R1 | ecosystem: Host-associated > Plants > Phyllosphere > Unclassified | place: USA... | reverse complement strand
CCAATCGCTATAATCGTCGCCCTAACACGCCGGTATAGCTCAGTTGGTAGAGCAACTGACTTGTAATCAGTAGGTCCCGGGTTCGACTCCTGGTGCCGGCACCATACAAGGTTCCAGAGAAAGCTTTCAAAATCTCTGGAACCCGCGAAAAACCCGCCTTCTGGCGGGTTTTTTCGTTTTGGCGTTTCGCCTGCCCCCCCTGACCTGCAGCTTGCGATTTCTTGAAACGAATCCGCGCTCCAGCCTGCCGCCCATGCCAATCCAGCTACGGTATAGTCCCGCCCCTCCTTGGCGAAGATGCCAAGACCAGTTTTCAGGATTAAGGGAACGTCGGATGGGCGGCAAACCGAGGCCTGATCCTTCTATTGTCAGCGGTTTCAGAGTCGCGTATGTAGAGGGTGGCCGTAAGTATTACTTTGATGCCGTAGAGCAACGTTACTACTCATGGGATTCGCTTCACGGCGAGTTTGAAGTCTTCGACCGACGTGGCTTTCACCTGGGTTCGGTCTGCCCTGAAACCGGGCTTGCTTTGAAACCTGCCGTCCGCGGACGAAGGATCAAACCGAACTGAGAGGTTCATATGAATTTTGTAGAGCTTTGCCTTAAAGGCGATGTGCTGGAAGAAGAGATCGACCAATTCGTCGAGGACTGGCACGAGGGTCGTCAAGGTGCCGACATGCAATTGCATGAATATCTGGGCATGAAGTGGGAAGAGTACCAACTGTGGTCAACCACCCCGTCGGTCTTACCTTTTGTATTGACTGCCCACAAGTACGGCACCTCTCTTAAGGACCAACTCGATCAAGACAAATTTGCGATTGCTGCGCGCGCGCGATCGGTCGCTGAAGCGACCAAAGTCGAAGCCTGGCTACGTAGCGTGGGCAAGATCTAGTGACCCCAGAAGAGAAAATGGCCAGTCGCGTCCTGGCCATCCGCAAGCTGACACCGCCGTACGATCTAGAGCAGCTAGCCTCTACCTATGGGGAGCTTGAGTACCTTGAACTGCCGTTCGGCGTGGACGGAATCACCATTGGCATTGGTGCTGCTACCAAGCCTCGCATCCTGATCAACTCGAGTGCTCCTGCTACCCGTCGAAAATTTACACTGGCCCATGAAATCGGGCACGTAGTTATCCCATGGCATACAGGCACAATCGTCTCCCACTTGGAGAACCGCGAAGTTGATGCTGCCTACAACCAAATGGAGACCGAAGCCAATCGCTTCGCCGCAGAGCTGTTGATGCCATCTGAATGGCTGCGTGAAACATTCAAAGCCGCCTCCAGTGTGGAGCAGTACTTGCGCTCAGTCCTTACCCTCGCCGGGGCATCCAAAGAAGCAACATTCAATAAAATATTGCGCCCGCTTATTCAGCCAGTGATTTGCGTGCAAGTGGACAGCGCATCCAGAGTTCTCAGCAGTCGAAGATCCCAAACGGCACCGTATCCTCCAGAACGAAATGCCGAAGTCGGCAGCGAAACCTTTCAGACAGACTGCCGTTTCGAAAGCTTTGAAATAGACGGCCAGTTTTACATGACCTGGACCTTCATCGGCCGCGACATACGGGAAGTAGACACAAGGCCGTGGCGGGAAGTCTTCACCCACATCCTGAATGACACTGGCATGCAGGGATATTTGCAGAATATGAACGGCATTCTCGCTGCTGCTTATGGCAAAAACAAAGCGCTCGACGAGGCAGAAATCTGCGGAGCCGTCATCCGAGCATTCAAAAAATATGAAATGTACGATGTGGTCACCAAGCACCATTTGTTTGAACAGTTTGTGATCAAACGGGTGAGGGAACTGAAGCTGCGGGGTTGAGTGATCAGATAGGTTTGGGAAAGATCAGGGGAAGCGCTGTCGTTGACAGCAAGCCAGGTAGGTACGCCGAACAGGTCTCGCCCGACGGCAGCAGCAACCTGCTGGCACCGAACGAAATCTACCTCGTCTTCCAAAGGCAGATCGTCCGATCCGCCCGAGATATCCTCCATACGCACAACCTCAAAGGCTTCCACGAACTGCGTGCGGCTTATGCGTGCGAACGCTATGAGCAGATCACCCAACCACCACATGAACTCAAACTCGAAATCGACGCGCTACTACTACCTGCTGACCACAAGCCTGATCACTCTGCGCCTAGGAAAATCCTGGAATTTTCAACGTTAGCCGAATGCCAGCAACTGCGCGCTCTGTATCCCTAACTGGCAGATTGATCCAGCCAACAATTTGATTGGGATTAGGGCGGACCTCTTGAGCCCCTGAACCTAACCTCTGTTGTTTGATAACCTCTATGTTTTACTGATGGACCGAGGGTTGTAGCTCTAGGCTACAGGCTTCACCTGAGACGTAGAGGCTGAAGGCGGTGATAGACACTAGTCTGGTGGCGAAGCTAAAGGCTGAGAATGCAAGATTGGTAGCCTTGCTGGATGCTCATGGCATCGAATGGCGCCCGCCTGCTGAGCCAGTCAAGATAGCGATTGTCCAAGCAGAACAATCACAGCAACTCGATACTGATGGAAAGCTTGCCCTATTCCGAAGCTTGTTTCGTGGTAGGACGGACGTTTATCCCATCCGCTGGGAAAGCAAGGCAGGCAAATCAGGATACGCACCCGCTTGCGCAAACGAATGGAGGCCTGGCGTTTGTGAGAAGCCCCGAATTAAATGTGGCGACTGCGGTAACCGCCAGCTGCTTCCGCTGACCGATGAGGTGGTCTATCGCCATCTGGCGGGCGAAGTGGTCGTTGGTATCTACCCCCTACTCTTTGATGACACTTGTTATTTTTTGGCGGTCGACTTCGATGAGGCCGAATGGCGTGATGATTCCAAGGCTTTTGCGCAGTCATGTCATGAGCTGAACGTGCCGATGGCGCTGGAAATATCGCGCTCAGGCCAAGGAGCTCATGCCTGGGTTTTCTTTGAGCGTAATGTTCCTGCCTGCGATGCGCGCCGCCTCGGTGCCGCAATCATCAGTCATGCCTGTGAGCGCACCCGGCAGTTGGCGCTCAGCTCCTATGATCGACTGTTTCCAAACCAGGACTATATGCCCAAAGGCGGCTTTGGAAATCTCATCGCGCTCCCTTTACAAAAGCGGGCTAGGGCCCAAAACAATAGCGTTTTTGTAGACGATTCGCTTGAGCCTCATCCTGATCAATGGGCCTTCCTGGCATCGATTCAGCGCATGAGTCCAGAAGATATCCAGCCCGTTATTATCCAGGCGATGGGTAATCTGGACCCTTTAGGGGTCGCCTATGTCGATGACGAAGGTGATGCAGAACCTTGGAAAAATCGTGAATCGAGATCACGTAAATTGACATGCCCGTTGCCTGCTGCTGTCAACATCACGCAGGCTAACTTAATTTACTTTGAAAAGTCGGAATTGCCACAGCCATTGGCAAACCAGCTTGTCCGGCTCGCTGCCTTTCAAAATCCTGAGTTCTACAAAGCTCAGGCAATGCGCATGTCAGTGTGGAACAAGCCAAGGATTATCGGTTGTGCCCAGAACTTCCCCAAACATATTGCGTTACCACGTGGCTGTTTGGATGCTGCGCTGGAGCTTTTAGAGGAAAACGGGGTTACCCCTATTCTTAAAGACGAACGCTTCGCGGGCGACCCCATCGACGTGAGCTTTCTCGGGACCCTGCGTTCTGACCAAGAAGCTGCTATCAGCGCAATGCTAAGTCATGACACCGGTATCCTCTGCGCACCGACAGCTTTCGGTAAAACGGTGAGTGCCGCTGCGTTGATTGCCGCACGTGGCATTAACACGTTGGTGCTTGTGCATCGGACGGAACTGTTAAGGCAGTGGCAAGAGCGCTTGCAGGCGTTCTTGGGAGTCGGGAATGGTGTCGTTGGTACTCTTGGGGGCGGAAAAGCGAAGCTTACAGGCATCATCGACATTGCCGTCATGCAGTCGCTATCGCGAAAAGACGAGATCAGCGATCAGGTAAAAAACTACGGCCAGATCATCGTTGATGAGTGTCATCACCTATCAGCAGTGTCATTCGAGGCACTACTAAGGAGCGCGACCGCACGGTACGTATTGGGACTCACAGCAACCCCAGTGCGCCGAGATGGACAGCAGCCCATTATTTTTATGCAATGCGGACCGATCCGACATTCTGCTGCTCGACCAGCGAGTGCGCCCCATGACCTCTCTGTCGTGCCTCGATTGCTGCCCAAACCAATAGTGGTCCCCGACAGCTTTGGGATTCAGGACGTTTTTCGGCGTCTAGCCGACGACTCTGAGCGGACAGCCAAAATCGTCTCGGAGATTGAGCTGGCGTACAACGAGGGTAGAAAAATTCTAGTGCTAACGGAGCGGACGGAACATGTAGATGCCCTTGAATTAGAATTGAAGCAGCGCGTGCATAACCTTTTCACGCTTCATGGGCGAGTGCCTAAGAAACAGCGAATTTCCCGTATGCATGAGCTTGAGTCCCTTCCCCCTGATGCTCCACGAGTGCTTTTGGCAACAGGAAAACTAGTAGGTGAAGGCTTCGATCATCCGCCGTTGGACACGCTGGTGCTGGCAATGCCCATCTCATGGAAGGGAATCCTTCAGCAATATGCGGGGCGGTTGCATCGATCACATGCCGATAAGGCCGACGTGCGAGTGATCGACTTCGTTGACGAGGGTAATGTCGCGCTGATGAGGATGTGGGATAAGCGCCAGGCGGGTTACAAAGCGATGGGCTACCGCATGGCTGACTCCATGGCCACCATGGACCTACTCTAACTCTACCGTGGTTAACAGTTGACGCATCAACGGCCCAACTCTGATAGACGAATGACCGGCCGCTGTGGGGGCAACTCCGGCCCTTCGCCGTTAGTCACGTCAAGCAAGAAGAGGACCCTGAGGTAGTTTTAGAGGTAGAATCGCACAGGCCTTCGAGTATTAATTAGCTAATTCAATAATTTATAAAATCGTTCGATTCCTGGTGCCACCATATCTAGAAGCCCCGCAATGCGGGGCTTTGTGGTTTCTGCGGTTTGGAAATTAAGCACTACACTTCAGCGCACCCCGATGACGCGGTAACCTCCTATCGCCGCTCCACATCTGCCAATTGCATCGCCCTCTCCCTACCAAAAAAACACAACGCGAGTCACCAAAATATCGGACAGTTTTGTCCTTTGTGATCTGACATTTGCGACGCACATAGACCCTGCGCAAACACATAACATCGATGCGATTCAGTTTCCACATTGGATCCAATAGGACTTATCCAGCATTGAGCCTGCCTGGATAATTACTACTCCGTCGGTTGTGCCCGACATTTTTTACCGTTGCTATTGATATAAGGAAATATTAAATGAATATAGCATCCAGGAATAGAATCGCGTCGAATGCAGAGCCAGCTATATCCTGTCAAACAGCACATTTAAACTGGGAAGACCTCCGTTACTTCGTGGCGTTCTCCCAAGTGAACTCCTTGAGTGGAGCGGCGCGTGTCTTGGGCGTCGAGCATGCTACTGTGTCTCGACGTATCGCGGCGCTTGAAAAATCACTCAGTGTAAAATTAGTTGATCGTAGAAAGCGCCTGTACGAACTTACAACGGTCGGGCGCAAACTCGCAGACCTGGGAAAACAGATCGAGACTCAAACGGAGGCGATTGAACGTCTGGCTGTCGCAGCCGCGCAAACCCAGCAAGTTGTCGAGGTGACGGTCAGCGCCCCGCCTTCCGTTACCTCCGAGAAACTGATCCCCAACCTAGGACGTTTCCGGTCAACGCATCCGAACATAGTTTTGCGTCTTCTAGGCGATAGCCAGTATTCGTCTCTGTCCAAGTGCCAGACACATCTGTGCATTCGCTTCGCCAAGCCTCGCCAAATTGGCATTGTCGCGCGGCGGATAGGTTCGGCCTCCTTTTCATTCTATGGCGCCAAGACCTATCTCCAAGACCGCTCCCCCGAGCAATATGAGTTCATCGGCTACGAAGCCGAAGCCATGACACTTCCTCAAAATGACTGGCTAAAAAAAATTGTCGGGGATCGTCCATGCGTCCTCAAAGCGAAAACGGTCGAGCTGCAGGTCCGGGCAGCCGAGGCCGGCGTGGGCATTGCGCTGCTGCCCAGCTTCGCAGTGCAACATAGCTCACAGCTTTGCCGGCTTGAGCTTGCAGACCCGTTGATGGTGGACGTCTGGCTAGGCGTGCACGAAGACTTCCGTGCGATCCCCTCAATCCAGGCCGCCATGAATTACGTTGAGGCCTGCTTCTACGACAATGATTAAAGGCAACAAGCTGATCAAGCGCCCTGTGTCAGTCGGCGTTGATCCAGTATGGGAAAAAATTCACAGGCACCGGTGATTAACGCACGTTTACAAAACTACACGTATTGACGAGGATCAATACCGAACACCTCAACAGGTGCTTGCAAGACCGAACTGCAATGAGTTTCGGCTGGCTCTATATACCCAACGAAGGTCACCCCCTACAAAAAAAATAAAGGGGGGATTAACTATCTTCGGTCAAATGTGTGCCCACCTCTTAACTGCCATCAACCGCAGGAGAAATTATCATGGGGAAAGTAAAAGTTGTGGACGTCACGCTGCGTGACGGAGGATATCGCAATAATTTCAACTTCACGGACGAACAGGCCCTGGTAATAACATCAAGCTTGGCAGAGGCCGGGATTAATGTATGTGAGGTTGGTTATTGCAGGGGGTCGTTCGCGCCCAAAGTTGAGCATGGACTGACGAGCAATATAAATGCTGATTTTATTGAGCGCGTTCGCCAGGCTGGCGGTGGCCGAATCGAGCTTGCGGTGATGGTCCACCCTAAAAACGTGGGTAACGAGGATTTCGCCATGCTCAAGGAGCAGGGCGTCTCGATGATCCGAGTTTGCTTACGCCGAGAGCAGTTGACCGAAGGGCTTGCCACTCTTTCACTCGCTCGCGATTACGGTTTCAGCGTTAGTGCCAATGTCACCCATGTGACGGCACAAACGCTCAGTGCCGTCATTGACACCTCGGTGCGCGCTGAGGGCGCTGGCGCAGACATCATCTGTTTCGCAGACTCTAATGGGCACATGCTCCCAAGCGATGTTGATCGACTGATCAGTCGTCTCTCCAACCGACTGGCAGTGCCATTGGGTTTCCACGCCCATAACAATCTTTCAATGGCTCTGGCTAACGCAGCCGCCGCCATCGAATCGGGCGCCGAGTACATCGACACGTCCATCTGTGGGATGGGGAAAGGGGCCGGCAACTTGCACTTGAGCATGCTCGTCGCCTATCTCGAGCGCATTGGCACTAATCATGGATTTGACCTCGTCAAGGTTCTTGAACTTTCGAACCTGACCGCGGCGTCTATCCCATTCAACAACATCCCAAGCCCTCTGCTGGACATCATTATGGGGGCGTATAACTTCCCGTTCGACAGTACAAAACGCATGCGAGAAACCGTCGAGCGCTTTCAACTGACGTCCGAGTATCGTGCTCTTGAAATCATGCATCAACAGGATCAGGTCGCACGCCTTGCACCCAGAGCCATCGCGAATGTTTACGGGCGCGACACCATGACCGCACAGGAGATAGCTGGATGAGCGACTACCTCACACGCAAGCGTATTTGTGTGCTTCCCGGTGACGGTATTGGCATCGAAGTCATGGAGGCCGCACTGCCAGTCCTTAAGGCCTTAAACCTGCCGTTCGATCTCGAGTTCGGGGACATCGGTTGGGAATGCTGGAAGCGGGAGGGCAATACCGTTCCGGATGAAACCTGGGAAAAGATCAATCAGTGCGACGCCACCTTGTTAGGCGCCATCACTAGCAAGCCCCTTGCCGAAACAGAAGCAGAGCTGCCCCCTCATCTTCAGGGGCAGAACCGCCGCTATGTAAGCCCGGTGATCCAGCTAAGGCAAAACCTGGATCTTTACGCAAACGTGCGGCCGGTCACTGACATCACGGGCGAAAATCGATTCCGTTTTGTCGTCATCCGGGAAAACACTGAAGGGCTGTACGCCGGTCTGGATTATGGACGGATACCTGATCAATTCCTGCCCTTGCTGCAAGAGCGGGAAGCATTGGGCGCGCCATGGCGTCGTGAAGGGCAGGAGGACGCGACCATTTCCGTGCGCCTACAAACGCGCAGCGGGCTTGAGCGCATCTTCGAATACGCATTTGACTATGCGTCCCGGCATGGATTCGACCGGGTCACCTTCGTAGACAAACCCATGGTACTTCGTCACAGCAGCGCTTTCACTCGAGGTGTATTTGAAAGTGTCGCCCAGGGATACCCCGGCATTGAGGGCGTAATCGAGAACGTGGACGCAGTAGCGCTTTGGATGGTGCAACGCCCGGAGCGTTTCTCCGTTGTAGTGGCTGAGAATATGTTCGGCGATATCCTTTCTGATCTCGGCGCAGGCGTCATGGGTGGCCTGGGTTTCGCCCCGAGTGGGAACTTCGGAAAGCTGGGCGCATATTTCGAGCCGGTCCACGGCAGCGCTCCGGCCCATGCAGGGCTCAACAAAGCCAATCCCAGCGCGATGTTCATGACCATCGCTCTGATGCTCGAGCATCTGGGTTATCCGCAGGAAGCACAATACGTGACGGCGGCGGTCAGCAGGGTGGCGCGTTCAAGCGTGCGCACCTATGACATGGGGGGGTCGCACTCCACCGCGCAGGTTGGCGAAGCCATTATTGGAGAATGCGTTTCCATGGCCGCGCTGAACTGGGCCCAACCTTGCGTTCCAACCTCACCCCTGGGAGCAACACATGCCCAAGCTCTTTGAATCGGTCCAACTCTCTCAAGCATTGCTGGACGAATGCGAACAATTGGATACCGCGTCACTGTCCGATGCCCTGGACAGCCTTGGCGTTTCTGGCGGCCTTCTGGGCATCACCACCCAAGTTCCTGGTAGTCGCTGCGTGGGCATTGCTTTTACCGTGCAGTATGAGCCGGTCGGAGATTCTCATGGGTTCAAAAATGCGGCCAATTATATTGATCAGGTCCCGCCTGGAGCCGTGATCGTCAGCTCCAATGCGGGGCGCCAAGACTGCACGGTATGGGGCGATATCATGACGCACTTCGCCGTGGCCAGAGGCATAAAAGGCACTGTAATTGATGGAGTGGCCAGGGACATCGATACCGTCGTCAAGCTGGGGTACCCCCTGTTCAGCCGCGGACGGTTCATGCAGTCCGCAAAAAACCGGACTCAGCTCAAAGCGGTGCAGGTCTCGCTTGAGATCGGTGGCGTCACCGTCAATCCTGGAGACCTGCTGGTCTGCGATGGCAGCGGCTGCCTTGTCATTGCGCAGCATATAGCGGCCGAAGTTATTCGCCGTGCGCGTGCCGTAGAACACACCGAACGCCAGATTATCGGAGCGATAACCGCGGGGGCGTCATTAGAGGAGGCTCGCAAGACCTACCGCTACGACCAGCCTTGGTTGGGTGCTGCTCAGAAGGTAGAAGCGGAGTTATCCCAATGAGCCTTTCGCATGAGCTATCCGCCAGCGCCAGGGTCTTGAGCGCGCCGTTGAAACCGCACTGCTTCACAGACAAGGGTTCAGTCACTCAAGAGTTCAAGAAAGCGATGCGTCGCCTGACCTCCACGGTCACTCTTATTGCGACTGAACATGAGGGCGCACCTTTTGGGATGGCTGCAACCGCCGTAACGTCGGTGTGTACAGACCCTTCCTCCATCCTTGTCTGCATTAATCACGGGGCAAGCATGTACAGGCCTCTGATTGGTCATGGAAGGTTTTCGGTGAACTTGCTTCGGGTTGGCCAAGAGGACTTGGTGAAGGTTTTTGGTGGCGCAGTCACCGGCCCTGCCCGGTTCGAGACAGCCGACTGGCAGCACTCCAACGGCCTACCGTATCTGCCCAGTGCCCAGGCTTCTCTTTTCTGCACCGTTGCCCAACGCATGAGCCATGGAACCCACGAAATAATCATCGGTCACGTCGACGACCTTGTCGTGGCGCAAGACATCACTCCACTGCTCTGGCAGGACGGGAAACCCACAGGTTCCATACCTGTAATGCCTTGAACACGCGTTTTTCACTATTGGAAGATAATCATGAAAATGGAATTGTTTGATCCTCAATCTGTTTCCGATGACACCGCGATTTATCTCGTGAATGTGGTGCATGTTGAAGAAGGCGCGCAGGACCTCGCGGTGGAAATACTGGAGGACACGGTCAACTATGTTGCGCGAACGTACAGTGCCTTTCAGTGGAGCCGTTTGATGAAGAGCACAGACGGCAAGACGGTCATCAACCAGGCTCAGTGGAGCGATCGTGGGCAGTTCGAATCGCTTTTCATCGACGAAGAGTTTTTATCACGTTATTCGCGCTTGAAAGAAACCGGTACCTGGGAATATCACTTGTACACCGTCGCCACCTACATCACCCCTGCCACCGCCCGCGAAACTGTCGGCTAACTGCAATCGCATGCGCAGCGCTTGGCGCTGCGCAATACCCAAGCCTATTCAATATTCGATCAAGGAAGAAGTTATGGCCGCAATCCGTTCAGCATTGACAACCTTCTTGGGCATCCAGCACCCACTGGTCCTCGCACCGATGGGAGGTGCATCAGGAGGACACCTGGCAGCCGCCGTTTCAAACGCAGGGGGGCTAGGCCTGGTGGGAGCAAGCTACGGAGATCCTGACTGGATGGTTCAACAGTTGTCGCTCATGCAGGATTTGAACAAGCCCTGGGGCGTCGGGCTGGTCATGTTCACGGTGGCGAAACGTTTCGAGCTACTGCATTTGGCACTGGAGTTCGGCCCGCAGGTTGTAGCGCTGTCCTTTGGTGACGCTCGTCCATTTATCGAGCCCATTCATCAAGCGAACGCCAAAGTCATCGTGCAAGTACATGACGTTGACCAGGCGTTATACGCTCTCGACGCCGGTGCCGATGCATTGATCGTGCAGGGTGCAGAAGCTGGGGGGCACAGCTTGCGCAGATCCTCCATGCCTTTGTTCCCGGCAGTTCGCGATGCCGTGGGCGAGAGCGTAATCCTGATCGGAACAGGTGGGATAGCTGATGGCCGAGGAATGGCCGCCGCCATGGCACTCGGAATGGACGGGGTAATGATGGGAACGCGATTCCTGGCCTGCGACGAAGCGCTTCCCTCTGAGCGTGTGAAAAACAGGCTGCTCCACGCCGTCGCAAGCGACACCGTCAGAACTCGCATCTTTGATGATGTGCGCGGAATATCTTGGCCCGCAGAGTACAGCGGTCGGGCGATCGCGAACCAGTTTTCCGAGTCGTGGGTTGGTAACGAGCAGGCGTTCTCGCTGGCCCTTGATGAGTTGCGGCCCCAGTACGAACGGGCACTGGCAACAGACGACGTAGGGACTAAAGCGATCTGGGCAGGCGAGGTGGCCGATCTGATCAAGGACGTACAGCCGGCGCGCTCGATAGTCGAGGCCACCCTCAAGGGCTATGCCGATACTGTCGCCAAGCTTGGACGCACCCTCTAAACGGACTCACGGGGCACAACCGGCCTGCTTGTAAAAGTAGGCTTTGTTATTTCTGCAGGAGCGAAACAATGAACCAGGACGTGCAATTCAAAGTGTATGGGCAAGGAAAACAGTGCGTTTTTGTACTTTCCCCCGTCATGCCCACATGGGACGAGGGCGCCTTTATCGCGCCGCTGACAGGTCATTTTCTCAGCGCAGGCTATCGGGTGGTGGTGTTTGATTCGCTCTCGATACCCGTTGCCTGCGATGAGACGCTGAACACTTTCAGTGAGCGTTGGGCTGAGTTGCTGCAACCCTGGGGCATACCCGACGTGCTTGTCGGTGTCGCCTTGGGCGGCGCGCTGGCGCTGGAACTGGTCCGTACCTCCTCGCTTGCGTCAACGGCGGCTCTGTTGCTGCTCTCTTCCCCAGCCAAAGCCGACGCTATATTGGATGCCAGGCTTGGAAGAATGGCGGAACTTGCCCAGCTTGGCCACGTTGAAGAGGCCAAGCGTCTGCTGGATGCACTCGTCCTACCCGAAGGCAAACACCCCCAGCAAAGTCCAGAAACCCAAAACAGTGTTCATCTTGAAATACAGGGGCAGCGCCTCTCAGGTGGTTTTGGGTTGTTAGCCGGTATCGATCTCAGTCACAGTCTACTGGCATACCAAGGAAGGGTTCTGAGCGTTTTTGGCGAGCGCTCCCAACTTGTCAACCAACCGCACGTGGTACGCACCTCTGGACCCCACCAACGCACACTGTGCATAAGAGCGGGAGGCATGCGGCCGTTGGCTGACGATCTCGATTCGGTTGTGAACGCTATCGACACTTTTCTTATACCTCGCTCGGAACACGCGGCATGAACGCGCTCAAAGACACCAGCCATTCCCTGAACTTTATCGACCTGCACTACCACGCGAACCCGGACGCGTTCGTTCGCCGCCATGGCGCAATAGATGCCGGAAAACTGTACGCAGCGGCCAACGGCCGGGTGGTATTGAAAAACCACTTGGGCTGCACTGCCGCGCAGGCCTGGGAAGCGCGCTCACAGGGTTTCCCTGTCAGTGGTTCCTTGGTTTTGAATGAGATTGCAGGCGGTGTGGACTTCAGGGTGGTGGAGCGTAGCCTGTGCATGCGCGGCGACGAACCGGGACGCTTCATTGTGCACTTCCCGACGGTGACAGGACGAAAGCACACCAGTACCCTCGCGCGAAATGTCAGCCATCCATTGTTGGTAAGTAAACCCATCAAGCCTCTGCGCGTCACAACAGACGCCGGGCGCTTGACGCCCCAGGCCCTGGACATACTCAAGATGGCGTGTGATTACCCCCTGGTCATTTCTACCGGCCACGCTGACGCTCGCGAGGTACGTGCTCTGGTAGATGAATCTGTTCGATTGGGCGTGCCGCGCCTGATGCTCAACCAGCCGGCCAATCCATTGACTGATTTGAAGGCTGACGAGCTTTTGGAGATCGCCACGGCTCCTAACGTATTCATTGAGCAGACCGCACTCACCTATCTTTTAGGCTATCAACAAGAAGACGACTTTCGCGAGGTGCTATCGACCGTCCCCAATGTTGTCTACAGCTCAGATTTGGGCCAAACGAGCCAGATGGACGTCAACGACTGGCTCGAACAAAGCCAGCGGTGGTTTGACACGTTTGAGCTGGATAACGCTCGCCGCGTGCAGGTGACCCTTGCCAATCCGCAGAAAATGTTGGAGCTCTAAACGGGAGTTGGGCCCCCAGGTGCATTCGCCTGGGGGCCAGCGATCACACCATTTCCACAGCTTCGCGCGCCTCGTTGAGCACGGGCGATGCATCACTGAGGAACGGCTCGCGCAAACCTGCCGCTTCCATGAGCGGTTGAACGCCCGCTACGAAGTCCTTGATGCCTTGGTGGTAGTCCAACCAGGTGAGAGCGATGCCATCAATGCCCCAGTCTGAATATTTCTTGAAGAGCTCTACAATCTGTTCTGGCGTGCCCACTAACGGTACGCCGGCAAAACCGGCCTTGAAGTGGAAACGGAACCGAACCGCATCCTCGGGAGTGAAAATCCCGGTCTGAATGCCCAACTCGGTCGTGATGATGTCACATCCTTCATCGTCGCCCATTTGGTTGGCGTAATAATCCAGGTACGCCTCAGCTTCTTCCTGAGTGTCTTTTTGAACAACGTAGCCATAGCACCAGATCTTGAGGTCTCTGCCGAACTCATTTTTGGCCAGATCCTTGTAGGACGCGATCTGTTCACGCACCGCCGCTTCGCCATCCAAATGCTTGATGATCAAGAACGCCGCATCACAATGTTCTGCACAAAACCTTTTTCCACGTGGGGAGCCGCCAGCGTTGATAAGGTAAGGCTTGTTGAGTGGCTGTGGCTGAGAGATCGCGTCGCAGATCGTGAAGTACTCACCTTTGAAATCAAAAGGCGTCTGCTGCTGCCAGGCGTTCTGCGCGATGTGCAACCATTCCTCAGCGTAGTCATATCGCTTGTCGTGTTCCATCATGTGACCGCTGAACATCCTCATCTCAGCGCCGTACCAGCCACACAAAATATTCAGGCCAAATCGTCCGCCGCTGATGTGGTCAATCGTAACCGCCTGTTTGGCGGCAAACAGAGGGTGCACAGTGGGTAAGTGCGAGGTGGTGAACACTGCGATCTGATCGGTCAATGCGGCAATGCCCGCCGCCCAAGTGTAAGTTTCGTAACACACGCCACCGGTGTTGTTGGCACCACCAAAGCCTTTCCAACGGCCTACCGGAATGAACGCTTCAAACCCTGCCCGGTCCGCGTCTTTTGCAATTTCCAGATTGCCCGCCCAGTCATCCCCGCGAATCCGCTCGGGCGCATTCGTCACCGTACAGCCGCCCTCGGTGTTCGTAGAAAATACCCCTAGTTGCATCTTGTTACGACTGACACGCATTGGATTAGGTTTTACAGGGGTGGACTTTGTCGTGCGCATGATGACCTCCCAGGTCGTCAGTAGTGGTGAACTTCTTGCTTATTTCTCGCAACAAACCAGGCGGCGAGCAGGGCACAGCTAGCGAGCAGACCCGCCAGCGTATAAGCGCCGAAGGCCAAGTCAGTTCGATC
>Ga0308159_1003834_pt1 | contig 14498 bp, 14 predicted proteins | sample PhyCR1_FD_201040 | JGI IMG/M metagenome (GOLD analysis project Ga0308159, IMG submission 201040) | Phyllosphere microbial communities from UC Gill Tract Community Farm, Albany, California, United States - DLSLC.R1 | ecosystem: Host-associated > Plants > Phyllosphere > Unclassified | place: USA... | reverse complement strand
CAATGGTTTCATCGTTGGCTGTTTCGGTTTGGCGGCGTTGGGTTTTGGCGAATGGCTCAATGGCCATGTCGGCCCCGGGATTTTGCTCGCGGTGCTGGTGGAGTTCGCGCTGGGCCTTGGTTTTGTACAGGCCCGGCGCGTGACGGTCGAACTGGGTGAACCGGTCGGTTAAACGGCTCGAGAACGAGCGCTGGTTTGATGTGTACTGGTTTGCTGAGCGAGTTCTGAACGCAGGCCTGCGACCAGATTGTTGATTTCACGGCAGCTGTTCAATCGGCTGGCGTCGATTCCGCTGACGTAGAGATCGGCTTGGTCGGTTCGATGGTCGCCAAATACTTTGACGGACATCGACAAGTCGGGTGACAGCGTGCACTGGCAGCGTTTCGGCAGGAAGCTGCTTTCAATGATGTTGCGTAGTTCCAAGGCAGATAAAAACATGGCGAACCCTCTCCTTTCTGTGCGATTGCCAATCAAGTATTCACGCTGACCCTTTGCTGCGCCTTCGCGGGTGTGCCCCCGCTGTTTCCTTGGTGCGGCAAGTGGTGGTACTGCGAAATGCCCATTGGAGTGTAGGCGCCCAAATCCGGTGCGCCTCACCGAGAGCACGCATAAAACGTGCCTTTGATCGGTTCGTTTTGCTTCCTTCAAAATCAAGCACTTGGAAAAGTGGCCAGTATCCTGCTATTTGCAAAATGCATGAACCGACCATCCGTCCCCTGCAATCTGCAATCTCTGAGCGAATTTGCTTTCGAAGTCTATGACGGCAAGAATGTCTCCCATTGCAATTCAACCCGCACGGAGGCTTCCATGAATTCCTTACGCATTTGCGCGATCACTGGCCTGTTGATCGCCAACCTTGCTACCCTCGCCCACGCCGCCAAGCTCGAAGACGTGGCGCCGTATCCCAAAGCCGAAGCCGGGTTTACCCGACAGGTCATCCATCTGCCCAAGCAAGAGCAGGAAGAGAATTTCCAGGTTGAAATTCTCGCTGGCAAAACTCTGGAAGTGGATTGCAACCGTCAACGTCTGGGCGGTGTTCTCGACGAAAAGAACCTGCAAGGCTGGGGCTATCCGTTCTATCGCCTGGAAAAGGTCATCGGCCCGATGAGCACGATGATGGCCTGCCCACCCGGCAGTCAGAAAAAACGTGCTTTCGTTCCGGTCGTCGGTGACGGCTTCATGTTGCGCTACAACAGCAAGTTGCCAGTCGTGGTGTACGCGCCTTCGGACGTCGAAGTGCGCTATCGCATCTGGTCGGCGTCGGACAAAGTCGGCACCGCCCTGCAGGAATAACCGGAGCCCAGCCCTTGATTACTTGCCACGTCAGATATGTGATCGATCCTTATCAGTTGGCCGCGTTCGAGGCTTATGCCATAGCTTGGCTCGACATTGTTGAGCGTTTGGGCGGCACCCATCACGGCTACTTTCTGCCATCCGAGGGCGCGAGCAACATCGCTTACTGCCTGTTCAGCTTCCCGTCGCTGGCCGATTACGAAAGCTATCGGCATATCGCAATGACCGACTCGGAAAGCACCGCATTGGTAGCCGATCTGGTCGAGAAGAAATTCATTGTCAGTTACGAGCGCACGTTTCTGCGCCCGTTGCTGCCCTGATCAACATCACGCCGGCACGCCGCAAGCAGCGGCGCGCTCGGCAACATGGCGCAGGCTGTCGAAGTTGATGTTCGCCCCTGAATCGATGGCGATGAGAATCTGACCGCGAACGCCACTGCGCGCGACGTACTGCTTGATCCCCGCTACTGCCAGGGCACCGGATGGCTCGGTGATCGAACGGGTATCGTCGTAGATGTTCTTGATCGCGGCGCAGAGTTCATCGTTGCTGACCGTGATCACTTCATCTACGCAGAAGTGGCAAACTTCGAAGCCATATGCGCCGATCTGCGCCACTGCCACACCATCGGCGAAAGTACCAACGCTGGGCAAAACCACACGCTCATCCGCGCGCAAAGCCGCCTGCAGGCAGGCCGAGTGCTCAGACTCAACGCCGATGATCCGCACTTCCGGGCGCAAATATTTGACGTAAGCCGCGATGCCGGCGATCAAGCCGCCGCCGCCAACCGGGATGAAAATGGCGTCCAGCGCGCCTTGATGCTGCCGCAGGATCTCCATGGCCACGGTTCCTTGGCCGGCGATCACGTCTGGGTCATCGAACGGTGAAACGAACGTGCACCCCGTCTGCTCGGCCAATTGCAGCGCATGAGCCAAGGCAAACGGGAAGCTCTCGCCGTGCAGCAATGCTTGAGCACCGCGACTGCGCACGCCCAGTACTTTGAGCTCAGGAGTAGTGGACGGCATGACGATCGTCGCGGCAATGTTCAACTCCCGCGCCGCCAGCGCTACACCTTGCGCATGATTACCTGCCGATGCAGTGATTACTCCCCGAGCTTTCTGCTCATCGCTCAGTTGCACGAGCTTGTTGTAGGCACCACGAATTTTGAAAGAGAACGTCGGTTGCAGATCTTCGCGCTTGAGCAGAACCCGGTTGCCCAGTACTTCCGACAACGCCGGCGCCGACTGCAATGGTGTACGCAGCGCAATGTCGTAAACCGGCGCAGCCAGGATCTTTTTCACGTAGTGCTCAAGCAGTGCTTGCTGGTCGGGGCTGTGCGGCATGGTCGTCTCCTGACATTTTTCAGTACCCCGGAGACAGAAAGTAAAAACCCGCCTCTAGGGCGGGTTGGGTGCTGCAGTCGTGAGCTAGCCCGCCAAATGAGGAATGGCGGTAATAATGCTTGGCTGGCAGCGCGATACGATGAAAGTCATGGGCTGGAAATTAGCCTGTCGGCGGATGACAAGTCAATGGTCAATTGTGCGTCGCGCCGGTAGGCTGGCGATTCTGCTCATCACACCAAGGAAGGAAAGCATGATGCCCATCGCCCTGCCTCTCAGCGCTTTGCTCGCGTTCAGCGGCTACACCGTTTCGGTAATGCTCCAGGCTGAACAATCCCTGATCGACTTCGGCATCAGCCTTATGTCGCGGCCAGACACCGCGCAGGTGGTCATCGATCTGTATCTGCTGGCGACGCTCGCCGGGGTGTGGATGGTCAAGGACGCCAAGGGTCGCGGCCGATCGGTCTGGTCGGTGGTGCCGTATTTGCTGCTGACGGCCGTGTTCGTTTCGATAGGGCCGCTGTTGTATCTGGTGGTTCGCGGGATCCGAGACCGGCGCAAATAAGGCACGAAGGCGTCCGCCTGGCCCCACAAATTTGAATCTTTCGAATGACTGAACAGTCACTGCAAAAGAGCACAACAACTTCCGCTCCAAGCCGATGAAAGTGGAGATTGACCATGAATATCCGTCAAATGTTGTTCGCCGTCCCGCTGCTGGTCGCCGCCCTGTCCAGCCCTGCTGTTTTCGCCGTCGATGAAAGTGACGCCGTGAAAAAGCCTGAGTGTCCGAAAGGCCAGGTCTGGGACAGTAAAACCCAGCAGTGCGTATTGCAGACCAGCGGCTGACAGGAGCCCTGCTAGACTGGCCAAGGTTTTTATTCTCAGGAAGATCTGCCTGTGCCAATTTCGTCCCGCGCTGCATTACTGGTTATCGACGTTCAGAACGATTTCATTCCCGGCGGCCGATTACCGGTGCCTGAAGGTGAGCGGATTGTGCCGCTGATCAACCGGCTCGCGCGCCAGTTCAAGCAAGTCGTGATTGCTCAGGACTGGCACCCGAGTGGGCACATCTCGTTTGCATCCAGTCATCCCGGACGGCAGCCCTACGAGGTCATCCAATTGCCCTACGGCCCACAGACGCTGTGGCCCGAGCATTGTGTACAAGCCAGCGCCGGCGCCGAGTTGCATCCAGAACTGGATTTACCGCACGCGCAATTGATCATCCGCAAGGGCTGCAACCCCGACATCGACAGCTACTCGGCCTTTCTCGAAGCGGACCGAAGTACCACCACCGGGCTTGCCGGCTATTTGAAAGAGCGTGGCGTGGACACCGTTTATATGGTTGGCCTGGCCCTGGATTTCTGTGTGATGTTTTCGGCGCTGGACGCGCGGGCGGCGGGCTTCAATGCCTGTGTGGTGGTGGATGCTTGTCGGGCAATTGATCTGGACGGTTCGCTTGCGGCCGCCATTACGCGGATGCAAGAGGCCGGCGTCAGCCTGATTCAATCATCTGATATCCGTTAGGAGATTCAGGCCGTGGCCGGCAACCACAGCCTGAATCGCGCTCCACCCAAGGGCGAGCTCTCAACGGTCAACGTACCGTCCTGCGCTTCGAGCGCGCGACGGCTGATCGCCAGGCCAAGGCCGAAACCACCTGTCGCGCGATCACGACTGCGATCAAGTCGGTAGAAGGGTTCAAAGATCCGCTCGCGCTCGTCGTCGGGAATGCCGATGCCGTCATCGTCGACCCAGATTTCACAACCACCGGCGATGACCTGCACGCCAATCTGAATGCGTTTTTCGCAATAGCGCATGGCGTTGCGCAACAGGTTCTGAATGGCCCGGGCAGTCAGGCGCGGATCCAGTGCAAATCGTTCGAGCTGACCGTGCAGCAGAACGTCAATAATAATGTCTGGCGATTCCAGCTCCTCGTCGACACTGCCAAGAATGCTGTCGATAAACTCGTCCAGCGACACCTCGATGCGCTCGGGCGATTGTGCCGGGTTCTGCAAGCGGCTGTAGGAAAGCAATTCCAGCACCAATTCATCCAGCTCACGGATGTGCGCGACCAGGCTCTGCAAACGCTCGCGGCTGGCGGCGGGCAGGTCTTCGGACAACGCCAGGGCCAGGCCAAAATCCAGACGCGTCAGCGGTGTACGCAGCTCGTGGGAAACAGCGTTGAGCAGATCGCGTTGCTGGTTGAGCAGGTTTTCGATATCGCCCGCCATGGTGTCGAACACGTTGGCCAGGCTGCCAATGTTCGAACTCGGCGCGATTTTGGTCCGCTCGCTCAAATGGCCTTTGCCGAAGCGTTCGGCGGTGCCTTTCAAGCGCTCAAGATCGCGCCAGTGCGGCCGCAGCCAGAGCAACAGGCAGCCAAGCAACATGGCGCCGATCAGCACATTGATGCTCCAGTACAACAGATCGACGTCAACCGGATCGGGCGGCACGACCATGCGCACGGCCATGTCCGCATTCAACGGAGTCACCGCCAGCGTCCGCCAGCCCCAGTCGCCGATGCGCACGACGTTTTCACCACGGTGCAGACGTTCCTGCTCGATGGGCGTAAACGCCGGGTCATCAATTGGCGTCAGGACGATGTGCAACGGTTGGAATTCCTTGTCCATCGCCGCAGCAATCGCCGGCCACTGCTCTTGCGGCGCGGCATGGAACTGCTTGGTGATCAGCGACTGCAGGCCTCGGGAAAACTCCAGGTTGTAGGTGACGAATCGATCGCGAAAGACCATCACCACCAGATCCGGCACCAGATAGATCGCCGCGCTATAGGAGACGATCGTCACCAGATACAGGCGAAACAGGATGCGAAACATCAGCTCAGCATTCCCACTCGGAGCGGCTGAAAAGATAGCCCTTGCCCCACACGGTCTTGATCTTGCGCGCCTCGCCGGCGTGATCATCGAACTTGCGCCGCAGTTTGGAAATCGCCACATCCACCGAGCGGTCGGTGCCGTTGAATTCGATACCGCGCAGGCGCTGCAGAATCTGATCGCGACTCAACACTTCGCCGGCATGCCGGGCCAGCACTACGAGCAAATTGTATTCGCCGCTGGACAGCTCAACCGCTTGATCGCGCCAGGTCACGGTGCGCTCGGACAGATCAATGCACAGATTGCCCATGACAATGCGGTCATTGACCGCCAGCGGTTCGCCGAGGCTGCTACGCCGCAACAACGTGCGCACCCGCGCCAGCAGCACCCGGGGCTCGCAGGGTTTGGTGACGTAGTCGTCAGCGCCCATTTCCAGGCCCAGCACCTGATCATGACTGTCGTCGCGAGCCGTCAGCATGAGGATCGGCAGCGTCGCCGAATCAGCCCGCAACAAGCGGCACACTTGCAAACCATCGAGGCCCGGCAACATGAGGTCGAGAATAACCAGATCCGGCGGACTGATGCGCGCCCGCTCGCGCACATGGTCGCCACGGCCAATGACGCTGACGGAATAGCCGTTGCGCTCCAGATAGCTGGAGATCAGTTCGGCGAGGGCGGTGTCGTCTTCGACCAGGAGGATGTTGGGCATGGGGTGTTCCACATATTGCTGTGGTGAATGTCAGACCGCTTTCGCGAGCAAGCTCGCTCCCACATGGGTTTTGCATTGTTCGCAAACACATCTGGCAGCGCGAAAGTGGTTTAACCGTCACAAAAGAATTCAAGGATCGCAGGATATACGCCCCCGCCCGCTCCTGAGCAAAACCCTTACACAATTTCACACAGCAGCTACAAAGCTTCACCGCTAACCTCCCCGACTGGCCGTAGGATGCGGCCTTCAATATTGGGGGTTGTACATGTCTGGAAAATTGCTGGCCGGGCTCGGCCTGATCGCATTGGCGCTGACGCTGAGCGCGTGTGATTCGTCCTCGAACGCCGAAGAGCAAGCACCACCGGCCACGGTTCGCGTGGAGACCGTCAAAACCCAGCCGCTATCGATCAGCAGCGAGTTGAGCGGGCGCATCGCCGCGCCACGGATGGCCGAAGTGCGTGCGCGAGTCGCGGGTGTGGTGTTGCAGCGCACCTACCGCGAAGGCAGCGACGTGAAAAAGGGTGACGTGCTGTTCCGCATCGACCCGGCGCCGTTCAAGGCCGATCTGGACAGCGCAGAAGCTGCGCTGCGCAAAGCCGAGGCCAACGCCTTCCAGGCAAAACTGCAAGAGCAACGCTATGCGCAGTTGATCGAGGACCAGGCCATCAGCGGTCAGGACTACGACAACGCCCGCGCCGCTGCCCGGCAGACTGCCGCCGACGTCGCCGCCAGCAAGGCAGCGCTGGAACGGGCGAAGCTGAACCTCGGTTATGCCACCGTCACCGCGCCGATCTCAGGGCGTATCGGTCGCGCGCTGGTCACCGAAGGTGCGCTGGTCGGACAGAACGAAACCACGCCGCTGGCGCTGATACAGCAACTCGACCCGATCCATGCCGACCTGACCCAATCGACCCGAGAACTCAATGAACTGCGACGTGCGTTCCGTTCCGGGCAGTTGCAGCAAGTCGGCCAGGATCAGGCCAAGGCCACGCTGATTGAGGATGACGGCAGTCTGTATCCCTTGCCCGGCAAGCTGCTGTTCAGCGACATCACCGTCGATCCGGGCACGGGTCAGATCATCCTTCGCAGCGAATTTCCCAATCCGGATCTTGACCTGCTGCCGGGCAGTTTCATCCGCGTTCGCCTTGAGCAGGCAACCATCCAGAACGGCATCACCGTGCCGCAACGCGCAGTGCAGCGTGACAGCGCCGGCATTGCTCAAGTGCTGACCGTCGATGAGCAAATGCGCGTGGCGCAGCAACCGGTGCAACTGGGTGCAGTGCAGAACAATCGCTGGATCGTCACCGGCGGCCTGAAGCCCGGCGATCGTATCGTCATCGAAGGCCTGCAACACGCCCGTCCCGGGGAAAAAGTACAGATCGACGAAACCCCTCTTCCACTTGCCCAGAACGCTGGTCAGTAAGCAGGACGCTCTTTTATGCCGCAGTTCTTTATCGACCGCCCGGTGTTCGCCTGGGTAGTCGCCCTGTTCATCCTGTTGGCCGGTGCGCTGGCCATTCCGCAGTTGCCGGTCGCGCAATACCCCGACGTCGCACCGCCGCAAATCGAAATCTATGCTGTCTACCCCGGCGCCTCGGCGCAGACCGTCGATGAAAGCGTGGTCAGCCTGATCGAGGAAGAGCTCAACGGCGCTGACCACCTGCTCTATTTCGAATCGCAAAGCAGCCTCGGTAGCGCGACGATCAAAGCAACGTTCCAACCGGGTACCAATCCCGAGCTGGCGCAGGTCGATGTACAGAACCGCCTCAAGGTGGTCGAGTCGCGCCTGCCGCAAGCGGTCAATCAACAGGGTTTGCAGGTGGAGAAAGTCTCTTCCGGTTTCCTGTTGCTGATCACCCTGACCTCCAGCGACGGCAAACTTGATGACGTGGCGCTCAGCGATTATCTGGCGCGCAACGTGATGAACGAGATCAAACGTCTGGACGGTGTCGGCAAAGCGCAGCTGTACGGCGCCGAGCGAGCCATGCGCATCTGGATCGATCCGCAGAAGCTCATCGCCTTCAACCTGACGCCGGCTGATGTCAATGAAGCCATCGTCGCGCAGAACGCGCAGGTCTCGGCCGGCAGCATCGGCGACCTGCCGTCACCTTCGACGCAGGAAATCACCGCGACGATTCTGGTCAAAGGCCAATTGTCGACACCGCAGGAATTCGCCGACATCGTGCTCAAGGCCAATCGCGACGGCTCCACGGTGCGCATCGGTGATGTTGCGAGAGTCGAGATCGGTAGTCAGGATTACCAGTTCGGCACCCGTCTGAACGGCAAGCCATCTACCGCCGTCGGCGTGCAACTGTCACCGGGCGCGAACGCACTGAACACTGCCACGCTGGTGCGGGCGAAGATGGATGAACTGGCGCGCTACTTCCCGGCCGGCGTGGAATACAAGATCCCTTACGACACTTCGCCGTTCGTCAAAGTCTCGATCACCAAAGTGATCTATACCCTCGGCGAAGCGATGCTGCTGGTGTTTGCGGTGATGTTCCTGTTCCTGCAGAACGTGCGCTACACCCTGATCCCGACACTGGTGGTGCCGGTGGCGTTGATGGGCACTTTTGCGACCATGCTGGCGCTGGGCTTCTCGATCAACGTATTGACCATGTTTGGCATGGTATTGGCCATCGGCATTCTGGTGGATGACGCCATCGTTGTGGTGGAGAACGTCGAGCGCATCATGGCCAGCGAGGGCTTGTCGCCCAAGGACGCCACGCGCAAGGCGATGACGCAGATAACCGGGGCGATCATCGGCATCACCCTGGTGCTGGTCGCGGTGTTTATTCCGATGGCCTTCATGCAGGGTTCGGTCGGGGTCATTTATCAGCAGTTCTCACTGTCGATGGCCACCTCGATTCTGTTCTCGGCATTCCTCGCCCTGACCTTGACGCCAGCGCTGTGTGCGACATTGCTCAAACCCATTGCCAAGGGCGAGCATCACGAGAAGGCCGGTTTCTTTGGCTGGTTCAATCGCCGTTTCGAGCGGTTGACCGATCGCTACCAGGGTTGGGTCGGGTACGCGCTCAAGCGCACCGGTCGCTACTTGCTGATCTACGTCGTCCTGCTGATTGGACTCGGAATCTGTTTCGCGCGCCTGCCCTCTTCGTTTCTGCCGACCGAGGATCAGGGCTACACCATCACCGATATCCAGCTGCCGCCCGGCGCGACCAAGAACCGTACCGTGCAAGTGGCTGAACAGCTCGAAGCGCACAATGCCGGTGAGCCGGGAATCAGTGACAGCGTGGTCATTCTCGGATTCAGCTTTTCCGGTAGCGGGCAAAACGCAGCGCTGGCGTTTTCGACACTCAAGGATTGGTCTGAACGTGGCAGTGACGATGCCGCCAGCTCGATCGCCGACCGCGCCAATGCGGCCCTGAGCCAGATCAAGGACGCCATGGCCTTTTCGGTGCAACCGCCGCCGGTGGATGGCCTCGGCACTTCCAGCGGTTTCGAGTTTCGCCTGCAGGATCGCGGCGGCCTGGGGCATGCGACGTTGATGCAAGCGCGCACGGAACTGCTCGCCGCTGCGGAGAAAAGTCCGGTATTGATGAACGTCCGTGAAAGCGCTCTGGCCGAAGCGCCGCAAGTGCAGTTGATCGTCGACCGCAAGCAGGCGAATGCCCTGGGTGTGTCGTTTGCCGACATCGGCAATGTCCTGTCCACGGCGGTGGGTTCCAGCTACATCAACGATTTTCCCAATCAGGGCCGCATGCAGCGCGTGGTCGTGCAAGCCGAAGGCGATCAGCGCAGTCAGGTAGATGATTTGCTGAAAATGCACGTGCGCAATAACGCCGGGAACATGGTGCCGCTGTCGGCTTTCGTTCAGGCCAACTGGATACAAGGGCCTGCGCAGTTGACCCGGTATAACGGCTACCCGGCCATTGCGATCTCCGGCGAACCGTCGCCGGGGCATAGCACCGGTGAGGCCATGGCCGAAGTCGAGCGTCTGGTAGCGCTGGGGCCTAAAGGCCTGGGCCAGGAGTGGACCGGTCTGTCGCTGCAGGAGCGCCTGTCCGGCAATCAGGCGCCAATTCTGCTGGGCCTGTCGTTGCTGGTGGTGTTCCTGTGTCTGGCGGCGTTGTACGAGAGCTGGTCGATTCCGACCTCGGTGTTGCTGGTGGTGCCCTTGGGCGTACTGGGCGCGGTGTTGGCGGTGACGCTGCGCGGAATGCCCAACGATGTGTTTTTCAAGGTTGGCCTGATCACCATCATTGGCCTGTCGGCGAAGAACGCGATTCTGATCGTCGAGTTCGCCAAGAGCCTGTATGACGAGGGGCACGACCTGATCGACGCGACCTTGCAGGCAGCGCGCTTGCGGTTGCGGCCGATCGTGATGACCTCGCTGGCGTTCATTCTCGGCGTGGTGCCGTTGGCCATTGCCACCGGCGCCAGCTCGGCGAGCCAGCAGGCGATCGGCACGGGCGTGATCGGCGGGATGATTACGGCGACGCTGGCGATTATCTTTGTGCCGGTGTTCTTCGTCGTGGTCATGAAGCTCGTACAACGATTTACCAAATAGCACTGATCCAATTGTAGGAGCGGCCGAAGGCCGCGATCTTTTGACTTTGCTTTTAAAAGATCAAAAGATCGCGGCCTTCGGCAGCTCCTACAAAAGCCGGATCGCCTGCGCTATGGTGCGCTGACAGTTCACCAACGTGAGTCACCATGCGCTTCCTCGCCCGCACCCACCCTCGCCTTTCCGCTGCCGCCCTGCTCGGTCTTGCCACCGGTCTGCTGGCCCCTGCCGATTCCATCGTCAGCAAAATCCTCAGCGGCTGGAACGCGGGTGTCTGGACTTATCTGATCCTGATGCTCTGGCTGACCGTGCGCGCCAAGGCACCGGACGTCAAACGCATCGCTGAAGTCGAAGACGAGAACGCCGGCCTGGTGCTGTTCGTGGTGTGCATTGCCGCGCTGGCGAGCCTGGCCACCATTACCCTCGAACTGGCCGGCAGCAAGGACCTGGATAGCAGCCAGAAACTGCTGCATTACGCGTTCACCGCACTAACGGTGATCGGTTCATGGCTGCTGATCGGTGTGATTTTCTGCGTGCACTACGCCAGATTGTTTTACACCTGGGACGGCAAGGAGCCGGCACTGCGTTTCGCCGAAGGGCTGACTACGCCCAATTACTGGGATTTCCTGTACTTCTCCTTCACCATCGGCGTCGCTGTGCAAACTTCGGATGTAGGCGTCGCAACGCGGGGCATGCGCAAAATCGTCCTGGCGCAGTCGCTGATCGGCTTTGTGTTCAACACTGCGATTCTGGGTTTTTCCATCAATATCGCCGCCGGTTTGTTTGGTTAGCGAATCACCCGTCCGTCGGTATCAGATGCCGCCCGGGTGATCATTTACTTGACGACAGATTTGTTTCTGGTGTTTCCTGAAACCGGTTTCAGAGCAGCCGTTGCTCCTAAACCTATAAATCCAATAACAAGGTTTCAGCCTGTGAACGACTTTTCCGCCGCCCAGCGCAGCCGCGTGACGATGCTTGATGTTGCCGAACGCGCTGGCGTGTCAAAGGCCAGTGTCTCGCGCTTTATCGGCGATGACCGCGCGCTGCTCTCCGATGCAATCGCCTTGCGCATCGAGCAGGCCATAAACGAACTCGGCTACAGCCCCAACCAAATGGCCCGTGGCTTGAAGCGCGGGCGTACGCGCCTGATCGGCATGCTGGTCGCCGATATCCGTAACCCTTATTCGATTGCCGTGATGCACGGGGTGGAAACCGCCTGCCGTGCGCACGGCTACAGTCTGGTGGTGTGCAACACCGATCGCGATGACGAGCAGGAGCGCCAGCATCTGGCGCTCCTGCGCTCGTACAACATCGAGGGGCTGATCGTGAACACGCTGGGCCACCATCGTGACGAATTGCACGAGCTGCGCCGCGAGATGCCGCTGGTGCTGGTGGATCGCAAGGTCAAAGGCATCGACAGCGACATGGTCGGGTTGAACAACCCGCAAGCGGTTGAGATGGCGCTCGTCCACCTTGAACAGCGTGGCTATCGGGATCTTCTGCTGGTCACCGAACCATTTGACGGCACCAGTTCGCGGGTCGAGCGGGTCAGCAGTTTTCAGGCGCAGATCGCTCAGCGTTCAGGGTTAACCGGGGCAGTTGTTGAAACTGATGATGATCTGGCGAGCCAACTTCAGACGTTCATGAACAACACCAATGCCGGGCCGAAAGCGCTGTTTTGCGCCAATGGTGTGGCAGCGTTAGCCGCGACGACGGCGTTGCACCAAATGGGTTGCCGGTTGTTCGAGGATGTCGGGCTCATCGCCCTGGATGATCTCGACTGGTACCCGTTGGTGAGTAGCGGGATTACTGCGCTGGCGCAGCCTACACAGGAAATTGGCGCGCGAGCGTTTGAGTGTCTGCTCAAGCGTTTGCGTGGGGATGATGCGGCGGCACGGGTGGTGGATTTCGCACCGTTGCTGATCGAGCGGGGCTCGACCCGAGGAGTTGATGTCTGAACTACTCGCGAATGCGCAGGGACAACACAGAAACACCTGATATTTTTTTGAACAAAAATGAAACCGGTTTCAGAGGTCGATAACAATGAATAAACCAGCCGTTTCCATCAGTCTGTCCAGCTACGGTGCCGAGGTCGTGCGCCAGCGTGGGCAGGATGCTTTTGTCGACATTCTCGCGGCCGCCGGCGCCAATCGCATCGAGTGGCGCGAAGAGTTGCTGACCCGCGAAGACCCGGCGCAACTGGCTCAGGCCACTCGGGCGCAAGGCTTGCAAAGTATCTATTCCTCGCCCACAGAACTGTGGCTGGCAGGGCAAGCGCAACCGAATCCCGAATTGATGACCGCACTTCAACAAGCTCAGACGTTTGGGTCGAAGTGGCTGAAAGTCTCGCTCGGCTACTTCACTGACAACTCTGACTTGCGAGCGCTGGCCGAGCGACTCCAGCAGAGCCCGGTGCATCTGCTGGTGGAGAACGACCAGACTTTGCACGGCGGACGCATTGAGCCGTTTCAGCGTTTCTTCGCCGCCGTCGAGCAACACAACCTGCCGATCAAAATGACGTTCGACATTGGCAACTGGCACTGGCAGGACCAATCCGCCGCCAGCGCCGCACGCGCGCTCGGCCGGCACGTCGGTTATGTGCATTGCAAAGCCGTGGCCCGCCGCGCCGACGGCAAACTGGTCGCCGTGCCACCGGCCATCAGCGACCTGCATCTGTGGGAACAACTGCTGCGGCACATGGACCAAGGCGTTATGCGCGCCGCCGAATATCCGCTGCAAGGCGATGACCTGGTGCAGCTGACCCGCGAGCACGTCGCCGCTCTCGCCCGCTTGGGTCAATCGCGCCTGGAGCCAGCTCATGTCTGAGATCGATATTCTTTCCTTTGGGGAAACCATGGCGATGCTGGTCGCCGAGCAGACCGGCGATCTGGCGCAGGTCGAGCACTTTCACAAACGCATTGCCGGAGCCGACAGCAATGTCGCGATCGGCTTGTCGCGTCTGGGTTTCAACGTCGCGTGGCTGAGCCGGGTCGGGAATGATTCGCTCGGGCGCTATGTGGTCGAGACGCTGATCAAAGAAGGTCTGGATTGCAGCCACGTCGAAGTCGATGAAAACCGTCCCACCGGGTTCCAGTTCAAATCGCGCAACGACGATGGTAGCGACCCGCAGGTCGAGTATTTTCGGCGCGGCTCAGCGGCCAGTCATCTGTCGCCGCACTCCATCACCGACAGCCTGCTCAGCGCCCGCCATCTGCACGCCACCGGCATTCCACCGGCGCTGTCCGCTTCGGCGCGGGAAATGTCCTTGGAACTGATGACTCGGATGCGCAACGCCGGGCGTAGCGTGTCGTTCGACCCGAATCTTCGCCCAAGCCTGTGGGCCAGCGAGGGCGAGATGATCCGCGAAGTCAACCGCCTCGCCGCTCTCGCCCACTGGGTGCTGCCGGGGTTGAGCGAAGGTCGTTTGCTCACCGGTTTCGACGACCCGGCGGACATCGCGGCGTTTTACCTGGATCAAGGCGCCGAAGCGGTAGCGATCAAGCTCGGGCCTGAAGGGGCTTATTACCGCACGCAGCTGGATCAGGGCTTTGTGGCTGGCGTGCCGGTGACGAATGTGGTCGATACGGTAGGCGCAGGCGATGGTTTTGCGGTGGGGATGATCAGCGCCCTGCTCGAGCATCAGAGCTTTGCCGAGGCCGTGCAGCGGGCGAACTGGATTGGCAGTCGCGCGGTGCAGAGTCGTGGCGATATGGAAGGGTTGCCCACTCGCCTGGAGTTAGCCGCTGAATTCGAGGTCGCTTTCGCGAGCAAGCCCGCTCCCACAGGTTTTGTGTACACCACGG
>Ga0308159_1003832_pt1 | contig 14503 bp, 11 predicted proteins | sample PhyCR1_FD_201040 | JGI IMG/M metagenome (GOLD analysis project Ga0308159, IMG submission 201040) | Phyllosphere microbial communities from UC Gill Tract Community Farm, Albany, California, United States - DLSLC.R1 | ecosystem: Host-associated > Plants > Phyllosphere > Unclassified | place: USA... | reverse complement strand
AGAACCTGCTCAAGCACGGCCAGACCGCCGCGCCCGGCACGCGCGAAGACCTGGGCAAGTTCATCGGGACCGAATACGCCAAGTGGGGGCGGATCGTGCGGGAGCGGAAGATCACGGCGGATTGATCCTCGGCAGGCTGTCGGCAGGCCATTCGTCGCGGATCGCGCCGCCGCCCGTGGGCAGCGCGCCGCGATGGCTCAGCGCAGCGCCAGCCCGGCCGTCCTGATGGCCTGCGCGTAGCGCGGCTGTTCCGATCGCAGGCTCTGCGCGAGGTCGTCGGGCGATCCGCCGGCCACCTGGAAGCCCTGGGACTCCAGCTGGGCACGCACGTCGGGCGCCTGCAGCACGGTGGCGAGGTCGCGGTTGATCTTCGCCACGATGGCCGGCGGGGTGCCGGCCGGCGCGAAGTAGCCCTGCCAGCTCTCCACCGAAAACCCCGCCGGCCCTCCGGCTTCGGCCACGGTGGGCACTGCGGGAAGGGCGGGAGACCGGTAGCTGGTGGTCACCGCCAGCGGCCGCAGCTTGCCTGCGCGCACGTGGTCGGTCACCGCGGCCAGCGTGATCAGCGTCGCGTCCGTGTGGCCCGCCAGGACATCCACCGTGGCCGGGCCGCCGCCGGGGTAGGGGATGTAGTTCACCCGGGCGCCCGTTTCCTGCGACAGGATCTCGTGCGCCACGTGGGCGATGCCGCCGTTGCCAGGCAGGCCCAGGCTGATGCTTTCCGGCCTGGCCCGGGCCCGCGCCACGTAGTCGGCCAGGCTGGTGATGCCGGTGCCGGGATGCACCACCAGGATCTGCGGATTCACCACTGCCTTGATGATGGGCGTGAAGCTTTTGTTCGTGTCGTAGGGCAGCGCCCGGAATAGGATCCCGTTGAGCGTGAGCCCCTCGCCCTGCTGCAGCAGCGTGTAGCCGTCCGGCGCCGCCTTGGCCACCCGGGCCGCGCCGATGGTGCCGCTGGCACCGGCCACGTTCTCCACGATGACGCTCTGGCCCCAGAGTGCGCCGAGCCGGTCGGCCAGCGTGCGGGTGAGCTTGTCCGCGCTGCCGCCGGCGGCCACGGGAACGATGATGCGCACAGGCTTCGAGGGGAACCCGGCCGCCGCGTCCGAGGCGGCGTGCGAACGGGAGGCGTGGAGGGTGGCGGCGGCGAAGGCGGCCAGCGCGAGCGCTGCGGTGGCGGCCGTGAACACGGTCTTTCGGGAGGGGAGCATGGTGCGGACCTGGGGAATGGCAAGGGAAACGAAATGGCCCGGACATGCCGGGAGCCTGCGGTCAGCCTAGGCCGGCGTTTCCTGCGGGGAAACGAAGATTTGCGACTATGGATATGACGCCAGCGCGCTTGGCGTGCGGGCGCTCGCCGCCGCGGCAGGCCCGCCTGCCGCATATCGATAGCCGGTTTCCTTCGTTGGCGAACGGTGCCCTGGATGCCTAACGTAGGGGTCGCTCTTGCCAAAGGCTCCCATGACCCAGACCTCCCTCTCCCTCGATTTCTCCGGCAGCGACGTCGCCAGCCGCCGCGCTGCCGCCGTGGCGGCCTTCATCGCCACCGCGCGCCGGCTGATCCCCGATCCCGAAGCCGCCACGCCCGACCAACTGCGCGCCGTGGCCGCGGCGCTCGAACAGCTCGGCCTGCAGCGCGATCTGTTCCCCGCGGAGCACTTTCCCGTCTCGGAAGACAACCCCGCGCAGGTCTACCGCCTGAGCGAAGAGCCGGGCTGGCGCCACGCGCTCTACGTCTCGGCCGGCCTGCCGGGCAAGGCCCAGCCGCCGCACGACCACACCACCTGGGCGATCATCGCCGGCATCTCCGGCAACGAGCGCAACGTGTTCTACGAGCGCAGCCCCACGGCAGACCCGGCGCGCGACGCGCTCGCGGCGGAGAAAACCGTGGACGTGGTCCGGGGCGTTTCGGTGCAGCTCTCGCCCACCGACGTGCACACCATCGAACTCGTGGGCGACGAGCCCGGCCTGCACCTGCACTTCTACGGCCGCGCGCTGGACCGCATGCCCGGCCGCGTGGTGTTCGAGACCCGCGAGGGCGGCACCTACCGCACCTTCGGTCCCCCGAAATCCATCCGCCATGCGCTCGTCACGCCCCAGGCGCTCAAGGCCGCGCTGCACGACGGCGAGGAGATCGCCGTGCTCGACGTGCGCGAGACCGGCGTGTTTGCGCACCGCCACATCCTGTTCGCGGCCTCCGCCCCGGCGTGGCGGCTGGAATGGCTGATCGACCGGCTGGTGCCGCGCCGCGGCACGCGCACCGTGCTGGTCGACGGCGACGAAACACTGGCCCACGAGGCCGCCGCCAAGCTGGTGCGCCTGGGCTGGCGCAACGTCTCCGTGCTAGCCGGCGGCACCGAAGGCTGGGCCGCCGCCGGCTACGAGATCTTCAGCGGCACCAACGTGCCCAGCAAGGCCTTCGGCGAAGTCATCGAGCATGAGAAGCACACGCCCTGGATCGACGCGGGCGAGCTGCACGAACGCATCGCGCGCGGCGACGACATCGTGGTGGTGGACAGCCGCACGCCCGAGGAATTCGCCGCCTTCAGCCTGCCGTTCGCGCACAGCGTGCCGGGCGCCGAGCTGGTCTACCGCATCGGCGAGCTGGCGCCCGACCCCGGGACCTTCGTGGTGGTGAACTGCGCGGGCCGCACGCGCAGCATCGTCGGCGCGCAGACGCTGATCGATGCCGGCATTCCCAACCGTGTGGCCTCGTTGCGCAACGGCACCATGGACTGGCTGCTCACCGGGCGCACGCTCGCCCACGGCCGTTCCACGCCACTGCCCGAGCCCTCGCCTGGCACCCTGGCCGCCGCCCGGGAGCGCGCCGCCGCGGTGGCGCAGCGCGCCGGGGTGCAGCGCATCGACGCCGCCGGCCTGGCGCGGCTGGAGGCCGCAGCGCAGTCGCAGGAGCGCACGCTCTACCGATTCGACGTGCGCACGCGCGAGGAATACGAGGCTGGCCACCTGGAGGGCTGGCGCTGGGCCCCTGGCGGCCAGCTGGTGCAGGCCACCGATGAATACGCCGCCACGCGCGGCGCGCGCATCGTGCTCGCCGACTGGGACGGCGTTCGGGCCCTCACCACCGGCGCCTGGCTCGCGCAGTTGGGCGGCCACGAAGTGTTCGTGTTCGCGCCGCCGCCCCTGGCCACGCTGGAGACCGGGCCCGAGCCGGTGCGCGTGCTCGCATCGCATGCCGGGCCCGTGCCGCTGGTTTCGCCGCAGCAGGCCCGGGCCCTGCTGGAGCAGGGTCGCGCCGCCGTCTTCGACGTGGACCGGCGCGCTGCCTTCGAGCGCCAGCACATCGCCGGCGCGCGCTTCGCCGTGCCCGATCGCCTCGCCGCCTTCGTGGCCGACCTGCCCGCTGGCCAGGCCGTGCTGCTCACCTCGCCCGACGGCCTGCTGCCCCGCACCGTGGCGCCCGAACTGGCCGCCCGCACCGGCCGCGACGTGCGTGCCATCGCCGGCGGCACCGCCGCCTGGGCTGCTGCCGGCCTGCCGGTGGAAGCAGGCGATGCCGGCGTGCTCACCGGCGACGACGATCATTGGTACAGCCCGTATGCGCACCGGGACCTGCACCTGCGGGACGCGGGCTTCCGCGCATACCTGGACTGGGAGCTGGGCCTGGTGGCGCAGCTGGAGCGGGAAGGGCAGACGGGCATCCGGCTGGTGGGGGCGGCTGCATAGCCTGCGCCTGCCGGGCCGTGCTATCGATCACCGCGCTGTGGCCGCGGGATCATCGCGCGACCACTGCGACTGCGCGGCCTGCTGCAGGAACCACCGCCTCGCCTGCGCCACCGACTCCGGGTGGCGCTGCTTGCGCGGGCACACGAGGTAGTAGCCCGCATCGGTGCGGAGCGTGTCCGGGAACGGCTGCACCAGACGCCCCGCGGCCAGATCCTGCGCCACGAACTGCTCCTGTACCAGGGCCAGGCCCTGGCCCATCAGCGCCGCGTCGATCGCCAGCGTCGTCTGGTTGAACCGGATCGGCTGCGCCAGGTTCGCGGGCAGGAAGCCGGCGGACGGACACCGTTCGAAGTACTCCTCCCACGACGATTGTCCGTCGTGCAGCAGCGTGGTGCGGCCGGCACCCTCCCACTGTGACTGCGCCTGCGGACTTCCCACGGCCACGAGGCACTCCTCGAACAATAGGTCGGCCTGCAGCCCCGGGCCGAACGGCGGCCGGCCGTACCGCACGGCCAGGTCGATCGCCTCCGTCTGGAAGTGCGAGATCCGCTCTGTCGACAGCACGCGCAACTCCGTCGCCGGATGGGCCTCCGTATAGGCCCCCAGCCGCGGCATGAGCCACTTGGTGGCGAAGGTCGGCGTCACGCTCACCGTCAGGTGCCCGGGCTCGGGCCGCAGGCCCCGCGTAGCCTCCGCGAGCAGGTCGAACGCGCGGCGCACGCTGGCCACATAGCGCTGCCCGTTGGCCGTCAGCACCAGCGTGCGTGGATGCCGCTCGAACAGCTTCATGCCCAGCTCGGCTTCCAGCGCGCGGATCTGCTGCGCCACCGCGCCCTGCGTCACGCCCAGTTCCTGCCCGGCCAGCCGGAAGTTGAGATGGCGGCTCGCCACCTCGAAGGCGCGCAGGGCATTGAGCGAGGGAAGGCGGTCCAGGGGCGTGGTCATGGGTGTAGATTTTCTACTGGATCGGAGCAGCCTGCCTGCCGCAATCTCTTGACCTGAAAGCACCGCGCGATTCCACAATCAATGGACTCCCTATGGTGGCATGCAAGGACGGTCATGATGAAGACGGAGATGGTGATGGCAGTAGAAAAAAAGGTGGCATTGGTCACCGCGGGCGGATCCGGCATCGGGGCGGCAGCGGCACGCCGGCTGGCGGCGGACGGCTTCCACGTCGGCATCCTCTCGTCGTCCGGCAAGGGCGAGGCGCTGGCCGAAGAACTCGGCGGTGTGGGCGTGACCGGATCGAACCAGTCGCTGGAAGATCTCGGCACCCTGGTGGAGCGGGCGGAACAACGGTGGGGCCGCATCGACGTACTGGTCAACAGCGCGGGCCACGGCCCCCGAGCCCCGCTGCTGGAACTCTCCGACGAGCACTGGCTGCAGGGCATGGACACCTACCTGCTGAACGTGGTGCGGCCCACGCGGCTCGTGGTGCCGCGCATGCAGCGGCAGGGCGAGGGCGGCGCGATCATCAACATCTCCTCGGCCTGGGCGCTGGAGCCCAGCGCGCTGTTCCCGGCCTCGTCCGTCATGCGCGCGGGCCTTGCCGCGTTCACCCGCATCTTCGTGGACAGCTTTTCACGCGACAACATCCGCATGAACAACGTCCTGCCGGGCTGGATCGACAGCCTGCCCGAATGGGAGGGGCGCCGCGCGGCGATTCCTCTGGGGCGGTACGGCCGGGTGGAGGAGGTGGCGGCGACGGTGGCGTTCCTGGCGTCGGCGGGCGCGGGCTACATCACGGGGCAGAGTTTGCGGGTGGATGGAGGGGTGACGCGGGCGGGGTGAGGTTTGATTGAGGGCGGTTGGTCGGCAGCCAGTTCGTTGAGGCGGCGGTAGTCCGCTTGAGGCTGGTTGCTGCCGTTGGACACCTGGAAGCTAGATGCCTGCAGCAACGCTGACAGCGGTCATTTAGAACCGAGCGCGCTAGGCAAATGAGCCGGTGGCCGAGAGGTTAGCGTGATGTTGCCGGCGTCCTGACTGTTCCTATGTACGATGCCTTCAAACAAGGTGGCGCGCTCCCCAGGGCTGGTGCACTACTTCGCGTTGCGCTGCTGATTCAACGCGAGCAGGCGGCGCAGGATTTCTTCATCGGGCATTTGCGCTGTGTAGTCCGTCCAGCCGTAAGCGGTGGCGACAGCCTTGTCCAGCGCTTCGTGCGCCAGCGTCAACCACGCTGGGCTAGCGTTGTAGAGGTTTGTAAGAGTGCGCTTCTTGAGATCGCCTTCATGTCCCGGCTTGGCTACCGGCCGCGCCGGGAATCCGGCGGCCTGTTCTTCAGGAGTGAGGGTCCAATCGGTCCATTCGGGCGGGTTGAGGTAGTGGTCGCGCGGCTTGAATAGTTCTTTTGCCGCTGTTGCGATTGCCTTTGCCCTTTGATCCCCTGCGTATGCGGCGGCGGGGATGTTGGGGGTTAAGCCCTCTGGAAACGGGAAGGTTTCGAAGCACGTGGTGTGCGTGTAACGCGGCCGATCTTCAAGCGCCGAGCCGCTACGCAACGCCCAGACTTCGTGAATGCGGGACTGAAGGACTCCAATGGCGGTGTCGTCATCACGAGCTATGACGACAAGCGCATCACCTGGGGTGACGGCAGGGCTTGTCCACGCGCAGAGGTAGTGTTTGGCGTGGCGCGGAATCGAGATGTAACGCGAAAGCCCTTTGAGTGCGGCGAACATTTCCGGTCGAGGCCAAGCGAACTGCCACCACGGGTACTTCTGAAAGTCGTTGAAGCGATCAGTATGCTGCCGATGCAAGCGCACGTTCGAGATGGCCGCAAACGGTTTGTCGAACATGGCGGCTGCCTTCTCATCGCGGCCCACGAAGTTGACGGTGTACCTATCGAGCGGGCGGGACGTGATGTCATCCGCACCTAGATAGGGGCGAACAACGGCGGCCATGGGCTCCCCATCCATCGTTGCTGGCTCTTGAAGCATTTTTCTGGCTTCGTTTCCTTCCAAGTTGAAGGTGGCCGCCGGCAAACCAAGCTTCTCTCGCAGCGTCCTTCGCACTGACGCTGATGGCGTGACGCCCTGAAACGACCTGTTCAAGTTTTCAGGCAACTTAGGTGCTCTTGTCACATCGATGTCCGCTGTGAGGTCTGCGTGAATGGCTACGACTTCAATCCCATCAAGTTGCGGCTTCATCGCGCTCTGTCCAAACCCGGTCATGGAGACCCGCACAGCCGCGCCGTTGTCCCACCACTCTTCGTCGCTCCAAGCTAGGAAGATGCGCGACTTCTCCTGGATGCGTCTGAGAACCTCGCGGTTCGCGCCGCCTCGAATGGAGTTCGTGGAAACCAGACCTGCCGCTTGGAGGTCCCCTGCTTCGATCTGCAAACGTGCCTTCTCAAACCAGAAACAGACCAAGTCCACGCCGTCCAATTTGCGGTCTTGATAGGCTAGACGCAATGCGTCCACGTAAGGCCCAGTCAACTCGCCGCGCATCCTCTTATTGCCGATGAACGGAGGGTTGCCGACAACCACATCCGCGTTGGGCCACACGGCCTCGCTGCCGTCGGTGTTCAGCAGAGCGTCCCGGTGTTCGATACCGTCCAACGGCTTCAGAATAGGGTTTAGGCTGTGCTGCCAGCCGTTCTGCCGGCACCATTGGATGTCGCCAATCCACACCGTGACCCGTGCAAGTTCGGCTGCGAACTCGTTGATCTCCAGACCCAAAATGTTGTGCGGGCCGGTCTGCAAACTGACCTCGGCCTGAAGACCCAGTTCCTGCGCTTCGACCTGCGACCTTTTCTCAACATCGCGCAGGGCCTTTAGCGCTAAATAGAGAAAGTTGCCGCTCCCGCAGGCCGGGTCCAGAACCCGAAATTCGGCCAGACGAAGCAGGAAGCCCTGATAGAGCCCTTGGCCCTCTTGCAGGGCGGCATTTGCCCGGAACTTCTTGCCGGCTTTCACCATACTGAACTTGGGGGCGACCTTGGCGATTTTTTCTCGCACGGCCTCCCACTCAAGCAAGAGCGGATCGCGCACGAGAGGTTCCACCAGCTTCGCTATGGTGCCTGTGTCGGTGTAGTGCGCTCCTAGAGCCGCGCGGCTGCTACCAAGGCCACGTTCGAACAGTGTGCCGAAGATTGTGGGATCAATCGCGCGCCAGTCCATGTCGGCGGAGGCAGAGCGCAGTGTTTCCAGATCGCTGGCTGTGAGCGCCGGAACCGCGATGTGCTTGAACAAGCCGCCGTTGAACCATGCGATATCGTCGTTGCCGTACTCGCCTCCGGGTTCCTGCATCGCCTTGAACAGCTTCGCGATGCGGTCTGCGGCCTTGGCCGCGTCATCCTTGGCTGCGGCGAGCAAGGTCGTGAAAATCTTGGTCGGCAGCAGCCCTTCGTCTTCGGCGAACATGCAAAACAGACACTGCACCAAAAAGTGCGCAACCTGATTGCTGTCGGCCCCGCGTTGGCGCATTGTCTCGGCCAGCCCGGCATAGCGCTGGGCGGCTTCTTCAGTAACAGCAGCGGTGGACTTTTCTGGCCGCAGCTTCAGCGGCTCTGTAAAAACCCATCTAAGGATTTGCCGCTTGCCGTCATCCACCAGATCTTCGATGCGGATTTCCCGCGGTTCGTCTGGATAGCCCGTGAAGGCGGTGTGGATGATGATGCGCTCGCGGTCGCAAACCACCAGCAACGGTGGGCTTTCGAGTTGCAGCGAGTAGTCGGTGAGTTGCTTGAGTGCCTTGTCGAGGTCGCGGCCTGGCTTCTTGTTCTCCCAGGCGAAGTGGTTGCGCTTCCACACATCGGCCCAGCCATCCTTGCCGCTGGACTTCTTGGCGCCGCGCTCGAAGCAATAGTTTTCATGGTCGCGCGGCTTGTCTACGCCGAGCAATTCGCACAAATCATCAAAATGGGCCTGCGCTCCCGCGCGTTCGGTAAGCTTGTTGTTTTGCCAGCGGACGATAAATTGGGCGGGAGTCATTCGAGTTGTTGTGGATCTGTAGAACTGCGGACCGGAGGTAGGGGCCGAGGTGACCCTGCTGATCATGCAACATTTCGTAGAGTCGGTGCACGTTGCCACGCCACGCCAGACGTTTTCACTCAAACCTATGACTTGTGGTGGCAATCGGCTTGCAGTCGCTCGTTTTGGTACAAAAGGAAGACGGCTTAAGCTGCAAAGCTGTCATCGCTTCTCACGCAGCCGCCAACCACCCCCGTCGCCACCTTCCCCAACGCCTGCCCCAGATCCCCGATCAAATCCTCCGGATCCTCCAACCCCACATGCAGCCGCACCACCGGCGCATTCCCCGTCCACGCACTGTGCTCCCGCAAGCGCTCCGGCTGCGCCACCAGCGCCAGGCTCTCGTACCCGCCCCACGACGCCCCGATGCCGAAGAACCGCAGGGCATCCACGAACGCATTCGCGCCGCGCGCATCCACGCCGCCGTGGCCATTCCCGCCGTTGCCGTCCGCGAACGCGAACGACACCAGCCCGCTCGCCCCGCTGAAATCCCGCTTCCACAGCGCATGTCCCGGGTCGGAGGGCAGGGCCGGATAGAACACGCGCCCGACCTGCAGCTGCTCCTGCAGCCACTCCGCCACCCGCGTGGCGTGGCGCTGGTGCTGGGCCAGGCGCACGGGCAGGGTGCGCACGCCGCGCAGGGCCAGGTAGGCGTCGTCGGCGCCCACGGTGAGGCCGAGCGCTTCGTAGGCGGTGGCGATCCGCTCTGTGAGCTCTTCCGAATCGGTGACCACGGTGCCCTGCATCACGTCCGAGTGGCCGGCGATGTACTTGGTGGCCGCCTGGACCGAGATGTTCGCGCCCAGCGCCAGGGGCTGCAAGAACCAGCCGCCGCTCCAGGTGTTGTCCGTGGCCAGGGGAATGCCATGGGCGCGCGCCACGGCGGCGATGGCGGGCAAATCCAGCACCTCGTAGAGCAGCGAACTGGGCGATTCGACGTAGATCAGCCGGGTGTTCGGCCGGATCTTCGCGGCCAGGTCGCCCTGCGAGGGCGAGAAGTATTCGAGCGTGATGCCCAGGCGCTGCAGCAGCGTGGCGTCCACGCGCCGCACGGGCGAATACACGCTGTCGGCCACCAGGGCGTGGTCGCCGGGCGAGAGCAGGGCGACCAGCACCAGCGTGATGGCGGCCAGCCCCGAGGGCGCCAGGAATGCGCGGTGGCCCCCTTCCAGCGCGGTGACGGCGTCCTCCAGCGCGCGGTGCGTGTCCAGCCCGTGGCGGCCGTACGAGGCCACGCGCTCGCCCGCGGTGCGGCGATGGTGGTGGTCCGCATAGTCCGCGGTGCTGCCGAAGCGCACGGTGCTGGTGCGCACCACGGGCACGTTCACGGGGCCGGAGCCGCCCCGCAGCGCGGGTGCCCCGGCATGCAGCAGCCGGGTGGCGGCGCCGATCGGAGCGTGGTGGCCGCCGTTGCCATGGCTGTGGCCGCCGCTCATGCCACGGCCACGCTGGGGCGGAAGTAGGCCGCGTTGTAGTTCTTCACTTCGCCGGTGTCGGGGTCGATCGCGACGCGGCCCGTAAGGGTTTCCAGCGGCTGGCCGTACAGGTGGAAGTGCAGCGTGGGCTCGGTGCCTACCACGGCGATGCTGTGGATGTCGTCGGGCAGGAAGGCGATGGAGGCGCCGGGCTGCACGGTGAATTCCTGCGCCAGGTGGATGCGGGCGCGGGCGGGGTCGCTGCGGTCGTCGGTGCGTTCGTAGAGGCGGTTCACCTCCTGGCCTTCCACGGCCACGATCACGGCCCAGGTGGTGTGGTCGTGCGGTGCGGTGGTCTTGCCGGGGTTGATCGAGTTCAAATAGAGCGCCAGGCCGCCGTCGCCGTCCTCGGGGTTGAGCCGGTAACGCGTGGAGGCGCCCACGCCGGCCGTCTCGTCAGGAGGCGGGAAATCCGTGCGGCTGAACAGGTCCTTGTGCGCTGCCAGCTGCTCCAGCCGTGCGGCGATGGCCGAGAGCGCGGCGCGGTCGGGCGTGCCTTGCGCGGTGAGGCGGCGCACGTCCGCCAGTACGGCATCGACGGCCTGGCGGCGGCGCTCGGCGAGGACGGTCGGGGTGAAGGAATGGGCGGTCGTCGTTGTCATGGTCTTCTTTCCGGATGAGGTGGGGGCGGTCAGAGTGCGAAGCGCAACTGGTTGAACGCGAGCGGAGGGCTCGCGGGCGTCTCGCGCGTGCGCGGACCTTCGCCCAGCGCGCGCTGCAGGAACTCGCGGGTGCGCGGGCTGCGCGGGTCGCCGAAGATCTGCGCGGCAGGGCCGTGTTCGACGATGCGGCCGGCTTCGGTGAAGTACACGCGGTCGCTGACTTCTTCGGCGAACCGCATCTCGTGCGTGACGAGTACGCAGGTCATGCCGTCCTTCACCAGGTCGCGGATCACCGTGAGCACCTCGCCGACGGTTTCCGGGTCGAGCGCGGAAGTGACCTCGTCGAACAGGATCAGCTCGGGCCGCATGGCGAGCGCGCGGGCGATGGCGACGCGCTGCTGCTGGCCGCCCGAGAGTTCGCCGGGGTAGGCGTTCTCCTTGTGCGACAGGCGCACCTTGTCGAGCAGGGCGCGTGCCTCGTTCCGGGCCTCGGCCCGGTCGCGGCCCACGACGCGGGTGGGCGCGATCACCAGGTTCTCCAGCACGGTGAGGTGCGGGAACAGGTTGTACTGCTGGAACACGAAACCCACGCGCTTGCGCAGCGCGATCAGCGCGGCCTCGGTGTGCAGAGTATGGACAAGTGTGTCGCCCACCACGATCTCGCCGCGCTGCGGCCGCAGCAGGCCGGTGATGCACCGCAGGACGGTCGACTTGCCAGAGCCCGAGGGCCCGATGATGGACACGGCCTCGCCGCGCCGCACCTGCACGTCGATGCCTTTCAGCACCGCGTTGTCGCCGAAGGAGAGGTGCACGTCCTGCAGGTGCACCAGCGGTGCGGCTGCGGGAGTGACGGTGTCGGCGGCGGGCGCCAGGCCGGCCAGGGGGATGTCGTCTCGTTTCATGGGGTCGGTCCTGTCGTGGCCTGGCGGCGTTCCAGGGCGCGCGTGGCGCGGGCGATCGGGTAGCAGTACGCGAAGAACAGAGCCAGCAGCGTGAAATACACGAGGATGGTGAAATCCGTGCGCGCCACCGTGTTGCTGGCGATCTGCGCCGTATCCACCACGTCGTGCACGCCCACCAGCGAGGCCAGCGAAGTGCTCATGGTGATGCTGGCGTACAGGTTCATCCAGGGCGGCAGCATGCGGCGAACGCACTGCGGCAGCACCACCCACCGGAAGATCTGGCCGCGCCGGAAGGCGAGCGACTGCGCGGCCTCCCACTGCGCGGCGGGAATCGACTGGATCGCGCCGCGGAAGATCTCCGCCACGTTGGCGCTGGTGGGCAGGGCCAGGCCCAGCACCACCTTCACCCAGTCGGGGAAGGGAAAGGTCCACTGCACCAGATGCATCTCGAAGGGGAACACGTAGGTGGTGAAGTAGATGAGCACCAGGATGGGCGCATTGCGGAACGCCTGCACGTAGCAGCGCACCGCCACGCGCACGGCATGCACCGGCGAGAGCGACAGCGCACCGAACACCAGGCCCACGGCCGTGCCCAGGGCCACCGCCAGCACGCTGATCTCGATGTTCACCCACAGGCCCCGCAAGAGCGCGGGCAGCCATTGCCACAGAGAGGCGACGGCACGCGGCGTGGTACCGGTGGCCTGCCATGCGGCGACCACAGCCAGCGCCGCGGCGAGCGTGATCAGCCAGGGGTTGCCCACCAGGCGCCAGGCGGCCGGCAGGCCGGGGGCGGCGCCCGGCGCGGCGCGGCGGGCCGGCGCGCGGCCGAGGACGGCGTCATTGGCCATAGCCGGGCATCCTCCAGTGGTGTTCCAGGCAGCGGCCGGCGCGGCTCACCAGCCAGGTGAGCAGCCCGAACCAGAGCAGGATGAGCAGCAGCAATTCGAGCACGTTGTCGCGCTGCGACCAGATCATGATGGACTCGTAGGTCACGTCGCCCACGGCGATCGCCGAGGCCACGGCGGTCATCTTCACGAGGTCGACGAGGTTGTTCACGAGCGAGGGCAGAGCGAAACGCGCGGCCAGCGGGAGTTGCACGCGTACCAGCAGCTGGCGCTGCGAGAAACCCAGCGAGCGCGCGGCCTCCAGCGTGGTGGCGGGCACGGCCTCGATGCCGGCGCGCAGCGCCTCGGCATGGAACGCGCCCTTGTGCAGCGAGACGACGGTCACCACCCACACGAACGGCGTGAGCGGGTTCTGGCCCGCACCCCAGTCGCGCAGCTGCTGCGTGATGAGCATGTTGAGCACCAGGAACGCGCAGTACAGCTGCACCAGCGTCGGCGTGTTGCGGGTCACCTCGACGAAGGCGCGCGCCGGGCCGGCCAGCCAGGCGCGCCCGGAGGCCATGCAGGCCGCCAGCACCACGCCGGCCGCCAGGCTGCACGGAATGGTGAGCAGGGCCAGCTGCACCGTCACCCCCATGCCGCGCACGAAGGCCTGGCGTTCGGCGGCGTCCAGTACGAAGGCGTAGTTCAATCCGATGTCCCGGAGCGCGTCCACGCCCTGGACGAGCAGGCCGTTGTCGTGCATGCCGCGCTCAGTGGGCCGCGGCCTGGAACTTCGTCTGCAGCTCGGGAAGCAGCGGATTGGCCGGCTCGATGCCCAGGCGCTTCTCGGTGGCGATCAGCCAGCCGGTGCGGTGCCAGTCCTGCACCACCTTGTCCACCGCGGCGATGGTGTCGGCCTCTCCCTTGCGGGTCCAGACCACCGACGGCGCGGGCAGGAGTTCGGTGGTGATCGGGGCGGCGTACGGGCTCCACTCGGCGTTGGTGCGCAGCAGCGGGTGGATGAGCGTGCTGTCGTGCACGGCCGCGACGCAGTTGCCGCCGCGGAGCGCCAGCAGCGAATCGGATGCGGTCTTGAAGCCCTGCACCTGCGCGCCGTACTCGGCGGTGAGCGGCTTGGCGTAGCTGCTGCCCTGCGACAGGCAGACCGGCTTGCCGCGCAGGTCTTCCCATGTCTGGATGCCGCTGTCCTTGCGCACGGCGGCCGTACCGCCCACCCGGTAGAACGGCGTGGGCGCATAGCCCAGGATGGCGGCGCGGTCGGGGTTCAGTTCCATCGATGCGATCAGCAGATCGACCTTGCCGGCCTGCAGGAACTGCACGCGCGTGGCCGTCTGCACCTGCACCAGCTCGGCCTCCACGCCCAGGCCCTTGGCCAGTGCACGGGCCAGCTCGGGATTCCAGCCCACGAGCTGCTGGCTGGCCGGGTCGATGGAGCCGAAGGGGCCTCCGTTGACCAGCACGCCGATAGAGACTTTTCCGCGCTGCCGGACCTTGTCGAGCGTGGCGTCGGCGTGGGCGGTGGCGGCCGCCAAGGTCAGGACGGCAGCGATGCCGGCCAGGAGCGGGACGTGGAAACGGGGGGCGGCGGAAGCGGGATGGAGCATCGGTGGCTGACGGAGAAGGATCGAGAGAGCGCCCACAGGGGAGCGGACAGGTCTCGATCTTCTGGTTCCGTACGGGCCGCGGCAACAAAGGTTTCCGAGGATCGATATGCGGCCGGCGCACGGTCCGCTCGGCCGCACGCCGCCAGGAGGCACGCGCCATCGGCCGGCAGGGCGGAGAACCCTGCGGCCGCCGGGCAGTGCCGGGACTACTTGCCCCAGCTGTCCTTCAAACCGGTCACCCGGTTGAACACCGGCTTGCCCGGCGCATGGTCCTTGCGGTCCGCCACGAAGTACCCGAACCGCTCGAACTGGAACTTGTCGTCCGGCTGCGCCTGCGCCAGCGAGGGCTCCACGTAGCCCGTCACCACCTTCAGGCTGTCCGGGTTGAGCAGCGCCAGGAAATCCTTGCCGC
>Ga0308159_1003830_pt1 | contig 14507 bp, 15 predicted proteins | sample PhyCR1_FD_201040 | JGI IMG/M metagenome (GOLD analysis project Ga0308159, IMG submission 201040) | Phyllosphere microbial communities from UC Gill Tract Community Farm, Albany, California, United States - DLSLC.R1 | ecosystem: Host-associated > Plants > Phyllosphere > Unclassified | place: USA... | reverse complement strand
GCGCCCGGGCCGCCTGGAGGATCTCCTCGCGCCGGTTCATCGGATCCTCCTCCTGATCGGCCTGTCCGCGTCCCACCCGACACTGGCACAGTGTACCGGTACAGCGTGCCGGAGCGGTCTCGCACACCGTACCAGCGCGGAGTCGGGCTCGAGGAGCGGAGCCAACCCGTCCGCGGGCCTGTACAGGAAACGAAGCCGCCGAGCGTTCTCCGGCTCTCGCCGCCGAGGGTTTTGCCAAGGTGGAGGGGACCCAGACGGACGCACGCGACCTGCGTCCGGGATCGGATGCATGGACACGGACCGCAGCGCGCTGCCGCTCTCCGTCGACGACGCCCTCGCGGTGGTGGCGGTCCTCGCCGTCCTCGAGGGCGCCCTCGTCTCGGACGCCCTCCCCGAGGGGGTCGAGGCCGTCCTCGTGCGCCACCTCGTGCAGAACGACCTGCTGCTCGACGGGGCCGACCGCGGCGAGCTCGTCGACGCCCTCCGCGGTCTGAACGAGCGCGTCCGGGCCGTGCTCGGCTGACATCCGTCCGTCGCTGCCGCAGCCGGCTCCGGAACGTCCCGGCGCACGCGGGCGACTAAAGTCGAGGGGTTGGCGAAGCCCTGAGGAGTGTCCGCGCGTGTCGAACGAACCGTCGAATCCGTCCGAGAACGAGTCCGTCGCGGTGGTGACCGAGGCCGGGACGGGCTTCACGCACTTCTCCGACCGAGCCGTCGTCGCGATCCGGGTCAACGGCGAGCTGAAGGACCTGGCCGCCGACGTCGTGCCGGGCGACCGCATCGAGCCGGTCCTGATCTCCTCGCCGGACGGGCTGAACATCCTCCGCCACTCCGCGGCGCACGTGCTCGCCCAGGCGGTGCAGCAGATCAACCCGGAGGCGAAGCTGGGCATCGGCCCGCCCGTCACCGACGGCTTCTACTACGACTTCGACGTCGAGGAGCCCTTCACGCCCGAGGCGATGAAGGCGCTCGAGAAGGCGATGGACCGCATCGTCCGCCAGGGGCAGCGCTTCGTGCGCCGTGTCGTGACCGAGGACGAGGCCCGCGCCGAGCTGGCCTCGGAGCCGTACAAGCTCGAGCTCATCGGCATCAAGGGCGGTGGCGGCGACGAGGAGTCCGTCGAGGTCGGCGGCGCCGAGCTGACGATCTACGACAACGTCGACCCGCGCTCGGGCGAGACGGTCTGGAAGGACCTCTGCCGCGGTCCGCACCTGCCGAACACCCGCATGATCGGCAACGGCTACGCGCTCACCCGCAACGCCGCGGCGTACTGGCGCGGGTCCGAGAAGAACCCCCAGCTGCAGCGCGTCTACGGCACGGCCTGGCCGACGAAGGACGAGCTGCGCGCGCACCAGGCCCGCCTCGAGGAGGCCGCGCGCCGCGACCACCGCAAGCTCGGGCACGAGCTCGACCTGTTCTCGTTCCCGGACGAGATCGGCTCCGGTCTCGCGGTGTTCCACCCCAAGGGCGGCATCATCCGCTACGAGATCGAGCAGTACATGCGGGAGCAGCTGCTCGCGCACGACTACGAGCTCGTCTACACGCCGCACATCACCAAGGGCGACCTCTTCACCACCAGCGGGCACCTGCAGTGGTACTCCGAGGGCATGTTCCCCCCGATGCACCTCGACGAGCTGCAGGACGAGGACGGCAACGTCACCCGCCAGGGCCAGGACTACTACCTCAAGCCCATGAACTGCCCGTTCCACAACCTGATCTTCCGCTCGCGCGGCCGCAGCTACCGCGAGCTGCCCCTGCGCCTGGCCGAGTTCGGCACCGTCTACCGCTACGAGAAGAGCGGGACCCTGCAGGGCCTCACCCGCGTGCGCGGGCTCACCCAGGACGACGCGCACATCTACGTGACGCAGGAGGACGTGGCGGCGGAGCTCACCCGCAACCTCGAGTTCGTGCTCCAGGTCCTCCGCGACTACGGCCTCAACGACTTCTACCTCGAGCTCTCCACCAACGAGGAGGGCAACCCGAAGTTCGTCGGCGCCCCCGAGCAGTGGGAGGCGGCCATCGAGTCGCTCCGCGCGGTCGCGGTGGAGTCGGGTCTCGAGCTGGTCCCGGATCCGGGCGGAGCCGCGTTCTACGGTCCGAAGATCTCGGTGCAGGCGCGCGACGCGATCGGCCGCACCTGGCAGATGTCGACGATCCAGCTCGACTTCAACCAGCCCGAGCGCTTCGAGCTGGAGTACACCGCGTCCGACGGCACCAAGAAGCGTCCCGTGATGATCCACCGCGCGCTGTTCGGCTCGATCGAGCGCTTCTTCGCGATCCTCACCGAGCACTACGCCGGGGCGTTCCCCGTCTGGCTCTCGCCCGTGCAGGTCGTCGGCATCCCGATCGCGGACGAGTACCTGCCCTACCTCGAGGAGGTCGTGGGCGAGCTCAAGCGTGCCGGCGTCCGCGCCGAGATCGACTACTCCAGCGACCGGATGCAGAAGAAGATCCGCAACGCCACGCTGCAGAAGGTGCCGTTCCAGATCATCGTCGGCGAGAAGGACCGCGACGCCGGCGCGGTCAGCTTCCGCTTCCGCGACGGCACCCAGGAGAACGGCATCCCCGTCGCCGACGCCGTGGCGCGCATCCGCGAGGCGATCGCGTCGAAGGCGCAGGTGTGAGCGTGGACGAGCTCGTCCCCGAGGGAGCGGAGGGGTCGGCGCACCTCGCGGGCGTCCCCGACGAGTTCCAGCGCCTGTGGACCCCGCACCGCATGGTCTACATCCAGAAGGGGCAGCCCGGAGCCGACGACTGCCCGTTCTGCGTCGCGCCTACGCTGAGCGACGAGGAGGCGTTGATCGTCGCCCGCGGCGAGCACGCGTACGTGCTGCTCAACCTCTTCCCGTACAACTCCGGCCACCTCCTCGTCTGCCCGTACCGCCACATCCCGCTGTACGACGAGGCCACCCCGGAAGAAGTGGCCGAGATCGGCGCCCTCACGCAGACCGCGATGCGCGTGATCCGCGAGGTGTCGAACAACGACGGCTTCAACCTCGGGATGAACCAGGGCGCGGTCGCCGGAGCCGGTATCGCCGCGCATCTGCACCAGCACGTGGTTCCGCGCTGGGCGACCGACGCGAACTTCTTCCCGATCATCGCCCGGACGAAGGCGCTGCCGCAGCTCCTGGGCGACGTCCGCGCGAGCATCGCCGCCGCCTGGCCCGCCGAGTAGGCGGGGTCCGCGCAGGCGGACCTCGGTAGACTGGACGGCGCTGTCGGCGGCACGTGCGGCAGCGCCTCCGACGCGAGACGCCGCCCGGCCGTCGGCCCAGACAGAGCCCAGCCGTCGGCGGGCGACAGAGCCCAGCCGTCGGCTGGAGACACAGCAGAGAAACAGGACCCGCGATCATGACCGACACCACCACTCCCTCCTCCTCCGCCGCGTCCGAGCAGTTCGGCTCGAGCCGCGTCAAGCGCGGTCTCGCCGAGATGCTCAAGGGCGGCGTGATCATGGACGTCGTCACGGCCGAGCAGGCCCGCATCGCCGAGGACGCCGGCGCCGTCGCCGTCATGGCGCTCGAGCGCGTCCCGGCCGACATCCGCTCGCAGGGCGGAGTCGCGCGGATGAGCGACCCCGACCTGATCGACGCGATCGTCTCCTCCGTCTCGATCCCCGTCATGGCGAAGGCCCGCATCGGCCACTTCGTCGAGGCGCAGGTGCTCTCGGAGCTCGGCGTCGACTACATCGACGAGTCCGAGGTCCTCTCGCCGGCCGACTACGTGAACCACATCGACAAGTGGAAGTTCACCGTCCCCTTCGTCTGCGGAGCGACGAACCTCGGCGAGGCGCTGCGCCGCATCACCGAGGGCGCGGCGATGATCCGCTCCAAGGGGGAGGCCGGCACCGGCGACGTCTCCGAGGCCACCAAGCACATCCGCACCATCTCGGCCGAGGTGAACCGCCTCAAGGCGATGACCAAGGACGAGCTGTACGTCGCGGCCAAGGAGCTGCAGGCGCCCTACGACCTCGTCGCCGAGATCGCGCAGACCGGCAAGCTCCCGGTCGTGCTGTTCACGGCCGGTGGCGTGGCCACTCCGGCCGACGCGGCGCTCATGATGCAGCTCGGCGCCGACGGCGTCTTCGTCGGTTCCGGCATCTTCAAGTCGGGCGACCCGGCCAAGCGCGCCGCGGCGATCGTCAAGGCGACCACCTTCTACGACGACGCGAAGGTCATCGCGGAGGCGTCCCGCGGACTCGGCGAGGCGATGGTCGGCATCAACGTGTCCGACGTCCCCGCGCCGCACCGCCTCTCCGAGCGTGGCTGGTAGCACCGGGCCCCGCGTCGCGGGGGAGGGCGAGACCCGCGAGTCCCTCGAGGGGCTCCGGGTCGGCGTCCTGGCGCTCCAGGGCGACTTCCGCGAGCACGCGGCCGTGCTGCGCGAGCTCGGCGCGGAGGTGGTGCTCGTGCGCCGCCCGGCCGAGCTCGCCTCGGTCGCCGGCCTCGTCATCCCCGGCGGCGAGTCGACGGTCATGGACAAGCTCTCGCGGCTCTTCGGACTCGCGGAGCCGATCGGCGGGGCGATCGAGGCGGGCCTGCCCGTCTACGGCACCTGCGCCGGACTGATCATGCTCGCCGACCGCGTGCTCGACCGGATCGAGGGCCAGCACAGCTTCGGCGGCCTCGACGTGACCGTGCGCCGCAACGCCTTCGGTAACCAGCTCGACTCCTTCGAGACCGACCTCGACGTGCCGGTGATCGGCGACCCTCCCGTGCACGCGGTCTTCATCCGCGCGCCCATCGTGGAGGAGCTGGGGGAGCGGGCGACCGCCCTCGCCGCGATCGCGGACGGCCGGGTCGTCGCGGTCGAGCAGGGCAACCTGATGGGCACGTCGTTCCACCCGGAGATCACGGGCGACTACCGCTTCCACGAGCTGTTCCTGCGGAAGGTCGCGGCGACGCGCTTCGGAGCCTGACCGTCGCGCGGGGGTGGACCGCGTCGGTGGTGCGCGGCAATGTAGGGCCATGCCCGAACTCCCCGAAGTGCAGGCGCTCGCGCGCGATCTCGACGGGCGGCTCGGCGGTCACGTCCTCGAGCGGCTCGACGTGTTCGCGATCTCGGCGCTCAAGACCGTCGCGATCCCTCCGTCCTCCCTCGCCGGGCAGCCGGTGCACGGAGTCGAGCGGCACGGCAAGTTCCTCGACTTCGCGGTGGGTGACGCGCACGTGCTCCTGCATCTGGCCCGCGCGGGCTGGGTGCGCTGGCGCCCCGAGCGGCCGACGGCTCCCGTGAAGCCCGGCCGGGGACCGCTCGCCGCCCGCTTCGTCCTCGAGGACGGCTCCGGGATCGACGTGACCGAGGCCGGCACGAAGAAGAGCCTCGCCCTCTCGATCGTCGCGGACCCGCGCGACGTCGACCGCGTGGCCCGGCTCGGACCCGATCCGCTGGACCCCGCCTTCACCCGCGAGATCCTCGGTGCGATCCTGGCGACCGCCGGTCGCGCCCAGCTGAAGGGCGTGCTGCGCGACCAGTCGCGGATCGCCGGCATCGGCAACGCCTACTCCGACGAGATCCTGCACGTCGCCCGCATGTCGCCGTTCAAGCCCGCTACCCTCACCGCCGAGGAGCTCGACCGCCTCTACTCGGCGCTGCGCTACACCCTCGAGGAGGCGCTCGGCCGTGCCGAGGGGCTGCACGCCGCCGACCTCAAGAAGGAGAAGAAGCTCGGCATGCGCGTGCACGGTCGCACCGGCGAGTCCTGCCCCGTCTGCGGCGACACGATCCGCCAGGTGATCTTCGCCGACTCGACCCTGCAGTACTGCCCCACCTGCCAGACCAACGGGAAGCCCCTCGCGGACCGTGTTCTCTCGCGGTTGCTGAAGTAGCCGGCGCAGCCGGCTGCTTCAGCAACCGCGTCCGAGCCGGTCCCTGCCCGGCTCGGTGCAGTCGGCGCGGTTCCCCTGTCCGAGCCGGTCCTTGCCCGGCTCGGCGCGGTCGGCTTCGCGGTGTGGTCGCGCGGATGGAGCGTCCGGCGTCCGCCTACGGCGATTCGCTGGCACGCGAATCGCCGGTTCGCGGTTCCCCTGTCCGGGCCGGTCCCTGCCCGGCTCGGCGCAGTCGGCTTCTCGGCGTGGTCGCGCAGGTGGAGCGTCCTGCGTCCGCCTACGGCGATTCGCTGGCACGCGAATCGCCGGTTCGGCTCGCGGGTGGTCGCCGATCCGGCCCCTGCCAGTCGGGACACTGCCTCCTGTTGGTCGAGCAGGCACGCAGCGCCGTATCGAGCGGAGGGGGCGCCTTCGGTGCCGGCGCGGGGCGGGGAAATGGCGGATCTTCTGGAAGACGTGGGTCTCGATACGCCCCTTCGGGGCTACTCGACCAGCAAGGAGGTCGGGATCGCTTCCAAGGAGGCGCACCCTCACCGATCGTGCGGGAGCCGACGCCGCGTCCGTCCGTCCGGCATCCCACCGCCGCTGCTTCACGGCCACACCCCCCACTGCTGGTCGAGTAGGCGCGCAGCGCCGTATCGAGACCCACCTTCCCGATCCTGCGGCAGCGTCCTGGCCCCGACGCCCGCATCGGACTCTGTCCTTCGAGCGGCAGCCCGGTCACCGCGCGAGGCGAACCGCCGATCCGCGTGCGAGCGGATCGGCGTAGCCGGACGCAGGACGCTCCACTTGCGGGACCGCCTCGGGAAGCCGACCGCGTGGAGCCGGGCGGGGACCGGCTCCCTCCAGGTCGAGGCGAACCGGCGATCCGCGTGTCAGCGGATCGGCGTAGCCGGACGCAGGACGCTCCACCTGCGGGACCGCCTCGGGAAGCCGACTGCGCGGAGCCGGGCAGGGACCGGCTCCGAATGAGCACAGCCCGCTCCGGATTAGACTGATCCAGCTATCAGCGGCGCCTGCGGGGGTCGCATTACGACGATTTTCCGAGGGAGCACCGTGTCCGGGCATTCCAAGTGGGCCACGACCAAGCACCAGAAGGCGATCAAGGACTCGCGTCGCGCGAAGTCGTTCGCCAAGCTGATCAAGAACATCGAGGTCGCCGCCAAGATCGGCGGAGCCGACCTCTCCGGCAACCCGACGCTCGTCGACGCCGTGCAGAAGGCGAAGAAGACGTCGGTCCCGAACGACAACATCGACCGCGCGATCAAGCGCGGCGCCGGCCTCACCGGCGAGGTCATCGACTACACGACGATCATGTACGAGGCGTACGGCCCGAACGGCATCGCCCTGCTCGTCGAGTGCCTCACCGACAACAAGAACCGCGCGGCGGCCGACGTCCGCACCGCCATGACCCGCAACGGCGGCACCATGGCCGACCCGGGCAGCGTGGCCTACAACTTCGCGCGCAAGGGCGTCATCAGCGTGCCCCACGGCGAGAGCGTCACCGAGGACGACGTCCTCGGCGCGGTCCTCGACTTCGGCGTCGACGACGTCCTCGACCACGGTGAGAGCTTCGAGGTCCGTGTCGAGCCGAGCGAGCTCGTGCCGGCCCGGTCGGCGCTGCAGGAGGCGGGCATCGACTACGACTCCGCCGATGTCGAGTTCGTCGCGTCGCTCCAGGTCGAGGCCGACGCCGAGACCGCCCGCAAGGTGTTCCGGCTGATCGACGCGCTCGAGGACTCGGACGACGTGCAGAACGTCTACACGAACCTCGACATCACCGCCGAGGTGCGCGCCGAGCTCGAGAACGAGGAGTGACCCGGTGACCCCGGGTCGACGGGGAGGCGCGCGCTGATGCGCGTCCTCGGGATCGATCCGGGGCTCACCCGGTGCGGCGTCGGCATCGTCGACGTCGCCCGCGATCGGCGGGCCACTCTGGTGCACGTCAGCGTGCTGCGCACTCCCGTCGACGACCCGCTCGAGCGGCGCCTGCTGGCGCTGGGCGACGGCATCGAGGCGCTCCTCGACGAGCACCGCCCGGACGCCGTCGCGATCGAACGCGTCTTCGCGCAGAACAACGTGCGCACCGTCATGGGCATAGCCCAGATCAGCGGAGTGGCGCTCGTCGCGGCGGCCCGCCGCTCCCTCCCGGTCGGCATGCACACGCCGAGCGAGGTGAAGGCCGCGGTCACGGGCTACGGAGCCGCCGACAAGCGGCAGGTCACCGCGATGATCCAGCGCGTACTCCGTCTCGACGCGCCTCCGACTCCGGCCGACGCGGCCGATGCGCTGGCTCTCGCGGTCTGCCACGCGTGGCGGACTCCGCTCGCCGCCGGGCCGTCGTCCGCGACGGAGGTGGAGACGCCGGCGCAGCGTGCGTGGCGCGCCGCGGAGGCCTCCACTCGAACGCCTGTTCGAGCATCTAGACTGACGCGGTGATCTCCTCCCTCCGCGGCACCGTCCTCTCCGCCCGCGGGAGTCTCGCCGTGATCGACGTCCACGGCGTCGGCTACGCGGTCAACGTGACTCCGCAGCACGCGCTCGAGATGCGCGTCGGCGACGAGACGACGGTCACGACCACGCTCATCGTCCGCGAGGACTCGCTCACCCTCTACGGCTTCCCGGACGAGGAGCAGCTCGAGATCTTCGAGCTCCTCATCGCGGTGACCGGAGTCGGGCCGAAGTCGGCTCTGGGAGTCCTCGGGGCCGTCGAGCCCGAGCGCATCGCGCAGGCGGTCGCCGACGAGGACGACGCGGTGTTCCGCAAGGTCTCGGGCATCGGCCCGAAGACGGCGAAGCTCATCATCCTGTCGCTCGCGGGCAAGCTCGCGGTCCGCCCGCGCGCCGCCCGCGGCTCGGGGCCGGGAGCGACCGCCGCGCAGAGCGTGCTGTCGGCGCTCGTCGGCCTCGGCTGGCCCGAGCGCATCGCGGCCGAGGTGGTCGACGAGATCCTCCTCGACGCCCAGGCGTCCGACGCCGCGAACGTGCAGGCTCTCCTGCGTCTCGCACTCGCCCGACTCGGGCCGGCGGCCCGCTCGTGAGCGGCGACGGACTGCTCGGGCCCGAGGTCGTCTCCGAGGCCGAGATCGCCTTCGAGGGCGCGTTGCGGCCCAAGAGCCTCAGCGAGTTCGTCGGGCAGCGCAAGGTCCGCGGGCAGCTCGAGCTCCTGCTGAAGGCCGCGGCGATGCAGGCGCGGACGCCCGACCACATCCTGCTCGCCGGTCCTCCCGGCCTCGGCAAGACCACTCTCGCGATGATCGTCGCGGAGGAGAGCTCGTCGCCGTTGCGCCTCTCGAGCGGCCCGGCGATCCAGCACGCCGGCGACCTCGCCGCCGTCCTGTCGTCGCTCCTGCCCGGCGAGATCCTCTTCATCGACGAGATCCACCGCATGGCGCGCTCCGCCGAGGAGATGCTCTACCTCGCGATGGAGGACTTCCGGATCGACATCATGGTCGGCAAGGGCGCCGGAGCGACGTCGGTGCCGCTCGACCTCGCCCCGTTCACGCTCGTCGGAGCCACCACACGGTCGGGCCTGCTCCCGAACCCCCTCCGCGACCGCTTCGGATTCACCGCGCACCTCGAGTTCTACGCCGAGGACGAGCTGCGCCAGGTCCTCGCCCGCGCCGCCCGGCTGCTCGAGCTCGACATCGACTCGGACGCGATCGCCGAGATCGCCGGTCGCTGCCGGGGCACGCCCCGCATCGCGAACCGCCTGCTGCGGCGCGTGCGCGACTTCGCTCTCGTGCACGGCGGCCGCGCCGACGTCACGGCCGTCCGGGCCGCGCTCGATCTCTACGACGTCGATGCGCTCGGCCTCGACCGCCTCGACCGCGCCGTCATGGAGATCGTGCTGACCCGGTTCGACGGCGGGCCCGTCGGGCTCAACACCCTCGCCGTCTCGGTGGGGGAGGAGGCCGAGACCGTCGAGGCGGTGGTCGAGCCCTTCCTCGTGCGGATCGGCCTGCTGACCCGCACTCCTCGCGGCCGCGTCGCCACCCCCGCGGCCTGGCGGCATTTCGGGCTCGACCCGCGCGGGGCCGCCGCGTCCCAGCAGTCGCTCTTCGGGGATGACCTATAATCTTCAAGGCCCGACGGGCCGCTCGATCCCGCGCACCCGGCTGAGACGCCGCGCGGAGTCGCCACCCACTCCGGAAGGCTCACCCATGGATCCGACGATCATCCTGCTCGTCCTGCTGCTCGCCGTGATGATCATCTTCATGTTCCGCAACAACAAGAAGCGCCAGCGCGACGCGGAGAACATGAAGAACAACCTGGTCCCGGGGGTCGAGCTGATGACCGGCTCCGGCCTCTTCGGCACCGTCGTCTCGATCGACGACGACGCCAACAAGATCGTCATCGAGTCGACGCCCGGCACGCTGCTGACGATCCACCGCCAGGCCATCGCGCGCCTGATCGACCCGAGCGAGAACGAGGTCGCGGCCGACGAGGACGAGACCGTCGCCGTCGACGGCACCGCCCCCGCGTTCGGCGAGCGCGACGCCGCGCACCAGGCCGACCCGCTGGTCGACCCGATCGAGCGCGACCGCAAGCCCGACGCGCAGTAGTCTCCTCGGCGGGCACGGGCGCACGAGCGCCCGGCCCGCCCCTCGTTCCTCCGGGTCCGTCCCGGCACGTCATCGCCGACCGAAGAGAAAGCTGAGCCCTGGGTGGCCGCATCAACCCCCGTCCGGAAGGCCCGGCGCTCTCTGAGCTGGCTCGGTGTCCTGATCCTCGCTCTCGTCGGTCTGAACACCGCCGCCGTCCTCTGGGGCGGCGGGTCCTGGACTCCGAAGCTCGCCCTCGACCTCGAGGGCGGTACGCAGGTCGTGCTCCAGCCGCAGCTGAACGACGGTGACACGGTCTCGTCGGAGCAGCTGACCCAGGCGGTCTCGATCATCCGCCAGCGCATCGACGCGTCCGGCGTCTCCGAGGCCGAGATCACGACCCAGGGCTCGAGCAACATCGTCGTCTCCATCCCGGGAACTCCCGACGACGAGACGCTGCAGCGCATCGAGGCGTCGGCGAAGCTCGACTTCCGCCCCGTCCTCGTCGGCAGCCAGGCCACGAACACCGCGGTCGGAGGCGACGCCACGTCCTCGCCGACGCCCACGCCGGTCGATCCCGCGCTCTCGACCGAGCCCACCGCGGAGCCGACCGACGCCAGCGACCTCGCATACATCACTCCTGCGCTCGAGGCGCAGTACACCGCGTTCGACTGCGCGTTCCTCAACAGCCAGGATCCGAACCTCGCCCCCGCGGACCAGCCGCTGATCACCTGCGACGACACCGGGACGGTCAAGTACATCCTCGGCCCGGTCGAGGTGACCGGCGAGGACATCGCCGATGCCTCGAACGGCCTCGTCACGACGCAGTCGGGAGCCAGCACCGGCACCTGGGCCGTGAACCTGTCGTTCGACGATGCCGGCACCACCGCCTTCTCGGACGTCACGACGCGCCTCGTCGCCCTGCAGGGCGCGCAGAACCAGTTCGCGATCGTGCTCGACGGACGCGTCATCTCGGCGCCGTCCACGAACGCCGCGATTACCGACGGCAACGCGCAGATCACGGGCTCCTTCACGCAGGAGTCGTCGAAGACGCTCGCGGACCAGCTGAAGTACGGCGCCTTGCCGATCGGCTTCCAGGTGCAGAGCTCGGACAGCATCTCGGCCACGCTCGGCACGGCCCAGCTCGCGAGCGGTCTGCTCGCGGGCCTGATCGGCCTGATCCTCGTCGTCGTCTACTCGCTCGCCCAGTACCGGGTGCTCGGAGCGGTCACGATCGCCTCGCTGATCGTCGCCGCGGTCGTCACCTACCTCGTCGTGACGCTCCTCTCGTGGCGGGAGGGACTGCGCCTCTCGCTCGCGGGAGTCGCGGGTCTGATCGTCGCGATCGGCATCACGGCCGACTCCTTCATCGTCTACTTCGAGCGCATCCGCGACGAGCTCCGCGACGGTCGCGGCCTGGAGTCGGCGGTCGAGGCCGGATGGCGGCGTGCGCTGCGCACCATCTTCGCCTCCGACATGGTGAACCTGCTCGCGGCGGTGGTGCTGTTCATCCTCGCCGTCGGCAGCGTCCGCGGCTTCGCCTTCACGCTCGGCATCACGACGCTGATCGACCTCGTGGTCGTGATCCTCTTCACGCACCCGATGCTGCAGCTGCTCGCCACGACACGGTTCTTCTCGGACGGGCACAAGCTCTCCGGGCTCGATCCCCGGGCGCTGGGCGCCGTCTACCGGGGCCGTGCGGCGTTCCGTCCGCAGGATGCCGTCGTCGCCGGCAAGGGCTCCTCCGCCGCCCGCGAGGCCGCGAAGCGCCAGACCATCGCCGAGCGCAAGGCCGCCGAGGCGGCGCGCACTCCCGGCTCCTCCGACTCGACCAAGGACGCGTGATGGCCAGCTTCTCGCAGTTCGGCAACGACCTCTACACCGGCAAGCGCTCGATCGACTTCGTCGGACGGCGCCGCACCTGGTACCTGATCTCGCTCGTCCTGATCCTGATCACGGTGCTCGGCACGGTCGCCCGCGGCGGCTTCAACTTCAGCATCGAGTTCACCGGCGGCTCCGAGTTCACGGTCTCCTCGCCGTCGAGCCTCGACCAGGCGACGGCGACCGACGCGGTCACCGCGGTCTCGCCCGAGACCGTTCCGCGCGTCTCGGTCGTCGGCGACGACTCGATCCGCGTGCAGACCGATCAGCTCTCGACGGACGAGTCGACCGCGGTCCGCAACTCCCTCGCCGAGGCGTACGACGTCCCGAACGACCAGGTCACGTCCTCCTTCATCGGAGCATCGTGGGGCAACGACATCACGCAGCAGGCCCTGCGCGGTCTGATCATCTTCGTGGTGCTCGCCTCGCTGGCCATGTGGGCCTACTTCCGCACCTGGAAGATGTCGCTCGCCGCGATCGTCGCCCTCGTGCACGACCTCGTGATCGTCGCCGGCGTCTACGGCATCACCGGCACGGAGGTGTCGCCCGCCGCGGTCATCGGCCTCCTGACGATCCTCGGCTACTCGCTCTACGACACCGTGGTGGTGTTCGACAAGATCCGCGAGAACACGGCCGAGGCGCTGGGCAGCACGACGAAGACGTTCGCCGAGACGGTGAACCTCGCCGAGAACCAGACCCTGGTCCGCTCGATCAACACGTCGATCGTGGCGGCGCTGCCCGTCGGCGCGATCCTCGTGATCGGCGCGTTCGTGCTCGGAGCCGGGACGCTCCGCGACATCTCGCTCGCCCTGCTGATCGGCATCATCGTCGGCACGTACTCGACGATCTTCGTCGCGGCGCCTCTCTACGCGCAGCTGCGCGGCCGGGAGGTCGACGTCGCCCGCAACGACAAGCGCGTCGAGGCGGCGCGCCTGAAGGCGGGCACGCCCGCCGTCGAGCAGAGCGCGTAGGAGCAGCGATGGCCGAGTTCTCGCAGGTCTCCGCGGCCGACGCCGTCGGACTCGTCGCGCGCGACGAGGTGTGGCTCCTGGACGTCCGGGAGCCGCACGAGTGGGCGCTCGGCCACGCCGCCGCCGCGCACCACATCCCGATGAACCAGATCGGCGCACGCCAGGACGAGCTGCCCGCGGAGGCGCCGATCCTGGTCGTCTGCCACTCCGGGGTCCGCTCCGCGATGGTCGTGCAGGCCCTCGAGGGCGCGGGCTACGAGGCGGCCAACGTCGACGCCGGGATGACCGCGTGGGCGGCCGCCGGGGGAGACGTCGTCGACGACGAGGGCCGCCCCGGACGCATCGACTGACGGCTCCGGGGTTCGCCCCGGGCGGATCGGTCGGCGGCACGTTCCGCAGGCGCGATAATGGGGCGATGGAGATGCCCGCGTGACGGAAACCACGACCACGTCGTCGACCGCTGCCCTGCGCAGACTGGTCCCCCGGATCTTCTCGCGCGCGCAGCCCTCCGGTGCGGTCGACACCCTCGTGCGCACGGTGCGGATGCACCACCCCAAGAGCGACATCGCCCTCATCGAGCGCGCGTACTCGGTCGCCGAGCGCGCCCACTCGGGGCAGAAGCGCCGGAGCGGCGAGCCCTACATCACGCACCCGCTCGCGGTCGCGCAGATCCTGGCCGATCTCGGCATCGGTTCGAAGACCATCGCCGCGGCCCTCCTGCACGACACGGTCGAGGACACCGACTACAAGCTCGACGAGCTCCGCGCCGACTTCGGCGACGAGGTCGCGATGCTGGTCGACGGCGTCACCAAGCTCGACAAGGTCAAGTACGGCGACAGCGCCCAGGCCGAGACCGTCCGCAAGATGATCGTGGCGATGTCGAAGGACATCCGCGTCCTGATCATCAAGCTCGCCGACCGCCTGCACAACGCGCGGACCTGGGGCTTCGTGCCCGCCGAGTCCGCCGCCCGCAAGGCGACCGAGACGCTCGAGATCTACGCGCCCCTCGCGCACCGCCTCGGCATCCAGGCGATCAAGTGGGAGCTCGAGGACCTCTCGTTCGCGGTGCTCTACCCCAAGATCTACAACGAGATCGAGAGCCTCGTGAAGCGCCGGACGCCTCAGCGCGAGGAGTTCGTGCAGAGCGTCATCGACCTGATCGGCGAGGATCTGCGGGCCGGCAAGATCCGAGGCCGCGTCGTCGGGCGTCCGAAGCAGTACTACTCGATCTATCAGAAGATGGTCGTCCGAGGTCGCGAGTTCGACGAGATCTACGACCTGGT
>Ga0308159_1003829_pt1 | contig 14508 bp, 9 predicted proteins | sample PhyCR1_FD_201040 | JGI IMG/M metagenome (GOLD analysis project Ga0308159, IMG submission 201040) | Phyllosphere microbial communities from UC Gill Tract Community Farm, Albany, California, United States - DLSLC.R1 | ecosystem: Host-associated > Plants > Phyllosphere > Unclassified | place: USA... | reverse complement strand
TCTTCCAGAACCTCAGCGTGCCGAAAATCATCGGCATGGTTCTCGAAGAACACGGCATTCAAAGCAACGCCTACGAATTCAAGACCGGCTCGATCTATCCCGAACGCATCTACTGCGTGCAATACGATGAATCGGACCTGCATTTCATCCAGCGCCTGTGCGAAGAAGAAGGCATTCATTACCACTTCCAGCACAGCGCCACGGCGCACAAACTGCTGTTCGGCGATGACCAGACGGTGTTCCCGAAACTCGCGCCTGTGCCCTATCAGCAAGACTCCGGCATGGTCGCCAGCAACCCGGTGATCAAGCGCTTCGACCTGCGCCTGGAAACCCGCACCAGCCGCACCACGCGCCGCGATTACGACTTCGAAAAACCGCGCCTGACCCTGGAAAGCGAAAACCGTGGCGACGCCCTGCCCGACCTCGAAGACTACGATTACCCGGGCCGTTTCATCGACCGCGAGCGCGGCAAACACCTGGCCAAACGCGCCCTCGAACGCCATCGCAGCGACTTTCAACTGGCCGAAGGCAAGAGCGATCAGCCGTTGCTGGTCAGCGGCCACTTCCTCGCCCTGACCGAACATCCCAAAGCCAAGTGGAACGACCTGTGGCTGCTCACCGAAGTCCTGCACGAAGGCAAGCAGCCGCAAGTGCTCGAGGAGTCGGTGACCAGCGACACCACCGCGCTGAAAGACGATTTCCATCAGGGCTATCGCAACCGCTTCCAGGCTACGCCGTGGGACGTACCCAATCGCCCGCAACTGCGCCATCCAAAACCGCGCATTCTCGGCAGCCAGAGCGCCGTCGTCACCGGCCCGAAAGGCGAAGAAATCCACTGCGACGAGTACGGCCGGGTCAAAGTCCAGTTCCATTGGGACCGCGAAGGTCAAGCCGACGACAAGACCAGCTGCTGGCTGCGCGTCTCCAGCGCCTGGGCCGGCGCCCAGTACGGCGGCATCGCCATCCCGCGCATCGGCATGGAAGTGCTGGTGACCTTCCTGGAAGGCGACCCCGATCAACCGCTGATCAGCGGCTGCCTGTACCACAAGGAAAACACCGTCCCGTACGCCCTGCCGGCGAACAAGACCCGCAGCACCTTCAAGACCCTGAGCTCCATGGGCGGCGGCGGTTACAACGAACTGCGCATCGAAGACAAGAAAGGTCAGGAGCAGATCTTCCTCCACGCCCAGCGCGACTGGGACGAGAACATCGAGCACGACCAGAAGATCCGCGTCGGCAACGAACGCCACGACACCGTCGAGCAAAACAGCTACAGCGAATTCAAGGCCGAAGAACACCACACCGTCTACGCCGACCGCAAAGTCGAAACCCGCGCCAACGACCACCTGACCGTGGGCGTCAGCCAGCACATCAAGATCGGCACCGGCCAGTTCATCGACGCCGGCCAGGAAATCCACCTGAGCAGTGGCATGAAAGTGGTGATGGAAGCGGGTGCGGAGCTGACCCTGATCGGCGGCGGCAGCTTCATCAAGATCGACGCCGGCGGCGTGACCATGAGCGGGCCGGTGATCAATATGAACTCCGGTGGTAGTCCGGGCAGTGGGACTGGTGCTGCGCCGTTGATGCCGGGGCCGTTGAAGCAAGCGGATACGGATAAAGCCGGGCAGTTGCTGGTGCCAGCGCAGCGGCAGGCGTTGATGCAGAAGAAGCCGATTTGTGCGGTGTGCGAGAAAGCCAAATTGGAGGCACAGAATGCTTAAGTCGGAATTTCCATTAGAGAACGGCCTTCCCCAAGGCCTTCCATGGAATGGCACGGTAGGTTTATTGCTTGATGGTGTCAGCGTTGAGAAGCTTCCGCAGCACCTGTATCAGTGGACGGAAACCCCTGAGTTCGAGCCGCTTTATCTTGGGACTCGTTGGGCAGAACTGGGCGATATCTCCCCATGCCTTGTGCAAATAAAAGCGCAGAACAATCCTATCCTGACCCGGTTCCTGAACGCATCGCGTGAGGAATGGGGACACTTGGTGTTTAGCGATCAATCATGGGATCAACTGGTCACACACTTTCGCTGGCTCACCAGCGTCATGCACCCACTCGGCGAGGAAGTGTTGTTGCGCATCGCGGACCCGGCCGTAACTCATGCACTGCTTGCTCACGCAGAAACCATCAAGGATCCGACCCTATTCGGCCCCTGCAAACAAATCGTAACTGCCGATGCAGCACTGGATTGCTGGTACATAAACAATAGGCCGGGCAGCGCCCCCGCACCCGACCACAGCAAGCGCTATCGATTGAGCGAAGCACAACTCAGTCAACTGGACGAGGTGAACTTTCGCAATGTTGTGATGCGTCTCGATGCACACATGCAAGAATATTTTCCAAGCTATCAGGCACAGTCGACTCCACGGCAACGCTGGGAACACCTGCATGCGCTGGCGTCGACCTCCTATGATCGCGGCTTCAACACCGAACTCGATATCACCCTCTACGCCAACATTCACGGGTTCCTTGGCGAGCGAGCACTGGAAGAACATCCAGACCTCGACGCCATACTCAAAACCCCGTCGGAACAAACGCCTGCACAACGACTCGAACAGGTCGCTGATATTGCCCAGGAACGGGCTGCAACCCTGAACAGGAGCCAAGGATGACAACGCCAACATCGACCGGCAAAAGCCCGAACAACGTTGCAAAAAGCCGGGATGACGGCAAGTGTGCCATGGGCGGCTGCTCGTTGATGAAGGCAAAAATCCAGCTCATCCCACTGCGTTACGGCCTCGTTGAAAGACTCGATCCGTCAAGCGCGCTGACCATGCCGTACAAAACCACTTCTCGCCCACTAGGCATTCGATTGATGCGTGACGGCTGGCTCTACGTCATCGTCGATAAGAAGCCTGAAGCCGTAATGCACGAATACCGTATTCAGGACGGCATCGTTACGCAACTGCTGTGGGAGAAAGGTGAGATCACCGCCAATAAACGCGAAAGTAATGTGGGCGAAGCCGTGTTGGTCTTCCCGCGTTTGAGCAAACTCTACGTCAACTACTCCGAAGTGCAATGGACCGCCGCGAAATGCGCGCAGGTCATCAAGCACAAGTCTGAACGTGAGTACTTCATGCAGAAGGTCGATCTCACCAATGCAGACCCTGAGAAAGGTGCAGCTAATCTACTGACTCCAGGTCAGGCAGAAAAGTGGATTGCTGAGATTGCGGAGCAGCCGAGTAAAGAGCCGTCGGTTACGGGTGCCAAACCTGAGGAAAGTCAGGACTATCTCTGGGAGCAAGCGTCGCACTTCAAGAAAACTCAGTTGGGCACACTCAAAAAGCAAGTCAAGGCAGAACATGAGCGTGACCATCTGTACTTGGTCTTACAGGATGACCTGGGCGTGTTACGCGATCTCGCTGAGCATCAGGACTTGGTCACTGGCTGGATCAGCGACTGGAGCGACGCTGAGGCCAATCAAAAGAAGTATGTGTTTGGTTGCTACATCGAATCGTTGTACACCGTAACAGGCGAAACCATTCTGAATGCCGCCCAAGGCGACCCTCGTTTTGCCAAACTCAAGGACGAAACAAGCGAAGAGCAGCGGCAATCGATCGTCGACTACGTCAACGTTAAAAATCAAACCCAGTATTCAGGCGCGGGTACGCATCGTGGGGCTATTGCAGCCTCAAAGTCGCGGATGCGTACGAATCTTGGACCTTTATATTCCAAGTACGAAGACCTGATCGAGACCATCGAAGACAACGCGGATGACGCGCTCGACGGCGCGAAAATGGGACAACAGGGCATCAACGATCTAATCGATCGGCCCGCTATGGAAGCCTTCCTGAAACAGCAACGCGCCCAACTCAATCGCTGGAACAAACGTCTAGATCTAATCAGTAACGATCGCGCGAATCTAATCTGTGAAGAACGCTTCCAACGTTCAGCCTGGTATTTTGACCCCAAATTTGGCGATCAACTCGACACAACTCTCGCTACTGAATATGCCTGTATGAAAGATATTTGCCGGACAGATAAAGCGACTGAAAAGCTTGCCGATCTGCTCGAGAAACAGCCGGGGTTTACCGTACCAACCTTCTTCACATTGAGTTTGACTGATCAGAAGGATATGCACTCCAAGGTCACATCATTCATCAAGTCTCTGCGCGATACCTATATGGTCAAGGACGACTATCAGGGCGCCCAAGCACTCAGCGGAAAATTTGGCAATTTGCTCACTCAGAATCTCGCAGCAGCAATGCAATTGAGTGAAAACGGCATTGTGCTAGGCCAGTTACGCAACACAGCGTATGAGCCGGCAAAGCAGTTGCGCCTGGCAGGAGCGCTGGATGAGGCTATGCAAGCGCTACGCAATGGACAACCGCTAGATCCGGCAAAAGTATTGCGCCGAATTCCTGGCTCGGCTTGGATAGATGTTCTTCGTGCCTTTGGTAAGGGAGGTATCACATTAGAGTTTGCCTCTGCGAATCAAATTGCTGTGTTCAAAGCTGATATGGCCAAACTTACAGATCTGCGCCAGCAAATGACCTCGCTGAAAAATCAGATTCGGCAAACCCTGGCTGATGAACGTAAAGGAAGGTCACCAAAAGGCGGTTATAAAACCTTGGTAGCTCGCCGCAAAGCCATTCAACAGACTGTCGCTCCCCTTGAAGGGCGGATAGCTCAGGCCATGAGCCCTGTTGGTGACGGACCGGGCAAGGCTGCCTTCAAGATTAAAGGGCTTAACAATGCTCAGGTGCTTGAGTTTGAGCGGATGGCCGATGACTATCGGCTCAAGCGTCCTTTCAAGGGAATAAGCAAGGCGGTTTTCGCATCAGCTGGAGGGGATTTGTTTTCTTCAGCTGCAGCGGTTCTGCAAATCATAAGCTTTATGACTGTTTATGGTGAATTTGCTAGAAAAAAAGAAGCGGATTTCTCCGATAAGTTGGCTGTAGCAAATGCTCTTTTCTCGATGCTTGGGGGGGCAATTGCCGCGGCCCAAGGAATTGCCATTACTGGTCTTTCTGTCGCAATTGAAAACTATGCGAGTGCCGCAGCTAAAATCAGATTAGCCTCCAAGTTGGGCAAAATTACAGGCGTATTGGGGCCTTTTTCATACCTTTTTGGCGCTATTGCCGCAGGCACCGGTTTGTATGGTGAGAAAGGGTCTGCCGCAAGGTGGACCGAAGCTTTACGGTCAGGCGATGGCGCCAAACTAGCTGGGGCTAGCATGACGCTGGTTGGAGACTCCGGCCAACTAGTTGTCAATGGCTGGGCGACCGCACGAACAGTTCAATACACTTTTGAAGCTATGACGAATGTAAGCCAGGCGCGCGCTCTTGCGTGGGTTACGGCTGGTGGCAAGTTGCTCAGCGTCGCCGCGCGTGCAAACCTGATTGGCTTGGTCCTAACAGGCCTCCAATTAGGTGGTGAATGGCTGTACAACCGTAATAATAAGACCGAACTGGATAAATGGCTGCTCAAAGGTCCTTGGGGCAAGCAGAGCGAAAACCGAAGTCTTGTGGAGGAACGTTTGATGTTAGCAAATATTACTGCCGCTCCGCAGATAGCCCTACAACAAGTAAACAGCAAGCCCATGGCCGTCTTGAGCATACCGGGGATCACAGCCAACGATCTAGAAGATGTCAATCTCGGCCTCAGTGCTTACTGGCTAACTAACCAACAGCGCAATGACTGGGAAGCGTGGAGCGAACCATTACTGTATCAACTCAATCTGCTAGGTGCTCCGGGCGAACCTCTTAAGCTCGGCTTGGAAATATTCCAACACGAAGCTAACGCCCAGCATGGCCTTGCCGTCGTTTTACGCTACCACCCCGTAGCCGGTGATAAATCTTTCCGAGAGAAGCGATTCGAAACCACGACCCTAAACGCGCAGAATGGCAAGCTGCTTCAATCAGTATCTGTGTTAAGGACGCGCACCACGAATGCTCCTTGGTTGCTAGTAACTAGCGACTCCCTGTAGTTGCCTAAACCGCCTACATATTTTCGGTTGAATTCCATGCCATCCAAACCTGAACAGCAAGTCGAACTTGACCTCAAAAATCACCGCCCCACGGCGGGTGAAACGCGTCGTTTTGCCACAGGCGAAGCATTATTTTTCTCACCGCTGCCAGTTCCGACCGGGCAAATCCCAATGGATCTCGGCGGAAGTTTTGTTGAAGTCAACGACACGTATCTGGACTTGGGTAGCAGCAATCTCACCAAGTCTTTCCAAGCACGATTAGCTGTGGCGCTCCCAACAGTCGTAGTTATCATTTGTCTATTTATCCTCCCAACATTGATGGGCTTCGCAGCGTTCATAAACCCATTCGGCAGAAGCTTCTGGTTTTATTTCAACGATTTTTTTGAGTTCGGAATATCACTAGCGCTCTGGTGTGGAGCGGGAGCAGCGCTGATTGGCCTGTACGCGATTATCAGCACCACAAGGAACAAAGCCCGCGCCAGACCCATCCGATTTAACCGTCAACGCCGAGAGGTCTGTTACTTCCCGAATGGATCCGACGAAGCCGTGATCCAGCCTTGGGAAGACACAGTTGCGTGGATCTCTGTCAGCACCGGAGTCACTGGAGTAGGCGTAATCAGTAGCTACACCTTTGGCATGGCCATAGATAATCCCAGGGCCGATACGGTGCACTTTCTCACACAGGAGGTAATGACTCCTGTTCATGGACTAGGCAAATGGGAAGCCATACGTGCCTACATGGAAAAAGGACCGGAGTTCTGCCCTGGCAAAGCACCCTACGAGGGTCGCCACACCTTCGATAAAGAACGACAAGACATGCATGAGGAATACCAGCACAACGAACGTTCCGCTTTAGGAGTTTGTTGGTGGTACCTGACACATCTGATCACTTGGTGGCGTTTTCCGTATTGGGTAGCAGAATGGGACCATCGTTTCAGCATGAAATCTCTACCTGATTCCATTGCTGAGTGGTCTAAACCTCTTCCGCCTGATCAATGGGGCAAGCCAAGTCCCGCGCTTAAAGAGCAAAGCGCGAAAATCGAAAGAGCCTTTGCTCAAGGACAGGATTTTATGACGTACTTCAAGGCGAACCTAAACGAAAGCAAGGCAGAAGAATAAAAAACAGCTGAGCTATATAATTGCCAACAATCAGGTGGCGGCGGTAGCCACAAGTCTGTACGGGGAAAAAGGCTCTGTCGCTCGTTGGACTGAAGCCTTGAGGTCGGGAGATAGTGCAAAGCTGGCTGGTGCCAGCATGACAATCGCGGGCGACTCTGGACAGTTCGTAGTTAACGGTTGGGCAGTTGCACGAACAGGGCAATATATGTTTGAGGCGGCTTCAAATGTTAGTCAAGCAAGAGCTGTCGCTTGGGTTACAGCTGGAGGCAAACTTCTGAGCGTTGCTGCGAGAGCCAACCTAATAGGGTTAGGCTTGACGGTGTTGCAGCTAGGTGGCGAGTGGATTTACAACCGAAACAATAAAACGAAGCTTGATAACTGGCTTCAGCAGGGCGCGTGGGGAAAGAAGAACCAAAATCGCGGATTCCAAGAAGATCGCATGCAATTGGCAGAGATCACTTCAACCCCTCAGGTCGGTCTAAGACAAATAAATAACAGACCTACTGCAGTGATTAGCATTCCAAATATAACAATTCGAGAGCTGGATGATGTTGGATTTGGCCTTACCGCGTATTGGTCAAGCAATCTCCAGCGCAATGACTGGGAGCCCTGGACTGAACCTTTGCTATATCAACTGAATTTACTGAGTCCACCAGACGTGTCATGCAGACGATAAATTTCTACCAGGTATTTATCGAGGTACGTTCAAAAGCAGTGTGGGAAAGCGCAGATACCCTTTCATTCTTTAACGCCCTTTTCTCTACGGTTGGGGGCGGTTTAGCTGCTGCACAGGGTATTGCCATAACAAGTCTTTCAGTAGGTATCAAAAATTATACAAGCGCTGCCGGCAAAATCAAATTGGCCGCTAAGTTAGGGAAAATCACCGGGGCATTGAGCCCATTTGCCTACATATTCAGTGCAGTTGCCGCAGGGACAGGTATGTATGGTGAGAAAGGATCCGCTGCAAAATGGACAGAGGCATTACGTTCCGGGAATGGCTCCAAGTTGACAGGTGCGAGCATGACATTAGTAGGAGATTCTGAACAACTTGCGCTCAATGGGTGGGCCTTCGCCAGAAGTGGTCAGTCCATTTATGAGGCATTTACCACCGTAAATCAGGCACGTGCGCTAGTTTGGGTCAAAGGAGGTAGCCAACTGTTGAGCATTGCTGCCAGAGCAAACTTGATCGGCTTGGTGCTTACCGGTCTGCAATTGGGCGGAGAATGGCTATACAACCGAAACAACAAATCAGATCTGGATAATTGGCTGCAAAAAGGCCCTTGGGGTAAACAAAACGCCAACCGCACTTTCATTGAGGAGCGCCTACTACTTGCCTACATAACGGCATCACCGCAGGTGTCGTTGCAGACGGTAAACAACAAGGCTATGGCAGTACTGCGCATACCAAGAATCACTGCTCGTGAACTAAATGATGTAGAGTTTGGCGTGAGCGCTTACTGGCTGACAAATCACCAACGAAATGATTGGGAGGCATGGAGCGAGCCGCTGCTTTATCAACTCAACTTGCTCAGTGCTCCGGATGAACCACTTAAATTAGGCATGGACATTTTCCAACACGAAGCCAACGCCGAACATGGTCTGGCTGTCGTCCTACGCTATCACCCCGTTGCTGGCGATAAATCCTTCCGAGAGAAACGCTTCGAAACGACGACGTTGAGCGCGCAAAATGGCAAGCTACTTTCGGCTGTCTCTGTATTAAAGTCGCGCAAAACCGATGCTCCATGGCTATTGGTCAACAGCGACTTCCTGTAGGTGCCCGCCCCGCCACTTTTCGGTTAAATTACATGTCATCCAAATCAACTAATAACGACGAACTTCATCTCAAGCATCAGCGCCCCGTCGCTGGTGAATCTCGACGTTTTACTACTGGCGAAGCAGTGTTTTTCTCGCCGCTCCCCGTCCCTACCGGCCAGATCTCAATGGATTTGGGCGGAAGTTTTCTTGATATCAACGACACCTACCTTGACCTCGGTAGCAGTAACGTCAATAAGGCATTCCAAACCAGAGTGATGATCGCAAGCAGCATGCTCATTCTGATTGTGAGTTTAATAATCGGCCCCTTCATCGCCGGGCTTATGAGTTTTGGTGATCCCTATGGCAGAACATTTACACATATTTTCATAGAGTTTTTCCCCACCGGTGCTGCGATTGGAGTTTGGGGAGCAGCAGGAGCTGCAGTTCTGGGACTCTATGTTGTCATCAGCACTACTCTTGCCAAAGTTCGTACCCGCCCAATACGTTTCAATCGTCAACGTCGCGAAGTCTGTTTTTTTGCAAACGGATCTGACGAGCCGGTCATCCAACCTTGGGAAGAAATGGTGTCCTGGCTTTCTGTCAGTACCGGTGTAACTGGGGTTGGCGTCATCAGCACTTATACGTTTGGCATGGCATTTGACGACCCAAAAACTGATACCGTTCATTTAGTGAACCAGGAAGTAATGACTCCAGTTCATGGTTTGTGTAAATGGGAGGCCTTACGTGCCTACATGGAAAAAGGACCGGATTTCTGCCCTGCTAAAGCACCCTACGAGGGTCGCCACACCTTCGATAAAGAACGACAAGACATGCACGAGGAATACCAGCACAACGAACGTTCCGCTTTAGGAGTTTGTTGGTGGTACCTGACACATCTGATCACTTGGTGGCGCTTTCCGTATTGGGTAGCAGAATGGGACCATCGTTTCAGCATGAAATCTCTACCTGATTCCATTGCTGAGTGGTCTAAACCTCTTCCGCCTGATCAATGGGGCAAGCCAAGTCCCGCGCTTAAAGAGCAAAGCGCGAAAATCGAAAGAGCCTTTGCTCAAGGACAGGATTTTATGACGTACTTCAAGGCAAACCTAAACGAAAGCAAGGCAGAAGAATAAACAAACAGCTGAGCTATATAATTGCCAAAAATCAGGTGGCCCGACAACAGTTACTTCGAGTCTGAGCTTTTACAAAACTGGAAGACGCGATCATCGTCGCCATCAACAACAAAATGCACAACTGCCAGGATCCAGGCAACGCGCACTTCACCCACCTGGAAGAAGTGCAGTTCACCTACCGCAAAATCACCTGGCCCCACGAAGTATCCGGTACTTCGGGTTCCGATGACTGGCGTGCTCCAGTCATTTAATTACGGCTGACCGTTACACGCATCGGCCAGCTCTGCTGGTCGATGTTGTTTAAGCCCCTCCAGAATTTCGCGTACGTTGAGCCGATTTTTTGCGGCCGTCGACGAGCGCCGCTGTACAGCACGAGGAACAAGGGATGTTCGCGCCGGCCAATGAAACCCACTTTGCCCTGACCATCGAAGGGCTTTTCCGTCGACTTTCAGGTGTTACCCTGACCGGCCGGGAAGCCATCAGCCAGCCTTTTGTCTTTGAGGTGGAGCTGGTCAGTGAGCAGCCGTCGCTGGACCTCGAAACCCTGTTGCACAAACCGGCCTTTCTGCAGCTGTCGCCTGACGGCAGCGGCATCCATGGCCAGATCTACCGCGCCGCGCAAGGCGATTCCGGCAAGCGTCTGACCCGTTATTCTGTGACGCTGCGCCCACAACTGGCGTATCTGGCGCACCGCATCAACCAGCGCTGTCGGAAGTCAAAATGGAAGGCCCCACTCTGAAAAGTGGTTCCCCTCAGATTGCCAACTTGGAAGTTGCACTGGATGTAACAGCGTGGCGCGGGGAAGTCAGCTTACTCAAAGTCGAGTTCCCTAAACGGGCAAAGGCCGATCCGGATAGCGAAATACAAGGCCTACGACGGCAGCATACGTAGCGTCAACTTCGGCAAACTGTCATTGGCTCTTGAAGCCAAGGCTTGGGGCTTCGCCGGCGCAAGTCTCATGCTGTCGCGCGATTTGACCCTGGATCAAAAAACTGGCTACACCAGCCTGGTCGGCGTCGACATGGCCGAAAAATCCGGCGATCTGGCAAAGTTTGAAGTCTTTGCCGGTGCCCAGGCCGGGTGCAAGGTAACCGGCAAACTGTTCTGGTGCCCTCCCCCAAGCGTCCTCCCTCCTGCACCGGTGCCCAACCGCATCTCAGCCAACCAGTGGCGTCCACTGGCCAAACTCGAAGTGGAAATGGCCGTAGCCCTCGGCGCCGGCTACTCCGGTGATATGCAGCTGCGGATGCAAAACGGCCATCTATTGCTGTCGATCAAGGGGGCCCTGGTCTGGGGCGCAGGCGTGAAAGGTTATTTGACCTTTGAAGTCGGCTACGACAGCATCGTGGCCCTGACGGAACTGGTGCGACAGGAAATGGCCGCGAACCAATACAAGGATCTCGAGTGGGTGGATAAGGAAGCATCAGCCTATATGGAAAAACTGAGCTTCCTTGGCGCCACAGGTATTGATGTAGTTTTTGCGTATGTGCGTGGGTATGCAATTGTTAAAGAGATTTTTGAAGCGCTCACGGAAGGGGATCGGGGTGGACAGATTGCGTACTCACTCGCAATAGCTGAAAACCAGAAAATAATGCGGGATTGGGTATATAACTTGCAACCGCAGGCATTAGGGTCACTACTTCTGGCGCTGAGCACTCCGCCCAAACCGCTCACAGTAGAAGACGGCGAAAAAGAAAAAGAAAATTTCAATGAAGATGAAGCTCACCTTTTACAGCAACACGCAATTGAACGATGCCTAGGATGGATATCCAGCAAGCCTGACGCAAACCAACAGTTTGAAGAAGCGATCATCCGTATGAATCGAGATGGTGCACGAACTGAACAAGCTGGACTCTCTTACTGTAAAAACAAGGCAAAGCTAGATCTATTTATGGCTGAACGGGTATTAGGGCTTGACGAAACCAACAACGCCATGCGATCCAGGTATCGAGATCGGGTCTCTAAACTTGGAATACGTTTAGATAAGCACTGCCACTACAGCACCATATACACCGGACCTGCTTTCGCACCAGTTCAAGGTCTCAAAGCTACTTACAAAGGGCCAAACATTGATTAATCGAGCAATCTTAAGTTTTTTTACATTCTTTATTTTATCCAGTGCCTGCGCTGCACAGTTAACAGAGTCCGAGGCAATAGCCAAAGACAAGGGAATTATTCTTTATCAACAAGGAGCATGGACTTCCTCGCAATCGTTTTTACGAACCGCAGCTGAGGCCGGCGATAAAAAATCTCAATATTTTCTAGGTGAGGCGATACGGCTGAGCAATCGATACATGACAGAGGAGGCCAGAAATTGGTACGTCGCCGCGGCAGAGCAAGGTGAACTTTACGCTATGCTACGACTAAGTAGTAAAAAGGATCTTTGCAACTTATCAGATGGCTGCGCGGGGAAAGGTGATGTTGACTGGAGAGAGCAAGCTTTAAAAATTGCCCGTGAACGTGCCGACAAAGGTGATACGGAGGCAATGGTTGTGCTGTTTACGGCAAATCAAGGATTGGAATGGCTAGAAAGAGCCGCAGAATCGGGTGATAGTTTTGCTCAACAGCGGCTCGCTAGTGCTTACCAAAGTGGAGAGGGATGGTTTTTGATCCCAGGGAGTCGGGAGAGAGCAATAAAAAAATGGTTTAAGGCTTCAGCAGAAGGAGGTTTTCCTCCTGGCATGTATCTGTATGCAAACTATTTATATGAACACAATGGCAGTAAAGAAGAGGTTGGAAGCTGGCTCAAAAAAACAGCTGAATCCGGACATATAAACGCATTAGGGGGCTATGCATTAAACATTGCCCATCTTCCAGACACTTATGGATTCCCCTTAGATCTCGTTAAGGCTTACGGATTCACCTACTTAATAGCAAGCCTCAAAGGCGGAGCAATCGCACCGGAGGATGCAAGACTGAACCTCTTAGAAATCGCAAAAAAAATGCAACCTGAAGAAATAAATCTTGGGATATCGTTTGCGAAAGAATGGGAAAAATCTCACCCTCCTTTATCGTATTTTCATCCGACATACGGGTACTAGCGAACCCATTACGCTTAGAGAACAATCAACAAATCAAAGCGATGGATTTATTTAACAGACACTTCTGCAATTAAATAATCCGTCGCTTTTTTTATCAAACGCCCCTTTGCACGGCCCTGCCATAAAGTTGCGATACCTTCCGCTCCCGGGAGCCCAAAAACATCAGGAAATAATGTTTTAACCAAAACACTTGGCCTTGGAAGCGGAAAGGGATTTTCAACAACCGGGTTTTCAGCACACGAAATACAACCGCTCAAGCATTCGTTGTGACCACCGAAAAAATACGGCCCGTGGCTGGTGAGAAGCGTAAGTTCGCGACAGGTGAGGCATTATTCCTCTCCCCGCTTCCGATACAAACAAGCAACGTCCCCATGGATTTGGGCGGAAGCTTTGTTTAGGTGAATGACACATTCCTCGGCGTAGGCAGTAGTAATTTTGGCAAGGCTTTTCAAGCGAGGGCAATGGCTGGGCTCAGGATGATGTTTATTTTGTCATGCATGATTATTCTGCCTTTGCTTGCAGGATCTACTACTTGGGGATCACCATTTTCCGAGTCCTTTTGGGACAGAACAGCAAGCATATTCCATTTCGGTGTGACCTTTAGTATTTGGGTAGGAGGAATAGCTGCGCTCTTGGGTATTTACGTTATTTTGGGCACTACCAGAGCGAAGTCGCGCACCAGTCCATTAGATTCAACCGCCAACGCCGTGAAGCTTGTTTCTTTCCCGAAGGTCCTGAGCTCCCCGTCATTCAACCATGTTAAGAGACAGTATCTTGGCTTTCAATCAGTACAGATATACTGAAGTAGGTATAACAAGCGCTTATACATTTGGTATGGCGTTCGACGATTTCAGAGTTGCGCTGGATGTAACAGCGTGGCGCGGGGAAGTCAGCTTACTCAAAGTCGAGTTCCCTAAACGGGCAAAGGCCGATCCCTGGATAGCGAAATACAAGGCCCACGACGGCAGCGTACGTAGCGTCAACTTCGGCAAACTGTCATTGGATCTTGAAGCCAAGGCTTGGGGCTTCGCCGGGGCAAGTCTCATGCTGTCGCGCGATTTGACCCTGGATCAAAAAACTGGCTACACCAGCCTGGTCGGCGTCGACATGGCCGAAAAATCCGGCGATCTTGCAAAGTTTGAAGTCTTTGCCGGTGCCCAGGCCGGGTGCAAGGTAACCGGCAAACTGTTCTGGTGCCCTCCCCCAAGCGTCCTCCCTCCTGCACCGGTGCCCAACCGCATCTCAGCCAACCAGTGGCGTCCACTGGCCAACCTCGAAGTGGAAATGGCCGTAGCCCTCGGCGCCGGCTACTCCGGTGATATGCAACTGCGGATGCAAAACGGCCATCTATTGCTGTCGATCAAGGGGGCCCTGGTCTGGGGCGCAGGCGTAAAAGGTTATTTGACCTTTGAAGTCGGCTACGACAGCATCGTGGCCCTGACGGAACTGGTGCGACAGGAAATGGCCGCGAACCAATACAAGGATCTTGAGTGGGTGGATAAGGAAGCATCAGCCTATATGGAAAAACTG
>Ga0308159_1003828_pt1 | contig 14509 bp, 11 predicted proteins | sample PhyCR1_FD_201040 | JGI IMG/M metagenome (GOLD analysis project Ga0308159, IMG submission 201040) | Phyllosphere microbial communities from UC Gill Tract Community Farm, Albany, California, United States - DLSLC.R1 | ecosystem: Host-associated > Plants > Phyllosphere > Unclassified | place: USA... | reverse complement strand
GCTCTGCGCTTGCGACATGCCAAGCTGCGACACCGCGCCGTGCCCGAGGACGTTGATTACCGAACGCGCCGCAGTCTTGACCGCCGGCTCTTCGAGACGTTGCTCGCTGGCGAATGGATATCCAGGCGCGAGAACTTGGCCATCATCGGCCCGACCGGCATCGGGAAAAGTTGGTTGGCCTGTGCGATCGGTCACAAGGCCTGCCGTGATAACCGTTCCGTTCTCTACACCCGGTTGCCGCGGCTAATCGACGAACTCACCTTGGCCAAGGGTGACGGCCGTATCGCTGCTCGCCTGAAAAGCCTTGCCCGGGTCGATCTGCTGATCCTGGATGATTGGGGGCTTCAGCCTCTCGACGGCAACGCCCGGCACCATCTGCTCGAAATCCTTGAGGACCGTTACGGTCAGCGCTCCACGCTGGTCACCAGCCAACTTCCGGTGCCCCGCTGGCATCAGACCATAAACGATCCGACCTACGCCGACGCCATCCTGGACCGCCTCGTTCACAACGCACACCGGCTCGAACTCGAGGGTGAATCCATGCGCCGGCCTGCGACCCAAACCGCCGCTTGACCACCGCCAATCCCTAATGCCATCAAGCGAAACGATCTGGCTTCTACCCGGCCGGGATCAAATCGGAATGATGGCCGGGATCAGATTGGAACAGGCGACCGGGATCATCGGAATCCGCAGGTGGCCGAGAAGATCGGGTGTTCCGGGCACACGCTGCTGGAATGGGACCTTTGCCAGCTCGGCAGCGAAGCCCCTTTTTTGAAGGCCTCCATAGCATGTTCGTTCTGGGCATGGTGGCGAGGCCGCGCCGTGAGTTTGACGTAACCCAGCTTCTTCAACTCGCGGCTGATGGTGGTCTCGTCGAGCGAGACGGCAAACTCGTCATGGAGCCACTGGGCCAGATCAATCAGCCTCCAACGCACCACTCCGTGGATTGCCGGGATCGGGCCGCTCTCGACGACATCGATCAGTGCTTGGCGCTGCGTATCATTCAGCCGCGAATGGCGTCCAGGCGCTTTGCCATCCAGCAATCCGTCGGGGCCACGGGCATTGAACCGGATCACCCAGTCGCGCACAATCTGAAGGCCAACTCCGCCGATCCGAGCCGCAGTACTCCGGCTGCCACCGTCGTAAATCTCGGCCAAGGCCATCAACCGCCGCGCCTGGTTCGCGCTCTTCGTCGTCCGCGACAATCGTCGCAACGCCGCCCCGTCAAAATCTTCCCGCAAGCCGATCGCTGAACCCATGGTGCCACACTCCAAAGTCGCAGCCCCATTGATTCAGATTTTCACCGCCTTGGGAATCCTCCGTGAGTCAGACAATGCGCAGGTTGGTATTAGATCGGGAGATCGTCCGGTTATATAGAACCGACCCTGCTCGATCAGTCGCGCAGACTTGGAAGCTGCGCTTCGCCAGGTCGATCGACAGCATGTGTGCATTCGCCATATGCTCCTCCTTCGGGCACCGTCATGGTGCCATTGAGCATCATACGATGCCCGATGAAGGGAGGCATCCACCGCATCTGTTCAGTTCGCATGCCGCATCGTCGCACGGCACAGAAAGCATGGGAATCCCTCAAACGGACTCATTCGTTCCGATCAATCCACTAGTGGAAACCCGGGCGTCACGTCAGTCGTGACCGAACGACGTCAAATAAGATTACGCATCCTCGCGTATTTTGCAAGTAATCTCCGAACAGGCAGGTCAACTAACGACGTAATTAAAAGACTAAATAATGTGGCAATTATGATGAAGATGATACCAGAAAAAATGGGACTAGCATACCAATGTCCGTTCGTCCTCGCAATCAACCCGGTAAATACGGCCAAGATCGGTGTATGAAGAACATATACAGGATATGAAAGGTTGCCTAAAAAGTTGGTAAGCGCGCTGGTATCACGGGTCTCATGCAGCGAAAGCGCCACGATCGTGGGGAAGGCGATCAAGACCGAAGCCAAATCAAAAACTGGTCTGCCAATCAGGAGCGCTATCGGCGCACAGAGAATCAGAAGAACCATGCCAGAAGATACTAGGCAATGAATCTTCTTTCGAATGCTACCCTTGCGACGAAGCCGTTCGATCGCAACCCCCATACCAAATGAATAACCCACACGAGGAACGCCGACCCACCAGTCTTCCGTTTTAAATCCATGGTTCAAATCTCCGAAGACAGCTACTGTGACAATCAGCCAAATCATGCATGACGCAAGCGCGACTAAGGACAATCTACCCTTCAAAAAAGGATGGAAGGAAATGAACATAAAGTTCACTAATAATTCAAAAAATAGCGACCAGCTTGGGGTATTTAAAGGAAATATGGTCCCATTTGAGCTCAGACGGCCAAACACAGGAATGAATGCGATCGAGAACAGAAAAGCGGGCAACAAATTTTCAATTTTCCAATTTGTCGAAAATCCGAAGGTAGCCGCAGCCAAAACTGCGCCGAATGAAAGGCAGAGGGCTAATAGATAGGCGGGATATAGTCTAATTAGGCGCAGGAGGGAGAACTCCCGAACCGACATTCCATTGGCTATCCGCTGGTCATAGGATTTCGCGATAACCACCCCGCTCAATACGAAGAATAGGTCAACAGCCAAGTATCCTGAATTCGGACGAAACCCGAACAGAGCTTCCGCGTGCCACAGTACGACCGCGATGGCTGCAACACCCCGAATAATATCGAGATTAGCGAACACAGTTCGCTGTTCCTGCCCCAAACTGTTCTCACGTATCGTAGCGACCGAATCCATAGTGTCCATACCGCCCTCTAGTTATTCAAAATTCAGTCGGACCCAAGTCGCTCATAATACTTCAACGACGACCACCATTTTTGATCGCCCGCGGCTCGAAGTGCAGACGCAGTATTTGCACCGTCTCGCGCCGCAAGCGCCAACTGATCACGAAAATTGGTAAGATCAGTCTGAGGACTCGAATTCCCTCTATCACTCACAATTCTTTGCAACGGTGCAAGACCGGGGGAAATTAGATCTTGAGCCGCAGAATAGTTGAAATTTCCACCTATGACACCGCCACGCCCGCGCCCGTCCGTCGTAAATGCGGTCCCTAGCCGAAGACCGAGTTCTTTTAAAACGATGGGATCGCTGCGCCGGATTTCTGAATAGACACTACGACCGACATTTTGGGACCAATGCCGAGCAATATCGTAAAACCAGACGGGATGACGCTGGATATGAAAAAAAATATTGCCTTGGACATTTACAGCGTTCCCACTGTTAACGAATACCGGCACATCGACATTGTCAAAGAGATTATCCTTGATGTCCACCCAACCGATCCACCGATCCAGATATATAGCTCTAATCATTTTCCAGTGATCTTCGCCGTATATGTCTCCAGGAGTCACAATGTCGTGAAAATAATTCCCGACGATTCGATTACCGTGCGATGTAAGATGATTAAAAGCGTACACAGCTCCGGAGTCGCCCGTTTCTAGATTAGTTCGAAAAATTTCATTCTCTACGATAGCGTGGTCATCTCCCGAAAAAATGATCGCCGAATGCGGCAAATTTCCAAACTTACTGTCCCGAACCAAATTTCGAGCGCCGGTTAGCCGAACAGCTGGTCTGTATGCGGGACCCTGAAGCCCAATTTGACTAAATGCGACCCCGGAGATGACGGTGTCGGTCGTGGGGTCACCCTCACCAGCCTGATCGTCCGCCATCCAAATCCCGCCACCGCCGGTCTGGGTTATCACCGAATTTTCGATGCGCACATCAGAGCAGCCGTTTAGCACAACAGCGTTCCCTCCAGTCATACCTAGGTAACCGTCGGAAAAAGTCACGTCGTGAGCGTGCTTAAGGCTTACGACCGCCCCCTGTGAGCCTTGCACAGCCAGCCCTTTGAAGTGAACATGCCGGGCTCCATCCACCCGAAGTACCGTTTCAAGGATCGCGGCGGATACGGTTGCAGATCCCGGATAGGGAAGAACGGCGACTTTCGAACCAGCGGAAGCAAATACGCCGGGCTTAGAAATTTGATCAAAGGCATTGAAGATTGCAAACCGCGCGCCTGAAAACTCAGGGTACCGGGTCGAAAGTTGAGCAGCCACCAGCCGAACTCCGTCGACAGAGACAACTGGCACCTCTTCGTAAGCCCAGTTACTGGTCCAGTACCCCCCCGCCCATAGTTGCGGCTCGACTTTGAACGCCGCGGCAACGTTAGCTGGCAAGTCGATTTGTGGCGAGACTTGCGGGCCTGATTGGGGCATTAGTCCAACTAACTGGTTGTAACCTCGGCTAGGATAGCGCGATCGGCCGAGTAACCGATTGCCTTGCAGTAGCGTTAACGACTTTTCAGGTGTTGTGCTGCCGCTTGCTCTCCTAGGATAAGCCGGGTTAGGCAACATTACATCGCGCAATTCGTAGAACTTAACGGCTGATCGCACAGCGCTCGGGATTAGCTTCTTCAAAGGCGCAGGCGGGCTCACTTCCGATGTTGGTTGGGTTCCGGAGATTACGACTTTCGCGCCAGGCTCAGCGGATAAAACGAGCGGAGCTTCCGCCGAGCCCGAATCCGCAGCATCAATGAGTATTGGCTTTGAGAGGGTGTACGTTCCCTCCCCGAAAAGAATGATGGAGCCTCTTCCTGATAGCTTTCTCTCTAGTCTAGCTTCCACCAGCGCTTGAGAGATCAGCGGGAACGCATCACGGCCATTTGGAGGCGCCAATCGTATGATCTTGCCTGTAACTTCGGCTTTAGGTCGAAGCGTTTGAAGTTTGTCGGAACTGCTCGGCGCTACGTTGACCGGAAATCCGATCGCCGCAAAAGTTGCGCATACCGATCCCACGGCGGCTACAAGCGTAATACGCTTAGGCGTCATGACTTTCATACGCCCACCGTTCGAGACTGAATCAGTTTTGGCCGAAATACCTCAATCCGTTTCTTATTGAGGTATTTCGCCATTGATCGATCCCGCATGGCAGCAGCGAATGCTACAATAACGAAAAGAGGCTTTGCAGTCGAGAATGCAAAACTAACTTGTAATTGCAGAAAGGCTGCCAACGAAAACGCTATAAGCGTAACACCGATCTCCCTATTCTTCGAAAAAACTACGACTAGATCTCGGACGTGAGCAAACATCCAAAGCAAGAAAATAGTAAGTCCCACAGCACCGACTGAAGAGGTTATTTCCAGAAATACATTATGAGGATAATCTTGAAATGTATACCTCCCGTAGGCTCCGTAACCCACGCCAAAAATTGGATTATCTTGTATCAAAGAGAGGGCCACATCGAAGAGATGAATTCGCTCCAAGCTGCTAGCGTCCACCGGAGTTGGACCTGAGGTGAAACTACCTGTCAAGCGATCAAGCTGTCCCTGAATCTCTTGAGTCGGGATACTGTCATAGAAAAAAACAGCGGCGATAACGCCGATAGGTAGGAACAGCAGATTGCGCCTCACTAAGCTACCTTCCAATGAAAGGACTAGCGCAACAAGCAACGCAATAATTCCGGAAAGAAATACACTACGCGTTCCTGCAACTACAGCGAGATAAGATACTAATATTAGACAAACAACACCTAAAACTCGTGAATATATACCCTTATACGTCAGCGCCATTAGTGAAGAAGCCACCAAGGCAAAAGGTATAGGCTGCGTAAGTCCGACTGTCGATGCATCGGAATCTTCCAACACAAGCCGGTGATCCGCCGCCCAAGTTCCGGTCGCCCTCATATTAACTAGTCCGACCGCAAGGACGGCGCTTCCGATAGCGAGGGTCACGACCATTTGCTTGGTCAAGGGGCGAGGCCGTCCCGTCACGAAGCGGGCTAAAATAAATGCACCGATTATGGACGTCAGGAACTGCTGCACCATCTCCGTGGATCGACCCAAATCCTGTGTCCAATACATGGACGCCGTTAGCATGAGCGTAAGAAAAATAGCGGCAAAGTCGCTTGCATGCCAATTCATAGGTCGGACCGATTTGAAATACCGTGAAGCCGACAAAACTATCGCTGCAACCACATATGCAGTTCCAAGCCATGGGAGCTGGGCGAGGGCTCCAGCTTGATACGTGAGAAATATGCCGGCAAGCCAAGCTCCGTTATACCGCAAGCCCGCCAGAAGAATGCCGATGAGCACGCTGATCGCAAGGAGAGCCAACATAGATCGAATAACCTCAACATCCGTAATTTCGCGAATCAAGCTCTCGCGGGCCGTAGTCGCCCCATGTTGCATAGCAGCACTTGCCGCAGCGGCCTTATTGGAAAAGTCATTTGCATCAGGGTTTACATTAGAGGTTACGCCTCCTCCTAGACACATGATCGCCTGAGGCTGAACATCCCGTCTCGCAATATGCAGTGGTGAGTCGCGCAGGCCTGCTCGGTGCGTGCTCCTGCATGGAGGGAGGAATTAGCAAGATGACAAACAAGTGCCCCTGAGGTTTGAGAGCGCGATGCGGATCGTTCTGGAACATGGGGGCGACTATCCTTCACGCTGGGTGACCTAGCAAACTACAGCAAGCGAATGAGGTTCTGCGCAAGGCGTTGGCATATTTTGTCCAAACAGAGGTCAACCTCCCGCTCTGTCAATGGTGCTGTAATTTCCCCCGGAGCCAAGCAGTGGTACTACGCCATTCTGGGCGACATCTAACTGTTGCCTAATTTAAGAAAACTAGCCTCCGGTCATCCCTGTGCGGTTGAGCTCTTTCAATCACGATGTTGCAACATTTCAATGCGACCAATGTCACCTGCGCCAGAACGCGCTTCGAAACGCAAAACCTGGGTCGGACAGTCCGACGGAACGACAAAGGACCACTGTCCCTCTGCGCCGCCCTCCATATTGATTTCAGTCGGAGGCTGAATCCCGGCAACGCATGCAACACGCAATTTCACGCCGGAGTTCACTCCTGACCTATTGATTTTGAGCACGTGGTAACCAGAGCCAAGCGCAACATATCGGCGAGCGATCACGCGAAGCAATGGGTCGGAAGTCGAATAATGCAGCACAACATCCCCGCGCTCATGCCTTACCTCCGTGTCCATCCCGGGATTTTCCGGATAGCGCCAGTCGAAGGGACCTGGGAGGACATCTTCTGTCTGAAAAGCGAGATCGTTGATGGACCTGCGATTTGCAGGCGAGCACAATGTGTTCCACACGGCTATAGCTGCCTCACCTTTGCCATCGCTTACAAAGTGATCGGCCCTGTCTGAAAAGTTAACACAATCGAACTCGTTGCGATTTGCGGCCATCCGTTCCGCGAGCCGATCAACCGTCCCCAAGGGTAGGTTCGGCACGGCCCAAACCAAAAACTCTGTACCCAAATACCTATCGTGTGCAATCAGGGTAGTCTCGAATGCCGACAGGCCACCAGGCGCCTGAAGAGTCGTTCGGGTAAGATCCTTTAGCCAGTCAGCTCTTTCGCCCAGGCGCCATAAAGCAGCCACCCGCTGCGCAGCGATCTCAGGAGCGCCTTGTTGCAGCGCGGAAAGAATGACCACTCGCTGTACAAACCTATCGCGCCAGCCCCGCCCCGCGGCTGTCTGAAGTGCTGCTGCACCCGCTTCTTCCTTGCCGTTTGTCAATAATCCCTCAGCATACAAGGACAGCGCCTCAGCGGGAATAGGTCGGCGCATCACCAGCTTTTGGGCGAGAGCTTCGGCTTGAAGGCTGTCCTTTCGCTCGAGAGCCAGTTTGGTCACGGCGACCAAGGAATCAGCTTGGAACGGTTCTGGAACCCTTGCCGCAAGCCATGGGGTGAACCGACCTTGTCGGTCAAGTTCGACGCCGGTGGCCACTAAGGCAATAATTGCTAAGGCTAAATACCAGGCCGCCACTAACAAGGTTCGGCCCAGCGCGCATATCGTCATCTTCGCGTCACTTCTCATGCCCGTAATTATAATAATTGTAGGCGTAATAAGCATATTCATTATCGCCGACACGAGGCTCGAAGCGGTTAAGCACGACGCCCAGGATTTTTGCGTTGATAAGGGCAAGTCTGCGCAGCGCAGATTTGACCGCACCGCGATGGAAGCCAGAACCGTCGATCACGAACAGCACACCATCTGCATGGCTCGCAAGAATGACTGCATCAGAAAGGCCAAGCAAAGGTGCGGAATCGACGATGACAACATCGTAGCGCTCGCGAGCTTGCGCCAGAAACGCTGGGACCGCATCACTGGACAGGATGAGAGCCGGATCTGGCGGCGTAGGCAAACCTGAGATGTAATCGAGGCCGTCAAACTCTGAGGACACTACTACGTCATCGAAGCCTTTATTGCCCGTAAGCAAATCGGTCAGGCCAGACGCACCATCCGTTCCCATCTTGCGGTGCAAGGTCGGGCGCCGAAGGTCCATATCCACTAACAGAACCTTCTTGCCCAAGCTCGCCACGTCCCTCGCAATCGTGCGCGAGGCGGTAGACTTGCCTTCGCCTTCACGCGCGCTGGTAATACAAAGCACCTGGGGAAGCCCGGTAGCAGTGGAATAGCGCAAATTCGTGACCACCGATCGGTAGGCTTCGCTCACTCCAGAGCGCCGATCGGCGATTACGGCGTCCACGTCTTCGCCTTCCTTCATTTTCGGGATGAGCCCAAGAAGGCGCATATCGAGCTTTCGTTCAACATCGTCCGGCGTGCGGATTGCATCGTCGAAGATCTCGCGCAAGAACACCGCCGCAGCGGCGAAGAAAAAGCCAAGAATCAAGGCGACCGCGAGATTGATGGACATTTTGGGAGACGCCGGGATGCGCGGGACTTCGGCGCGATCCACGATCGTAATGTTGTTGCTGGAGGCTCCTGCTGTGGCGCTGATTTGATTATAACGCGAGAGCAAGGTTTCGTAGAGAGCTCGATTGGTATCGGCCACGCGCTTCAGTACAGAATACTGCACGCCGCGATCTTGTTCGCCTAGCGCTTCGTTGCGCAAGGTGTCGACCTGACTGGTGAGTGACTTCTCGCGCTCAAGTGCCGACTGGTAATCAAGATAGGCAGTTTTCTTCAGCGTTTCAGCAAGGGTATTAATTCGGCGGTCGAGCTCAGCGAGCTGCGCGCGTTTCGACTTCACAGTGGCATAATCGTCGAGATGGCGTGACCGCTCCTCGGCGAGGTCACCCTCGATTTTTGTCTTTTCGCTAACGAGTTGCTGAATAGCTTGATTAGAGTTGACTTCAGGCACGCTCAGAGCCGGCTGATTGGCCAGGGTATTCCAACGGTCCTCAGCGGTAATGCGGTCTGCGACAGCTCTCGATGCTGCATCGTTCAACTGAACCAGCGTGTTGTTTGTCACAGACAGGGCCGATTCTTGCGGCCCGCCTTCAGACTGGCTGGTAACGCGGATGAGGCCAGCGGCCCGCGCGTATTGGTTCAGGTCCCGCTCGGACTGCGTCAGCTTTGCACGCGCCTCAGATAGTTGGTCACCCAGAAACCGTCGCGCGTAAGCAGAGCTTTGATACTTCTGGTTCAAGTTGTATTCAACGAAGCGATCAGCGTAGAAATTAGTGATCTTAGCGGCTAATAAAGCGTCCCGACTAATCACCGTAATGGTAGCGATGCGGCTGTCGCGGGGGAGATCGACCTGAAGATTTTCCAGAAGAACATCAACGGCTGCATCCTGGCGCGCTTCGGCAAGCTGCTTACCCCTAAGGTCTCCCTCTTCTGGCATAGCCGCGCCAAATGCCTCGAAAAACTCCTGCTTCTTGTCGAAGCCGCCGCTTTGAATCACAATGCGGGCAAGTGAACGGCTCCGGATAATTCCGAGCTGAGTCTGCAGGAACCGATCGGTGTCCCAACTAGCGCCCACCTTCTGCAGTTCGCTACCTTCGATAATTTGATCAGCCTGGTCCTCGATCAGGACTTGCGCACTCGCTTTATACTTCGGAGTGATAAGCAGGGTAACGCCGACGCCGGCGATGATCGTGACGACCAAAATCACGCCGATCATCAAAATGTTTCGACGAATCGCCTGAAGGACAGTCTTGAAGACCGCCGCAAAATCAGGACCATCACTGTAACCCTCGGGATAGTCTTCTACGACATCCCTATCAAAACCAACGTTTTGCAAGTCTTTCCCCGCCATTTAGCTGTGGCACAAAGGAATGCGCCCCATCGAGTTCACTCACAGCTCTGAAGTCGCGGAATCTTCCGCAAACTGCAAGCTATCGCTTCGCGACGTCCACGCTCGTATGAGTGGAGGTCCTCGCGATCAAAATTCCGAGCATCAGTCCTGCCACGCATAGCAATGTCTGACTCCGCAAGGGATAGTCCAAAATCGACTGAAACGCCAAGAGCATGAAAGCAGCCGATGCAGCAACCCTCGGCCCGCGGTCAATCGACTTACAAAAGCCACGCCATGTCGCAAGGCCTATGAGGACGATCCAACTCCCGACGAGGAGAGGTCCCACGATTCCCGATTCCAAGGTGATTTCGAGATATTCGTTGTGTGCACGTGCAGCCCTTCCGGGGCTCAGGCTCTCAAGTGATTCGTCGAGCTGGAACACTTCGTCAAATGTGCCTATACCGCCACCGACCGGCCAAAATCGCGCAATTGATGATTGCGTATCCTGCCAGATCCCCGGCCTTGCGTCCTGAAGCGTGTCGAACCGTGAGAGACTGCGCTGAATCCGCGCATTGCCTGCCACCATAACGGCAAATACCGCCACAACTGCGACCGCGGCTGCTACAACGATTACCCGAGAGCGGTGCGCAAGCAATGCATGGCGCGAATGCCACAGATACATCATAAACATCGCTGCGGGGATCATGACGAGCGCCATGCCTGAGCGGGATCGAGTCAGGAACAAGCCCAGACCCAATAAAACGCCGATGACGACAGCAACAGAGAGTTGCAACGGACTTTGACCTGACCGCCACACAATGCCGATTAGTGCACACAAGGCAACGTCGATAAAAAGCCCCGCAGTATTACGATTCGCAAAAGTACCTTGAAGATCCTGGGAGCCGACCGCTTCGGTATAAAACATAAGCTGGCGGTTCCCAAATGCCAATTGCTGTGTCCCCAAAATGATCATGACTACACAGCAACCCACCAAGACCATCAGCAAAGACCGGCGATCAGCGTCGCTCACACGCCAAGTAAGGATCAGCATGCACAAAGGCGGCATCAAAGCCAAGAATGCAATAAAAGTTCGGCGCACGTTCAGGGAAAACGGCATCCAGTCATCCTGGCGGCCGACGAGAGCAAGTGATTCGGCGACGAGATCTCTGCCGGGCAGTTGCTGCCAAACGGAAGGCGGTAGCGGGATACACTGGACTAAGGGCAGGAATATCGTAACCGCGAGAACCGCCGTAAATGCGCGCGGCGCTTGGCAGAAAAACTCTATAAGAGTTCGCCTATGAAATGCCAGCGCCGCGAGAGCCGCAAGCTGCACTACCAAGTTCGCGGCCCCAGCACCGGAGCCGCCGCCACCGAAAAAGACGGCTACGATCAGCAATACGACAGCAACTAGGATGTTCGGTTTTGATGACATCCGCATGAGGTCAGCCCGATCCTTCAGGTTCCTTTGCACTAGCAGACTGCCTCCTGAACGTTCAAAACGATGTGAGACAGGCAAAAGCTCTGCCCTTGGCTTCGCCAAGAACAGAGCCCTGACTTGACCCCGGGAAGATCAGAAACTTTTCGACTTGGCACCGTCAACGACCTAGCCGATTCCATGGGCTTCAACAGCGCCGCCTAGCACATTGGCCACAATGAGCGAACCGTTTGCCCTCTCTTTGATAAGCATGGCAATGGACACCCCCCCTCCTTTAGACAAAGCAACGGCGGGCTTACACACAGCGTGCAGCGCTAAGGTGCAGACCTGAGCAGCGATTGGGGAACCAGGAAGCGCGATTGCTATCATTGCCGCAAAAGCAAAGGTAAGCCTCATGCCGCCTCCTAAGATTGATTGTGCACGTGATTTCAGGCGCCCTACCGCAGTGCACAATGAAACGCAAAACGAAATACGTATCTATCCGGTGAGTACCGCATCGGGGACGGTAGCTGACTAATGGATTGGGCTTCTCAGTCGCCGAGGAAGGCTTGAGCGCCCTCTTCAGCGAGCGCCTAACGAAGCGGTACGTATGGGTTCGGCGAGAACCCTGAGTAGCCCGTAGACCGTATGTTCGTGCGGTGAATTTGGCCCGCCCTCGGAGTAAGCTGGAAACGGGGGTTACGCCGGACGGGCCGACGCCTAACCGCGACGAACTCGTCCAGGATCTGCCGTTTGTTCGACCGGGAGCATGACCGATACCGTTCGATGATCGCTCCAACCAACTCCGATTGTGTCGCCATGCTGATCCGCCCGACTATCCGACTTCCCCGAATCCGGACGATAGAACAGTCTCCATCTCCTTCGGGACGGCGATCCTACCGGTAACGTTCTGCACAAGGCAATGCCGGGGTCAAATCCTCGGTTCGGTTGACAAGAAGGAGTATCGGTCCCGTGACCAGGCTCTGGCCGGCGTGCTCGATTATATCGAGCGTTTCTATAATCCTGCCCGCAGTCGCTCGACCCTGGGCTATCTCAGCCCTATCGAATTTGAACGCCAAGCGGGGGTAGCCTAAAAAAGCTTATCTCGGTGTCCATCAAACCGGCAGCAGGCCAGTGGTAAGGCGCTTGAGATCACATCGGGGGGCGCTTCGTGGTGCAGACCGGGCACCCCCGCCCTGCCAATGCGATGGCCTCTCGCCCCCGATCCTGACGAAAAGTGCGCTCCGCACGCATTCTTTAGCACAAACATCGCCTTCGAGCCCGCCGACAGGCTCCGCATGATGCGATCACAACGCCGAACAGGAGTTGATGGGTTGCACAAGCCCTCGGTCCTGACTACGCGTGAACTTCAATCAGCCATGACCGCATGGAGACCTCCAGTAGTGCAAAAGTTCAAGATCGCGCTCATGCTCGGCAGCATTGTTGCAGGCTCCGCTCTCGCCGGCTGCACCAGCACGACTACCAATCCGGAGTTGCCGCAAGGCGCCGCAGCCTATCAGGTAATTCCCCCGACAGTTCCCGTTCCTACCGCTTATCCTGTGCGCCCCAAAGACAAGCTTACTCTACGCGTCTTCAACGAGCCTGACATCTCCCAGGATGAATTGCGAGTGGATGACGTCGGAATGATTCAAATACCGCTGATCGGATCAGTGAAAGCTGAAGGCCGCAGCGTAGACGAATTGTCGTCCGACATCGCGTCCAGGCTTGCCGCACGTTACATAAAGAACCCGCAAGTAGCGGTCTCAGTAAAGGAGCCGGCACCCAGCTATGTTTCGGTAGAAGGCGAAGTTGAGAAACCGGGCGTTTACGAAATTGATGGCCGCACCACTTTACTTGCGGCGCTGGCACGGGCAGAAAGTCCCACAGTCACTGCAAAACTAAATGAAATCGTGGTATTCCGAACCATCAATGATCAACGGATGGTCGCGCGCTTCAATCTTAAGGAAATTCGCGTCGGACTAACCCCGGATCCTATGATCCTGGACGGCGATGTCGTGATGGTTGGATATTCCCGCTCGAAGGCGTTCTGGCAAGACATCTTGAAGATGGCACCTATCTTCAACGCATTCGCAGTCGTTGCTACCCGATAATTTGAGCCAGCGCGGGCTGCGTCGTACCGTGGGATCGGCGCCTTTTTCAATCCTGGCCGTTCTGTGCCCCAAACTCCAGCGTGATATTAGAGTCCGTTTGAAAATCAGGGGTGAACGTTTCGGCGTAGCAGATTGCCGCCCATGGCGACGAGGATCATGGCCTGCGAGACGTCGATGCGCTTTTCGTAATCGCCGACCAATCGGCGCCATCGGATCATCCAGCCAAAGGTCCGCTCAACGACCCATCGTCGGGGCAGAACCTTGAAGCCCTGTTGCTGATCGCTGCGTCGAATGACCTCGACGACGAAATCCAGATAGCTTGCCTTGTCCATGAGCTTGAGGCGGTCATAGGCGCCATCGGCGAAGAGATGTTTGATCCAGGGCCAGCGTTGGCGGATGCCATCGAGGATGGTCTGGGCGCCCGCGCTGTCTGAAATGTCCGCAGTGGTCAGGTTGACCATCAGCAGCCATCCATCGGTATCGACGGCGATATGCCGCTTGCGCCCAACAACCTTCTTGCCGGCGTCAAACCCACGCTTTTCTGCCGATGGCGCCTTGACCGACTGGCTGTCGATCACTGCTGCACTCGGACTGGCCTCCCGCCCTTGGCGCTCGCGATCGAGCATCAGTTCGATGTCATGGATTGTCTGGAACAGGAACCTGCGAGCCAGTTCCCGGAACCAGCCATAGACCGTCTGCCATGCCCCAAAATGGATCGGCAGCATCCGCCAGCCACAGCCCGACCGAACAAGGTAGCGCACGGCGTTGATTACCTCGCGAAAATCCACCTCGCGTGGACGGCCCCGGCGCCCCGGCTTGGGCATCAGGGGCGCTAGAGCGGTTTTCGATCATTCTGGTTCGTAGCCACATGATCTGAAGTAGTTGGCGCACTCCTGTGGCTGGAAGATATCGACGAGGTTGCCGATCAAGCTCCACAGGCCACTGACGGTGCGCTCTC
>Ga0308159_1003826_pt1 | contig 14520 bp, 11 predicted proteins | sample PhyCR1_FD_201040 | JGI IMG/M metagenome (GOLD analysis project Ga0308159, IMG submission 201040) | Phyllosphere microbial communities from UC Gill Tract Community Farm, Albany, California, United States - DLSLC.R1 | ecosystem: Host-associated > Plants > Phyllosphere > Unclassified | place: USA... | reverse complement strand
GCCACCGGCTTCTTGTTACGAAAGAGGGTGCGAGTTCATCATTGCTCCTGAAAAGAGATGTCTTTTCTCCCGTAATCTGGCCCCTCGTCATGGTGTGCAAGGCTCCGGGGGGAGGGAGGTTCATCATCAACTCAAGTAAGATGATGAAACGTGTAGATCGAAATTAATCTGGTCCCAACGACTCCGTGGGACCGCTCGATCAGGTTGGGAGCGCCTGTGGCCAAACTAACAACGAGAAGGGCGAGCGGTAGCTCGGCCTCAAAATGACAGACGAAAGATTTATTCAGACGCTTGATCTCTTGCGTCGCGCAGTTCCTTTGAAGCGCGAGCGCATGTCTCGTCGATGAGACTGGTGCTGAAGTGCTTGCGCCTACCGCCGTGCCAGACAACCGAGCCGGTGTCCGAAACCCCATCATACTCGATGAAATCCGGCCAATCTGGATGAGGGCGACGACGACTGCGCGTATCGATGTCGGTCTTCCACCAGCGATTCAACAGAACCACGGAGTCGCGTGGTCGTGAGCAGCGCTTATCCGAGTTCAATGGTAGTTGTAGGAAGAAGGCAAGCGCAGATTCCGCAAGGTTCACCGGGATGGTGAAGCCCTTATGATGGTGGCTGGCTTTTCGTCCTGATACCGCTTGGGAGGAAACTTCGCCGATGTAGATCGACAATCCTTCATCGGCAATCGTCGTGCGAACCTTGTGCCGGGTGTTCATGCGGCGTTCGAACCCCTTAGTGATGCCGACATACTGGAGCTTGGGCACTGACTGACGCCCAACTGTCCCTGCCGCCATATAGAGAACTTCGCCGAAGCCCCATTCACGGATCGCTGCGTTAGCCTCCTTCACGCTGCCGTAAGGCCCATACCAGTCAACTACGACGGCGTAGGTCATTGCTCCCCCTTCGACCGTTCGGCCTCGATTGCGCGAGGCCGGTTTCCCCACTCGGCTCCGCTGCTCATGGGGAAGGCAGATGAGACCAGCCCACGACGCATTAGCCCATCAGAGCCTTTCGGCTCTCCGACGCGAACAAATCGTCCCCTATTTCTCCGACGCCCTCAACCGCCTTTTGACAAAAATCGACTGCTCCCACGTCTAAATACTGCATAGACAACTATCACGACGACGAGCGCAGCCTTCATCTTCAAGCTGATGAGCTCCAGCGACCCGGCGCGTGCTGCTGATCCGACTACCCGTTCGTTCCGATGGGCGCTGGCAGAACAAAGGTTGACGCAGATGGCGGCGGGGGGCGGAGGAGCGGGTCCGGGTTTTGAAGCGGCTCGGCTCACCGGAGTTCTGGCCCGATCATATCACTTCCCCCAGCGGGGATAACCGGAGCCGCCGCTCTCATTGTCGCTGACAGCGCGCTGCTCCTTCGCTATCACCTGTCATAGTGTTGTTGGGGCGGGGTTTTCTGTGTCTTCTGCTATTCGCGATCTGCTGGAACGCTATCGCTCGGGTGCCAAGTCCGAGCGCGAGAAGGGCACGTATTTTGAGCGCTTGTGCGTCGAGTTCCTCAAGCATGATCCCGAGATGGCGCAGCAATATGAGGATGCGTGGACCTTCCGCGAGTGGGCTGAAACCGCTGGGTGGAAGCAGACCGACACAGGCATCGACCTCGTGGCGAAGCTGCGCGATGACGGCAGCTTCTGCGCGGTCCAGTGCAAGTTCTATCGCGCCGACCACCATATCCAAAAATCCGACATCGATTCGTTCTTCACCGCGTCAGGCAAAGCCCCGTTCACCCGTCGCCTGATCATCGACACGACCGAGGTGGCGTGGAGCAAGAACGCCGAAGACGCCCTCGACGGCCAGAATATCTCGACCACCCGGATCAGCATGGAACGGCTTGAACAGAGCCCGATCGACTGGCGCACCTATCTCGCCGACGACCAGATCGTGCTCGCGCCCAAGAAGGAAGTGCGGCAGCACCAGCGCGAGGCGCTGGAGGCAGTGCGCGAGGGCTTGTCGGAAGCTGATCGCGGCAAGCTCATCATGGCCTGCGGCACCGGGAAGACCTTCACGGGCCTGAAGATCAGCGAAGACCTCGCTGGTCGCGGCAAGTTTGTGCTGTTCCTCGTGCCATCGCTCGCCCTCATGAGCCAGACGGTGCGGGAATGGTCGCTCGACACAACCACCCCGCTCCGGGCCTTCGCGGTCTGCTCCGACGCGCAGGTGGGCAAGCGCAACAAGGGCAACGACGATATCGGCGATATCGACGTTCACGATCTCGCGCACCCCGCCACCACCGATCCGGCGAAGCTCGCCAACAAGGCGAAGGCACCCGCCCCGAACGAGATGACGGTGGTCTTCAGCACCTACCAGTCGATTCAGGTGATTTCGAACGCCCAGAAACAGCACGGCTTCCCGGAGTTCGATCTCATCATCTGCGACGAGGCGCACCGCACGACCGGCGCGACGCTGGAAGGTGAGGACGAGAGCAACTTCGTCCGCATCCACAATCAGGATTTCATCGCAGGCAAGAAGCGCCTCTACATGACCGCGACGCCGCGCATCTTCGGTGACGCCGTGCGGTCGAAGGCGAAGGAGGTTTCCGCCGAGCTATGCTCCATGGACGACCCCGCGCTCTACGGGGAAACACTGTTCCAGCGCGGCTTCGGATGGGCGGTCCAGAATGACCTTCTCACCGACTACAAGGTGATCGTCCTCGCCGTCGATGAGGCGATGGTCAGCACCTCGATCCAAAACCGCCTCAAGGACGAGGACAACGCCCTCAAGCTCGACGACGCGACCAAGATCGTCGGATGCTACAAGGCCCTCACCAAGGCCGATCTCGCCGCCGACGTGGCGACCGACACCGGGCATATGCGCCGTGCGCTCGCCTTCTGTAAGGACATTGCTTCCTCCAAGCTGGTGCGTGACGAGTTCTCCGCCGTCGTGGAGGAGTATCTCGCGTCTGCCGCCAGCGGTGATGAGGAGCCGCCCCTCGGCTGTGAGGTCCACCACGTCGATGGCACCTTCAATGCGAAAACGCGCACCCGTGAACTCGAATGGCTGAAGGCCGAGCATGAGGATCATAGCTGCCGCATCCTGTCGAACGCGCGCTGCCTGTCGGAAGGTGTGGACGTGCCCGCGCTCGACGCGATCATGTTCCTCCATCCTCGCAAATCACAGATTGACGTGGTCCAGTCGGTCGGTCGCGTCATGCGCCGCGCTCCCGGTAAAAAGATGGGCTACGTTATCCTGCCGGTCGGCATCCCAGCAGGGGTCGCGCCGGAGGAGGCGCTCAACAACAACGAGAAATACAAGGTCGTCTGGCAGATTTTGAACGCCCTGCGTGCCCACGACGAACGCTTCGATGCCACCATCAACAAGATGGATTTGGGTGTCGATGTCAGCGGCCAGATCGAGGTGATCGCGGTTTCCGACAAGCTGCCGACCAAGGCCAAGAAGAAAGCTGGCGGCATCGGCATCGGTCAGGGCGGCGGATCGACCGATAGTGGCGACCGCGATGGCAGCAGCGAGCCCACGGGCGGCGAGGACCAACTTGCCTTCACGCTCGACGAGTTCACCACCGCGATCCGCGCCAAGATCGTCAAGAAGTGTGGAAGGCGCGACTATTGGGAGGACTGGGCAGGCGATATCGCCAAGATTGCCCAGACCCATATTACCCGCATCACGGCCATCGTGCAGCAGCCGGGATCGACCGAGCGTGCGGCGTTTCAGCGCTTCCTTGCCGAAATCAAGGACGACCTGAACGAGAGCATCAGCGAGAATGACGCGATCGAGATGCTGGCCCAGCACCTCATCACTCGCCCGGTCTTCGAGGCGCTGTTCGAGGGCTACAGCTTCACCAAGAACAATCCCGTGTCGGTCGCGATGGAGGAGGTTCTCACCGCGCTCGATGAACAGAATCTCGGCAAGGAAGCCGAGTCACTTGAGCGCTTCTACGCCAGCGTGCGCGTGCGCGCTGCCGGGATCGACAACGCGGCGGGCAAGCAGAAGATCGTCGTCGAACTTTACGACAAGTTCTTCCGCAATGCCTTCCCCCGCATGACCGAGCGGCTCGGCATCGTCTATACGCCGGTCGAGGTGGTCGATTTCATCATCCACTCGGTGAATGAGGTGCTCAAATCGGAGTTCGGCCAGACGCTCGGCAGCAAGGGCGTCCACATTCTCGATCCGTTCACTGGCACGGGCACCTTCATTACCCGCCTGCTCCAGTCGGGACTGATCGAGCCTGAGGAACTCGCGCACAAATACCAGCACGAAATCCATGCCAATGAGATCGTGCTGCTCGCCTACTATATCGCCGCGATCAACATCGAGGCGGTCTACCACACGATGTCGGGCGGGGATTACAAGCCGTTCGAGGGCATCTGCCTCACCGATACCTTCCAGCTTTATGAGCAGGATCGCGACCTCATCAGCGATCTCATGGCGGATAACAGCAATCGTCGCACTCGTCAGAAGGCGCTTGATATCCGTGTCATCTTGGGCAACCCGCCCTACTCGGTGGGTCAGGGCAGCGCTAACGACGATGCTGCAAATGTAGCTTATCCAAGGCTCGATGATCGTATCCGTCAGTCGTATGTTGCTCGATCCGCGAATACCAACAAGCGGGCGCTCTACGACAGCTACATACGAGCCTTCCGTTGGGCAAGCGATCGGATCGGAGACAGCGGTGTGGTTGCCTACGTCAGCAACGCGGGTTGGATCGACGGCAACGCCATGGATGGAATGCGGAAGTGCTTGGCTGACGAGTTCGCCAACGTCTATGTATTTCATCTTCGCGGCAACCAGCGCACGTCAGGTGAGAAGTCTCGGAAAGAGGGCGGCAAAATCTTTGGGTCAGGTAGCCGCACGCCTGTCGCAATCACATTGCTGGTGAAGAACCCGGCCGCGACTCAGCACGGCCAGATACTGTTTCACGATATCGGTGATTATCTCTCCCGTGAGGAGAAGCTCGCGACGCTCGCCCGTTTCGGTAGCGTTTCTGGTCTGACCGAGGCGGCTGTTTGGCAAGAGATCGTGCCTGACGTTCATGGAGATTGGCTGGGGCAGCGCGACGGCAGCTACGGCAACTTCATCTTGACCTCCGAGAAGGGGGCGCAGGAGCCTACCCTGTTTGCCCTACACACGCGAGGCGTTCAGACCACACGAGACGCTTGGTGCTTCAACTTCTCCAAGAACGCCCTATGGCAGAACGTCAGTCGAGCTTCGATCGCATACAACGACTACGCCGATAGGCGTGTCCCCGGAGGAACTGATCCGGTCGAGTTTAGCTGGTGCGACAAAACTCGGCGAGCGGCGGAGCTTGGTAAACGCTACGAGCCAGCAAAGGATCGTGTATTCCAGTCCGACTTTCGGCCTTTCACGAAGTCGTGGCTCTTTACTGATGGTTTTCTGAACTGGAGTGCTTATCGCACGGGGCAACTGTATCCTCAGCCAGAGACACAAAACCTTGCCATCGGCGTTCCCAGCAGGGGCTTCAGGGGGCAGTTCTCGGTCATCATGTGTTCTCTGATGCCGGGGCTCTACTTCGCCAGCATGGATTGTAGCGAGTTCTTCCCGCGACATGTGTATGCACCAATCGGAGATGACCTGCTTTCCACAGCCGATGCTCGCGATGAGAGTAACGGACTCATTCGTAAGGACGGGATCACGGACGAGGGAATCGCGCACTTTCAAACCGCTTATCCCGGCGAGCCGATCACCAAGGACGACCTGTTCTACTACACCTACGGGCTGCTCCACTCGCCCGATTACCGCGACCGCTATGCTGACAATCTCTCGAAGGAGTTGCCGCGCATTCCGGCCGTGAAGGGCATCGAGAGCTTCCGCGCCTTCGTTGAGGCAGGACGGAAGTTGGGCGATCTCCACGTCGGCTACGAGAGTGTCGAGCCCTATCCGATCTCGATCGTGCAGGGCGATCTGCGCCTCGCGAACATCGACGATCCCGAAGCCTTTTATCGGGTCGAGCAGATGAAGTTCGCAGGCAAGCGCCCCAAACTCGACAAGACCACGGTGATCTACAACGCCAACATCACCATGACCGGCATACCGCTGGATGCCTACGAGTATGTGGTGAACGGGAAGCCCGCGCTTGAATGGGTGATGGAGCGCCAGAGCGTAAAGACTGACAAGGCCAGCAGCATCGTCAATGACGCCAACCGTTACGCCATCGAGACCGTGGGTGATCCCGCCTATCCGCTGCTGCTGTTCCAGCGGGTGATCACCGTGAGCTTGGAGACCATGAAGATCGTCCGCTCCCTCCCCGCTCTCGACATCATGGCACCCACGGAGCAGCCACAAACGGTGGTCGCATAGCTTCTGTATATTCTGGGTTGATTTTGCAAAAATGAAGAGGTAGCGTCTGGCGGACTGAACTGGGGAGGTCCGTGTGGCCGCTGATATCGATGCCGTCCGTCAGGCGCTGACGCCCTATCATGGCAAAATCCACGCCTGTGTAATAGACGGCTTCGCCGAGTGGCGTGACACGCAGGCGTATCGCATCTCGAAGGGATACTCGCCCAACCTCTACTCGCGGACGAACTCGAACGACATCTTCGACGCCATCCTGCGTCGGGCCATCCCTGTGCTCGGCGCGGAGGAAAAGGTTTTCGTGAAGACCGAGGCACAGACCGCGAGGTTCGTCATCGGTGGCGTGGCTGCTCGGTTTAAGAAGGCCGGGGATGACGGTCTCGGCTGCAATATCCCGACGCAGGCTGCCATGGCCTTCATGGATGCTGACCGGACGCTTCCCGGCCTCCCGCCCGAGACCGCCAAGATCGAACTGATCTGGGAGCCGAACGCGATCTGGACCAAAGTCGAGAGGGTGCTGGTTGTCGCCCGTGATGGCGATCGTCTGCTGTGGGAGTATGAGATCGTTGCGGACGCGGGTGAGGGCGCGATTACACCGCTGGCCCCGACCAGTCCGCATGATGAACCCGATGACGCGAGCGATCTGGTCAAGCCGAAGGCGCAGCCCAAGACCAAGCCCGAAGTGAAGTAGCGGTCATGTCGACTGTTGGCGATATGCTGCGCTTGGCGCGGCAGCGATTGGGATTCACGCAGAAGGCTGCTGCCGAGCAGATCGGCATCGCGCAGCCGGTCCTATCACGCTTTGAGAATGGGCCTGCGGAGCCCGACGATGCCTTCCTGCACAAGGCTGCGTCGGTTTACAGCTTGCCGCGCGAGTTCTTCGATCTCCGCGACCCCGTATATGGCCCGCCCGTGAGCGTTCATCCCATGTTGCGGGCGAAGGCGGACATCTCGGCGCGTGATCTCGACATGGTGGTCTCCGAGATGAACCTCCGCGTCATGCATGTGCGGCGCTTTCTGGATGCGGTCGATTACGCTCCCACGAGCGAGCTTCCCTCGCTGGAGGTGGAGCAATATGGCTCTCCTGACCGGATCGCTGGGGTCGTAAGGGCGCATTGGGGCGTGCCGACTGGGCCTGTCAAAAACCTTACGGCGCTCGTCGAGCGTTCCGGCGTGATCGTTGGAACATCGGACTTCAGCGGCGCATCCATCAGCGGAATGACATTCAGGGTGCCGGGTCAGCCGCCGTTGGTGTTGCTTAACAGGAATCACCCTGCGGATCGGATGCGCTTCACCCTCGCTCACGAGCTTGGACATCTCGTGATGCATCGCTTTCCGACGCCTGAAATGGAGGATGAGGCGAACGCCTTCGCGTCTGCTCTCCTCATGCCGGAGCGTGAGATGCGCGAGGCATTTGCCGGTCGCCGTATCACGCTTGAGCTTCTCGCTGCGCTGAAACCTGAATGGCGGGTCGCGATGCAGGCGCTGCTGATGCGCGCGAAGGGGCTCGGCTACCTTTCTGACAATCAGAACAGATACCTGTGGCAGCAGATCAGCGCCCGAGGGTGGCGGACGAAAGAGCCGCCCGAGTTAGATTTCCCCCATGAACGGCCGACTGTCCTAAATGCGATCATTAAGGCGCATCTGGGTGATTTAGGGTTCACGATGTCGGAGTTGAGTCGCCTCGTGCCGCTACATGAGCCCGAGTTCGTGAAGATGTATGATCTCGCGGAAGAAGCCCCCTCGAAGCCTCGGCTGCGATTGGTGGTCTGATCCCGTGGTGGGAACTTGCACGGGGGAGTTAATGCTGCCTAGCTACATTTCGGTGAAGGTGCGCGCGGAGGAGCTATTCGAAGCAGCGACGCTTATCTGGCCTGCTGCCCGGCCTTCATGACTCCCGCTATTCGCGCCATGGCTTCATGCGAACACTCGGCGCAAGTTCGATGAAACGCGCAATCTGCTGCTCTGAAGCACCCCAAATCGCTACCATCAAACTGAACGGCGCTGGCCATGCCAGCCCTTCGGCACTCTCGAATCGGATGCGGCCCCGTAAGAAAAGCACGTCGGCGTGTCGGCTGACCCGCTCTTGGAATACATTGGAGTCGGTGCGCGCTGGGACCAGCATCACGATCGTCTCGACTTCTTCCTGATCCCAAGCATCGGCTGCCCTCGTCATCCAGCCGCTGACGGCGCTGAAAGGAGGGTTGATAAACGCGAAGCTGTGCCCGGCCCACGAACTTGCAAGTCCACACTCAGGAAGAATAATCTTGCGGCGTGCCTCTACGGCAGAGGCCGGGTGAGCACACGGGTCGATGTCTATTGGGCCGAAAGCGGTTGTGACGTGGTCTAAAAACCATCGGGGCGTGAAGCGCTTATCACGCTCCTCCAACCCGCGTGTGTCATAAGCCCATGAGGCTCGCGGCGGGTCTGACTTCTTTGCCTTGGGTGCTAAGGTGCGGAGCAACGCCATGAGAGATGCGACGTTTCCCCGCCCATCTTCTACCGCCCGAACAGTTCGGGGATCAAGATCTGCTTTGGCGGCGGCGCGGTCGATGGTGATCCCGAGGCGTTTCCGCCGCTCTCGTAATTGCTCCGGCAATGAGGCTCCTCTGGCGACGCCCGACACGCGGAAGTCGAGCGCGGCCATGACCCGAAGTAGAAGTGCAATTGAGCCAACTTCATTTTCGAGCCGTGTGATAGCTAGCCGTGAGACACCTACCTTTGTCGCTAGCGCCTGCTGCGATAAGCCCGACCCTGATCGAGCAGCCGCTACCTCTCTGAGCAAATCCATGATCCAGTCGGTATCACATTATGCCAGTTCTGTATCGGTGCTGCGCTACTGCCCTGCGGCAACCAATCTCGCGGCTCCGCCGCGTCGATCCAATATCGAGTTCATGGGCAAGCAAGACCAATGGGGCGAGCGATGGTGAGCGCTGCGAAGCCACCGATTGCGCTATTGGGGGAAGCCGTCGAGACGGTGATCAGCGCAGCGCGGTAACGCGATGCGGTGAGCAACGTCTTGGCGATACAGCAATATGCGAAATGAAGTGGAATGGCAGAGCAGGTAATTCCCCTGCGGTCACCCGCGACTTATATTCCTTGCGAATGGAATAGCAGCCGCAGGCGCTGGCTATGATGTCTCACGGCCGGACGTTCGTCCTGTCCGGCCGATGCGCGAGGCTTGCCATGTGCCTGAGCACATGGCCACCACCGCTTTCGGCACTTTGTCGAACTTGAATCATGTCACGGCCTAATTGCTAAAGAATTGTTAGAAAATACAGCGTGACAGGGCGAGTAGCGGCTTCATCGCCGAATTAAATCGACAAACGACATCCCCGATCTCCAGTATTTGATTACCGGCGACAATGTCGCGCCGGATAAACAAAGACGCTTATAACTGATGCAAATAGGAATTGACGACCGGCCATGCGGCTCAGGTAAAACATACGGTGAGTTAGTTGGAATGGTCTCCGCACCGGGGCGATATTTATTGGCCGTAGACCAAAAAAGGGCGATGAGAGAGCGCGAAGCCGAGGTGCGCAACATCTCGAAACAGGTCGGGAAGCGTGTTACCGTTGTCTTGATAGAGAGCGGCGATCGCGACGACGAGTGGCGATCCGGTCTCACTACAATACGTACATCCACGTCGGTTCGAGCTACTGTCTCGGCAGTGCCGCTTCTCCACGATGTCGAGCACATCATCGTGATGGTCACGCATGAAGCATTGAAACTCGCCGACTTATCCGAATTCGTAGGATGACACCTCGTGATCGACGAGACGCCATCCGTCCTCGATCAGCAGGTCTTGCGGACCACGTTGAGCCGTGACTTCTTCGAGCGCCATTACCAACTTCGGCGACACGGTCGTCGATCGCAGATCGTGTCGGCGAGCCGCGCAACCGCTGCGGACATGCGCCGGGATAGCCTCACCGCCTCGGTCTCGGTCATGCATTCGCGAGTTCTATCTGAGCGGACCACAGTGCTTACCGACCTCCGAAATTGGAGCGATCTCGGCGAGGCTGGCGAATGGACGTGGGCCTCGATCTGGTCGCCGGAGCAATTGACCGTCTTCGAAACCCGACTGATCCTCGCCAACGCGTTTCGTCGTTCGCTGACGTATGCGGTGTGGTCGCGAATGTGGCCTGAAATCGTGTGGTTTGACCATCGGCGACTGGCCCTGCGGCAATATCGTCGTCGCAAGATGACGATCCGCTACTTCGCCGCCCTGCATCCCGCGTCACGCTCGCTGTTCTCGTCAGACTCGGGTAAGGAACGGCTTACCGCGACAGCGCGGTGGATCGCCGCACATACTGCCCCGGAGCGACACATTTGGTCCTGCAACGAGGCCGACATCCCAGTGATTGGTGCGGGTCTGAAGGAACCGGCGCGGTTGTCGCCGCGTCAGGCGGGTAGCAACACTTTCGCATCTGCAACTACCGTCACGATCCTCTACACGGCCAAGCCATCGCCAGCGGAACGCGGGCTGTTTCGTGATCTCGACATCGATCCCATGGTCGCGACGAGGACACGAGAATACGAAACGATTTACCAGTTTGTCTGTCGATGTGCGGTGCGCGATCCGAATAGCGCAGAAGATTTGGTCGTGAATGTCTACGACCGCCAGCAGGCCGAGTATCTCCACGAGCTATTCCTCGATTCGGGCTATGTCGATGCCACATTGGAGCTTGTCGATCTCGGGTTCGGCGGTACGCCGCCGACACCTTCGAAGAAACGTGGTCCGAAGGCTAAGGCCAAGACGAAGTCCGAAATAGCGGCGGATCAGCAGCGATCTCGCGAGCAGGCTCGGGCGCGGAAGCAGAAACAAAGGGCGCGGAAGCGAGGCGTTGACCTGCCTCCGTTCTGATGGTGGTTGATTGCCGGTGGTAGATCTGATGCCACGCCTCGAACCAAAGACAACTGCCGACCGAGAAAATCACGACAAGTTCACCGAAGGATGCTATAATCGAGCTATGCTGATTGCTGCACGAAAGGCTCACCGCCTCCGAATACGTTGATTCAGAGGTGGTCTGAATATCAAAGGTTTCTCTGGCTGGGCGCTTGATCGGGCGTGCGAGATTTACAGCGCTCATCCCGGCTTTCTCGGCAGTCTTTTTTGTTCGTTACATGAGCGACGGCATATCATTTTCGCCTACTTGTCGGCCGCCAACCCGACGAAGAAGTTTGAAGATGATGCCGCCCTTGGCCTTTTCCTAAGCGAGGCAGGTCATGCCGACATTCTGAGCGCAGCCTTTGGTACGGTTCCGAGCGGATTGCGCACCTGTCTCGCCCGTGGCGGTGATCGACAGCATTCGCGCCGCCACTATCAATACCTTGCTGCGCTGTTGGCCCATCCTGAGCGCGACAGCATTCGCACGATCGTTCGGCGGCTTGATCCGGTGACGCCAGAAAAACTACCGATCGTCCGCGCGCTTCCTCATCCGCTCAGGGACGCTCGTCTCGTTTCCACCCTTAGGTCGGTGGATGACGCGCGGGATCTTGCCCGTTTTTTTCGCCTACTCGTTGGGGCAGGCGTGCAGGAAGTCGCGCTTAAGCAATCGCTCTCGATGATCAGGACGATGGCCGATGGCGTCCTATCGCCCAAGCATAGACGCCGGTAATGCGCGCTTGACGGCCATCCGGTCGTCTTCAGACAGCCTTCGAAGTTCATGATTGACGCATTGTGGCTGTTCGCTTCGGATACGGCAGCGATTTAGGACGGACCTTAGTGCCTCCAATTGAAGGGGCGTCATGGGTTTGCGGATTGCTCGCGCGTCCTCGGTTGCGTTGTCAGAAATCACCCCCGGATCGCTACAGCCGGTGACGAGAACAGCGATAGTCAGCGTGGCGATGATCCTCACGTCAGAAGCCCTTCGCGCTGCATTGCGCCAGCGTGTTCTCGCGGTTTTCCACGCATGCCGACAGGCGTGTTGGATTTGTCGAGATGTCCTGTCCGAATAACGCAGCGGCGTTCTGACACTGCGTCATTGCTTCGTGGTCAGTCATGGCGCGTTCCTTCGCGCAGGATTGCGCCTCACGCGCCTGATCCTCGACTTCATGCTTCCGATCTTCACGCACGGACAGCCAAGTGGAAAACATCGTGAAGGCCAAGATGCCCGCGAAGATGATTGCACCACGCTTGAGCTTTCCGGCCATTTCTTCGCCGAGCAGTTCGGTAATCAACCCCATGCTCCCCACCTCCATATCGACTTATTCGATATCGAGTTTGCCGATTTACCGCAAGGGCGATGGCAGGTGCGATTTATTCCGAAGAACAGAGGGCGGTCGCTGATGCGTTCGTGAAAGCACGCCAATCAGCGAAGATGCGGCAGATCGACCTCGCCGCAAAAATCGGAAAGCATCAGAGTTACATATCCGACATTGAGCGTGGTCAGCGTCGGATCGACGTGCTCGAACTTTTTGCCATTGCGCATGCCCTCGGGATAGATCCCACAGACCTCTACGCTCAACTAACCAAAAATATTTCGGCGGATTTCCGGCTTTAATCGTCCTTCAGGCGAAGCGTAGTGACGCCGATCGCCTCCATGCATTGGAAGAAGACGACGGCGGTAAACTTAACCCGCGCGATCTTGTTACGGATGCTCGGCTCGCTCTCGCTGACGCCAATCACCGCAAGGCGACTAGCCAGATCGGCATAGGAGATATTCCGTCGCTTCAACTCGGCTTTGAGCAAAGTCTTAACGTATCATCCCACGTCTGCTCAGAATCCAAAATCACGCTCCCGATGGCCAATGCCATCATATGCGATGTATAAGCAATCGACGTGGTGGCATTGGCACAACATTTTCTCTTTTCTGCGAAAGCACGGACCCTGACGCTGGGTTCGGTCTTCCGTATGGAAGAAGATCAGGCCTATCAGAGCTTCTGCGAAATGCGCTCGCCGGAGACCGGCGGCAAGGCGGTTTGCCCGAAGTGCGGTTGCGCCGAATCTTATGACATCAAGACGCGGCGGCGCTTCAAGTGCATGGCCTGCCACGATCAGTTCAGCGTTATCTCCCCACGCTTCGACTAATCCGCATGCGGACGAAACACCTTCGACTTGATCGCCTCGACAACCATCTTAGGCGCAATCATCCGCAACGTCGCGTCCACATGCTCCAAATCCGTCGCCAGATCACGCATACGATTATGCGTCCGCTCAATCTCACCAGCCAATTCCGCGCGCTTGCGCGCTAACCCCGTGACCATATAATCAACCATGGCACAGCATATAGCAACTCAAACAACGATAACATACGCCATCGTCTGTGGTACATTTGCTACACAATACCGAAAGCCTCAGCGCCTAAATACAGGATGACAGACGAAGATATTCAACGCCGCGATGCGGAACACCAGCGTTATCTCACCCGGATTCGAGCAGCTATTCGCGAGCGGCTGACGGCTCGTGGGAGAACGACAATTGAGATCGAATGGTATTTGGCCGACCTGCCCGCAGATCCATTTTACGTTATCGCCCGACGAATGATGGTGGCGCGCCAAGATATAGCAACGTCGTCTTGAACTGTTGCGACTCGTTATACGACAGTGAGTGGCGTATTTATCGCTCGGTGGGCGCAATTCAAACGAAGACCCCCTTGGCGATATTGGCCTTTCGTAAGCACGCACCTCGTCGAGCACGTCAATGGAGGAGCAATCCTCCACGCGGGCGGCGGCTTCATCTTTAATACGCTTGGACGCAGCGAATTCTCCAACGGAGCTAAGCCATCGCAGACCCTTCTCGTTCAGCATGCCTGACTGCGACGGCTATCTTTGAGGCATGGTTGTCTCTACGCTTGTGCAGCACGACCCAACCGCGTTCGGAACGAACATAACGCTCGTTCGGCCTCTATCTGCCTATTCCGCAACCCTCGCCGTGGTTACTTCCACCCCACTGGTACTGTTCTAGCTTGCTGTTTTGACTTGCTCCGCAATGGAATGGTTGAGGAATGGACGGGCCTACGCGCCGCCCATTCTCTATCCGGTTATGCCCGATAAAGGCGCTTCTTCCCGTCGCTACGGTCGACGCGGATCAGATCCATGCGCTCAAGGTAATTGCTGTCTGCATTTACGCGCTGCTGATAGCCGTCGTCGCCATACATCATCGTTGCGTATTCTGACTCGGTCAGCCCGGAATGGTTTTCTACCAAGAACCAAAGCGTCTGCGCGGCTGCCGAACGAGTAAGCATGAGTTTTTCCTTTTGGAACGGAATGCCCCAAAAGGAGCCGGATGAAATG
>Ga0308159_1003825_pt1 | contig 14521 bp, 12 predicted proteins | sample PhyCR1_FD_201040 | JGI IMG/M metagenome (GOLD analysis project Ga0308159, IMG submission 201040) | Phyllosphere microbial communities from UC Gill Tract Community Farm, Albany, California, United States - DLSLC.R1 | ecosystem: Host-associated > Plants > Phyllosphere > Unclassified | place: USA... | reverse complement strand
GACAGCTACTGGCGATTCGCCGTGGAGCGACAGAACGTCTTTTACCAAAGGTTGAAGGGGAAGTCAGCGCCGTGGACTACCGATCCTGTGATCTCTGTTCACAAGTTCACAAACGCTTATCGTGCTTCGGATCGTGTCAGCCAATACTTGGTCAGGCATGTGATCTATCGCGACGATCTTCCGACGTCGCCGTCCGAGGTGCTGTTCCGTACTTTGCTATTCAAGCTGTTCAATAAGATCGAGACTTGGAAGCTGCTTGAGCACACCTTCGGTGAAGTCACCTTCAAGAACTACAAGTTCGAACACTATGACAAGGTCCTGAGTCAGGCGATGAGGGCCGGGGGCCGCATCTACTCGGCTGCTTACATCATGCCGCCCGGCGGCTCCGCTTTTGGGCATACGGCCAAGCATCAAAACCATTTGCGCTTGCTGGAGCGAATGATGGCTGATGACCTTGCAGGTCAGTTGGCGCAGTTGAAGAAAATGCAGACCGCGTTCGAACTGCTCCGAAGCTACCCAACGATTGGGGACTTCCTGGCATACCAGTTCGTGACTGACATCAACTACAGCGAAGTCACGGACTTCTCCGAGATGGATTTCGTCATCCCGGGTCCTGGCGCACGCGATGGCCTGAGAAAGTGTTTTGCTGATAGCGCGGGTCTCAACGAGGCGGAACTGATCCGATTGATGGCCGATAACCAGGAACGCGAGTTCGAGCGGCTAGGCATCAACTTCCAATCCCTTTGGGGGCGCCGGCTGCAATTGATAGATTGCCAAAACCTCTTTTGCGAGGTCGACAAGTACGCGCGGGTGGCTCACCCAGACGTGGCCGGAATTTCCGGGCGTACGCGCATCAAGCAGAAGTTTTCTCCCACCGGACCCTTGGACCTGCCTTGGTATCCACCCAAATGGGGTATCAATTCAAAAATCGAGGCAGATCTTTCGGGCCGCGTCAGCCAGATGCGGGATGGGAAAACCGCGAACAGGTCAATTGCCCAGTCAACCTTGGACTTAGGAAACTCGTGATGAACTTGAACACCTACCAGCGGGAAGCACAGAAAACAGATCGCGTGCCGTCACGACGGAAAAGCGGCGATGCAGGAAACGACCTCATGGTTCCTTTGCTCGGTCTGGCAGGTGAGACGGGCGAACTGCTCAGTGAGTACAAGAAGCACCTTCGAGACGGCGATTCCCATCTCCTGTTCAGGGAGCGAGTGTCGGAAGAGTTGGGCGACTTGCTTTGGTATGTCGGAAACGTCGCTGCAAAGTTCGATCTAAAACTTGAGGATATTGCGCAGGCAAATCTGAAGAAGACTAGGGACCGCTGGGGGCCGCAGGATACGGGGTCTCTCGCTTTCGATGCAGAGTTCGAAGAGCACGAGCGGTTGCCTAGACGGTTCGAGGTGGAACTCAGCGAGGTGACCGTTGACGGGCGCAAGAAGATTCGAATGTGCGTCAACGGCAAGAAGATTGGTGACGACCTGACCGACAACGCGGATGACCCCGATGGCTATCGGTTTCACGACGTGTTCCATCTCGGTTATGTCGCCGTACTTGGCTGGTCGCCGGTTATTCGAAAACTCTTGAAGAGGAAGCGCAAGAGCATCCCTCAAGTGGACGAGGTGCAGGACGGTGGCCGAGCCCAGGTTCTGGACGAGGGCGTCGCAGCGCTGGTTTTTGACTATGCGAAGGAACACCGTTGGCTCGAAGGTGTTGGCGATTTGGACTACAAGTTGCTGCGTACGATCAAGGGTGTGACATCGCTACTCGAAGTGCGAGAGAGGTCGCTTGGGGAGTGGCAGCGCGCGATCTTGGTCGGATTTGAGGTCTGGCGCCAGGTTCTGAGTGCCGGCGGAGGAAAGATACTTGTCGATCAGGATGCTAAGAGTCTGACTTTTCTCGGACCACCCGATAGCGTCCGGCGGAAAGCTCCGCGCAAGTCGTGATGGCTGTTGGAAGCTTATAACAACGCAAGGCCCTTGGCATGACCGGCAACCATCAGTTATCAAGGTTCGGGAACGTTGTAGCTCACGGCATAGATGTTGTCGACGTAGCAGATTTCTCCCGGCTGATGAACGAACAGGCCAGCGACTTCTTGGATCGGTACTTCACTCCTGGGGAACTAGCTACTGCGAATGAAGGAGGCAACAGGATCGAGAGGCTTGCCTCGCGCTTTGCCATCAAGGAGGCCGTGTTGAAGGCACTTGGTACAGGCTGGGGCGACGGCATCGCGTTTACGGATGTCGAGGTCGTGTCTCAGCGGAAAGGCGCACCAACTGTTGCTCTGCACCGCAGATTGGTGGAGATCGCGGACGAACAGGGGATTGTCCGATGGCTGGTGAGTGCGAGCCACACGGCCACGGTTGCCATGGCAAGCGTTATTGCTCTGGGCTCATAAGGGGAGATCATGCATCTGGGGAACTTGGCAATTTCGCGTTTCCGGTCGTTCGACAATGTGACCATCAGCCTTCGTCCCGATCTGACTGTCTTGGTTGGCGAGAACAATGGTGGGAAGTCGAACGTTGTCGATGCGATAAGGCTGCTGACACTGCCGCTGAGCGGACGTAGGGAGCGGTATCCAGAAGACGAGGATGTACGACGCCACGCCACCGTCCCCAACTTCCAAATAGAAGGCACTTTTAGGGGGCTTGGGGATACGTTGAAAGGTTTGCTGATCTCGGCTGTGCCGGACCCCACCCAGGATGAGGCGGTTTTTGGCTATCGATACGAGGCACGATCCGAGCGCGCCCCACGCGGCAAGACCACGATGTGGGCCGGGCGCTTCGACACCAACGAGCCTGAAGCCGGCTCCTCCGATCTGATCCGGCACGTGTACCTACCGCCGCTGCGTGACGCGCACCAAGCGCTTGGTACCGGCAGCGGAACGCGGGTCATGGCATTGTTACGCCACTTCCTGCCGAAGGAGCAAGAGCCGGACTTTCTCGCAGGTGTTCGCCGGGCAGTCGCGAGACCCGACATCCTGAAAACGATGAATACGGAGATCGGCACCGCGCTGGGGATGTTGACAAATGGTGTCCGCCCTCAGGCTGCAGCGTTGGACTTTGGGGAGGAAACACTACTCGACGTCGCCCGCGACTTGCGGTTCCGCTTGGCCGACATTGGCCTGGCGCCCGAAGACATTCGAGCATCTGGCCTCGGCTACTCCAATTTGCTCTATATGGCCACGGTCGTTGTCGAACTGGCAAAAGCCAAGGAGGCCGACCTGACGATCTTTCTCGTCGAAGAGCCGGAAGCGCATCTGCATCCGCAACTCCAGGTGTTGGTCCTCGAATTCCTTCTGGAGCAAGCACGTCAATCTGCGGCACGCGCCATTGAGGCCGGCAAGCCGGAGGGCCGCATTCAGATCGTGGTTACCACGCATTCACCGAACTTGACAGCATGGGTGTCTCCGTCGCATCTGGTGGTCATGAGATCGCGGCGGCGCGAACAGAATGGGATAGCGGTTTCTGAATCAGTCAGCGTGCCTATCGCCGAACTCGGACTGAAGCCGAAAACGCTCGACAAGATCAGCCGCTATCTAGATGTGACCCGCTCAGCGCTGCTGTTCGGCAATCGAGCCATCTTGGTGGAGGGAATCGCCGAGGCATTGCTGTTGCCGGTGCTCGCGCAGAAGGTCGTTCTCGCCGCAGACTCTGACGGATGGCTACGATTCAAGGGAACCGTCATCGTGGCGATCGAGGGCGTGGACTTTCGCCCGTATGTCGAAGTGCTGTTGCGGCCGTATGGCGACGCACGCATTGCAGACCGGCTGATCGTGATCACCGACGCGGACCCGACCGTGCTGGGGAATCGAAAGCTCGATCTGGAGAATCTCGCTGAAACACATCGCGCGCCGCAGGCACTGACGGTGTTGACCAACCAGCTCACGCTAGAACACGAGATTTTCAGGGCTGGCAACGAAGCGTTCTTAAAGAGCGTGTTCCTTCGGCTGCATCGCAATTCACGTCGCGACTGGATGGATCGAATTGAAGGTGTCGCAGCGCCGGAACGTCCCGATGCATTCCTCAAACTGATAGAGGCCAAGAAGACCCGCAAGGGCGATTTGGCTCAAGCGATTGCCTCACGAATCGCGGCAGGCGAGGCTTTCGTGGTGCCTGACTATCTCGCCGAAGCGATCCGCGGTGCCGCGCACGTATGACCGGTATCCAGGGCCTGACCGGAGAGCAGGAAGCATTTTCCCAGTATGCCGGAAGCGCATTCGTACATGGATGCCCTGGTGCTGGCAAGACGCGGACAATAATCGCGCGCTTGACGAGGATCGCAGCCGCGTTGCCGGCGCGACATGGCGTGGCGGTGCTGTCTTTCACAAACTCCGCCGTCGATGAGTTTCGGGAACGCTGTCGTGCAGCGGCGCTCGATTCCCTATTGAGACACCCCAGCTTCATGGGCACGCTCGATGCGTTCGTTCGTCACTTCGTTGTACTGCCAGGCTGTGCTGTGGCAAGCAAAACGCGTCCGATCATCCTCGACAGCTGGGACAGCCTTGGTGTCGGCATTCGGCTGTCGGGGCAATTCGCCTTCCAAGGCGATCCGGTGAGCTTGGATCTTTTCGACCCTGAAACCAATGTGATTCTGCCCGACAAGATTGGACACGCCGGACTTCGAAATCATGTTCAACAGCATCAAGCCAGGTATCAACAGGCTGCATCCCTTCGGCGACGTGGCTTGCTTCAGGCTGGCTATTTGAGCGCTGCCGATGCTCGTGTTCAAACTCTGCAGTTGATCCGCGATCCAGTAAGAGGAAAGGCACTAGGGCGTGCGCTGGCGGCACGGTTTCATGAGGTCATGGTGGACGAAGGACAGGATTGCAATCCGCTCGACTTGCAAATTCTCTCCTGGTTGCGGGGACACGGCGTTCGGGTCACCTTCGTGTGCGACCCCGACCAGGCAATCTACGAATTCCGCAATGGCAATCTGGCTGGTATTCAGGAGTTAAAGGACACCTATCCCGCAGAGGCGCGTCATGAGTTAACAGGAAATTTTCGCAGCAGTCCTGCCATCTGCAGATTGGCTGCAACGCTTAGAAGCGAGGCGCAGGTAGACGACTCCGTTGGTGACACCGCGGACGTTGCACATCCCGTTCTACTTCTCTCATACGGTGGCCGCGGTCCGAGCGCAGCAATCGGCCAGGCCTTCCTTGGTCGGGTGGTTGAACTTGGTTTGGATTCGGCCAACGCGATTGTCTTGGCGCATTCAGGCAATGTCGCGCAGCGTGCGGCCAGCAGTGTGGCCGCAGTTGACTCTAATGGAACCTCGCGGATTGAATCGCTTGCCCGACGAGTAGCCGAGTTCTGGTCACCTGCCGCGACTGCGCGGTCCAAGGAAACGGTAGTGCAAGCGGCGGAAGCCCTGCTACTGGACTTCATGGGTTTGCGTCAGGAAGGCGAGCATCTTCGGCGGGCCATCGAACGGACAGGTATGGACCGGCGTGCCCATCGTCGACGAACTCTGACCCTCCTCATGAACCTACCCAAGGTGTGCGGGAATACCGACGCCGATCGCCTCGCATGGATCGACACCGTACATGCGCAGGTTCAACTGCTTGGCCTACCGCTACCCCCGGGTGTGACGATGCGTACGTTTTTCCGGAAGCCACCCAATGGGCAATGGTCGAGCCATCTTCAGATTCCAATTGAGACCGGCTTGAGGTGCGCCAAGATTCACGAGGCGAAAGGGCGTGAGTACGATGCTGTGTGCGTCGTGATTCCTCCCAATCGAGCCCCGAAGAACCGCAGCGAAGCGCTTTTCGAATCGTGGGCAAATCGGATCGAAGCGGAGGCAAAGCGCGTGGTCTACGTCGGTGTCACTCGGGCGCGGCACCTGAGCGCTCTGGCTGTTCCAGCTGCTTTTGCTGACCGTTGTGCCGCCCTGATGACGGCCGGTGATGTCCCCTTTGCTAGGAGGAACATTTGAAGGTGCTGGCCACACGGTTGATTCGGCTGGCGGAGATGTGCCTATTTCATACGCAATCGTCTTTGTGGGAACGCATTCCGCTACAGGATGCTTGGCTGGACGCTTGCGATGTTGTCGGGCAGGTTTTTACATTGTCCTGCGCGAAGAGTGTGAAGCGGTTCAGGAAGGTGGTGGCCTGGGCTAGGCGCTGGTCTCGCGCTTGCAATGGGCTTTCCCGTCAAGATCGCAAAGCCGCATTCCCCTAACTCCGATCCAGTGGACTTACGTCGTTAGCCGAGCTGACCATGGCGTTCGAGCATTCGCATCAAGATGCTGTTCGCATGCCTGAAATTGTCTAGCTGGTCGCGAAGTCCGTAGGCCCATTTTGCACCGTGGAAGAGGTTGTTGCGCAGTCGCCAGACGATCATCAGAAGGGCCAACATCCGGTCGCGGGGGGCGTTGTTCGCGCCCTTGATAACCGCCTGCACGAGATCAGGGTGGTCTGAGGGGCGAAGGTTGAGATGAGGGAAGTGATAGGTCAATGCGCCATCGGCGAAGTAACGATTCCGAAAGTAGGCGAGCTCTGCGTCGTAGAGACCAGCTTCAAGCGTACCGTCCATTGCCCAAACATCGACTCGTTCCCGAATGCGGTCGGCACGGGCGAAATTGGCCATGATCTGTGCCTCGAAAAGACTCCAGAGAAAGGCGAAGTCAAATATGGCGCGGCGATCGGGATCTGGAAGATCCAGAAAACCGGGCGCGCGCGCTTCGAGCCATTGCTCGCTTGCACTCTGTTCCTTCTCATTCATGCTCGGTCGTCCAGTTCTTCGTTGCGCGGATCGACTTCCCTTACTGTCGCCCCATTCCCATACGGCGAGATACTCTGGCACTGCATCACGGTCTTTAAGGGCCTGTTGATGATGGAATAGTGTGTTGAGGGTTCACCCGTGCGACACGATGGGTTCGGCCGGAGCAACGGACAAGCGCATTCCGACCGCGTGCAATACCGCCAGCAAGGTCTTGAGCGTCGGATTGCCTGTGGGCGACAGAGCCCGATAGAGCGCTTCACGGGTGATACCCGCTTCCTGGGCGACCGTAGCCAGTCCGCCATAGGCCTCGGCCACGTCGCGTAGCGCGAGCAGGCCGACCGCGCGATACTCCGGGTTGTCCAGTTCTTCCAGTGCGGATTTCAGGTACTCGACCGCAAAGCCTCGATCGGCACGCAGCTCGGCAATGGTGGCCTCGCTATGGGAGACCGAGGCGGCATGTTTGCGATTGCTCATGTATTTCTCCGTTTCCAGTCCAGCCAGTATTCCTTGGCCCGTTGAATGTCCGCATCCTGCGAGCGCTTGTCGCCGCCACACAGCAGGATGACCAGCGCTGCACCGTGCCGGCCGATGTACACGCGATAGCCGGGGCCGATGTCCTCGCGCAGTTCCAGGACACCTTCGCCGACCGGCTTGATGTCGCCAAAGATGCCCAGGGACACCCGCCGGAAACGGATTTCCAGCTTGGCCCGAGCCCGCACGTCCCGCAGATCGGCCAACCAATCGGTCAGCGGCACCGCGCCATCCACACGTTGGTATCGCCGGACTTCAACCATGGCTTGGCCTCCATTGTAACTTATAAATCACAAACATCAAGGTGGCCACCTTCATGACGCAAGCTCGGCCGGCGCCTCGGTCGCGCGCTTGCTGCCGGGCGGGACTGCGCGCGTGCCCTCCTTACGATGCCGGAATGGCTTGTAGACCGCGACCGGGCTCTTGGGCTCCTGCATCACCGGAGCCGGGGGCGAAACGTCGGCGGCTGGTGACGGCCGCGTTTCGATCACGACCTTGCGCCGGCTCGCCACCAGCTCAGCAGCTGCGCGAACGGGATCGTCCTCGGTGTGCACGTACCGCATGAACATCGTGACCGTCTTGTGTGCGGTCAGCGCCATGCCGACCTTCACGGGGACACCTGAGTTGGCGATGTCCGTCGCAGCGCGATGGCGGATGCCGTGCGTTCCGACATGGGGAACGCCTGCGCGATTGAGGACGCGCCGCCATGCCTGATAGTAGGAATTGGCAGTCAGCGATTTCTTGTGATTGAAGATCGAGGGGCAGACATAGGGAGAATTCTCGTAGCGCGCCGCGGTCGACAAGAGCCGGTGTGCTTCCTCGCTCATGGGCTTGGACATGTCGCCGGTCTTGCTATCCGGCCAGACCACACGCTTGTTGGGCAGGTCGATCCAGTCCCATTCCAGCAGCAGGATCTCCGACATGCGGGCAGCAAACTCGAACTGCAGCCGGATCGCCAGTGTCAGCGTCGGATGTTCCAGCCCTTCGGCGTCAGCCTTTTCGAGATAGGCGAACAACAGCGCCATCTGCGCGTCGGTGATCAAACGCGTCTTGCCTTTCTCGGGATACTTCGGAACGTGCCGGCAGGGATTGGAGCCATCGGGCCGGTAGCCCCACAGTTCGGCGAGGTTGAACATCTTGCGAATGCAGCCGAGCACCCGATTGGCCTGGATAGGCGACTTCTCTTTGCGCTTCATCAGCGCGGTCACATCCAGGCGGGTGACGTCCGCCACTTTCATGTTGCCGAAGGCCGGAATGATCGAACGGTCGATTTGATGCTGATACGAACGCTGGGTGCTCGGCTTGTTGCGGGTCTTGGAGTAGTCCTCCATGAAGCGGGTACACAGTTCGGCAACGGTCGGCGCCTTGCGCGCCTCCGCCTTCTGGCCGCCGGGGTCGCCACCACGGCGGACTTCGGCCAGCCAGTTTTGTGCGAGCGTGCGGGCTTGCTCGACGGTCAGTTCACCGAACAGCCCAAGCGACGGCTTGCGGCGCTCGCCTGCGTTGGTGCGATACTGCACCATGAACACCTTCCGGCCTGTGGGGGTCACCTTGCACAGGAAGCCCGGAACCAGCGTGTCGCGTAGCTCCACGTCAGTGGATTGAGGCTGCGCCGCATCGACCGCCGTTTTCGTCAGTTTGATCTTCGCCATGATTGCTCCTTGGAATTGCCCGATTTCCAGGAGCCGGGCAGGAGCCAAGCGAAAGGGAACCGGGTCGATTTGCATCAAGCACCCGGGTATCATCAAGACAAGATGTCCCTGTGAAAACCTGCCCCAGGGGGCTCTATCCAAGCCCGGAGGGCCTCGGTGCAGTGCCGATTCTTCGGCTTAAAATCCGCCGCTTTCCTGTGAAGGGGCGTACCGGTTCGACCCCGGTTCCGGGCACCACATCCACGAGTACAAGGGAGCTGCTCATGCCTCGCTACAACGCTCCATTCGAGATCCATGTGCACGGCGACGTGCCGCTGCGCTCGGACGTGACCTACGACCAGATCCAGGAGGCGCTCAAACCGCTGTGGACCTACGCCGGCGCCAAGTCGCTGGCCGACGGCGCCACCTCGTCCTACGAAGAAGAGCCCGGCATCCGCTACGAGCAGAAGGACAGCATGCTGCAGATCTGCTGGACCGTCGCTGGCGACGAGGACTTCCGGCAGGCACTCGACGAGATGTGCATGGGCGTCAATGAACTGGCGGAGCAGGGTGCGGCCATCGAGGTCACCTTCTACGACACGGAGTTCGACGAAGAGGAAGACGGCGACCCCGAAGAGGAGTCGCGCGACGACTTCGTCATGCTTTTCGTCGGCCCCAATCCCGCCGCGATCATGCAGGTGCAACGCGACCTGCTGGTCGAGGACGTGGTCAACCTCATGGAACGTCACTTCGATGGCGCCGAACTCGGCGGCGTCGTGGCAGAGATCGACAAGCTGTTCAGCGACCGCTTCGATGCGCTCGTGAACTCGCTGGAGATCGGCAAGCGCCCACGTGGCGGCGGCACGGGCGGGCCCGGCGCGGGCGGCCATGGCGGCGGCCGTCGGCCCCGCCACCTGCACTGAGCCCTTCGCCACAGGCCACGACGGTGCCCGCTTCGGCGGGCATTTTCTTTGGCGCTGCTGCCATGGGGCTCCGCTATGCTCGCGCCGTCCTGACCTCAAAGGCCTGCACGTGGCGCTCTTTCCTTCCTCCGTGTTGCAGCCGGGCGTGCGCAAGCGCGAAGTCTTCGGCTGGGCGATGTACGACTTCGCGAACTCCGGCTACACCACCGTGGTCATCACGGCGGTGTTCGCCGCCTACTTCGTCGGCGGCATCGCCGGGTCGGCGCCCTGGGCGACCTTCGCCTGGACACTGGCACTGAGCATCTCGTACGCGCTCGTCATGGTCACGATGCCGGCCATCGGCGCCTGGGCCGACCGCCGCGCGGCCAAGAAGCGCGTGCTGGTGCTGGCCACGGCGGGCTGCGTGCTGGCCACGGCCGCGCTGGCGCTCACGCCGCGCTTCGCCTCGGGCAGTGCGCCGCTCGCGGGCGTGGGCGTGGCCATGGCGCTGGTCATCGTGTCCAACACCTTCTACTCGTACGGCGAATCGCTGACCGGCGCCTTCCTGCCGGAGCTCTCGACCGCCGAGGGCATGGGCAAGGTCAGCGGCTGGGGCTGGGCCTTCGGCTACGTGGGCGGCATGCTCACCCTCGGGCTGTGCCTGGCCTACGTGCTGTGGGCGCAGGCGCGCGGGTTGCCGGCTTCGCATTTCGTGCCGGTCACCATGCTCGTCACGGCGGCCGTGTACGGGCTGGCGGCGTGCGTGACCTTCGCACTGCTGCCCGAGCGTTCGGCGCCGCAGCCGGGTCGCGCGGGAGGCGCCATGCGGCAATTGCTGCACACCCTGCGCGAAGCGCGCCGCTACCGCGACTTCATGTGGCTACTGGCCTGCACGGTGTGCTACCAGGGTGGCGTGGCGGTCGCGATCACCCTGGCGGCGATCTATGCCGAGCAGGTGATCGGCTTCGTGCCGCACGAGACGATGGTGCTCATCTTCGTGCTCAACCTCGCAGCCGCAGCCGGCGCCTTCGGCTTCGGCTATGTGCAGGACCGCGTCGGCCATCGCCTGTCGCTCGGCGCCACGCTGGTGGCCTGGGTGGTGGTGTGCATCGTGGCGGCGGCGGCCACCACCAAGGGCGCCTTCTGGGTCGCGGCCACCATCGCCGGCCTGGCGATGGGCTCCAGCCAATCGGCGGGTCGCGCCATGACCGGTGTGCTCGCCCCGCCGACGCAACTGGCCGAGTTCTTCGGCCTGTGGACCTTCGCCACACGCCTGGCGAGCATCGTGGGCCCGCTGTCCTATGGCGCCATCACTTGGGCCAGCGGCGGCAACCAGCGCGTGGCCATCGTGGCAACGGCGGCGCTGTTCGTCGCCGGGCTGGCGCTGCTCGCACCGATCGACATGCGGCGCGGCCGGGCGGCGGCGCTGCAGGGCGCCGCCCCGTGATTCAGGGTGCGCGCAGCGACTTCGGCACGCGGTAGCGCTCGCCGTCGTAGTGCAGCACCTCGGTGCTGTAGCGCGCGGGTTGCGCGCGGTCGTGGCACTCGCCGTCGTCCTGCACCTGGGCGCGGCTCTGCGTCAGGCTGCGCGCCAGCGTCAGGTCGGCATAGCCGTCGGTTCGGGCCTTGCCCACAGACAGCATCGTGCGCAATTGCTCGAAGCGGCCATTGCAGCGCATGTCCCACTCGCCCCCATCGCGCTCGACCTCCACCTCGTCGAGCACTTCACGCAACCGGCTGCCCTGCGGCACGTACAGCCGCAGCGTTTCGCTCGACAGCGGGTTGGTGCGCGAGCTGCTGCTGTAGCGCACCCGCAGGCCGAAGGCGCGCGCATCGGGTGAAAGCACATAGCGCCCGGTGTCGATGCGGATGTCCTGGATGCGGATCGCATCCTCCTGCAGCGCCTCGGGCTGGAACAGGCGAGCCAGCACCGTGTCGCGCTCGGTGTTGCCGTTGTCCGGGCGCTGGATCACCAGCACCTCCAGGTCGAGGACCTTGCCGCGTGCCGTGGCCGTGCCGCTCACCAGTGGCAGCACCACGATGCTGCGCCCCGGATAGGCGGGCCAGGGCTTGCATGCCGCGAGCGATTCGTCGAGCTTGCGCTTGGGATGCAACTTGGCGTGCATGCGTTCGGCCAGGCCACTCTCGCAGGCCGCGAGGGCAGGGGGGCCGGCCAAGACCGCCAGGGCGACAACGAGGAGGCAGGAAAGACGCCGGATGCGCATCCGGCGATTGTCGGCGCGCACTCAGCGGCTGGCGACGTCGCCGCGCGCAGGCCATGGCGCGGAAGCGGAAACTTTCGGCAAAGACGACGGCGCAAGCCAGCGCGCCACCGCCGACTGCAGCAGCGCCAGGTCGGCGCTGCTGTGCAGCGTCAGGCCCCGCGCGGACGCCGGTGCGTCGGCCAGCAGGCCTTGGGCGGCGAGCAGCCGCCGTGCATGCAATGCGACCGGTACGCCGGTCTCGATGAAGCGCACGCCTGCCGGTGCCTGCGCGTGCAGCAGCGGCGCGGCGAAGGGGTAGTGCGTGCAGCCCAGCACCACCGTGTCCACCTGGCCGGCCTCTGCACCGAACGGGCCCGCCGCCTCCATGTACCGGTGGCAGAGCGCTTCGGTCTTGACCGCATCGTCGCGCTCGATGGCGTCCGCCAGGCCATCGCAGGGCACCAGCCTGAACTGTGCCTGCCCCGCCAGTGCGGTGTGCAGCCGGCCGAATTTGGCACTGGCGAGCGTGCCACGTGTGGCCAGCACGGCGATGTGGCCCGTGCGGCTGGCAGCCACCGCGGGCTTGAGTGCCGGTTCGAGCCCGATCACCGGCAGCGCGGGCCACTGTGCTCGCAGCAGGTGGACCGCCGCTGCAGTCGCCGTGTTGCAGGCCACGACCAGCGCCTTGATGCCATGCGTGTCGACCAGTTCGTTCACCACGGCCAGCGTGCGCTCCGCCACGTAGGCATCGCCGCGCTCGCCGTAGGGGGCGTGGGCCGTGTCGGCGAAATAGACGAAGCGCTCGTGCGGCAGTTCGGCCTGCAGCGCGCGCAGCACGCTCAGGCCGCCGACGCCGCTGTCGAACACGCCGATCGACCGAGCAGCGTTCGACATCTCGCCGATCGATCGTGCGGCGTTCGGGGTGCTGCCGATCGACCGGTCGGCATGCACCGCGCAACCGTTCCGCAGGGTCAAGCCGTTTCCAGCGCGATGCCCTTGAACTCGCCGGTGGCGATGCGCTTGCTCCACTCGGCCGGGCCGGTGATGTGCGCGCTGGTGCCGCCGGCGTCCACGGCCACGGTCACGGGCATGTCGACCACGTCGAACTCGTAGATCGCTTCCATTCCCAGGTCCTCGAAGCCCACCACCTTGGCGGTCTTGATGGCCTTGCTGACCAGGTAGGCGGCGCCGCCCACGGCCATCAGGTAGGCGGACTTGTGCTTCTTGATCGCCTCGATGGCGACCGGGCCGCGCTCGGCCTTGCCGATCATGGCGATCAGGCCCGTCTGGGCCAGCATCATCTCGGTGAAGCCGTCCATGCGCGTGGCGGTGGTGGGGCCGGCGGGGCCGACGGCCTCGTCGCCCACCGGGTCGACTGGGCCGACGTAGTAGATGACGCGGTTGGTGAAGTCGACCGGCAGCTTCTCGCCCTTGGCCAGCATGCCCTGGATGCGCTTGTGCGCGGCGTCGCGGCCGGTGAGCATCTTGCCGTTGAGCAGCAGCGTGTCGCCGGGCTTCCAGCTCGCGACTTCCTCGGCCGTGAGCGTGTTCAGGTCCACGCGCTTGCTCTTGTTGTAGTCCGGCGCCCAGTCGATCTTGGGCCACAGGTCGAGCGAGGGCGCCTCCAGGTACACCGGGCCCGAGCCGTCGAGCACGAAATGCGCGTGACGGGTCGCGGCGCAGTTGGGGATCATCGCCACCGGCTTGCTGGCCGCGTGCGTGGGGTACATCTTGATCTTCACGTCGAGCACCGTGGACAGGCCGCCCAGGCCCTGCGCGCCGATGCCCAGCGCGTTGACCTTCTCGTACAGCTCCAGGCGCAGTTCCTCGACCTTGGTGAGCGCCTCCTTGCGCGCAGCCTTGGCCTGCAGCTCGTGCATGTCGAGGTCGTCCATCAGGCTTTCCTTGGCCATCAGCGCGGCCTTCTCGGCCGTGCCGCCGATGCCGATGCCCAGCATGCCCGGCGGGCACCAGCCGGCGCCCATCGTCGGCACGGTCTTGAGCACCCAGTCGACGACGCTGTCGCCCGGGTTGAGCATGACCATCTTGCTCTTGTTCTCGCTGCCGCCGCCCTTGGCGGCCACCGTCACCTCGACCTGATCGCCCGGCACGATCTCGGTGAAGATCACCGCGGGCGTGTTGTCCTTGGTGTTCTTGCGCTCGAACTGCGGGTCGGCCACGACCGAGGCGCGCAGCGTGTTGTCGGGGTGGTTGTAGCCGCGACGCACACCTTCGTTGATCGCGTCGTCGAGGCTGCCGGTGAAGCCGCCCCAGCGCACGTCCATGCCCACTTTGAGGAACACGTTGACGATGCCGGTGTCCTGGCAGATCGGCCGCTGGCCGGTCGCGCTCATCTTGCTGTTGGTGAGGATCTGCGCCATCGCGTCCTTGGCCGCCGGGCTCTGCTCGCGCTCGTAGGCCTTGGCCAGATGGGCGATGTAGTCGGTCGGGTGGTAGTAGCTGATGTACTGGAGCGCGGCCGCGATCGATTCGATGAGGTCCGCCTGCTGGATCGTCGTCATGGTGGTGTC
>Ga0308159_1003824_pt1 | contig 14524 bp, 10 predicted proteins | sample PhyCR1_FD_201040 | JGI IMG/M metagenome (GOLD analysis project Ga0308159, IMG submission 201040) | Phyllosphere microbial communities from UC Gill Tract Community Farm, Albany, California, United States - DLSLC.R1 | ecosystem: Host-associated > Plants > Phyllosphere > Unclassified | place: USA... | reverse complement strand
TTTCCCGCGACAGGCGCGAGAACCAGTAGAGCAATTCGTCGGTCGCGCCGTCCGGTTCCTGCTCCAGCAGCCAGGTCATCAGATCCGGCATCGGCAGGGACTCTTCGCAACGGTCGACCATTTCGCGCACGGTGCGCGGTGCGCGTGGCGCGTCGCCAGCCTTCTGAGTCTTGTGCGCCTTGGGGAAGCGCGCCGGTTTCGGCTCGAAGCGCGCCAGCGCATACACGTACGCTTCGACCTGACTGGCGCTGCCAAGGAAGGTGCTTTGCGGGCGGGTGAACAGCGGCATTGCCGCTTGCGGCACAGCGTCGATGCCTTTACGCCGGATCGCCGCCAGGGCCAACGCAGCACCTCGGGTCACGGCGTTGTGCCGGCGTGCTTCTTCACGCAGCGGCAGCAGCAGTTCGCGGGCGTGACGCAGAGTGAGTTGGGCGCTGGTCTGCATTTCGAGAATGCGCGCGTGGGTGCGCAGGAGCATGTCGTCATCGACCAGATGGCCAAGGCGCTGCTGTTCGCTGAGCATTTTCAGCAGCACCGTTTCGACCTTGCGCACGCCCTGTTCGAAGGCGCCGTCGGCGTTGACCAGATCGATCATCGGCTCGACGTATTCGTCCCACGTCGCCAGTACTTCGGCGTAACGCTGACGCAGCGGAATCTGCCGGTCGCTGGTCTTGGCGCGTTCAGCCACGGCGACCAGCGCCTGTTCGTCGTTGTCGAGCTTTTTCAGTACGTCGCGCACGCGCATGTCGAGCAGGCGCAACTGGCGGGCGAGGTCGTTGCCGTCGCGTACGTCGAAGGCGTCCTGGATGTAACCGGCCAGCCGTTCGAGGTGACGCAGGTAGGCTTCGATTTCCAGGCACAGGCCCAGCCGGTGTTCGCGGCGCAGGTAGGCCAGGAAGTCGTGGATCTGCGCGTTCAGCTCGAAACGGTTCGGGCTTTTCGCCACCGGCACCAGTATGTCGAGGCGAATCCACACATCGAGCAGGCTGGTGATGTCCTGCGGCGTGCTGTCGAGTTGTTGGGCGGCCAGTTGCGTGCGCAGTTCGTTGAGGCTCAGGGTGCCTTGGTCGAAGTGCTCGCACAATGGCTCCAGAAGTGCCCAGTGTTCAGCGAGGGCGCGCAAGACGCGCTTGGGTTCGATCATCGGAATGGCCGGCTGGTTGGCGATTAAAAGCGGCGATTGTACTGCATCACAGGCGCGGCGATTCACTCTCGGGACGGGCTGTCGCATTCTTTGGCCAAAGGACAGCGGCGCAGCGCAGCGCGGGGTATCGATCAACAGCGAGCGATCTTGTGCGAAGGGCGGTAGAATCAGCGCACTTTCCGTTATCCACAAGTGGCCGACCTTTGCTTATCGAGTCCCGCCGCCGCGCCTATTTGAACGCCATGCAGGTGGTCAACTGGCTGCCGCGCACCGAACTGCCTTTCGCCGCACCGTCGCGGCCCGAGCTGCTGGAAATACCTGAGCCTGAGCTTGAGGTCCCGGTTGCACCGGCGCCTCAGGCCCAAGCACCCGGGCAGTCTGCCGCGCGTCCGGTCGAGCGGCCGAAAATCGAAGTGCCGCGTCCGTCGCTGGCCAGCACCCGCAACGGCGCGAAACCGGTGGAAGAAGTCGACGAGACGCCAGTGGTGGCCAAACCTGCGCCAGTGCCGCCGCCGCGTTTCGCCCTGCAACTGCTGCGCGCCGGGCGCTGCCTGCTGCTGGTCGAGTTACCCACAGGCGAAGCGTTTCAAAGTCGCGATCCCGCCTACCTGCTGCTCAAAGACATGCTGCGCGCCGCCGGTCTGCCCGATGCACCGCAGATCGTCGGCGAACCGGTGCGCTGGCCGTGGCTCAATCGCGGCACTCTGGATCAAGGCCCGGAAGCGGCGCGCGACTTTGTGCAGGGCTTCCTCTCGGTACAGATGGAAGCAGCACCCTGCGCCTGTTTATGGTTGATCGGCTTGCCAGCGGTGAAGTTCGCCGGTGAAGCGGACGCCGAAGCGTTCGATAGTCAATTGCAGATCGAAGGTTTGGGCCTGGCTTGGGCCATTCCCGGTCTGGAACTGTTAATGGAAGAGCCACAGCGCAAGGCTGCTGTCTGGCAAGCCATGCGTCGGCTGATGGCGCGCTGGAAACAATCCGATGAGTGAGGCTGTAACCTTTCGCCCGATGACCGAGGCGGATCTGGACGCTGTGTTGAAGATCGAATACGCCGCGTACAGCCATCCGTGGACCCGCGGGATTTTTCTCGATGGCCTGGGCAAATATCAGATCTGGCTGATGTTCGAAGGGCAGCAGCAGGTCGGGCACGGCGTGGTGCAGATCATTCTTGATGAGGCGCATCTGCTCAATATCACCGTCAAACCGGAAAATCAGGGGCGTGGGTTGGGGCTGACCTTGCTTGAGCATTTGATGGCGCGAGCGTATGCCGCTGAGGCTCGGGAGTGTTTTCTCGAAGTGCGCGACAGCAATACTGCCGCGTTCAAGTTGTATGAGCGTTATGGCTTCAATGAGATTGGCCGGCGTCGCGATTACTATCCGGCGGTGGGTGGGCGTGAGGATGCGGTCGTGATGGCCTGTACCCTCATCGACTGATGCCATGTAGGAGCTGCCGAAGGCTGCGATCCTTTGATCTTGTTTTGGATTTTGCAAAAAAAGTCAAAAGATCGCAGCCTTCGGCAGCTCCTACATGGAGCGACTTTCAATCAGCTGATCAGCGCTTGCCATCCAGCGGATCCAGGTCCGCCAGTTCCGCCTCATCCAGCCCGTCACCGCCGCCGATGTCATTTTCCCCGACCTCGCTCAAATCCCAATCCGCCGGATTACCCTCGCCGACTTCCTCGGCATCGCGTGCACCGTCCTCGCGAATCAGCGTTTCCGGGCTCAGGTCATCGTCAGTCGGCTGGTGATCGTCCACCGAGGCCCCGGTCAGACCCGCCTCACGCACCCGCTCAGCCGGCATCAGCTGTTCTCGTTCACGCTCGGGCAGCTCATCACCGATCTTCGCGCTGGGCTCTTCGTCGTCGAAATCCAGCTCGTGCACCGAGCCCATGCGGTCTTCGTTATCATCGATGGGTTCCGGTTGCACCGCATCATAAGGGCGTCGTGAATCAGTCATGGCAAATCCTCATACTGTGGGCCTTACTGAGTGGACTCACCGGGCGCGCGAGAATTCCAACGGAAACACTTTGCGCTGGCGGCGTGACTTCGACGGGTGGTCGTCTATCAAACCTGCGCATCTTTCTTGAGGCCTTAAACATGCACGATCTACAAGACCTGATTGATAACAACGAGCGTTGGGCTGACGCGATCACCAAGGAAGACCCGGACTTCTTCGCCAAACTGGCGCGCCAGCAGACACCGGAATACCTGTGGATCGGCTGCTCCGATGCGCGTGTCCCGGCCAACGAAATCGTCGGCATGCTGCCGGGCGATCTGTTCGTACACCGCAACGTCGCCAATGTCGTGCTGCACACCGACCTCAATTGCCTGTCGGTGATCCAGTACGCCGTCGACGTCCTCAAGGTCAAACACATCCTCGTCACAGGCCACTACGGCTGCGGCGGTGTGCGTGCGTCGATGCAGGATCGCCAGTTTGGCCTGATCGACGGCTGGCTGCGGTCGATCCGTGATCTGTACTACGAGAAACGCGAAGAGCTGGCCAAGTTGGCGACCGAAGAAGAGCAGGTCGACCGGATGTGTGAACTCAACGTGATCCAGCAAGTGGCCAACGTTGCGCACACCAGCATCATTCAGAACGCCTGGCATCGCGGCCAGCCACTGTCGATACACGGTTGCATCTACGGCATCAAGGACGGTCGCTGGAAAAGTCTGAACACCACCATCAGCGGTTTCGAGCAATTGCCGCCGCAATATCGCTTGCGCCCGGTCGGCGCACCGTAACCGCGGCTTTTGCCGTAATCCCGGGTCAGCATTGGCTGGCGCGAGGTTGCTCCGGCAACGATTACAGAGCCGGCGCGGGCGCGGCAGCCGCAGGCAGTGGCGCTTTCAGCTGCTGCAGTTGTTTCTTGACCGCTGGCGTGGCGCACTTGGCGGCGGCCTGTTCGGCACTGAGATCGCGGATCGAGGTGTAGAACAACTCGCACGTGGTGACCTTTTGCGTCACCTGCCATGTTTGCGTGCAACTGTTCAGCGTGGCCTGCGCATTGCTGCCCGGTTCGCTGCCCATCCCGGCCTGCCAGCAAGCCGCGCTCAAATCCTGGCCCATGACTTTCAGGCCTGCGGCGTCAGCCTTGGCCTGGGCATCGTCGCCGGTATAGCTCTTCGGATCAGCGGCGTACCAGATATAGCTCGGATGATTCGAGCCGAGCACCGGCACATTCACCCCTTCGCTCGGACTGATGCTTGCCAGACCCAATACGGCGACCGTCGGCCCATATTGTTCCTTGATCCAGTTGCGCACCGGCGCCCCAAACGCAACCATCGGCAGCGTCGCGCCGCTGGCGGTCTGGCTGAACTGCTTGACCAGCGTGGTCTGGTAGGCCTTGAAGTAGTCGTAGACGTCCTCCAGATCCCCGCCGGCACTGGATGGCGCGGCGATCGGCGCAATGTCGATGATGGTCTGATAAGCCGGCGTCTGCCCGGCAGGGATGCCGTTAGTGGTCAGCAAAGACGCCCAGCGATCGGTGGTGTTCGAACGCAGATAGTCCTGCGCCTGGGTCAGCGAGTAGTCAGGCGGAAAGTGCAGCAACTCGACGCTTTTGCGATTTTCCAGGGCCATGCCCAGCGGCAGGAAAAAATACCAGCTGTAGGCCCATTTGCCCTCGGCATTGAGCTTGCTGGCGCCGGCGTAAGCCAGATCGCCGGCGTCGAGCAACGCCGACAGCGGCTTGTCATAGCCGTCCGGCACTCCGGTGATCTCGGCGTAGAGCTGATCGTTATCGGTTTTCACCAGCACCTTGGCATCGGCGTAGCCATCACGCTGCACGCTCTGGCTCAGGTAATGAGCAACGGTCTGCTCCAGCGTCCAGTTGCGGAAGCAGATCACGCTGCAATTGTTGGGGTAGGCGAAGAGGCGGGTGACGCGCTCTGTGCTGCCCAGTTTCACGTCGACATCGGCGTGAGCGGCGGCGCTTAGCGTCAGTGCAACGAGGGTAAATCCTGCGAGTTTGAACATGCTCAGATCCATTTCAGCGTGGGTTCCCCTCGGTTTGGGGGCGCGTCATAGTGGATCAGCGGTGTTTGACAGAAAAGCGGTCGAGTATGGATTTCATGATTTCCACGCCAGACCTGTGCAAGCGAGCGCTCGCTCCTACAGGCCTGGCTCGTTTGCGCTACGGCATCACCGGCGGCGTATACGCCAATGTCGTCCCCAGCGCCCACAACAACAGCAGCACCAGCGGCGTATGCACCAGCAGTTGCACGAACGAGAAGCCGATCAGATCCCGCGCCTTCAACCCGAGCACGCCCAGCAGCGGCAGCATGTAGAACGGGTTGATCAGGTTCGGCAGGGCTTCGGCGGCGTTGTAGATCTGCACTGCCCAGCCGAGGTGGTATTGCAGGTCATTGGCGACTTGCATCACGTAGGGCGCTTCGATGATCCATTTGCCGCCGCCGGACGGGATGAAAAAGCCGAGAATCGCCGAATAGACGCCCATCAGCAGCGCATAGGTGTCGTGGGAGGCGATGCTGACGAAGAAGGTCGAGATGTGATGCGCGAGGGTTTGCGCATCGGCGCCTTTGACCGTGGTCATCAGCGCGGCGATCGAGCCGTACAGCGGAAACTGGATCAACACGCCAGTGGTGGTTGGCACCGCACGGGCCACCGCATCGAGGAAGCTGCGCGGGCGCCAGTGCAACAGCGCGCCGAGCATGATGAACAGGAAGTTGTAGGTGTTCAGGCCGGAAATCGCAGTGATCGCCGGTTTGGTCGAGAACTCGTGAAACAGCCATCCCGCCGCCAGCAGCACCAGCACAATGATCAGTAACGGGCTGTGTTCCAGCCATTCGCCGGGGCGAGTGCGCGGTTGCAGCGGCGGCAGGTTGAAGGCCGGGTCGATGCCGCAGGCCTCGGCGTCGCGTGCCGAGTTCGGACCGGGCGCAGTGGCGTAGGCGATGATGATCGAGATCACGATCAGCGCCAGCAGCATCACGCCGGACTGCCAGAGGAAAATGGTTTCGGTGAACGGGATCACGCCAGTGATCGACAGGATCGACGGCGGCAGGCTGCCCGGGTTGGCCTGCAACTGTGCGGCCGACGATGACAAGCCCAGCGCCCACACCGCGCCAAGTCCCAGGTATGCCGCAGCGCCGGCGGCGCGGTAATCCATTTTCAGATCGGTGCGGCGGGCGAGGGCGCGCACCAGCAGCCCGCCGAACACCAGCGACAGACCCCAATTGAGCAACGATGCAACCATCGAGATCAACGCCACCCAGGCCACGGCGGAGCGGCCGTTCTTCGGGATGCGTGCCAGTTTGTCGATCAGTTTGACGGCAGGCGGCGAGCTGGCGACGACATAGCCGCCGATTACCACGAAGGCCATTTGCATGGTGAACGGGATCAGGCTCCAGAAGCCGTCTCCGAAGGCCATCGCCGCAGCGGTGGGTTTGGCGCCCATGGCCAGGGTGGCCAGCGCAACGATGATGACGGCCAACGCGGCGAACACCCAGGAGTCGGGAAACCAGCGTTCGGCAAAATTTGAACAGCGCAGGGTAAAGCGCGCGGAGCGGCTATCTTCGATATCAACGGCCACGGGAAGTACCTCGGATTTTTTATGGTTATTTTGGTCTATGGCCACAATCTCAGCATTGACACCGCCTCTGTGGGAGCGAGCTTGCTCGCCAACGCGTCAGGTCAGTCAACAGTGATGCTGAATGTACCGGCCTCTTCGCGAGCAAGCTCGCTCCCACAGGGATTTATGGTGGTTTGTAAATTGTGCGCCAGCAGACAGGCACTAACAGTAAATCAAGCGCGGCCATTTTGTTGAGCGGGTTTTCGCAAACCGAGACGATGGTCTGACGGGTTGTCGATCCGCGTATTTGCGTAGACCATGTGCGCCTTGGTTTTTGCCGATACCTGAGTTCTTTGTCATGACTGCCACTTCTCCAGCCCGACCGGCGCCGTTCAGCCGTGCCGACTACAAGACCCTCGGCCTTGCGGCGCTCGGTGGGGCGCTGGAAATCTACGATTTCATCATTTTCGTGTTCTTCGCGCTGACCCTGAGCCAGCTGTTTTTCCCGCCGGAAATGCCCGAGTGGCTGCGTTTGCTGCAGAGCTTCGGCATCTTCGTCACCGGTTATCTGGCGCGGCCACTGGGCGGGATTCTGATGGCGCATTTCGCCGACCGGCTGGGCCGCAAAAAGGTTTTCAGCCTGAGCATTCTGATGATGGCGCTGCCTTGCCTGCTGATCGGGATCATGCCGACCTACGCGCAGATCGGCTATTTCGCCCCGTTGCTGTTGCTGGCGCTGCGCATCCTGCAGGGCGCGGCGGTGGGCGGCGAGGTGCCGAGCGCCTGGGTGTTCGTTGCCGAGCATGCGCCTATCGGCCATCGCGGTTACGCACTCGGATTCTTGCAGGCCGGGCTGACCTTCGGTTACCTGATCGGCGCACTCACCGCGACTTTCCTTGCGCAGGTGTTCACTCCTGCGGAGATTCTCGATTACGCCTGGCGCTATCCGTTTCTGCTCGGTGGCGTATTCGGCGTGGTGGGCGTTTATCTGCGCCGCTGGCTCAGCGAAACCCCGGTGTTCATGGCCATGGAGGCGCAGCGCGAGGCGCGGGTCGAGCTGCCGTTGCGCACGGTGTTGCGTGAGCATCGTCTGGCCATGTTGCCGGCCATGTTGCTCACCTGCGTGCTGACCTCGGCAGTGGTGGTGTTCGTTGTGATCACCCCGACGATGATGCAGAAAACCTTTGGCATGACTGCCAGCCACACTTTCGGCCTCAGCGCCCTGGGCATCGTTTTCCTGAATATCGGCTGCGTGATCGCCGGGCTGCTGGTCGATCGCATGGGTGCCTGGCGCACGGTCATGCTTTACAGCCTGTTGCTGCCGCTGGGGATTGGCGTGTTGTATGGCTGTCTGATCCTCGGCGGACATTGGATCGGCATTGCCTATGCAGTCGCCGGTCTTGCCTGCGGAGTCGTCGGTGCGGTGCCTTCGGTGATGGTCGGGCTGTTCCCAGCGCGGATTCGCGTGTCAGGCATTTCCTTCACCTACAACATTGCCTACGCCGCCTGGGCGAGTTTCACACCACTGCTGCTGATCGGTCTGATGCCATGGAGCCCATGGATTTGCGTGATGTTCTGTGCAGTGATGGGTGCGGTGGGGATTCTGACGGCAGCGTATTTCGGTGCGCGCATGCCGCGCACGGGGCCGTGTCAGGCTGCCGGTGCTGCCTGAGCCGAGAGCGCTGGACTATTTTCGACTGACGGGTCTTGCGCTGGCTTTAGAAAAACTCCGCCAGGCCGATGGCTAGGTTGTACGCCGCTTTCAACCCTGCCATCGGTGCTTTCCCATGTTCAATAAACGCTTGAAGCAAGAGCTGGCCGCTCTCCGCGAAGAACTCTCCAGCCTTGTGCAAGTGAAGGAAAGCCTGGAAAGCGAAATGCTCGCACTGACCCTTGAGCACGACGGGCGGATTCGTTCGGTCAACCAGAATTTTCTCGATGAAATGCTCTACAAGAGCCAGGACCTGGTCGGCCGGGCAATTGAAGACATCGTCCCGGCTCACGTCAAATCCGACGAATTCCATCAGCGTTTCAAGAACTCGATGAGCCGTGGCGAGCATTTCGCCGGCGCCGTGCGATTGTTGCGCGGCAACGGCGACGAAGCGTGGTTGCGTTCAATCGTACAGCCGGTGCGCTCCTCTGATGGCCGGATCAGGCACATTTCCTTTTACGCCAGTGACCTGACCCGCACCATCGAAGCCTCCCGCGAGCATGAAAACCTGATCGGCGCGCTGGTGCGTTCTACCGCCGTGATCGAGTTCGACCTCAACGGCAATGTGCTGACCGCCAATGATCGCTTCCTCAACGGCATGGGTTACAGCCTGGCGCAGATCAAGGGCAAACATCACCGTACGTTCTGCGCCCCGGAAGAGTACAACAGCGCCGAGTACCAGAACTTCTGGCGGCGCTTGAACAGCGGCGAATTCGTCGCAGGCCGCTTCAAGCGTATCGACAGCCATGGTCGTACGGTGTGGCTGGAGGCGTCCTACAACCCGGTGGTCGATGCCAACGACAAACTGTACAAAGTGGTTAAGTTCGCCACGGTGATCACCGATCAGGTCAACCGCGAGCAGGCGGTTGCCGACGCGGCCAGCATCGCTTACAGCACCTCGCAACAAACCGACAGCACCGCCCAACGCGGCACCACGGTGGTCACCCAAGCGGTGAACGTGATGCGTGACCTGTCACGGCACATGCAAGCCGCCGGCGAAGGTATCGAGGCGCTGAACGAGCAGTCGCTGGTGATCGGCACGATCGTCAAAACGATCAGCGGCATTGCCGAACAGACCAACCTGCTGGCGCTCAACGCCGCCATCGAAGCCGCCCGGGCCGGCGAACAGGGCCGTGGGTTTGCCGTGGTCGCGGATGAGGTTCGGCAACTGGCCTCGCGCACGAGCCAGGCGACGGACGAAATCGTCGGCGTGGTACGGCAGAACCAGGAAATGGCCCGTAGCGCCGTGGCCCTGATGACCGACGGCAAGCTTCAGGCTGAACAAGGCCTGGCGCTGGCGGCGGAAGCGGGCACGGTGATCGTCGAGATTCAGGACGGTGCGCAGAAAGTGGTGGATGCGGTGGGCCAGTTTGCCAATCAGCTCTCTCACTGATCGATACAGATCAGGTGTGGGAGCGAGCTTGCTCGCGAAGGCGGTATGTCATTCAGCAATGAATTGACTGATCTGACGCATTCGCGAGCAAGCCCGCTCCCATAAGTCTTTTCGTCAGCAATTATTTACGCGATCGGGGGCTCCAATCGGCTCCTGCGGAGCAGATAGCCGAGCGACGCCCACCGACGCCCGGTTCCCTGAACAAAGCCTAACGCCTGCTTAACCATGGGCCCGCCGTTCTGGTCAGTGCCGCCCAGGCCGACGAACGAGCGTTCGGCGATGGCCGCTGGCATTTCGAAGGACACGCTGGTTTGCACACGCTGCACCATGTCGCGGGCGGGCATTTCCTGATGATTGGTGATGGGGTGGACGGCAGTCGCTGGCGGTCTGATTTACTCCTGCGAAGAGGCCTGCCGCTCGGCAGGCCTTTTTCAATGCAGTGTTTCAATCCCCTACCGCTACGCCCTCGCGCCGAGGATCGGCCCCACCCGTCAACGTTGCATTGCCCTGCGCGTCCTTCACCCGCACGATCGCTTGGGTGCCGCTGGTCATGTCGATTTCGCTGACGGTATGGCCCTTGTCCTTCAATGTCTTGATCAGCGCCGCGCTGAATTGCCCCTGTTCCAGTTCGGTCGGGCCGTTGCGGCTGCCGAAGTTGGGCAGGTTAATGACGCTTTGCGCGTCGAGGTTCCAATCGAGCAGGCCGATGGTGGTTTTGGCAACGTATTCGATGATTTGCGAACCGCCCGGCGAGCCGACCGTGGCGACGAATTCACCCGTGTTGCGATCAAAGATCAGCGTCGGTGCCATCGACGAGCGCGGGCGTTTGCCGGGTTCGACGCGGTTGGCGACTTTGTGGCCGTTCTCTTCGGGGATGAACGAGAAGTCGGTCATCTGGTTGTTCAGCAGAAATCCCTGAACCATCAGATGCGAGCCGAATGCGGCTTCGATGGTGGTAGTCATCGACACCGCGCCGCCGAGGTCATCCACCGCAACCACTTGCGAGGTCGAGATGCGCAACGGCGAACGGTCCGGCGCGTAGGCCATTTGTACGCCCGGTGGTGTGCCCGGTTTGGCGCTGCCCATGCTGCGCTCGCCGATCAGGCTGGCGCGGCTGGTCAGATAGCCCGGATCGATCAGGCCTTTGACCGGGACCGGGACGAAGTCGGTATCCGCCACGTATTGCGCACGGTCGGCGTAGGCCAGGCGTTCGGCCTCGGCGATCAAATGAACGGCCTGTGGATTCGGTTCGATGCCGGCCGGCTTATTGGTTTTCACTGGTTTAAGCGGGGCCAGCGACAGGCGTGGGTCGCGAGTCTCCAGCGCCTGCAACGTGCCGAGAGTCTGTGCCACCGCGATCCCGCCCGACGACGGCGGCGGCATGCCGCAAACCTGCCAGCGCTTGTAGTCGGTACACAGCGGCGCGCGCTCCTTGGCCTGATAACGCTGCAAATCGTTCAGCGACAGGCTGCCGGGGTTGGCGTGCTGTTGAACCTTGGCGACGATTTCTTCGGCGATCGGGCCTTTGTACAGCGCATCGGCCCCTTCGCTGGCGATGCGTTTGAACACGGCGGCCAATTTCGGGTTCTGCAGGCGCGTGCCCACCGCTTTGACGCTGCCATCCTCATTCAGAAAGTACGCGGCCATATCCGGCGACTGGCGTATCAGTGGATCAGCGGTCAGCAGCGAATGCAGGCGCGGGGAAATCGCAAAGCCTTGCTCGGCCAGTTTGATCGCCGGCTCAAACAGCTTCGCCCACGGCAGGCGACCGTGTTGCCGATGCGCCAGCTCCAGCGCGCGCAACACCCCGGGCGTACCGACCGAACGCCCGCCGATCTGTGCTTGCGTAAAGGCCATCGGTTTACCGTCGGCATTCAGGAACAGCTTCTCGGTGGCCCCGGCCGGCGCCGTTTCGCGGCCGTCATAGGTGCGCACCTGTTTGCCGTCCCACAACACGATCATCGCACCGCCACCTATCCCGGAAGACTGCGGCTCAACCAGCGTCAACACCGCCTGCATCGCAATGGCCGCATCAATCGCGGAACCGCCCTGACGCAACATCTCCCGCCCGGCTTCAGCCGCCAGCGGATTGGCTGCGGCAGCCATGTGTTTATTGGCGTGGCGGGTTTGCAGATCAGTGCGGTAGCCGGAAGCAGCTTCTGGTGCTAGTGGCAAGGAAGAAGAGGGTGGGGCGTTGCATGCGGTGAGGGTCAGAGCGCTGACAAGCAGTGTCAGGGCTGGCAGGCGAAAGCGGCTCAAGGGCAAGGTTGGAAACACGTGGGCTCTCCGTCCGTGGGGTAGAAGTCCTGGGGACTTTATCGACCGGGCGGGCGGGGTGCAAACCGGGTGAGAATTTTCGCCAGTGGCGCTAGGTGGCTGCGACAACGGATCACCTGAAAACGATTCTCCGTTGACGTTAAGCGGTAGATTGCAAGTGACGCAGAGCGTAACTTTTCTGAAGGCATAAAAAAACGGCCTACCTTTCGGTAAGCCGTTTTTAGTACTTGGTGGCTACACAGGGACTTGAACCCCGGACCCCAGCATTATGAATGCTATGCTCTAACCAACTGAGCTATGTAGCCAAGTGGCGCGCATTATTCCCCTGAAATGGCAAAGCGTCAAGCGTAAATCCAAAATATTTCTTCTTATTTTCAACCGCTTATCCTCCGGCCCCAAAAATCGGGGCCGGGGAGGGTGTCAGCGCAGGCGGAATCTGGCGGTATTGGCGCTCAAGGCTTCGCTGCCCTGGCTCAACGTGTCCGCCGCAATGTTCACCGCCCGTGCGCCTTCGAGCAAACGAACCGCCGCTTGATCGACTTGCTGGATGTTGCCGCTGACCTCATCGGCGGTGCTCGCCTGCTCCTCAACCGCCGTGGCGATCTGCGCCAGGGTGTCGGTGATGCTCTGCACGGCGCTGGCAATTTCGCCCAGGCGTTCACCGAGGCCGGTGACGGCGGCGGCATCCGATTGCGCCTGGCCGCAGGCGGCTTCCATCAGGCTGACTGCTTCGTTGACCGTGGCGCGCAGGCTATCGACGGTGCCGGCGATCTGTGCGGTGGACGACTGGGTGCGTTGTGACAGGCTGCGCACCTCATCGGCGACCACGGCAAAGCCACGGCCCTGTTCACCGGCACGTGCGGCTTCGATCGCCGCGTTGAGGGCGAGCAGGTTAGTTTGTTCGGCGACGCCGCGAATGGTGTCGACGACCAGTTGAATCTGCTGGCCTTGTTCACTGACCCGGCCCAATGCTGCGGCTGTGTCGTTCAAACGCTGGTTGAGCTGCTGAATGCTCGCCGTGGTGCGCTGGCTGTCGCGGCTGCTGTCGGCGGCAATGCGCCGAGTGTGCTGGGCGCTGCCGGAGGCTTGTTCGCAGCTCTGTGCGACGCCTTGCGAGGTAGCGGCCAGTTGCGTGGCCGCTGCGGCGATCTGGCTGATCTGCAATTGCTGCGCCTCGACTTCGCTGAGCGCACCGCTGGAATGGTCGTTGAGGCTGCGCACGGCGTTGCTCAGTTGCGAGGTCTCGTGATCGACACCGAGCATGCTGCTGCGCAGTTGCACCACGGCCACGTTGAGCGCGGTGCTGATGGCCGCCAACTCATCACGGCCGACCACCGGCACTTGCAGGCTCAGGTTGCCGTCGCGCAGGGCTTCGGCGAGCAGGGTGATTCCGCTGGCGCTGCGGCGGATCGAGGCTTGCAGGCAGATGAACAGATACATCGCCGCGAGCAGCAGGCAACCGAAGATGGCTGCGACGAGGATGAACTGACGGATCGCTGAGCTGTGGTAGGCGTCGAGGCGCTGATCCAGCGAAACCAGCGACTGCTGGCGCAGGGCGGCGAGGTCGCTCAGCAGGGCATCAAGGTTGCGTTCGAAGTCGTCCGGTTTGAGCGTGATGCTGCCGCCGAACACGCCGTCGTCGAGTACCTTCAGGCCGCTATCGAGACGTTTCAGGCTGTCATGGTATTGGCTGGCCCAGCTCTGCTGATCTTTCGGCAGGCGTGCTTCGAGCAGCGTGGCGGTTTTGACCAGTTGCTCGCGAGCGTCGCCGATGCGGCTGCGCAAGTCGCGCAGTTGCAAGCGACTCTGCAGGGTGAACTGGCCGGAGACCACCGAGGCCTGGCCGACGGCGGCGAGGCGTCCGACCCGCTCGATCAGGTCGGGCGCGTGCTGGGTGGAAATCTGCGTGAGCAAGTAGTTTTCCAGCCACGGTGCGAGGGTCAGGCGATTGTCCATGACGATCTGCTCGCGCAACGCTTGAAGGGCGCTCAGAGCGTTGGTGAAGCGGTCGTAGCCGTCCGGCCACCAACCGACGCTGCTCAGGCTTTTCGAGTCGAGGCTGTTGAGCGCGGTTTGCAGCGCTTGATAGCGCGTCAGCGTCTCGCCTTCGGCTCCTTCTTTTTTCAGTGCCGTGCCCAGGTCCGTGGTGGCTTGCAGCACGGCAGGTTGCACGGCGTCGAAGGCGGCCATGGCCGCCAGGGTGGCTGGCGTCGGTTGCCGGTTGGTTTCCGTGGCGCGCCAGCGGGCGGCACGGTCGCGTTGCGCGGCGAGCAGGTTGTCCAGCGCATCGAGCGCCAGCAACTGACGCACGCCGGCGCGTTCGCCGGCAATCAGATTGAGCTTTTCGCGATAGTCCTGGCCGATCATCAACAGGCTACCGGCCAACGGCAGAATGAACAGCAGAAACAACAATTGGAATTTACGTGCGAAGCCAAATCGCCCCAGCAATTTGATTCCCGGCGAAAGAA